>Ga0181537_10000742_pt1 | contig 30430 bp, 27 predicted proteins | sample PEATcosm2014_Bin_39_FD_119765 | JGI IMG/M metagenome (GOLD analysis project Ga0181537, IMG submission 119765) | Peatland microbial communities from MTU Mesocosm Facility, Houghton, MI, USA - PEATcosm2014_Bin23_10_metaG | ecosystem: Environmental > Terrestrial > Soil > Wetlands > Peat | place... | reverse complement strand
TGCAGTGCGGGCTCATCCGCCTGACTAGAACATGCCGAAGGCGACCCCGGCCGCCATCGTCGCGCCCAGTTCTTCGCAGCGCGCCAGGCCGCCGGCATCGGGAACCCCGCATACGATGACTGCGTCGTGCACCCGGCGCATGCGCAAGCCGGTCAGGATGCGCTCGATTTGCAGCGGCGCCTGGGTGCCGTCGTTGCCCGCGCTGACGAACATCGCATACGGCATGGCGTCCACCCGGCCTTCGGCCGGGTAAAACACGCGGTCGAGAAAGTCCTTCATCATGCCTGCCATGTAGCCGAAATTTTCCGGCGTGCCGAGGATGAGTCCGTCAGCCACGAGCAAGTCGTCGAGCGTGGCGTCGCCGGCGCGCTTGAGGACGATTTCAATTCCCGGTTCTTCGATGCCGTTCGCGCCATGCAGCACCGCCTCGGCAAGCTTTCCGGTGTTGCCGCTTTGCGTGTGATAGACAATCAACAGCCGCTTCATGCCGCTTGCCGGGAGGCCGGGTCCTGCCGGTAAAACAGCGCGAGCTGCGCATACACCCTGGGATATTCAGCCTTGACCGCGCGCGGGATCACGAAGAACGCTTCGCTTATCACCGCGAAGAATTCAGCCGGATGTTCGGCGGCATAGGGATCGAATACCAATTCCTCCGGCCACGCGTCATCGTCGCCTTTGGCCTCGGCGCGATCGCAGGCCGCGTCGTACGCGTCGGCCAGCCGGCAAAAATCCTCGTAGGCCGGCGCAAACGCGCGCTCCCACGCCTTGCGGTCCATGCCGGCGTGCAGCGGCGGCGTGCCGTCGGCCTCGCCGTTCAGCATGTCGAGCTTGTGCGCGAATTCGTGGATCACCACGTTGTAGCCGTCGTCGGCGCCGGCTCCGGCATTCCCCGCATCTTCCCACGACAGGATCACCGGGCCGCCTTCCCAGGCTTCGCCGCTGATGGTTTCGTCGAATTCATGCACCACGCCATCCTCGTCGTGAATGCGGCGCGGCGCGACGAACTCGCCGGGATAGATCACGATACCCACCCAGCCGCGGTAATACTCGAGGCCCAGGTTGAGGATCGGCAGGCAAGCCTGGATCGCGATCGACAGGCGTATTTCGTTGGTGAGATCGAGACCGCCCGCGCCCGCCATTTCCTTGAGGTCGAGAAATGCCAGCATGAGCTCGCGCAGGCGTGCGAGTTCATCGGCATCCAGACTGCGGAGAAAAGGCAGCGCCGCGATTGATGCCTGCCATTCCGCGTCGGTGAGCGCGATTTCACCGGCGGCGTGTGGCCGGCGCCAGGGCAACAGGTTATCGAGCAGGCCCATCGTTCCTCGCCAAAGCGTCCATTATCGGCAGGCGTGCCGGGAAAATCCACTGTCTCACCCAGTGGCGCTCAGGGCGATCTGCGGCTGGCGCGCTGCGCCATGAGATAATTGCAGCATGGTTGCCGTCACCCATTCCATTATCAAAGGTGGTTCTGCCGCCGGGGTTCCGTCCAGTGAAATTTGCGCGGGCCTGAACCAGGACGACGCGCGCCTGGTCGCCGGCGCGCTCGAGTTCGCGGCGCAAAGCTACGCCGGCCGCAGCCTGGAACACGGCGAGCCGGTGTTCGAGCACGCACTGGGCAACGCCCTGGTGCTCGCCGGATTGCGGCTGGACGCGCAGACCCGCGCCGCGGGAATTCTGTTCGATGCTCCGAACTGCCTGCCCGCAGACACCGGCGGCAACGCGCCATCAGCCGAACCTGCCGCCGCTGTGCTGGCAGCGCGCTTCGGCGCGGACGTAGCGAAGCTGGTGGAGGAAGTATCCAAGGTCAACCGCCTGCGGCTCATCACGCGCGAGCACGCCAAGGCCGGACTCGCGGGGGCGCAGCGCGACCAGTCGCAGATCGAGGTCCTCCGCAAAATGCTGTTGGCGATGGTCGGCGATCTGCGCGTGGTATTGATCCGGCTCGCGAGCCGGGTGCAAACGCTGCGCTACATGGCGCAGCACGTCGACGCGGAATTGCGCCGGCAGGCCGCGCACGAAACGCTCGACATTTACGCCCCGCTGGCGAACCGGCTCGGCGTCTGGCAATTGAAATGGGAGTTGGAGGATTTGTCGTTCCGCTTCCTGCACGCCGAGCTATACCAGCAAATCGCGCAGCAGCTCGACGAGCGGCGAGTCGAGCGCGAAGCATTCATCGAGGATGCCATCGCGCGCCTGTCGGCAGAGGTCGCGCTGGCCGGCATCAAGGCCGAAGTGGTGGGCCGGCCCAAACACCTTTACAGCATCTGGAACAAGATGCGGGCGAAAAACGTCGGGCTCGACGAGATCTACGACGTGCGCGCCCTGCGCGTGCTGGTGGACGACGTGAAGGACTGCTACACGGTGCTTGGCATCGTGCACGACATCTGGCAGCCGATTCCCAAGGAATTCGACGATTACATTTCGCGGCCGAAGGGCAATCTCTACCGTTCCCTGCACACCGCCGTCACCGGGCCGGATGGACGCGGCCTCGAAGTGCAGATTCGCACCCACGACATGCATCGCCACGCCGAGTTGGGCGTGGCGGCGCATTGGCGATATAAAGAAGGTGCGGCGAGCCACAAGCCGGGCGTCAAAGGCGGGGCTTTCGATGACAAGATCGCGTGGTTGCGGCAGGTTCTGGCCTGGAAAGACGAAATCGTCGGTTCCGCTGACTGGGTGGACAAGTTCAAGCGCGCCGCGCTCGACGACACGGTCTACGTGCTGACGCCGCAGGGCAGGGTGCTCGACCTGCCGCGCGGGGCGACGCCGATCGATTTTGCCTATCACCTGCATTCGGATCTCGGCCACCGCTGCCGCGGGGCGCGCGTCGACGGCCACCTGGTGCCGCTCAATACGCCGCTCGCCAACGGCCAGCGCGTCGAAATCGTGATCGCCAAAACCGGCGGTCCCAGCCGCGACTGGCTGAATCCGCAGCTGGGCTTCCTGCACAGCTCGCGCGCCAAGACCAAGGTGCGCCAGTATTTCAAGAGTCTGCAACTCGAGGAGACCATTGCGCAGGGCCGCGCCGCGCTGGAAAAGGAGTTGCAGCGCGAGGGCCAGACCCACGCCAACCTCGAGGCGCTGGCGGCGAAGCTCGAATTTGCGAAACCGGATGACCTGTTCGCTGCAATCGGCCGCGGCGAGGTTGGCGCGCGCCAGCTGCAGCTCGCGCTCGCCGCCGGCGCGCCGGCGCCCGATGCTGAAGAGGAGGCTGTTCCGCTGCACAAGAGCCGCGCCAGCAGCCAGGACAGCGGCATCCTGGTGGTCGGCGTCGACAAGCTCATGACCCAGCTCGCGCGCTGCTGCAAGCCGGCGCCGCCCGATCCCATTGGCGGCTTCGTCACGCGCGGCCGCGGCGTCTCGGTGCACCGCCTCGCCTGCTCGAGCTTTCGCCGGCTTGCCGCCGCACAGCCGGAGCGCATCATCGCCGCCGGCTGGGGGCAGCGGGTCGGCGTCTACCCCGCCGACATCGAGGTGGTGGCGAACGATCGCCAGGGATTGCTGCGCGACCTGACCGAGGTGCTGTCGCGCGAGAAAATCAACGTCACCGCGGTGAAAACGCAGTCGCGCCAGCACGTCGCCTACATGGTGTTCACAGCCGAGGTGCAGGACCTGGCGCAATTGAAGCGTACGCTGGCGCTGTTACAGGATGTTGCGGGGGTGACCAGCGCCGTGCGCAAGGCGGGGCGCGCCTAAACGACAGCCCCGCGCCGCAACGGCCTCAGCCCAGGAAGCCGAGATTCGCGGTGGCGAAGCGCGCTATGTTGGGAAACACCAGAGATAGATTGCCCGCCGACACTCCGAACCAGGTGGCGAGCGTCGAAGCGTATTGGTCAACCGCGGTGGTGGGGATCCAACGCCCCTGCGCGGTGACGTCGTTGGGGCCGCCGAGCACGAGCGCCGGCATGGTGCCGTACATCTGGCCGCCCTTTACCGCGTCGCCGATAATGAAATGGTGGCCGCCCCATGCGTGGTCGGTGCCGCCGCCGGAAGCGGGCTTGAAGGTGCGCGCGAAATCGGATTGGGTGAAGGTGGTGACGTCGGACGATACGCCCAGCGCCACCGTCGCGTTGTAGAACGCGTTCAGCGCCGGCGACAGCTGGGACAGCAGGTTCGCCTGCGTGGTGAGCTCGGTATTGTGGGTATCGAAGCCGCCCAGCGACACGAAGAAAATCTGCCTCTGCTGTTGCAGCGTGCTGCGCGCCTCGATGATCCTTGCCACCTGCTTTAGCTGCGCCGCGATCGAGGTGGTGAGCCCGCTGAACGCGGATTGCACCGTGGGCGAGGTCGCGGAAATGATCGGGTTCAGCACGGTGCTGCTGCCGATTGCCTGCGTGTTCACGTTCTGCGCGCTCTGCACCAGCATGTTACTGCGGTCGATCGCGAGAATCTGGTTGACCGCGGTGAGCCGCGCCTGCGATGCGACCGAACTGTTAAAGCCAGACAGCCCGAAGCTGCCGCTGGTGGGCAGCGCCAGCGGGTAGGTGGTGTTGCCGATGGTGAAGATATTGGAGCCCGCGACCGACATCATGAGCGGGATGGTCGCCGCGCCGTTCATGCTGGCGATCTGGTCGGCAAGGCGGCCACCCCAACCGGTACGGCTGACGGTGTTGGTGCCGGCGGTCGACCATTGCGTCTGCTGGTCGGCGTGCGAAAACAGGTTGATCGGGATCGGCGCCGAATTGGCGGTGTATTGGGCCTTCGTCAGAGGCGCCAGCAGCGGGCCGACGTTGGCGAGGATCGCCATCTTCCCGGCATTGTAGAACGCCTGCAGCTCGGGAAGGTTCGGATGCAAGCCGTAGGTCGGCCCGGAGCCGGAGGGCGTGATCGGCAACAGGCTCGCCTGGTCGAGCGCGATGCCGCCCTGGGATTGCGCGCCGCGCACCGCGACGTAAGCGTTGTAGTCCGTGTTGTCCAGCGGCACTACCATGTTGTTGGAGTCGTTGCCGCCGAACAGGAACACGCACACCAGCGCCTTGTATCCGGGGCTGGATTGCGCGAGCGCGTTGACCAGGCCGAATTGATCGAAGCTGGAGACCGCGGCGAGCGTGCCGAGGGCGCCGCACTGGGACAGAAAACGCCGGCGTGCGGCACGCAGCTTGTCGTCGTCGGAATGGCTCATTGGATCACCTGGTATTGCGGCGAGGTCACCGCCAGATACAGCGCGGTTTGAGCGCGGGTCATCGGCTGGCTGGCCGGAACGGCGAGCACCGCGGTCAGGATCGCGTTCTGCAGGGCGGCGGACATGTTGCCGGCGAACATGAGGCTGTTGATCTGCGCGATCAATTGGTTCGGATCGCTGATCGCCGCCAGGCCGGAAATATCGATGCTGGTGCCGATCGCGCCGGTTAGCGTCGGGTCCGGCGCAATGGGATTGCCGAAAATCAGGGTATTGGCAAAGTTGTAGCGGGCAAACGTGGTGGCCGCGTTCTGGATGCCGAATTCGGGTCCGAGCAGCGCAGTGCCGGGAATGTTGTAATTCGGCGGGTAATAGTTGAACACCGACGGCGCGTCGAACACCGGCTGGCTCATGTTCGATACCTGGCCTGCAAGGTACTCGCCATCGCTCGCGCCGTTCAATGCCCGCATCACGCCGGCGACGTACAGCACGGGCTCGCGCACGTGGCCGAAGTTCGGATTGGTGTTGACGCTGCCGCGCGCCTCGGTATCGAGCAGCACCGCGCGCAGCACCGCCTTCATGTCGCCGCGCACGCCCGCGCCGTTGTTGGCGAACGCCGCCGCCACGCGCGAGACGTAGCCCGGCGACGGGTTGCTGGTCACCAGCGCCTGGATCAGCAGGCCGCCGATGAAGGGACCGACGTTCTGGTGGTTGAAAATATTGTTGATCGCTTCGTTAAGCTCGGCTTCCGCGGTCTGCCCGGGGCTGACCACGTAGCCGTTCAACAGCGTTTTCATGGTCATGTCGTGGTTGGCTTCGACCGCGACCATCGGCGCGCTGTAGTTGGTGGGATTATGCGATTTGGCCTGCGCCACGCCCGGCAGCGGCGCGTAAGTCCAGCCGGTAAAGGTGGCGGCAAAACTGGACACCGTGGACTGGCTGTAGGTGGGCACCGGGTTGCCGTTGCTGTCGAGCACTGCCGAGCCGTCCGCGTTCAACAGCGTCAGGCCGAGCGAGAACAGCTGCATGACTTCGCGCGCGTAATTCTCGTTGGGCGACGTGCCGAGCGCGGGATTGCCCTTGTCGTTGTTCACCATGTTGAGGTAGTTGCCCATGTTCGGCGACAATGTGACCTGGTACAGGAGGTCGTGAAAATTGCCGAACGCGTTGTTGAGCAGCACCTGCTGGTAGTCCGCCATGGCGTAGGCCATGTTGTTGTCGAGGCCCGAGGTGACCATGACCTGCGACAGCGCCCACGCCACGCGCTGGCGCAGCTGGTCGGGCGCGGTGATCGCGTTTTGCAGCAATTCGTTCTGCACCTGGAACAGCGAGTAATTGTTGCGCGCGCACACGCTGGCCGGCGCCGACGGGCTGCCGCTGACACTCGTGCAGCTGACAGGCGCGATCTGCGGATAGTAGGGAAGGTTGACGTAGCCCGTGATCGGCGCCGTGAACTGCTCCTCAAGGAAGGCGGCGACGCCGGTGTTCTGCACGTAGGCGAGCATCGGCGCGGTCGGACCGAAAGTCGCCTGGTTGAGGAAGCGCGCCACATCGGACGCCGAATTCGGCGCGGCGCCGCCGGCGAGCCCGACGATCTGCACCGCGTCGGATGAACTCGCCTGCACGCTGATGGCGGCATCGCGCGCGCCGCTGGCGAGCGGCGTGAAAATCACGCTGATCGTGCAGTTTCCACCAGGTACGAGATTCATGCCGTTCGAACAGCTGCCGTACCAGCTGAAGTCGCCGGGGTTGTCGCCGCCCAGCGAAAATTGGAGGCTTGCGGCGGCGCCCCCGGTATTGGTCAGCGTCATCGACTGCGGTGAACTGCCGCTGCCCAGCGCCTGGATGCCGAACGCGAGGCTGGCGGGCGTCACGGTGATTTGCGCCGGATCGGCCCCGACCGGCGGCGGCGAGCCCGCCTGCGAAAACTGGAAGTGTGTGATCGGAATCTGCGTCCCCTGCGGCAGCGTCAGGGTGGCATCGGCGGGGTCGGTGAATTGCATCGTCAGGCTGCCGACCTGGGCGTTGATCACGGTCGGCGATTTGTAGCTGCCGGTAAGGGTCTGGCCATTGGCGTATTGCTGCCACTCGCCCTGGTACAGGTCGAGGTTGGTCATTGGACCCTGGCTCATGTACCAGATGGGATTGCCGTTGTTGTCGTACATGAAGCCGGCGAACAGCAAAGTTCCGTTTTGCACTTCGAACGCATAGCCGCGGCCGCCCTCTGCCGGGTTCAAGTACCAGCCGGTGACGGGCCCGCCACCGCCGCCGGTGCCATTGAGGCCGCCCGGAATGATCGGATAGCGCTGAATCGGAATGCTGCCCTCGGGCCAGGTGAGCGTGGCGTGGGTCGAGTCGCTGAATACGATCGTGATGTCGCCGGGAGACGGCGTCTGTGTCGGCGTGACGTAGCTGCCGGTCAGGGTCTGCCCGTTGGCAAAGGCGTTGAGCGAGCCCTGGTAGGACATGCCATCGACCGTGCCGCTCGATTGCAGCCAGGTGGCGCGTCCGCTGCTGTCATATAGGAACGCCGCCATGTACAGGGTCGAGCCCTGCTGGTCGAGGAAGTAGCCGCGGCCGCCCTCCGCAGGGTTGTACCACCAGCCGGGCTGGAACTGCGCGAGCGCCGGCGCCGCGGACACGAGGCCGGCAATCAGCGCCAGCCACAGAGACAACGCGCGGAGCCACCGTCCCGATTTTTCCTGCGTCCTTGCGTTGCTGGCAAACCGATTCATCGATACCGCCCCATGATTAAGCGATGCAAACGTGCGGAGTGTCAGGCAACTCGCGCTTGTTCGACCTTATGGGGAGTCGCGCACGCCATGCAATGGTATCGACTCAACGCGCCGTCAGCGAACTTCGACTACTGACAGCCGTGACATATCTCACGAAGTGGGCAAAATTCCCACGCGCGTTACAATTTGTTGAACCGCGGGCGAGCGAGCGCGTTGTAGGACTGAAAATGGGAGATCTGATGCGCTGGCAAGGTGATAGCGCGCACCGCGGCGCACAAACGCTATAATCTTTCCGTAACAAAATAAAAAACGGGAGGATCGATGGCGGGCGCGGTCTTGCGTCACGAGTTCGCAGGCGGCGGCAGGTCTGTCTTGCATCTCGAAGGCGAGTGGACGCTGCGTCACTTCGATGCGGGGTTTGCGCATATTTCAGCGCACATGATCGAGTTGGGTGCCGATCCGAGGGTCGACTGGGACCTGACAGGCATCACCGCTTTCGACAGCGCGGCCGCGATGGCGGTATGGCGGGCCTGGGGCAGGCGCCGCCGCGAGAGCGCACGCGTCAATCCGGAGCACGAGGCGCTGTTTGCGCGGGTTGCGGCAGTGCCGCCGCTGCCGCACGTGACCAAGGTGCCCGACTGGTTGCGGCCCATCGTGTTTCTCGGCCGCCGGGTGTTGATCCTGTTCGAGAATCTCGCATCGATTGCGGTGCTGCTCGGGCAAATGATATTCGACAGCATTTACCTGGTCCGCCACCCGCGCGACATACCCTGGCGCGAGATCTCGGCCAACATCCACAAGGCGGGTACACAGGCGCTGCCAGTGACCGCGATGGTGGGCTTCCTGATCGGCGTGGTGCTGTCTTACCTGTCCGCGCTGCAACTCAAGAATTTCGGCGCCGACATCTACATCATCAATATTCTGGGCATCGGCGTCACCCGCGAAATGGCGCCGGTGCTGGCAGCGGTGCTGATCGCCGGCCGCTCCGGCTCGGCGATGACCGCGCATATCGGCGTGATGCGCGTGACTGAGGAAATCGACGCCATGGCAACCATGGGCATTCCCGCCAGCCTGCGCCTGGTGCTGCCCAAGGTCAGCGCGCTTGCGATCGTGACGCCGCTGCTGGTGATGTGGACCACCGCGGCGGCGCTGCTGGGCGGCATGCTGTCGGCCAACTACCAGCTCGGCCTGTCGTACAGCTTCTTCATGGAGACGCTGCCCAAGGTGGTGCCCATCGCCAACCTATGGATCGGCTTTATCAAGGGCGTCATGTTCGGCGTGGTGGTGGCGATCGTCGCCTGTCACTATGGTCTGCGCATACGCCCCAACACGGAGAGCCTGTCGGCGGGCACCACCGGTTCGGTGGTGACCGCGATTTCGTCGGTAATCGTGGTCGACGCGGTGTTCGCGATCCTGACCAAGGACATCGGGCTCGACCTGTGAGCGCGCAACTGGAAGAAGAGGAGGTGATGGGTGCGAACGAGCCCGAGGAGGAAGGGCCGGTCATCGAGGTCATCGACGTCTGCACCCAGATCGGCACCCAGCTCATTCACAACGGCGTGAGCCTCACCGTCAACCGCGGCGAGGTGATGGCGCTGGTCGGCGGCTCGGGCAGCGGCAAGACGACCTTGCTGCGTCACGTGATAGGGCTCACGCAGCCCACCCGCGGCAAAATCAAGCTGTTCGGCCAGGACCTGGCAGAGCTCGACCGCGACGCGGCGCACCGCGTGCGCCAGCGTTTCGGCACCCTGTTCCAGTACGGTGCGCTGTTTTCCGCGCTGCCGGTATTCGACAATATCGCGCTGCCGCTGCGCGAGTTGAGGGTGCTGGACGAAGGCCTAATCCACGACCTGGTGATGATGAAGCTGCACCTGGTGGAGCTGGAATGCGCGCACGCCAGAAAAATGCCCGCGCAGCTGTCCGGCGGCATGATCAAGCGCGTGGGCCTCGCGCGCTCGCTGTCGCTCGAGCCCGAGCTGCTGGTGCTGGACGAGCCGACGGCGGGCCTCGACCCCGACCGCAGCGAGAGCTTCGTGAAGCTCATCAAGACCCTGGGCCGCGAATTGCACCTCACCGCGATGATGGTGACGCATGACCTCGACACCCTGTTTACCCTCGCCGACCGGGTGGCGGTGCTGGCCGAGCAGCGCATTATCGCCGTCGGCACGGTGGACGAGATCGCCGCGCTGCCGCATCCCTTCATCCGCAATTTCTTCCAGGGCGAGCGCGCCGAGCGCGCGCGCAAGATGGCTGCGGCGCACATCCACAAGTAATTTTCCGATACGGGCTGGGTAGAGGCAAACATGGAAAACCGCGCATTCGCACTTGCAACGGGACTGTTCTTGGTGGTGCTCGGGCTCGGCTTCGGCCTGTGGGTCTGGTGGTTCAGCGGGCCCACCGTGGTGCAGGACCAATACCTCCTGGTTACGCGCTACTCGGTGGCCGGCCTCAACAATCAGGCCGCGGTGCGCTATCGCGGCATCGATATCGGCAAGGTGCAGAGCATCGAGCTCGACAAAACCAATCCGCTGGAAATCCGCATCCGGGTCAACATCGATCACGACACGCCCATCACCAAGGGCACCTTCGGCACCCTGGGCTACCAGGGCGTGACCGGCCTCGCTTACGTCTCGCTCGAAGACCGCGGCACCAACCTGCAGAAGCTGGTGAGCACCGACGGCGGACCGCCGCGCATCCCGATGAAACCCTCGTTCATCGACATCGTGTCGGATTCGGGAATGGCGATGCTGGAAAAGGCGAGCGACCTGCTGGAGCGCATGAACCAGCTGCTGTCGGAGAAAAACCGCGCCAGCGTGTCGCGCACGCTGGACAACGTCGAGACCGCGTCAACCCGGCTGGAGCCGGCGCTGAAGAATGCTGGCGACGTCGCGGCGCTGCTGAAAAAAACGTTCTCCGACGAAAACAATGCGCGCATCAACCGCTTGCTTGCCAACCTGGAACAGGCAAGCGGCGAGGCCAAACCGCTGGCGGGGGAAATCCGCCAGCTGGTGGCGAGCCTGAAGACCCTGTCGGAACGCCTCGACGCGGTGAGCGCCTCGACCTCGGATGAGGTCAACGGCGTCACGCTGCCGCGCATGCACGAGCTGATGGGCGAGCTCATCCGCAATTCGCGCAACCTCAATCTCCTGCTCGACGAATTCGAGCGCAACCCGAATGCGATCATTTTCGGCAAACCGCCGCCGCGCGCGGGCCCGGGCGAGCCGAGTTTCAACAAATGATGCCGTACGCTTTGCAGCCAATTTCCGCAATGGAACCCTACAGGAGCGACACGCCATGCGCCGTATGATATTGCCGATTGTTGCCGCGGTAGCGCTCACCGCCTGCGCGCCGACTGCCCGCGACGTGGTGCCGCTCCGCTATTACGATTTCGGCCCGCAGGCGGCGGCGACGCCGCCGAAAATCGCGGCGGTGCTGCAGGTCGCGAACGTGTCGGCGCCGGAATGGCTGGAATCGACTGGCATACCCTATCGCGCGGCTTACCTCGATCCCAAGGCTGTCTACAGCTACGTCAGCGCGCGTTGGCTGGCGCCGCCGAATGCGCTGCTCACGACCCGTCTGCAAGTTGCGTTGGGCGGAAGCGGCGGCGTGGTGACTTCGACCGACGCGATACGCGCGGGTTGCGTGCTGCGCGTCGCGCTCGAGGACTTCAGCCAGACTTTCGATTCAGCCCAGTCCAGCCGCGTCGCGGTACGCGCGCGCGCCTCGCTGGTGGCCAATGACGGCAAGGCGCTGATCGCGCAACAGGTATTTGCCAGCGAGCGGCCGGCCGTCGCGGACGCGGCCGGCGCCGTCAACGCGCTGGGAGCGAGCGGCGACGAACTGGTTGCCGGCATCGTGGCATGGCTTGCCGCAACGTTCGACGTATCGACACCCCAGGGCCAGGCCGCGATCAAGCAATGCAAGGCATCGTAGCGCCCTCGCCAGCGCAGCGTATTTGGTCGGGTACGGTGTTTCGGGTTAAAATTCTTCTTTCGCAGGCGCGTAGCTCAGCTGGTTAGAGCACCACCTTGACATGGTGGGGGTCGTTGGTTCGAGTCCAATCGCGCCTACCAATTACCGTGGGGCCAAGTGCAAAGCTTGGCCCTTTGTTATTGTGGAGGGGGCGGCGCACCCTGATCCAGATCGCGCATCAATCGCAAAGCATTGGGTATGCTCGCGCCCGCGATGGTGTTGTCGAAAATGCACCAGACCTCGGCCCCGGCTCCGGCGCGAGCGCCAAGCCTGGCAGCCAGCGCGGCCAGGTAATCGTCCTGGTAGGCCGAGGTGTAGATCTGCGGTGACCCGTGCAAGCGGTAGTAAACCGTACCCGCCCAACCCGACGGCTCGGCCGCGGCAGGTACCGGCGCGGGGTTGGCGGCGACGCGTGCGATCCTGTGTTGTTCCAGCAATTTCGCGACGGCTCCGGTAAACCACGTCGAATGGCGCGGCTCCAGCACGACCGCACCCCGGTGCAGTTTGCGGAGCGCCGCGAAGAAGCCCGCCGCAACCAGCGGTCGAAACTCCAGGCTGGGCGGAAGCTGTATCAGCAGGCAGCCAAGTTTGTCACCGAGCCCCGACACCTCACCGGTGAAAGCCTTGAGCAGCACGCCCGCGCGTTCGAGGCGAAGCTGATGCGTGATGGCCTTGGGAACCTTGACTGAAAAACGGAACGCCGCCGGCACGCTCGCGGCCCATTTGGCATATGTTGCATAACGATGCGGGCGATAGAACGACGAATTGATTTCGACGGCCGCCATGCGCAGGGCATAACGGGCGAGATGGGTGCCGGTGCCGGGAAAATCCGGCTTGGCGCTTGACGACAGGCTCCAGCCGGCGCAGCCGACGTAAATCCGGGGCGCCTGCGTTGACTTCGTGCCTGGGGATCGCGTCGGCATGGTTGCTAGACAGGGAAATGCGCCTGGGGTTCGTTCCGGGGACAAACCGACAGCCTGGTCGCCGCGCGGCGCCGTTGCTTGTTGGGGTTGTTCGGCGTAGAGTTTTTTGGTGGCTATCCAGGCAACCAGGCGCAGGCAGGCGAAGACCGCGCGATTTGTCGAGCAGGCGCGAATCCTGCGCGCGCTGCGTTGCGAAGAAATGCAGGACTACCTTTCCAGCAGGCAGTCGCGCCACGTCCAGCCGTCGCTGATGCTAGAGCGTCGATGAGATTTCGCGCGCAGCGATGAGCCGCGAGCAACAGCAGCTGGCCGTGCTGTTCGCCGACATCACCGGCAGCACGCGCCTGTTCAATACCGTCGGCGACACCATCGCGCGCAAAATCGAGCGGGAATGGCTGAAGCAGGTACGCGGCATTCTGCCGACGCACCAAGGCCGGTTGGTCAAAACCATCGGCGATGAAGTCATGTGCGTGTTTCCCTCGGCGGACCAGGGGGTGCTGGCGGCGAGCGCGATGCAGGCGGCGGTGACAGCCGAACCTCCCGCCGGTTACGAAATCACGTTGCACATGGGACTGCATTACGGCGAGGTGATCGCCGAGAACGGCGACGTGTTCGGCGACACCGTCAACGTCGCGGCCTACCTCACCGCCGTCGCCTCGCCGGAACAGATCGTGGTCGCCGAGGCCACCTTCGCCAGGCTTTCCGATCCGCTCAAGATCGTGGTGCGGCCAATTTTTCGAACTATCCTCAAGGGCCAGACCACCGACACCATCGTCTACCAGGTGTTGTGGAAAACCGATCATGCGGACCTAACCGACAGCTTTTTCGCGGAACGCTCGCAACAGTTGCTGCCCGCCGATACCGGCGGCCTGCTGCTTACCTATCGCGACAAGTCCCTGCACCTCAACCATCTCAAGACCCGCGCCATGCTCGGCCGGCACTCGAGCTGCGACCTGGTGATCCGGGACGGCACCGCTTCGCGCCACCATGCGCGCGTCGAGCTGCAGGCGATGAATTTCTACCTCATCGACCAGAGCATCAACGGCACCTACGTCGAAGTCGATGGGCGGCCGGAGGTCGAGGTCCTGCGGCGCGAACTGCAGCTGGAAGGCTCGGGCAGGATCGCGCTCGCCCGCAGTTTTAGGCAAAATCCGGCGGAAGTCGTCGAGTTCTCCCGCGACCGGCGCTCGATGTTCCGCACCTAGTAACGCCTGCTCCGGGCGTGCTATAATTTTTGCCTGCGAAAATGGCGGCCGAAGGTGGCGAATTGAGCGAGCCGCCGCCGCAACGACGGAAGAAGAAAGGGCAAGCGTTATGACACCGCGAACTCGGAGCTGCAGCAACCGACCCTAGCCAGGCGCGCCCTTGGTTTTTTCGAGAAAGTGCGGCCTGACCGCACTTTTTTTTCGTCCGCGATCGATGATCGCGTTGCAGGATCCAGACATGCCGCAACTTACGTTACCCGACGGTTCAGTCCGTCCGTTCGACCGGCCAGTGACCGTCGCCGAGCTCGCGCAGAGCATCGGCGCCGGTCTTGCGCGCGCCGCCATCGCCGGCAAGGTCGACGGCCGCCTTGTCGACACCTCTTATCTCATCGAAAACGATGCCAAGGTCGCCATCCTCACCGAGCGTGACGCCGAAGGGCTGGAAATCATCCGCCATTCGACCGCGCATCTGTTGGCCTACGCGGTGAAGGAATTGTTTCCCGACGCGCAGGTCACGATCGGGCCGGTGATCGAGAACGGCTTCTATTACGATTTTTCGTATTCGCGCCCGTTCACGCCTGAGGATCTTGCCGCGATCGAGAAACGCATGGCCGAGATCGCCAAACGCGACCTGCCCGTCGCGCGCAAACTGATGCCGCGCGACGAGGCGGTCGCTTACTTCAAGAGCATCGGCGAGCACTACAAGGCCGAGATCATCGCCTCGATACCGTCGAACGAGCCGATTTCGCTGTATTCGGAGGGCGATTTCACCGACCTCTGCCGCGGCCCGCACGTGCCTTCCACCGGCAAGCTCAAGGCGTTCAAGCTGATGAAAGTCGCCGGCGCCTACTGGCGCGGCGACTCGAGGAACGAAATGCTGCAGCGGATTTACGGCACCGCCTGGGCGAAGAAGGAAGAGCTCGACGCCTACCTCACCATGCTGGAGGAAGCCGAGAAGCGCGACCACCGGCGGCTGGCCAAGCAGCTTGACCTGTTTCACATGCAGGACGAGGCACCGGGCCTCGTGTTCTGGCACCCCAAGGGCTGGTCGGTGTGGCAGCAGGTCGAGCAATACATGCGGCGGGTGTACCGCGAGAACGGTTATTTCGAGGTGCGCTGCCCGCAAATCCTGGACCGCAGCCTGTGGGAGCGCTCCGGGCACTGGGATGCTTACAAGGAAAACATGTTCTTCACCGCGTCGGAAAACCGCGACTACGCGGTAAAACCGATGAACTGCCCCGGCCACATCCTGGTGTTCAACCAGGGCGTCAAGAGTTATCGCGACCTGCCGTATCGCCTCGGCGAATTCGGCTCCTGCCATCGCAACGAGCCCTCTGGCGCGCTGCACGGACTGATGCGGGTGCGCGGCTTTACCCAGGACGACGGGCATATTTTCTGCACCGAAGACCAGATCCTTCCGGAGTGCGTGGCGTTTACCGCCCTGCTGCAGAAGGTCTATCGCGATTTCGGCTTCAACAATGTCATATACAAGATCGCGACGCGGCCGACCCCGCGCATCGGCTCGGATGAATTGTGGGACAAGGCCGAGGCAGCGCTCATCGAGTCTTTGACGCAGTCCGGCTGCGCCTTCGAAATCTCGCCGGGCGAGGGCGCGTTCTACGGTCCCAAGATCGAATATTCGCTGAAAGACGCCATCGGCCGGGTCTGGCAATGCGGCACCATGCAGGTCGATTTCAACATGCCGGGGCGGCTTGGCGCCGAATACGTCGGCGAGGACAACGCCCGCCACGCTCCGGTCATGCTGCACCGGGCGATCGTCGGTTCGATGGAGCGTTTCCTGGGAATTCTCATCGAAAACTTCGCCGGCGCGTTTCCCTTGTGGCTGGCGCCCGAGCAGGTCGCGGTGCTGAATATTTCGGAAGCCCAGGCGGACTACACCGAGGCGGTGGCGGCGCGTTTGCGCGGGCTCGGCTTTCGTGCCCAGGCCGATTTGCGTAACGAGAAAATAACCTATAAAATACGAGAACATAGCATTAAGAAGCTGCCTTACCAGCTGATAATCGGCGATAAGGAGAAGGCGGCGGACCTGGTGGCCGTGCGGACCCGCAGCGGCGAAGACCTCGGGCAGATGTCCCTAGAAGCTTTCGCTGCGCGCCTTGCCGATGAGCAGGCGCTGATGGGGGGCGCGGTCTAATTTTTTAAAGGGATCGGAACATCGCAACAGACAAGTCACAGCGAATAAACGGCGAAATCAACGCACCCGAGGTGCGGCTGATAGGAATCGAAGGCGAACCGCTCGGGATCGTGTCGAGTGCGGAAGCGCTGAGAATGGCCGAAGAGGCCGAGGTGGACCTGGTGGAAATCGCGCCGACCGCGCAGCCGCCGGTGTGCCGGATGATGGATTTCGGCAAGTTCAAGTACCAGGAAGCGAAGCGCCAGCACGAAGCGAAACTGAAGCAGAAGCAGATCCAGGTCAAGGAAGTGAAGTTCCGGCCGGGGACCGACGAGGGCGATTACCAGATCAAGATCAGGAACCTGATCCGGTTCCTGGGCGAGGGCGACAAGGCCAAGGTGACCCTGCGCTACCGCGGCCGCGAAATGGCGCACCAGGAATTCGGCGTGCGCTTGCTGGAGCGGGTGAGGGCGGATCTGGATGAAGTGGGGACCGTCGAGCAGTTCCCGCGAATGGAAGGGCGGCAGATGATCATGATCATTGCCCCGAAAAAGAAGAAGTAATACAGAATCGCAGCAGAAGTACCGTAGTACAGCAGTTAAAAGTGGCATCGGGTCAACTAAGTGTTTCCACAGCCGGGAACCACCCTCCGCCATGTCAAAACAAACAGGAGTTAGTCATGCCCAAGATGAAGACCAAGAGCGGCGCTGCCAAGCGCTTCAAGGTCAGGGCGAGCGGCAGCATCAAGCGTTCGCAGGCGTTCAAGCGCCACATCCTGACCAAGAAAACCACCAAGAGCAAACGCCAGTTGCGCGGCACCGCCGGTGTCGACGCAACCAACACGGCATCCGTGCGCGCGATGCTGCCTTACGCCTAAGGAGCCGCCATGCCAAGAGTCAAACGCGGAGTCACGGCGCACGCGCGCCATAAAAAAGTTCTGGCCAAGGCCAAGGGTTTCCGCGGCCGCCGCGGCAACGTCTACCGGATCGCCACCGAAGCGGTGATGCGCGCCGGGCAGTACGCCTATCGCGACCGCCGCAACAAGAAGCGCACATTCCGCGCGTTGTGGATCGCGCGCATCAACGCGGCCGCGCGCGAGTGCGGCTTGAGCTACAGCGTATTCATGAACGGCCTGAAGAAGGCGGCGATCGAAGTCGACCGCAAGGTGCTGGCCGATCTGGCGGTGATGGACAAGGCGGCGTTCGCGAAGATCGCCGAGCAGGCCAAGGCCAGCCTCGGCGCCTGAGTTTCGCCTCACGGAAAAAGGAGGCGCTTGCCTCCTTTTTTTGTCGCCGAAATCCGCAACCGCAGAGCAGACCATGCAAGACGTCGGCAGCATCCTCAACGAAGCGAACGCCCTGTTCGGGAGCATCGACGACGCCGATGCGCTGGAGCAGGCGAAAGCGCGCTACCTCGGCAAGTCCGGCGCCATCACCGAGCTGTTGAAGGGCCTGGGCAAATTGCCGGCAGAGGAGCGCCGTACCGCCGGCGCGCTGATCAACGACGCCAAGGAAAAAATCGAGGCGGCGCTGCAGGCCCGCCGCGAAGCGATTCAGCTCGCGGCGATGGAACGCAAACTCGCGGTCGAGGCCCTGGACGTAACGTTACCCGGCCGCGGGCGCGGCCACGGCAACATTCACCCCATCATGCGCACCTGGCGCCGCGTCGAGGAGATTTTCGCCTCGATAGGTTTCGACGTCGCGGACGGCCCGGAAATCGAAACCGACTGGTACAGCTTCACCGCGCTCAACAATCCCGAGAACCATCCGGCGCGCTCGATGCAGGACACGTTCTACGTCGAAGACAAAGATGCGGGCGGCCTCAACCTGCAGTTGCGCCCGCACACCAGCCCGATGCAGGTGCGCTACGCGCTGGCCAACAAGCCGCCGATCAAGGTGATCTCGCCGGGGCGCACCTACCGCGTCGATTCCGACGCCACGCATTCGCCGATGTTCCACCAGGTCGAGGGCCTGTGGATCGATCACAACGTGAGTCTCGCCGACCTCAAGGGGGTGTACACCGACTTCATGCGGCGTTTTTTCGAGAGCGACGCGCTGCAGGTGCGCTTTCGCCCCTCGTATTTCCCGTTTACCGAGCCGTCGGCGGAAATCGACATGCAGTTCGCGAGCGGCCCGCATAAGGGCAAATGGCTGGAGATTTCCGGCGCCGGCCAGGTCCATCCCAATGTCATGCGCAACTTCGGGCTCGACCCCGAGCGTTATATCGGCTTTGCCTTCGGCACCGGGCTCGAGCGCCTCACCATGCTGCGTTACGGCATCGACGACCTGCGCCTGTTTTTCGATGGCGACCTGCGGTTCCTGCGGCAGTTTGCCTGAATCGAGCGGCTGAACCATGCAATTTTCCGAACGCTGGTTGCGCACGCTGATCGATCCGCCTTGGTCGAGCGAGGAGCTTGCGCACCGCCTTACCATGGCCGGACTCGAAGTCGAGGCTTCAGTGCCGGTTGCGCCGGAATTTAGCGGCGTGGTGGTGGGCAAGGTGCTGGAAGTCAGGCCGCATCCCAACGCCGACCGCCTGCGCGTCGCCATGGTCGACACCGGCAGCGGCGCGCCGCTCACCGTGGTCTGCGGCGCGCCGAACGTGGCGGCGGGTATGAAAGCGCCGATGGCGCGCGTCGGCGCCGTGCTGCCCGGGGAGCGGCCGTTCGAAATCAAGCGTGCGCAGGTGCGCGGCGTCGACAGCGAAGGCATGCTGTGCTCGGCGAAAGAACTGGGCCTGTCGGATGACCACAGCGGCTTGTTGACGCTGGCCATCGACGCCAGGGTCGGCGAAGACCTGCGCCGGGCAATGGAACTCGACGACCGGATCCTCACGGTCAAGCTCACGCCCAATCGCCCCGATTGCCTGTCGGTGCTTGGTATCGCGCGCGAAGTCTCCGCGCTTTGCGGCCAGCCTTTGAATGCGCCCCCGGTTACGCCAGTCGCGGCCGTGTCGCAGGAGAAATTCCCGGTAAAAATATCGGCGCCGGAAGGCTGCGGGCGCTTTGCTTCGCGCGTGATCCGCAACGTCAACGCCGCCGCAGTCACGCCGGACTGGATGAAGCAGCGCCTCAAGCGCGCCGGGCAACGGCCGATTTCCGCGCTGGTCGATGTCACGAACTACGTGATGCTCGAACTCGGCCGCCCGCTCCACGTATATGACCTCGACAAGCTCAAAAGCGGCATCGATGTCCGTTTCGGCCGCCAGGGCGAGCGCGTCAAGCTTTTGAACGAGCAGACGGTCGATCTCGCGCCGGACGTGCTGGCGATCACCGACGCCAGCGGTCCGATCGGGCTCGCCGGCATCATGGGCGGCGACAGCACCAAGGCAGAGACCACGACCCGCCACGTGCTGCTGGAATCGGCATTCTTTACCCCGCAGGCGATCGCGGGACGGGCGCGACGCTATAACTTTACCAGCGACGCCTCGCACCGCTTCGAGCGCGGCGTCGATTTCGAGAACTGCGTGCCCGGAATCGAGCGCGCGACCCGGCTGATCCTCGACATTTGCGGCGGCGAGCCCGGCCCGACGGCGGATACCGTATCCCGGCTGCCGGAGCGCCTGCCGGTGGTGATGCGGGTCTCCCGCGCGCAAAAAGTAATCGGCGTGCCGGTGCCGGTTGAAGAAATGGCGGCGGGACTCGCCCGCCTCGGCCTCTCTTGCAGGCGCGAAGGCCATGGCGTCGCCGAAATTTTTGCGGTAACGCCGCCGTCCTACCGTTTCGACATCGCGATCGAAGAGGACGTGATCGAGGAAGTCGCGCGCATGTACGGCTTCGAGCGCATTCCCGCGGCGCCGCCGCTTGCCCGCGCGGCCATGCGGGCGCAGCCCGAGGCGAGCCGTTCGCTGCACTCGGTTCGCGCCGAACTCGCCGCGGCGGACTACGTGGAAGCCGTGAACTACAGTTTTGTCGACGCCGCCTGGGAGCAGGATTTTGCGGGCAACGCCGACCCCATCAAGCTGTTGAACCCGATTTCCAGCCAGATGAACGTGATGCGCTCGACCCTCGCCGGCAGCCTGGTCGCCAACGTCGTATATAACGTGAACCGCAAGCTCGAACGCGTGCGCATGTTCGAAATCGGCCGCGTCTATACGCGCGACGCCGCGGTGGGCGACGGGCCGGCTTCCGTCGCCGGCCTGCGCCAGCCAATGAAGGTCGGCGGCGTCGCCTACGGCGATGCGGCGGGCGAGCAATGGGGCGTCAAACCGGCGCGCCGGGTCGATTTCTTCGACGTCAAGAACGACGTCGAAAACCTGCTGGCGCCCGCGGTCGCGGCTTTCGAGCCGGCGCCCCACCCGGCGCTGCACCCTGGCCGCGCAGCGGCCATCCGGATGAATGGCGTCGTCATCGGCTGGTTGGGCGAGCTGCACCCGCGGCTGCAGCAAAAAATGGATTTACCCGCGCCTCCGGTGCTGTTCGAGATCGACGCCGCGGCCCTGACCACGGCCCGGGTGCCGCGCTTTGCCGAAGTTTCCAGATTCCCGGCCGTTACCAGGGATATCAGCGTCTGGGTGCCGGAAGAGGCGACCGCCGGCGCCATGCTGGAAGCCATGCGCAGGGCCGGCGGAGCCCTGGTCCAAAGCGTGCAATTGTTCGATGTTTTCCGCCCGAAAGGGACGGTGGAAGGGTCGCCAGAAAACAAAAAAAGTCTTGCATTTCGTGTGGTTATACAAGATACTGCAAAAACACTTACAGACTCCGAAGTCGATGCCGAACAGGCCCGCTTGTTGCACATTCTGGCGGAGAGATTCGGTGCGACACAGCGCGCCTGAGGGAGAATAAATGACTTTGACAAAGGCGGACCTCGCCGATCTTTTGTTCGAAAAGGTCGGGCTTAACAAGCGCGAGGCCAAAGACATGGTGGAAACTTTCTTCGAGGAAATCCGGCTTTCCCTGGAGAACGGCGACAGCGTCAAGCTTTCCGGATTCGGCAATTTCCAGCTTCGCGACAAGCCGCAGCGGCCCGGCCGCAACCCCAAGACTGGGGAGGAAATCCCGATTACCGCCCGCCGCGTGGTCACTTTCCATGCCAGCCAGAAGTTGAAGGCCCTGGTGGAAAAGTCCTACCATGGAAACGGCAAGTCCTAAACTGCAGTTGCCGCCGATCCCGGCAAAACGCTACTTCACCATCGGCGAAGTCAGTGAGCTCTGTGCAGTCAAACCACACGTATTGCGCTACTGGGAGCAGGAATTCACCCAGTTGAAACCGGTGAAACGGCGCGGCAACCGCCGCTACTACCAGCATCACGAAGTGCTGCTGATCCGCCGCATCCGCGAACTGCTGTACGAAGAAGGCTTCACCATCAACGGCGCGCGCAACCAGCTCGATACCAACCTCGGCGCGCCGCCGCGCAACGGCGGTTCGCCGGCAGCGGCCGCGCCCCCGGGGCGCCTCGACCTGCCGCTGGTGCGCCGCGAACTGCAGGGCGTGATCGACATCCTGCAGCACTGAACCCCGCCCGCCGCGGCGCGGCAGCCCGCTCTGTTATAATTTGAGTCTCGGGGCGTAGCGCAGCCTGGTAGCGTACCTGCATGGGGTGCAGGTGGTCGGAGGTTCAAATCCTCTCGCCCCGACCAAAATCAATGGTTTATCGCCGTTCGACCTGCCTAATACTAACTGGGGCCCAATGCGCGCGAAACCGATCACCTGTTTGGCCATTGCACGACGGTTGCTCAAGCTGCAATTCTTGCGCAACAAGTTTGGATTGCGTCGAATTCTCCCGAATGCTCCAACCTGCGTTGCTTACGCTGATGGTTGGCGCGGGTGTTCCGATTTCCTTTCTTACTGTTCCGGTATGGTGCGATCCGAAGAAAATGGCGGTCGCCTTTTTTTCAACGTCGACCGGACGGCGATCATTATTTTTTGCGCGCCGAGGTGATCGCAGAAACGCTGGCGTCCTTCATTTCAGTTGGCGGCGTTTCGCTCCATCCTCCACCAAGCGCCTTGTAGACCGACACAAGGTCAGTGACAAAAGCCTGCCGGCTTTGCTCCAATTGGTCGCGGGCGTTGAGAAAATTGGCTTGCGCGGTTAGCACGCTGACATAAGCGACAGTGCCTGCTCGATATTGGTGTTGCGCGATTTCAACCGATGACTTGTCGGAATCGGCGGTGGAGCTGAGCGAAGTCAGTCGGCGCTGCTCCGTCGTGTAGCGCGTCAGCGCGCCTTCCACGTCCTGTACTGCCGCCAGCACGGCTTTTTGATACGCGTAGTAAGCCTGTTTTCGCTCTTCTTCCTTGGCGCGGATGTTGGCCTGAATCTGTCCCCCGTGGAAAATCGGCCAGACGATGGCGCCAAGGCCAAACTCGCCCAGATTGCCATTCGAGATCAGGTTGCCGAGGCGCGGTCCGGAAAACGACGCGCCGCCTATCAGGTCGAATTTCGGATAAAGGTCGGCGACTGCAACGCCAACGCTTGAAGTTGCGGACGCTAGCTTACGCTCCGCTGCTCGCACATCCGGCCTGCGGCGCAATAAATCCGATGGCAGACCGACGGGCAACGACGTCGGGATGGTCACCGCATGCATCGGGCGTTCCAGCTCATCGATCATCGCTTCCGGCGTTTCGCCCATGAGCACCGCAATCGCGTATTCCTGTACCCGCGCTTCGGCTTCGAGCTGCGGAATCTGCGCGTCGGTCGCCGTCGCAAGCGCATCTTGCTGGTTCACGTCGAGTTGTGTGACGAAACCCAGGCGTGCCTTTGCGGCGACCAATGCGAGTAGATCACGTTGATGTTTCGCCACGTCTTTCAGCAGGACGATGCGGGTCTGCAACGCGCGCAAGGCGAAATAGTCGGCGGCGATTTCGGCGGTAAGGCTGACTTCGCCGTCGCGCATTTGCCAAACGGCGGCCTGTGTGTTGCGATCCGCAGCCTCAATGCCGCGGCGGACACCGCCAAATATGTCCGCTTCCCAGGTCGCATCGAAGCCTGCCGAGTACAGTCTTAGGTTCGTGCTGCCGGATGCCGGGGCGCTGCCACTGCTGCTTGCGCCAGCCAATGCGGAAACAATATTCGAGTTTGAATGCAAATGTAGTGTGGCGCCGTTTGCATTGACATGCGGCAGTCCCTTTGCGCCGGCTACGATTTCCTGTTCACGTGCTTCCCGTACGCGCGAGGCTGCGGTCAGCAGATCTGGGTTGGCCTTGAGCGCGCGGTAGATCAACGTTTGCAGTTTAGTGTCGCCAAACTGCATCCACCAGGTTGAAAGGTCGGTTTCGGCCGGTGTCGGTGCGCTGAGCGGCGCTTCTGTCTTGTTGTCTGCAGGCAAGGCGCGGTAACGTGGCGGAATGATAAAGCTAGGCTCGCGATAATTCGGCCCGACCGTGCAGCCTGCAAGCAAAAACGCCAATGGCCACAGTTTCTTCATGCCGCCGGCTCACCCTGGGCGCCTATTTCGGCCTTTTGCATGAAGAAAACCAGTGGTAGCATGACGAGCATGATGACCATCAACGTATGAAAGACGTCGATATACGACAGCATGCTGACTTGCTGCTGCAACGAACGGTACACCAACGCCGTCGCCGCGCGCGTTGCTTCGATCTGGGATAAACCGTGCGTTGTCAGCGACTGCGAGATGCCATGCAGGCCCGAAACATAATTGGCGTTGAGAGGATTCAGGCTTTCCACATACTGCGCCTGATGAACCTGGTCGCGCCGCGCGAGCATGGTCTGCACCAACGCGATGCCGAAGGTTCCGCCAAGATTGCGTGCAACATTCACTAACGCCGAGGCCTGGTTGTTCTGCTCGGGTTTCAAGCCGACGTACGCCAACTGCGTCAACGGCACAAACAGGAAAGGCAGCCCCAGCGCCTGGATCATGCGCGCGACCGCCGCGTTTTCAAACGACATCTGGGTATTGAGCGTGCTCATGTTCCACATGGCGAAGGCCTGGATGGCGAGCGCGCCGCCGATGAGATAGCGCGCATCCACCCGGCTCGAGAGGAAACCGCTCAGCGGCATCACCAGCAGCGTCGCCAGGCCGCCCATGGTCAGCGCCAGCCCGGCGTTGGTAGCGGTGTATCCCAGTACCTCCTGAAGCAATTGCGGGATGAATTGCGTGGTGCCGAATACGATGACGCCCGTCAGCATCATGAAAACATTGGCGATGAGGAAATTGCGCTGACCGAAAAGCCGGATCTCCACGATGGGATCCTTGCGCGACAATTCCCAGGGGATGAACACGGCGAGCGACAGTATCGCAATCACCGCAAACGAGGAGATGAGCGGGCTGGAGAACCAGTCGTCAACCTGGCCCCGGTCCAGCGTAACTTCCAGGCAACCCAAAAACAGCGCGATCAGCGCGAAGCCGATGACATCGACGCGGTCGCCTTTTTTCTTCTTCGATAGCGCCAGTGCCGGCGGCTCGTTGACAAAAATGTTTACCAGAAACAAAGACAGCAAACCGATCGGCAGGTTTATCAGAAACACCCAGTGCCATGACAGGTTGTCGGTGATCCACCCGCCGAGCGACGGCCCAAGGACGGGGCCTACGATAACCACGACGCCATAGGCCGCAAACGCCGCGCCGCGTTTCTGCGGTGGAAACGTATCCACAATCATCGATTGCTCGACCGGCGCAAGTCCGCCGCCGCCGATACCCTGGAGCACGCGCGCAAATACCAGAAACGGCAGGTTCGGCGCGATGCCGCACAGCACAGAAGAAAAAGTAAACAACGCGACCGAGAACATGTAGTAACGCTTGCGCCCGACATTATCGGCGAGCCAGCCGCTGATCGGTATGACAATGGCATTAGCGATGAGGAAGCTGGTGATGACCCAGGTGGCCTCGTCGTAGCTGGCGGACAGGCCGCCGGCGATATGCGCCAGCGCGACGTTGGCAATGGAGGTGTCGAGCACAACCATGAAGGTCGCAATCGAAATGACCGCAATGATGGTCCAGGGGTTGCGTCCGCCGGCGACCGAGCGGGCCGGGGTCCAGCCTGCGTCGCCCTTGGCCAAAGATTGCGCCGGGTTACTCTTCGCTGCGGTTGCCATCAGCGCACCCTGACGTTGGGCTCCACACTCATTCCCGGACCCAGCACGCAGTCTTGCGGCACATTGTCGAGCAGGATTTTCACCGGCACCCGCTGCACTACCTTGACGTAATTGCCGGTGGCGTTTTCCGGGGGCAATATGCCGAACGCCTGGCCTGCGCCGCTTTGAACCGAATCAACATGGCCGCGTACCTCGGCGCTGCCGCAGGCATCGACTTTGATGGCGACCGGCTGGCCCGGCCGCATCAGCGCGAGCTGCGTCTCCTTGAAGTTGGCGGTGACCCAGAACTGGAGCGGTACAATGGCAAGCAGCGTCTGCCCCGCCGTCACGTAGTTGCCGGCTGCCACGTTGCGCTGCGTGACGTGGCCGGCAACCGGCGCCGCGATGTGCGTATAGCCCAGATTGATCTCAGCGGCGTCGATTTGCGCATCGAGGACCTTAATCTGTTTTTGCGCGCCGGCGATTTGCGCACTTGCAGCGTGGCGCTGCGCGACGGCATTGCGCTCGGTGGCTAGCGCCTGATCGATTTGCTGTTGCGCTACCGCATTCGGAGCTGCCGCCTGGAGTTGCCGGTATCGCGCAAGGTCGCGGTCGGCATTTTCCGCTTGCGCCGCTGCACCGGCCTCAGTGGCGCGTGCCTGCAGGATCTGCGTTTCCGCCTGCGCCTTTTGCGCTTCGACCTGCAGCAAACGCACGTTCGCGTCGGCAGCGTTGATGTCGACCAGCGGCTCGCCCGCCTGCACCAGCTGGTTATCGTTGACGTGCAGCGCCGCAATTTGCCCGGCGATTTGCGGCGCAATCTGGACGATATGGGTATCGATGAAGGCGTCGTCGGTATTTTCGTAATCGCGGGCGATCAACCACCAGGCGATTGCCGCGGCGATCAGCAGAATGACGACAACGGCGATAAGGACTTTCACCCAGGTCTTGCGAAAGACGCTGGGTTTTGCTTTGCTCTTGTCTTTGTCCTTGCCGTTGCCGTCTTCCGCGTCGCCGTCCTTATCGCCGGACCTTTCATCGCCGGCGTCGCCGTCCTCGCCGTCCTTATCCTTTTCATCCTTGTCCTTGCCAACATCGGCTTGAATATTTATGTCGTCGCCGTCGCCTTCATCGTGGCGACCGTTGCCGGTATGTCCGCGGGATTCGTCATTGCCGCCAGATGGGTTTGCCGAGGAGCTTGCCGCACCCATGCGCATATCGGTCGCGCGGCGACCGAACCGGTTTGCCGGGCCGAGCCGCGAGGAAGGCACTGAACGTTCGTCTGGACGCGCCATGTGAGATGCGCCGGTGGCGCGACAGTGAATGTCTCGTCGCTATCGTATTTGTGCATACGCATAAGACTCAGTTCGTTACCGTACATAACAGCATATTTGTCTCATGGAGCTGAAATGACGGCGCGCGTGTTAGCCCAGGACTGGCGAAAACCACCGCCATCCTTATTTCTGCCATTGTAGTTGTCTCCCTCGGGTTACCGACGCTCGAATTTCGGATGAATTGAAACGCACATTCATCCTAAGATCGCTAAAGCACATACAGCTCTACCCGTTTCAGTCCTCGCACGATCGAAGGTGCGAACAAGTCCGCCAGCCCGTCAGCGACGAGGAGCAGCGTTACCAGAGCCGAGAGGACATAACCCGTCTTCCGCGCCCATCGCTCTGGATACGGTTTCTTCGGAAGCTCCATATCTGTCTCCCTTAATTGTTCAGGGTCCACCGGCTAAAGCCGCTGAGGGCGGCTTGTACTTCATGATCGTCATCTCGATTGTTTCGTCGAGGCTGGTCGGCGTCGCATTCGTCTTGCCGAATCGCGCGCCATTTTCCGTCAACATTATGCGGAAGCTTTAATGTTCAAGGGTGTGCGACCGGCGGCGTCCCAGACGACAGGATCGCCGTTGCCGAGGCGCGGGCCAATTCTTGCAGCAGTACAGCCATCGCCTGTGCCTGGCCTTGCGCGGTATCGGCGGCAATTGGGACCGAAAATAATGAGTTCAACGAAGACTCATTTGTCGCCGTGGGAGTCGGGGGGGATGTCAATGCCGTGGCTACACGGATCTCCGCCGTGGCTTTAATCCGTGCTTCGCCGCGAACCACGTCGAGACGTATCAAATCTACCTTGACGATGACACCAGGTTTCATTTCACCACACGTCGCGTCACAGATGGTCCATTCGGGCAATTGGTCCCGCACTGCCGCGACGAATTCCCGCGCCATTCCTGTTTCGATACGCTCGGCCCAATAAGTGTTGGGCCATTCAGCAAGATACCCGGTGTCGGCCCAGAATCGTACGCGTCGCGACATCATATATTCCGGGATGTTCAGTCGTCGCACCAGCAGCACGCCAGCCGTATCTCGGGCGGTGACTGCAGGAGTCGTCGTGCCACCGCCTCCGGCTGGGAGCAGCGCAATCAATGCGGGGTCGGGGATACTCGCGCAGGAGATCAGGCTGCCAGTCAAGCCGATCAGACACCCGGTACGTATCCCGCTCCGCCAAACCCGCTTGGCGAGCCGGTAATGCCCACGACACGCGAACAAACCAAAGTTCATCCCATTCCTTTCAGGGCTTCCGTTTTCGGCCAAAGATGATGGCGTTCGGTTGCTCTTGCAACACCTCGCTCCAGTCCCGCAAATTGCGGGTTGCTTGCGCGAGATCGGCTATTGCGCCTTCCAGGTCACCTCGCAACGGGGCGCCGGGCGCGGTTAGTTCGGCCACGCGTGCCATCGCCACGCGCGCTGACTCCGCGGCATCGCGGGTGCTGCTCAAGGTGCGCATCAGATCAGGCTTGATGTCAGTCACCGTGCCGTTTGCGTTGTCGGCCAGACGCGTCACCGCATCCAGCGTGACACTGGATTTATTCTGGACGCGCAAGATTGCCTCGTTGGCGGTGGACAGGGTCTTTCGAGCTTGCGCGCCGACGCCGCCCAACTCTTGCCCTGCCCCTTGAAGAGTCGTGTTCGCAGTATCCAACGTGGTCCGCAATTTTTTCATCGTACTGCGAAGCTCCTCCGCGATTTCCCGCAAGGGCAAATCGGCCATCTGGTCTGTCAGCGCAGCGAAGCGATCCGTCACAGCGGGAATCTCGGGCACGTCGCCGGCCGCCAATGCCACCGGCGCCGCATCAGGCACGATGTTGAGCTCGATTGATTTCTGCCCGGTAATCAGGCTGTCTGACACCAGCTTCGCGCGCAGCCCGTGGCTCACCAGGACGGGCAACTCCACAGGGCCTAACGAAGGATTTTCCTTCCCCGTCAGTGTCACGATATCGGGTATCACAACAATGTGCACCGGGATGCGCGCTGTGAGATCGCGCCTGTCCAGCTCCAATCCTATGGACTTGACGAGTCCAACCGGCACGCCGCGAAATGTAACCGGCGCCCCCGCATACAGCCCCCGGACGCCGTCGTGAAAATAAATTACTACAGCGACCTTTTTGTCGAACATATTGCCGCCGCTCAGCCAAATAACGACTGCGACGGCAATCGCCAGGGCGCCAATGATGAAACCGCCTATCATCAATGCTTGATTTTTCATGTTGAGCCCGTATTCTGCCGGTCCTGGTCCTGGTCCTGGTCCTGGTCCGGGTCCGGTTCGGGAGCGGCGCCTTGCTGCGCCGGCAAGTCGTCGCGAAGCATGAAGGCTCGCACAGTCGGATGCTCCGGGTGGTCACGCAATGCTTTTGGCCTGCCGTGCGCAATGGGGCGCTTGCTGTCCGCATCGAGGAAAATACCGTCATCGGCAATCGCCAGAAGGCTAGGCAATTCATGGCTGACGAGAACAACGGCGGCGCCGGTGCGTTTCCTGACATCGAGGATCAGGTCATCCAGATGTTTGGAGTTGATCGGGTCGAGGCCGGAAGATGGCTCGTCCAGCAGCAGGAGCGGCGGGGACGCGGCGATCGCGCGCGCCAGGCCCGCGCGCTTCTTCATGCCGCCACTCAAGTCGGCCGGGTAGTAGGCGCCGAACTTCTCGAGTTCGACCCAACCCAGAACCTCGGCGGCTCGCGCTTCGCGTTGTCCGCGGTCGAGCTTGGTGAGCTGCTCCAAAGGCAGGCAAACGTTTTCCAGAAGCGTCATCGAGGACCAGAGCGCCGCGCTTTGGAACAACATACCGCAACCCGAGCGCAGTTTGGCGCGAACCTGCGTGTTGCCAGCCCAATAGTCGGTTCCGCGAAATAGCACCTGGCCACCAGCGGGCTGCAGCAAGCCGATCAACTGCCGGAGCAGCGTGCTTTTGCCGCAACCGCTTACGCCCATGATCGCGAAGATTTTCCCCACTTCAACGCTGAAGGACACGCCCTGCTGCACGAGAGTCTTGCCGTAACGCATTTCAAGATTGCGCACTTCGAGCAATGGCTTTTCGCCTGCCGGTACATTGCCGCGGGCTCCAACGGGCGCTGCGCTGACTGTCTCCATTACACACCCAGGGCGTTGGCACACAGCGCGAATATCGCGTCGAGCGCAATGACGGCTACGATGGCCGAAACGACCGCCCGCGTTGTTGCCAGGCCCACGCCCGCAGCATTGCGCGCTGAGTAGAGACCGTAGTAACAGCCGGTCAAGGCAACCACCGCCCCGAAACACACGGATTTTGATCCACCCAGGGCGAACTGGGTGTATGACAACGCTTCGACGCTTCGATCCAGATACGCCGAAGTCGAAATCTTCATCATCACGACTGCCACCACAAGGCCGCCCAACAAACCGGCGATGCACCCATACACATACAGAAGAGGCATGATCAAGGTCAGTGCGAGGATCCGCGGTAGCACCAGGTAGGCTACCGGTTTGATGCCAAGAACTTCGAGCGCGTCGACCTCTTCGTCGGTCTGCATCGTGGCAATTTCGGCGGCAAAGGAAGCACCGGTACGCCCCGCCATCACCACAGCAGTCATGACTGCGGCCATCTCGCGCACGACCGCGATACCGACCAAGTCGGCAACATAAACCCCGGCGCCGAACTTGATAAGCTGCACCGCGCCGACAAACGCGAGAATCGCGCCGATCAGCAGGTTGACCACCACAACGATGGTCAACGCAAGAGCGCTGCATTGCATGGTGACGCGTCCGAAGTCGCGCCGCGGAAACCGGGCGCCGCCCGAGAGCAGTGCGGCCGTCGATAGCGGAACCTGTCCAAGGAACGCAACGGCGCGCAGGACATTGGAAACGGAGCCCTGCATGAACGTGTTCATGCCGCCAGCCTTGCTGCGATGACTGCAAGCGTTACACGGCGCCGAACCGGAGACTGGCGACTGCAATCGGGAGAGCAGCAAAAATACAAGGCCGACACCTCAATGGACCATCAAAGACGGCGTCACATCACGCAGGACGTAACAAAAGAACCGCTTCCTTTGA
>Ga0181537_10000741_pt1 | contig 30444 bp, 24 predicted proteins | sample PEATcosm2014_Bin_39_FD_119765 | JGI IMG/M metagenome (GOLD analysis project Ga0181537, IMG submission 119765) | Peatland microbial communities from MTU Mesocosm Facility, Houghton, MI, USA - PEATcosm2014_Bin23_10_metaG | ecosystem: Environmental > Terrestrial > Soil > Wetlands > Peat | place... | reverse complement strand
TACCGTCGGCGAGCCGATCAATCCCGAAGCATGGATGTGGTATCACACGGTCATCGGCCACGAAAAATGTCCCATCGTGGACACCTGGTGGCAGACCGAAACCGGCGGACACCTCATCACCCCGCTGCCCGGCGTGAACGCCTTGAAACCCGGCAGCGCGAGCCGCCCGTTCTTCGGCGTCGAACCCGTTGTCCTCCGCGACGACGGCACCGAATGCGTGGCCAACGAAGGCGGCAAGCTCTGCATCAAAACCCCGTGGCCCGGCATCATGCGCACAACGTGGGGCGACCACGACCGTTTCATCAACACCTACTTCTCCACGTTCAAGAACATGTATTTCACCGGCGACGGCTGCCGCGTGGACGCCGACGGCGATTACTGGCTGCTCGGCCGCGTGGACGACGTGGTGAACGTCTCCGGCCACCGCATCGGCACGGCGGAAGTCGAGAGCGCGCTCGTGAGCCATCCGAAAGTGGCCGAGGCCGCCGTCGCGCCCATGCCGCACGACATCAAGGGCCAGGCCCTCTACGCCTTCGTGACCCTGAAGGACGGCATCGCCGAGAGCGAGGAATTGAAGAAAGACCTCGCCGCGCACGTCCGCAAGGAAATCGGCGCGATAGCCGTGCCGGACAAGATCCAGTTCGCGCTCGGCCTGCCCAAGACGCGCTCGGGCAAAATCATGCGCCGCATCCTGCGCAAGATTGCCGAGAACCAGACCGACCAGATTGGCGACACCACCACGCTGGCCGACCCGCAAGTGGTTGCTGCGCTGGTCAAAGGGAAGCAATAACGCGGGAAGTCACGGATTCACCCGCCCCTCGTCTCGCTGGCCGTCAAATGCGTGGTTTGACCGGTGGTGTTTGGCAGAACGGCAGTTGCGTTCTCCGATATTGCCACGGGCGGGGCAACCTATGTTGCTTCTTTAGCAAAAAAAGTGGGGGTAGCCTCACCGTCCTAATCTATTCTAATTCCAGAGCCGTCGGTGATGAGGAAGGCCGGTTGGATTTCCATCGCGACGACTTTGAAATTTTCATCAACTATGAGCACAAGAACAAAACTTACCTTGGACGGCAACGAGGCCGTCGCCCACGTCGCCTACCGCCTCAACGAGGTCATGGCGATTTATCCCATCACCCCCTCCTCGACCATGGCCGAGTGGTGCGACCAATGGACTTCCGAGGGCCGGCGCAATCTTTGGGGAACCATCCCCGGCATCATCGAGATGCAAAGCGAGGGCGGTGCGGTGGGCGCGGTCCACGGCATGTTGCAGACCGGCTCCGTCGCCACCACGTTCACGGCGTCGCAGGGATTGCTGCTGATGGTTCCCAACATGCTCAAGATCGCCGGCGAACTGTTGCCGGCGGTTTTTCATGTCACCGCACGCGCCGTCGCCACGCACGCGCTTTCCATTTTCGGCGATCACAGCGACATCATGGCGTGCCGTTCGACCGGCTGGGCCATGCTTGGCGCGGCCAGCGTGCAGGAGGCGTCGGATTTCGCGCTGATTTCGCAGGCCGCCACGCTGCGCTCGCGGATTCCGTTCGTGCATTTCTTCGACGGCTTCCGCACGTCGCACGAGGTCCAGAAAATCGAGATGCTGGACGACGCCGATTTGCGGGCGCTGATTGACGACAAGTTCATCGCGGAACACCGCGCGCGCGGGCTGACGCCGGACAAGCCGGTGCTGCGCGGCACGGCGCAGAATCCCGACGTATTTTTTCAGGCGCGCGAGGCGTGCAATCCGTTTTACGCCGCCTGCCCGGACATCGTGCAGCAGGCGATGGACGATTTTGAGAAGCAGGTCGGGCGCAGCTACAAATTGTTTGAATACTTCGGCTCGCCGCTGGCCGAGCGCGTCGTGGTGTTGATGGGTTCCGGCTGCGAGGCGGCGCAGGAGGCGGTGGAATATCTGAATCGCAACGGCGAAAAAATCGGCATCGTGAAGGTGCGCCTGTATCGTCCATTCGACAGCAAGCGGTTTGTGGAAGCGCTGCCGGCGACGGTCAGGACCATCGCGGTGCTGGACCGCACGAAGGAGCCGGGCGCGGCGGGCGAACCGCTGTTCCAGGATTGCGCCGCGGCGATTTACGAGGGGCTGACCAACAACTGGGGGCGGATCAAAATGCTGCCGCGCATCGTCGGCGGCCGCTACGGCCTGTCGTCGAAGGAATTCACGCCGGCGATGGTCAAGGCGGTCTTCGACAATCTCCAGGAGAAGCAGCCGAAAAATCATTTCACCGTCGGCATCAACGACGACGTTTCCCACACCAGCCTGCCTGTGGACCCTGATTTTTCAACCGAGCCGGACAATGTCATCCGCGCGCTGTTCTACGGCCTCGGCGCAGACGGCACGGTCGGCGCGAACAAAAATTCCATCAAGATTATCGGCGAAGGCACGGATAATTACGCCCAGGGCTATTTCGTTTATGACTCGAAGAAATCCGGCAGCATGACGGTATCGCACCTGCGTTTCGGGCCGGAGCCGATCCGCTCGACCTACCTCGTCAGCCGCGCCAATTTCGTGGCGTGCCATCTCCCGGCGTTTCTGGAGAAATACGACATGGTGAAGACGCTGGTGCCCGGCGGCACGTTCCTGCTCAACACGCCTTTCTCGAAGGACGAAATCTGGTCGAAGCTGCCGACGCCGTTGCAGGAATCGCTCATCGCGAAGAAGGCGAAGCTGTTCGTGATTGACGCGACGAAGGTGGCGCGCGACAGCGGCATGGGCGGGCGCATCAACACCATCATGCAGGTCTGTTTCTTCGCGCTGTCGGGCGTGCTGCCGCGCGAGAAGGCCATCGAGTCCATCAAGTATTCCATCAAGAAAACCTACGGCAAAAAAGGCGAGGAAGTCGTCGCCATGAACCTCAAGGCCGTGGACAACACTCTGGCGCATCTGCACGAGGTGCCGGTGTTGAACAACAAAGTAAACGGCTCAGGCCCGTTGCTGCCGCCGGTGACGCCGAACGCACCGGACTTCGTGAAAAATGTTTTGGGGAGGATCACCGCCGGCGAAGGCGACGAACTGCCCGTGAGCGCGTTTCCGGTGGACGGCACGTTCCCGACCGGCACCGCGCAATACGAAAAGCGCAATCTCGCGCTCGACATCCCGGTCTGGGACGAGAAGGTTTGCATCCAGTGTTTGAAGTGCGTCGCCATCTGCCCGCACGCGACGATTCGCGCGAAGGTTTTTGAACCGGCCGCGCTGACCGGCGCACCGGCGACATTCAAGAGCACCGACTCGCGGGTCCCTGATTTCAAGGGTTCAAAATTCACGCTTCAGGTCGCCGCCGAGGATTGCACCGGCTGCGGCATCTGCGTGGATGTCTGCCCGGCCAAGAACAAGACCGAGGCCAAGCTCAGGGCCATCAATATGCGTCCGCAGGCGCCGTTGCGCGCAGCGGAACACGACAATTGGAATTATTTCCTCACGTTGCCGGAAACCGACCGGCGCAAAATCAAGACGACGCAGCTCCGCCAGCAGCAGCTCCTGCGGCCGCTGTTCGAATTCAGCGGCGCGTGCGCCGGTTGCGGCGAGACGCCTTACATCAAGATGCTGTCGCAGCTCTTCGGCGACCGCGCGGTCATCGCCAACGCCACCGGCTGCTCCTCGATTTACGGCGGCAACCTGCCGACGACACCTTATTGCAAAAACGCCGAGGGTCGCGGCCCGACTTGGTGCAATTCGCTCTTCGAGGACAACGCGGAGTTCGGCCTCGGCTTCCGCGTCTCGCTGGACAGGCAACGGGATTTCGCCATCGAGCTTTTGAAGAAAATCGCTGCCACCGTCGGACAGGATTTGGCGGACGGAATCATCAACGCGAACCAATCTGATGAAGCCGGCATTTACGAGCAACGCGAGCGCGTCGAGGCGTTGAAGGCAAAATTGAAGAAGGCGGATTCGCCGGAGGCGAAACTCCTTTCCGGTCTCGCCGACAAGCTGGTGAAGAAGAGCGTGTGGATTCTTGGCGGCGACGGCTGGGCCTACGACATCGGCTACGGCGGTTTGGATCACGTGCTGGCCAGCGGCCGCGACGTCAACGTGCTCGTCATGGACACGGAAGTTTATTCCAACACCGGCGGACAGATGAGCAAGTCCACGCCGCGCGGCGCGGTGGCGAAGTTCGCCGCCGGCGGCAAGCCGATGGGCAAGAAAGACCTCGGCCTCATCGCCATGACCTACGGCCACATTTATGTCGCGAGCGTGGCGCTCGGCGCGAAGGACGAACAGACGCTCAAGGCGTTTGTGGAGGCGGAATCCTATCCCGGCCCGTCGCTCATCATCGCCTACAGCCATTGCATCGCGCACGGCATCGCGGTGGACATGGGCGTCGGCGCGCGGCAGCAAAAGCTCGCGGTGGATTCCGGCCAGTGGCTGCTCTACCGCTTCGACCCACGCCGCGCCGAACGCGGCGAGAACCCGCTGCAAATTGATTCGCCGGCGGCCAGGACAAAGGTGCAGGATTTTCTGCTCTCGGAAAACCGGTTCAAGATGCTCACCAAGAGCAAGCCGGAGGACGCGAAGAAATTTTTCGCGCAGGCGCAGACCGATGCCGACCGTCGCTGGAAGCTCTACCAATTCATGCAGACGCGCGACATGAAACCCGACGCCGCCCCCGCCGCGCCCACAGCGTCCGCCACCGTGGAACAATTGCCATAAAAAAATGTAGCAGCCGACGTGAGGAGGCTCTGATTGAAATTGCAAATAATGAGCCTCGTTACCTCGGCTGCTACGAAATCTTAATTATTATGAATCTGACGACGAATTATCTTGGGCTGAAACTTCGCACGCCGCTGGTGCCGTCGGCCTCGCCGCTCTCGGAGAACATTGACGACATCAAAAAAATGGAGGACGCCGGCGCGTCCGCCGTGGTGCTTTATTCGCTGTTCGAAGAGCAATTGCGCCAGGACCGGGCCGAATTGCACCAGAGCATGGAGCAGGGCACTGAAAGTTTTGCGGAGGCGCTGACCTATTTTCCGGAACCGGAGTCGTTCAACCTCGGCCCCGAGGAATATCTCAAGCACATCGCCCAGGCTAAACAGGCCGTGCGCATCCCCATCATCGCTAGCTTGAACGGCTCATCCACCGGCGGCTGGACATCCTATGCGAAACAAATTCAACAAGCCGGCGCCGATGCACTGGAGCTGAATATTTACAGCATCCCCACTGACATGAAACTGTCGGGGGCGGACGTGGAGCAGACTTATCTGGACATTCTGAAGGCGGTGAAATCGGAAGTGACGATTCCAGTCGCGGTCAAGATGAGTCCGTTCTTCACCAACTTCGCCAGCATGGCGAAAAAACTCGACGCCGCCGGCGCGAACGGCCTGGTGCTGTTCAACCGCTTTTACCAGCCGGACATTGACCTCGACTCGCTCGAGGTGAAGCCGAACATTTTGTTGAGCACGCCCATGGCGATGCGCGTGCCGCTGCGGTGGATTGCGATTTTGCACGGACGCCTGCGCGCCAGCCTCGCCGCCACCAGCGGCATCCACCGCGCCTCCGACGTGTTGAAGATGCTCATGGCCGGCGCGGACGTGACCATGCTCTGCTCCGTGCTGCTGCGCCACGGCATCCCGCAGATCAGCGCAATTGAGCGCGACCTCATCGCGTGGATGGAGGAGCACGAATATGAATCCGTCTCGCAACTCAAGGGCAGCTTGAGCCAGAAGAATTGCCCCGCGCCCAGCGCCTTCGAGCGCGCCCAATACATGCGCGCCATCTCCAGCTATCCGCTCGCCAAGGCGTGAACGAAGGCGGATTCAGCCTTCTCTCGCAGTTCGACGAGCGTCGAAATAAAAACCTTCGCGCCTTCGCGTCTTTGTGGTTATTTATTTGCGGATGCCGCCGCCAAGAAAAATTCCCGCCCGCCAGCGCGTTCTCGCGCAGTGGCGGGGAGTTGATTTGTCTCCGCTGGAAACCGCCAAGGCCGTGCGCGCCCGCGCCGCAGGCGACGTGGTGTCGAGGGTGCTGAAGGATTTGCACATAGACGACCGTCGCGCCGAGGCGGAGCTGGTCAAGGTCTGGAACTCGCTGATTGATCCAATCATCGTGGCGCACGCGCAGCCGGCGAATCTGCGCAAGGGCACGCTGTTCGTGAACGTGGACAGCAGCGTCTGGCTCTCGGAAATTGTCCGCTACCGCCGCAAGGAAATCCTCGACCGGTTGCAGCACAGCTTCGGAAAGAATCTGATCCAGCGGATTTCTTTCCGCGTCGGCTGAATCACGCCATCAGTTCCATTTGCGCCGGCGTGAGAAGCCAGGCGAGCCGGGCGCATTGGCCATGCCGCAATTCCCCTACCTCCAATTTGCACAACCCGCCTTTTTTCATTTCAATCGCCGCCGCATCGGCACCGCCGGACACGAGCAGGCTGATGAACCGGCTCAAGGATGGTTCATGCCCCACCAGCAAAGCGTTTTCAGGTTCGGGCTTCAGTTCATTCAGCGCATGAATCAGCTCCTTGGAACCGCCGCCGGGAATCAGATCGTCGGAAAATTTGAGATGCTTCTTTAATTTCAATTCTTCGGCGACGATTTCGGCAGTTTGCCGGGCGCGAACGAACGGGCTGGAAAGAATCAAGTCGAAGGATAATTCCAATTTCTCCATGGCAGCGACTGCGGAGCGCAGGCGGCGTTCGCCCTTCGGAATCAGCGGGCGTTCCGAGTCGCTTTCAAAACCGGGCGTGCCGGGTTCCGCCGCGATGCCGTGTCTCAACAAATAAAGGTTCACACGGAAAATCTAATCCGCCGCGCGCCAAAAGCAACGCCCGTGAAATGTAACATTTTTTGACTTGGGTTCGAAGGCGGTTGCCTCGTAGCTTTGTCGCCTCATGGGAACCGTTCGCCGCGCTGTCATTGATGTCGGCACCAACTCGGTCAAATTGTTGGTGGCCGACGTGGCCGGGCGTGACGTCCAGCCGGTTCACGAAGAAAGCCGGCAGACGCGGCTTGGCAGGGGCTTTTATGAAACCCGCCGGCTCCAGCCGGAAGCCGTCGCCTGCACCGCCGAAGCCGTCTGGGAATTCGCCCAGACCGCGCGAGAGAAAAATGCCGAGTCCATCCGCGTCTTCGCCACCAGCGCGGCGCGCGACGCGATGAACCCGATGGATTTGACGGACACCATCTTTCGCGCGTCCGGCCTCAAGACGGAAATCATCTCCGGCGCGCGCGAAGCCGAGTGGGTCTTTCAAGGCGTGAACACCGACCCGGAACTGGCGCGGCATCCGTTGCTGCTGCTGGACGTGGGCGGCGGCAGCACGGAATTCATCGTGGGCGGCGGCGGAAAAAAGCATTTTGCGCACAGTTTTCCGCTCGGCACGGTGCGGCTGATGGAAAAATTCCCGCACAGCGACCCGCCGACACGCGGCGAATTCACGAAATGCTGCGATTGGCTGAAACATTTCCTGCACGCCGAAGTCCGGCCGCAGATTGCGCCCGCGCTGAAGAATGAATCCGGCGAAATCCGGCTGGTCGGCACCGGCGGCACAACCAGCATCCTGGCTCGGATCGAGGGCAAGCTGGATCGTTTCGACCGCGAAAAGATCGAGCGGACGGTCCTGAATTTTGACCGGATTGTCGCGCACCGGAAAAGGCTCTGGCGCCTGCCACTGGCCGAGCGCAAGGAAATCACCGGGCTGCCCAGGCTGCGCGCAGACGTGATCCTGACCGGCGTGCTGATTTACGAAATGGTGATGGAGGAATTTGGCTTCAAGCAGCTTCGGGTCAGCACACGCGGCCTGCGCTTCGCAGCGGTGATGGACTGAAAACCAAGGCAGAATGGAGAAGGAAGAATGTAGAAAATGACCCGTCAAAGTTAAAGCGTGGGAAGCGGGTTTCTTCATTCTTCATTTTTCATTCTTCATTCCGTATCGTCCTGCCATGCGCACCTTGATTGTCGGCTGCGGTTACGTCGGCCTCCCGCTCGGAGCGGAACTGGCCCGCCAAGGTCATGAAGTTTTTGGCTTGCGGCGGAGCGCGGCGGCTGAAAATGAATTGAAGGCGGCGGGTATCCGTCCGCTGGCCGGTGACGTGACCAAGCCGGAAACGCTGGCGAAGCTGCCGCGCAAATTTGATTGGGTCGTGAATTGTGTCGCCGCCGGCGGCAGCGCGGACAATTACCGGCAAATTTATCTGGAGGGAAACCGGAACCTGGTTTCGTGGCTCGCGGATTCGCCGCCTAAAAGGTTCATCTACACCAGCAGCACGAGCGTTTATGGACAAAACGACGGCTCGGTCGTAACGGAAGAAAGTCCGGCGGAGCCGGAAGCGGACACGGCGAAGGTTTTGGTTGAGGCGGAAAAATTGTTGCTGGACGAAGGCGGCTCGCGAGGACGCTTGCCCCGCCAAAAATTCCCCGCCGTTATTTTGCGTGTGGCTGGCATTTATGGGCCGGGACGCGGCTATTGGTTCAAGCAATTTCTGCGCGACGAGGCACGCATCGAAGGGGACGGTTCGCGCTTCCTGAACATGATTCATCGCGATGATGTTGCCGGCTGCATCATCGCGGCTCTGAAGAACGGCCGAGCCGGTGAAATTTACAATGCCGTGGACGACGAGCCGGTGAGCCAGATGGAATTGTTCGAGTGGCTTGCGGCAACGCTTGGCAAACCGCTGCCACGGTCCGTTCCCGAAGACGGTGAAATAATCCGCAAGCGCGGCGTGACCAACAGGCGCGTCTCAAACCGCAAATTGAAAACTGAACTCGGCTATCAGTTCCAGCATCCCGATTTTCGCAGCGGCTATGGAGCGGAGCTGTCAAGGCTCGTCCGGGCCGGAAAATGAATCCGGTTTGTGAACAATTTCGTTTCGACCTTGTGATTTTTCCAGCGTAACTTCTCCGGCGCAATGTCCGCCGAAGCCCAACTGACACCCATGATGACGCAGTATCGCCGCATCAAGGGCGAACTGCCCAAGGACGCATTGCTGCTGTTCCGGCTTGGCGACTTTTACGAGATGTTTTTCGAGGATGCGCAGGCTGGCGCGCAAATCCTCAATCTCGCTCTCACCGCGCGCAACGGTGTGCCCATGTGCGGCCTGCCGCACCATGCAGCGAATGCTTATATCGGCCGCATCCTCAAAGCCGGACGCAAGGTTGCCATCTGCGATCAAACGGAGGAAGCCCGACCCGGCAAGCTGGTGAATCGCGAGGTCACGCAAATCCTCTCGCCCGGCACGCATTTTGACGAACGGATGCTCGTCGCCGAGCGGAATAATTTTCTCGCAGCAGTGAAACCGGCCGGAAAAACTTTTGGACTGGCGCTGGTGGATTTGACCACCGGCGATTTTTTGACGACCGAATTGGAGAATGATTCAGCCCTGCTCACCGAACTGGAGCGATTACGTCCAGCGGAAATTATTTTCCCAACCGAGGCGACTTCGCTCCGCGATTTGCTTCGCGACTCGTTCAAGATTTTGAACAGTTACGAAGACTGGACATTCGCACCGGAGACCGCCGTGTTCACTGTGCGCGAGCATTTCAAGGTCGCGTCGCTCGACGGCTTCGGCCTGAAAGACAAATCCGCCGCCATCGGCGCGGCGGGCGGCGCGCTGCATTATTTGACACAGAATTTGCGGCGCGACGTGAAACACCTCACGCGAATTTCGTTTTATCAGCGCAGTGATTTTCTGGCGCTGGACTACACGACGCTGCGGCACCTGGAAATCCTCGAACCGCAGCATCACGACGCGCCGCGCAACGCCTCGCTCTACGGAGTGTTCAACAAAACCGCCACACCGATGGGCGCGCGGTTGTTGCGCCAATGGCTGTCGCAACCGCTCGCAAAAGTGGAGCCAATCCGCCGACGCCAGGACGCGGTTCAGACGTTCATCGAAAATTCCTTCAGCCTCGACGCCTTTCGTCAGCAGCTTGCGAGCGTGCGCGATCTGGAGCGCACATTGGGCCGCTTGAGTTCCGGCAGTGGCAATGCGCGCGATCTTGTTGCGCTTCGAGTCGCGCTGGAGCAGCTTCCGGCGCTGAAACAAACTTTGGGCACGGTGGGTCGAGCGTCTCCCGCCGGTTTGATTTCGGAATTGGATTCGCAAATCTCCGAATCGCCCGATCTCGTCGAATTGATTTCGCGGGCCATCGTGGACGAGCCGCCGCTGCCGATCAAGGAAGGCGGCATGATCTGCGACGGTTTTAACGCCGGACTCGATGAACTCCGCACCGCCCAGCGCGGCGGCAAGGATTGGATCGCGAAGTTGCAGGCGGATGAAATTGCGGCCACCGGAATTTCCTCGTTGAAAGTGCGGTTTAATTCCGTCTTCGGCTACTACATCGAAGTCACCAAGTCCAATCTCGACAAAGTTCCGCCGCACTATCATCGCAAGCAAACCGTCGCCAACGGCGAGCGTTTCATCACGCCGGAGTTGAAGGAGATGGAAGGCAAAATCCTTGGCGCGGAAGAACGCAGCGTGAAACTGGAATACGAACTGTTCCAGCGCGTCCGCGAGGAGGTGCTGGGGCAATTGCCAAAAATCCAGCAAACGGCTTCGGCACTGGCGCAACTGGACGTGCTGGCTTCATTCGCTGAGACTGCGCGGCTGCATAATTACATCCGCCCGCAAGTTGGCGACGAAGGCGTCATTCAAATTCGCGACGGACGCCATCCGGTTTTGGAACTGCAACTTGTCGAGGAGCGCTTCGTGCCCAACGATGTCGCGCTTGCAAGTATTGCCACCGGACAATCAGCGGACGACAAGCTGGCCGTCTGCAAAGACCAAATCGCGCTCATCACCGGGCCGAACATGGCCGGCAAATCCACCTACATCCGGCAGGTCGCACTGCTCACGTTGCTTGCGCACACGGGCAGTTTCGTGTCGGCGGCGGAGGCGCGGATTGATCTGGTGGACCGCATTTTCACGCGCATCGGCGCGAGCGATGATCTGGCGCGCGGACAAAGCACGTTCATGGTCGAAATGACCGAGACGGCGAACATTTTGAACAACGCCACGCCGTGCAGCCTCATCGTGCTGGATGAAATCGGCCGCGGCACCAGCACGTTTGACGGCTTGAGCCTCGCCTGGAGCATTGTGGAATTTCTGCACAATCAAGTCGGTGCAAAAACGTTGTTCGCCACACATTATCATGAGCTGACGGAACTTTCCGCCCGCTTGCCGCGGCTGAAAAATTTCAACGTAGCCGTGCGCGAGTGGCACGACCAGATTGTTTTCCTCCGCAAAATCGTCGAAGGCGGCACGGACAAAAGCTACGGCATTCAAGTCGCGCGGCTCGCCGGCGTGCCGAAGGAAGTTTTGGAACGAGCAAAACAAATCCTTGGCAATCTCGAAGAATCCGAACTCACTCCGGAAGGCAACGTGCGCCAGCCGCGCCGACAGCAGGATCGGGACAAATTAAAAAGCCTTCCCACGCCGCCGCAGATGGATTTGTTTGGACAATGAAATTATGAGCACGAAATCCGTTGAATTGACGACCGGCCAAGGCGGCTTGCCGCTCGTGAAAATCCGCACGCCGTGGAGCATGGCGGAAATTTGTCTGCACGGCGCGCAAATCACGCACTTCCAGAAAAGCGGCGAGCCGCCGCTGCTGTTCATGAGCGCCAAAAGCCATTTCGCTACCGGCGAACCGATTCGCGGTGGCGTGCCGATCTGTTTCCCGTGGTTCGGCAACCGCGACGGCGAACCATCGCACGGTTTCGCCCGTATCACCGAATGGCAACTGGTCAAAACCGATGCTGCATCAGATGGTGCGGTGACGCTGACATTTGCGTTGCCGCAAATTCCCGGACGCGATGCCTGGACAAATCTCCGCGCGGATTTTGTCGTCACCGTGGCCGACACGCTGACGATGGAATTGGTTGCCGCGAACGATTCTTGCGACCGGAAATTGGAAATTGAGAACTGCCTGCACACTTATTTTCACGTCAGTGACATCGGCGCGGTTTCGTTGACCGGACTTCAAGACGCGGTGTTTCTTGATTTTGCGGCCGGCGACACCGGCACGCGCAAGCCGGCAGAAAACTTCCCGATAAAAATCCAGCGCGAAACCAACCGCACCTACGTTGATACCGCCAGCACCGTGGAAATCCACGACGAAAAATTCCGGCGGGCGATTCGCGTGGAGAAATCCGGCTCCAGCTCCACCGTCGTCTGGAATCCGTGGACGACGCAGAAATTGCCGGACGATTTCGACCCGGCGGAACACAAACACATGGTCTGCGTGGAATCCGGCAACGTGAAGCAAAACAAGATATCGCTCGCGCCGGGGAAAACCTCGGCGCTGAAAGTCGCTGTGAGCAGCAAGCCGCTGAAATGATTTCCATCGTTGAAAACCATCCCATCGGCGCGGATTTGATTTCCCAAGTTGAGGAAATCTTTTCGCCGACGGGCATTTTGTCGCGGGCGAAGAATTTCGAGTTCCGACCGCAGCAACAGGAAATGGCCATGGCCGTGGCCCGCGCGCTGCAAAATCGCGAGCACCTCGCGGTTGAAGCCGGAACCGGTGTCGGCAAGTCGCTGGCGTATCTGGTTCCGGCAATTTTGTTCGCCGTGGCGCAAAAGAAGAAAGCCGTCGTCTCGACGCACACCATCAATTTGCAGGAGCAGCTTGTCGAAAAAGATTTGCCGATGCTCGCGCAAATTCTGCCGGTGAAATTTCAATTCGCGATGCTCAAGGGCCGTGGCAATTATCTTTGCACCCGCCGGCTGCAAAAGGCGATGCAGCATAACGGCAGCCTCTTCACGTCGTCGGAAGGCGCGGAACTCCGGCACATTTACGAATGGTCGAAAACTACCCGCGACGGCAGCCTTTCCGATTTCGACGCGGAACCGGACCCGAAGGTGTGGGCGGAAGTCTGCTCCGAAAAAGGCGCGTGTTCCGCGAAGAAATGCGGGTTCCCATCCGGCTTCGCGAAGGACAATCCCGTGTGTTTTTTCCAGCGCGCGCGGAACAAAGTGCTGTCGGCCGACGTGCTGGTGCTCAACCACACGCTGTTCTTCACGCTGCTCGGCACAGTGGACGAAGAGGAAGATTCGGGCGGCATTCTGTTCAAAAACGATTTCGTCATCTTTGACGAGGCGCACACGATGGAGAGCGTCGCATCGCGGCACATCGGCTTGAGCGTGTCGCACGGGCAGGTGGCCTACACGTTGAACCGGCTATGGAATCCAAAGACGCAGAAGGGCCTGCTCGCGGCGTTCGCCGGTCGCGGCAAGGCCATCAACCTAGTGGTGGAATCGCTTCAGGAATCAGACGAATTTTTTGCCGACGTCGAGCAGGCGTGCGATGCCATTCAAAAGGCCGGGAAGCAGCGGAGTCTCGGCGCGGGCGAACCCCGGCGCGGCTGGGCGGAGTTGCGCATCCGCCGACCGGAACTGGCGCGGGACCGGCTTTCACCGCCACTCCAACATCTGCGCGAATCTTTGAGCGAGATGGTCAAAGCGAGCGATGACCAGGAAACCGGCGAGGAACTGATTGAGTGCAACCGCCGGCTCGCAGAACTGCGCGACGAGCTGAAGGCGTTTCTCGAACAAAGCGCCGGCGACCACGTTTATTGGGTCGAGCGCAGTGGCAAAGTGCACAGAAATCTTTCACTCAATGCCGCGCCGGTGGATGTCGCCGAGTTTCTACGCAACCGGTTGTTCGAGAGTGACACGAGCATCATCATGACCAGCGCGACGCTGGCGACTGCGTCGCAGAAGTCAGAAGTCAGAAGTCAGAAGTCAGAAAAAAGTTCCGCAAGCGGCTTGAATTATTTTACTCGCAGAGTCGGAGCCGAGTCGGCAACAAAACTGCAGGTCGGCACGCCGTTCGATTACGAGCGGCAGATGAAACTGTTCGTCGCCAGGAAGATGCCCGACCCGCGCGAGGCCGGTTACGCCGATGCGCTCGAACATTGGATCGGGCATTTCGTGAAGCAGACCCACGGCAAGGCGTTTGTGCTGTTCACCAATTACAAGCTCATGCGGGAACTCGGCGAGCGCATGGAACCGTTCTTCAACGAGCTGGGCGTCGCGTGTTTCGTGCAGGGCACCGGCACGCCGCGCTCCACGATGCTGGAGAAGTTCAAGGACGACACGGACTCGGTGCTCTTCGGCACGGACAGCTTCTGGCAGGGTGTGGACGTGCCGGGCGAGGCGTTGAGCAACGTCATCATTACGCGGCTGCCGTTCGCCGTGCCCGACCATCCGCTCATCGAGGCGCGGCTGGAGGCGATTGAGGCGCGCGGCGGCAATTCCTTCGGCGAATTTTCCCTGCCTGAGGCCATCCTGAAATTCCGCCAGGGCGTCGGCCGCCTCATCCGCACCAAGACCGACACCGGCATCATCGTGGTTTTGGACAACCGGGTGTTGACGAAGCAATACGGCCAGTCCTTTCTCGACGCCCTGCCGAAATGCCCGGTGGAAATTGTTTGAATTCTCAAGCTGCGTGCATAACCCGGCAGCATTAACTCAAAAAGTCGAAAATAATTTTCCGCGTTTCGGTCTAGAAATTCCAGAATCTGGAAGTGACTTTAGCACGAGTTCGATTTCATCACTTGAATATTTAAAAACCTTCAAAGCGTCCTCCAAAATTTTTCTCTTCCGAAGATTCGGGAGATTGGTCAAAGCGAAATAAGGCGTATTCGGAATTTTTTGAGGATAGGTGCTGTTACCACTTTCTTCGATTGCTTTTGCATCTCGCGCAAAATTAACTCGCTTCCCGCGGCCATATTGTTCAAGCACCGAAAATTTGTCTTTATTTTGGTGGTAAAGAAATTCCAAAACTGCAAAGTATTTTCTTTTTGCATCAGCCATCAAATACTCTGGGCTTTGGATAAGTTGGATGATCGCACTTACCGTGGGTGAATTGTTTGGTAACGTTTTGTCAATTTTCGGTTTTTCTGGAACCGAATTCTTCATCCCGCCAAATTCTTCCAAAAGGCGTTTTATTACTTCGTTCGGCGTGTCATTAAAACTGCGAACCCTTGATTCTAGAGCCGCAAAAACTTCGTCTTCGATTTGTATTGTTTTCATCTTGTTAATCAGATTAACACAATATATTTGATTTTCAATAAAAATCGCCATTTTTATTTTGTTCAACATCAACAAGTTAGCGAGCCTACTTGTCTTTACCCTTCCGTTCTCGACATTTTGATAGTTTTTCGCTTAAACTATTTGCGCATGACGCGCACGGAAAAACTCCTGGCCGAACTCATCGCGCTGCCCAGCGTGAACCCGGCCTTTTTGCCGCCGCGCCATCCGCACGCCGGCGAAAAGCGTATCGCGGATTTTCTGGCCGCCACTGCCGCCCGCGCCGGACTCGAGCTGGAATTGCTGCGAGTATTGCCCGGACGCTCCAATGTCATCGCTCGCCTTCTGCCGCAAAATAAAATCCGGCAAACCATTTTGCTTGCGCCGCACCTCGACACCGTCGGCGCGGATGGAACGAAATTCATTCCGCAGCGCAAGAACGGACATCTTTACGGCCGCGGCGCGTGCGACACGAAAGGTTCCGTCGCCGCCATGCTCTCCGCGCTTTGCGAACTGGCAGAATCAAAAAACCGTCCGCTCGAAACTGAAATCGTTTTCGCCGGGTTGGTTGACGAGGAGCACGCGCAGGCCGGTTCGCGCGCTCTGGCGAAAAGCAAATTCAAGGCGGACCTCGCCATCGTCGGCGAGCCGACGAAGTTGCAGGTTGTCACTGCGCACAAGGGCAGCTTGTGGCTGGAACTGGAAACGCGCGGCAAAGCGGCGCACGGCGCTACGCCGCAATTCGGCAAAAATGCGATCCACGAAATGGCGCGCATCGTGGATTGGCTGGAAACGGATTATGCCGTGCGATTGCGGAAGCGGAAACATCCGCTGCTCGGCACGGCGACGGTGAACGTCGGCACGATTTCCGGCGGGGTGCAGCCGAACATCGTTCCCGATGCCTGCAAAATTACGGTGGACCGCCGCACGTTGCCGGGCGAGACGGACGCGGGCGTGCAGCGCGAGATTGCCGCCTTCCTGCGCGCGAGGAAATTGTCCGCGAAGATTTCGAGCGCGAAACTCGCGCCAGCCTCGCCGCTGGAAACGAACCACCGGCTCCCGCTCGTCCGGCAATTCATGCGTTGCGTCGAACAGTCGAGACCGCAGGGAGTCAATTATTTTTGCGACGCGGCGGTGCTGTCGGCGGGCGGGATTCCGAGCGTGGTGTTCGGCCCCGGCGACGTGGCGCAGGCGCACACGGCGGACGAATGGATTTCGCTGGCGGAACTGGAGCACGGCAAGGATTTGATTTTGAAATTCCTGAAATCGCTGCCGTGATCCTCCTCGTTCTCGTCCTCGTCCTCGAATTTCATTTTCGATTACGAGAACGAGGACGAAGGACGAGGAGGATTTCGAGTTGAAATGCCTTTTCTCCGTTAAATTCATCCGGCAAGCTTTGCCCGCTCATGTCCGAAGAAAAAGCTGAAGCGATTCCAACGGTTGACCACAAACCGCACGCGACGTTTTTTCGCCAGAGCGGCTGGCTGATGATCGCGACGGTTATTCAGGGATTCATGTCCCTTGGAGTGCATCCGCTGGCCAAAAAAATTTCCCCCGCCGAATACAGCATCTTCGTGACGATGCTGATGCTGACGGCGCTCATCCCAACAATGCCGCTGCAAATGGTCTTCGCGCAGCAGACGGCCGGGACGCTGGCGACGAACCGCAGCCGCCAGCTCGCGTTGATGATCCGCTGGGGCTGGCTGCTGACGTTCATCGTGTGGGCGGTAATCGCGCTGTTCGTCCTGATGTTCCAAAACCGCATCATGGCGGGCTGGGGACTCACAAGCGCGATGACGTTGTGGGTGACGCTCGCGGCGTTGCTGATGAACCTGTGGATGCCGCTGTTCTCCGGCGTGCTGCAAGGCCGGCAGGATTTCTTCTGGCTCGGCTGGGCCTCGATCATCAGCGGCATCGGGCGCGTCGCGGTGGCCGTCCTGATCGTGCTCGCGTTTCATGGCGGCGCGACGGGCATGGTGTTCGGCGCGTTCGCCGGCCTCGGCGCATGGGCGGGCATTGCGATCTGGCGTTCGCGTGATTTATGGCTGGCGAAGCCGGAGCGATTTGACGCGCGCAGCCTGTTCAAACAGGTCGCGCCATTGATGCTCGGCTTTGGCGCGTGCCAGTTCCTGTTCACGACGGACACATTGTATGTGAAGGCATTTTTCCCCGGCGATGAAATGGCGTCCTACGGCGTGGCGGGAACGCTGTCGCGCGCGCTGCTCTGGCTGGTGCTGCCGCTGGCGGCGGTGATGTTTCCGAAAATCGTCCACGCCAGCGCGAAATCGGAAAAGAGTAACCTGCTCGGCATCGTTTTGCTCGGGACGGCGATTCTGGCGATTTGCGGCGCGGCGGGCTTGTGCATCGTCGGGCCGCTGGTGGTGAAGCTGGTTTTCAAGGCGGACTACGTCGCGGAAACGATGAAGCTCCTGCCGTGGTATGCGGGCGCGATGATTCCGCTGGCGCTGGCGAACGTGCTGGTGAACGATTTGATGGCGCGGGCCAAATTCAAAGCCGTGCTGCCGATGGTGCTGCTGGCGGTGGCCTACGGATTCACGCTGCCATTCATGCTGCACAAGTTTCCCGGCCGGATGGAAGTGGCGCTGCAAACGCTCGGCGCATTCAACTTGCTGCTGCTCGGCATCTGCGCGTGGTTCAGCTTTTTTGGCCCAAAGGCCAAAGTCTAAACTTCCAAGTCACGGCCTACTCGTCTTTGGACTTTGGACTTTGGGTTTGAGACGAAGACAATGGCTGCGGCGCGCGGAGTTTTTTGTAAATCCAGCCTTCCAGCGGACGCAGCGGACGCAGCCATTTGTAGAACGGCGAGTAAATCAGCCGGATGCGCACGACGGACAGGAACATCGTGAACGACGAGCGCCCCAGCGCGACCTTCGAGCCAGCCTTGTCCGTCCATTCAGTCGGCACTTCGCGGATGCGGAAGCCCATGCGCTTGATGGCGACGAGCAGGTTGATGTCGAACGCCATGTCGGCGATGCGCAGGAAGGGGTGAATCTTCTCGATGACTTCGCGGTTCATCACCTTCGCGCCGCATTGCGTGTCGTGGATGTTCAGCCAGAACAAAACCTGCACGATGAAATGAAACGCGCGGCTGGCGAACCGGCGGCTGCCGGCCTGCGCCTGATGGATGACCGAATCCGGCAGCCAGCGCGAGCCGACGACGCAATCAGCGTTTTCCATGTGCTCGACCAATTCCAGAAACGCGTGCGGCGGCGTTGCGCCGTCGGCGTCCACGTAGCCGATCAATTCCCCCTGCGACGCGAGCTTGAAACCTTCAATAAGCGCGCCGCCCTTGCCGATGGGCTGCTTGAATTCCAGCGGGCGGACCGTCGGAAACTCGGCCGCGACTTTCTGGACGACGCCGAGCGTGTTGTCCGTGCAGCCGTTGAGCACGACGACAATCTGGAACTTGCCGGAATAATTCTTCTGAAAAAACGCCGCGTAATCGCGCAACACCGGTTCAATGCGGCGTTCCTCGTTGTAAGCCGGAATCAGGATGAGCAGGCTTGGGTCAGGCACGCGGATTCAGTAACAGAAATGGCGGGAGCAGGCAATCTTGAGAAACGGGCGGAGGGAATTTGGAGCTTACCTGGTTGTTAGCATCATGCTTGCTTCTCCATCTGCCGGATGGTCTCCATCCGCTTCTTGTAACCAAGGCAATCTCCAAGACCATTTGCCGCCGAGGATACAATCAAAACACCACAAATGATCTTGAGCGCAATGTGAAGCCCATTCCGAATAAGGATATACATTCCGAAAGACAATGCGATGACAGCCACCGCCTCGTAAATTGCACGTCGCCGCAAACGTCGCGCTTGAATACGGTTTTGTGCTAAACTTTGGCTGTTCGACAACGTTTCTTTCATTTGCAAAGAGAATGAACTTTAACAATAGGCAGGCCGCGTGTTTTGTAACCTGTCTCGTTTCTGGGCAAAACACTACTCCCGGCGCAGGTTTGAGTCCAGCGCGAAACAATTCTTGCCACCGCGTTCAGCAACCGTTATCAAACTGGCATGGATTCCCGCGAAGCCCTAATCGCGCTCAATCTCATCGAGCATGTCGGCCCGGTGCGCGCGCGGCTGCTGCTCGAACATTTCGGCGACGCGCCCAAAATCCTCGCCGCCTCCAAATCCTCGTTGCTCCGCGTCCGCAACATCGGCGACGAAACCGCCGAGGCGATTGCCACTTGGGAAAAGACGATTGACCTCGCCGGCGAATTGAAGCGCATTTCCGATTTCGGCTGCCGCGTTTTGATCCAGTCTGAAGAAAATTATCCCGCGTCGCTCCGGGAAATTTACGATCCGCCGCTGGTGCTTTACGTCAAAGGCGCGTTGACCGCCAAGGACAAAAACTCCGTGGCGATGGTCGGCTCGCGGCAGACGACGCATTACGGCATCGAGACGGCGCGCAAGCTGGCGTATCAGCTCGCCTACGTCGGCGTCACCGTCGTGAGCGGCGGCGCGCGCGGGATTGACACGGTGGCGCATCAGGGCGCAATGGCGGCCAAGGGACGGACGGTTTGCGTGCTCGGCACGGGCGTCAACATCGTGTTTCCGCCGGAGAACAAGGATTTGTTCGCGCGCATCGCGGAGAATGGCGCGGTCATCACGCAATTTCCGTTCAACCGCAATGGCGACCGGCAATCGTTCGCCATCCGCAACCGCATCATCGCCGGCATGACGCTCGGCACGGTCGTCGTGGAGGCGGATTTGCACAGCGGCGCGCTCATCACGTCAAATTTCGCAACGGAATATGGCCGGCAGGTGTTTGCCGTTCCGGGGCGGATAGATTCGCCGCGCAGCAAGGGCTGCCACGATTTGATCAAAAAGGGCGCCAAGCTGTGCGAAGGCGCGGAGGACATTTTGAGCGAGTTCGAGTATTTATTTCCCGGCAGCAACCGTCCGCCGTCGCCGGGCGAGACCGGCGTGCTGCCCGCGCTGGAGCTTTCGGCGAACGAACAGAAGGTTTATGACGCGCTGGACGACGAAGAACGGAGCATTGACGAAGTCATCCGCAAGAGTGGCCTGCCGAGTTCGGCGGTTTCCGTCGCGCTGCTGGGACTGGAAATGAAGCACGTCATCAAGCAGTTGCCCGGGAAATTGTTCGTGCGGAACAATTGAACGTCGCGCGAAGAACGCGAAGGTTGCGAAGAAAAGGCAATTCGAGCCTTCGTTTCCTTCGCGTTCTTCGCGCGACAATTTTAATTTGCAAACGAACTTGCGCCTTCGCGCGCAATGAACTAGAAGTCAGCAAACGCAGGAGAAATTTATGGCGACCTACAGCATCATTGGCGGCGACGGGAAGGAATACGGCTCCGTTTTGGGCGAGGATTTGCGCCGATGGATTGCCGAGGGGCGGCTCAACGCGCAATCGCTGGTGAAGGCGGAGAGTGACGCGGAGTTCCGCCCGCTCTCGACATTTCCCGAATTTGCCGATGCCTTCGTTTCACAAGCTCCACCGCTGCCATTCGCCCCCGCTGCGGCGGATGCAGGAGACGGACGCGACGCCGCTTTGAAACTGGTTAAAGGCCCGGCAATTGCCCTGATTATAATCGCCAGCTTGGGGATCGCCTATTATGGGTTCAGCGGCCTTTTCACCCTGTTCACCGGCGGCATGATATTCCACCAAGAAATGCCACCGAACATTCCCCCTCAAATGCGGGCGTTCATCCAAGGTATGCAGGGTCCATTGGCAGGATTGATCAGCCTGGTGATCGCGGCGGTGAACGGATTTGTGCTATTCGGCGCGATAAAATTTTTGCGGCTGCAAAATTTCGGGTTGGTGATGGCAGCCGTCATCGTCGCGATGTTGCCATGCCAATGCTGCTGCCTGTTTGGTTTGCCCTTCGGCATTTGGGCGTTGGTTGTTTTGAACAAGCCGGAAGTGAAGTCGCAATTCGGGTGAAGTTCGCGTAACCACCATCGAACTCTGAAAGGCGCTTTATGTATGTCATCATCGGCGGCGACGGCAAGGAATATGGACCGGTTTCGGGCGCGGATTTGCGCCAGTGGATTTCCGAGGAGCGGCTGAACGCGCGGTCGCTGGTCAAGGCGGAAAGCGACGCGGAATTCCGCCCGCTCTCGACGTTTCCGGAATTTGCCGATGTTTTGGAAATTGCGGCGCGAGTTTCGAACACGCCGCCGCCACTGGGTTCAGCAAGCATCGGCAGCCGCGAAAAGGCATTGCAACGGATTAAAACTCCCGCCGTGGCATTAATGACGGCCTCCATTCTGAACATCATTCTCGCGCTGTGGAGCTTGATTGAGATGATTTTTTCCAGCCCGAACCTGCAACAGATTAATTCGGCATTGGAACAGCTTGACAACCCTCAAATTGAACAATTCGCGCAAAAAATGCTCCATCTGATGAACGGTCCGCTGGGCATCGTGAATATACTTTTTGAACTGGCGATATCGGTTTTGATTTTGATTGGCGCAAAAAAAATGAAATCGTTGCAAAGCTACCAATTTTCCCTGGCCGCCGCCGGCCTGTCAACGGTGCCGTGTTTGACGCCGTGCTGCGGCTTCTTGCTTGGCCTGGCTTTTGGCATCTGGTCACTGGTGGTTTTGAGAAGGCCGGATGTGAAATCTCATTTTAGTTGAACGCCGATGCCTGTTCCGTCTGAATGTTCGTTGAGTTCCGATCGTGCCTGGGCATGCGTCATGCAGAATCTTGCGACGCCGGGTGTCGGTTCGCTAAAGGCGCGGCGGATCTTTGAAGGCATTTGCCAGTTGTCGCTTGCGTCAGCCAGTTGTCTTTTGATTTGCGCCTGGGTCATCGGGTGGTCTTACCGGATTTATCAGGCGCAACTCGGTGAACCAATTCCGGAAAATTCGTCTGGCTGGCTGCTGAAGTGGGGGGTCGTTTGCTTTGGCATGAGCTGGATATGGGCATTGATCACTTGCGTGAGTTTGGTGCTGCAGGCAAAAGCGGCGGAACGCGGAAATTCCCGGAAAGTTCCTCCGCGACTTGGGGATTCATCGAGCAAACCACCGAAACTTCAGTGAAATTTGAGGACGTGGGGAATGGTTTTGATTTTTTCCAGCAATGAACGATGTTGAACCGTGAAAAAACTCACCGCCGCCCAAATCAAGTCTAGGCTCGCTTCCGTCCCGAACTGGCAGAAAGGCGGCGACATGATTGCGCGCACGTTTCAGTTCAAGGATTTTCCCGCCGCCGTCAAATTCGTGGATGCCGTCGCCATCGTCGCGGAGCAGGCGTGGCATCATCCCGACATTGACATCCGCTGGAACAAGGTGACGCTGGCGCTCACGACGCACGACGCGGGCGGCCTGACGCAGAAGGATTTTGACTTGGCGCGGCAGTTCGACCAGTTGTCACTTCGCTGAATGGACCGGATTGGTGGAACTTTCGGGAACGGTCTGCGTGGCGTTGGAGCACGGCAACCGGCCAATCCAGAAATCGCCCACGTCGTGGTTCCATTCCAATTGAGGAATGTTGGGACGGTCGGCGCTGCCACCACGGATGACCAGCCGGTCCTCCATCCGCATCTTGTCCACCCACGGTTTGTAGGCCTTGGCGTCGCCGAAATTCCACAGGATGTTGTGATAGACGGCGAAATTCTCATCAGGCATGAGCGTGGATTCGAAGCCGAGGGCATAGCGCCAGTCAGCGTTCGGGTTTTTGAAAAATGTCTGGTAAAAAACCGTCATGTCGGCGGAATAAAGGATGCCGCCTTTTTCCGGCAGCCAGGTGTTGAAGCCGGGATTTTTCGGATCTGGTTCGATATATCGCCACGCCAGATGGTTGCTCCAGCGGCTGTTGAAATCGTTGGTGGTCACGGCATACATCGTCAAAGCCAGCCCGCACACCAGTGCAAGCCGCTGAAATGAATCCGCGGCGAAGCGCGATTCAAAAAACAACTGCAAGTCGCTCGCGATTAAAATCGCCAGCGCCGGCAGACCCCAGTCCTCCCAGAAACGATAGGTCTCGCACCCCAGCACCCAGCCCAGCACGGCGAGCCAGAACGCCGGATGGCGGACCAGCGGCGGCGCGTTCAACTTCGCCAGTTGCCGCAGGACAATCACGCCGCCGAGCAGCAGGATGGGGAAAATTTCACCCCCGGACGGACGCAATTCCGAGACGAGCGTGCTTTGCGTCTGATGCATCCCCACGGAGCGCAGCGCCAGTTGCACCGCCTGCATGATGCTTTCCACCGGATGACCGGTGAGCGCCGAACCCAGGATGGTTCCCAAAATCCAGCCCGCCGCCAGCAGGAAGCACCAGCGGAATTGTTGCGCGAGGAAGAACGCCGCGATCGGCAGCACCCACAGATACCAGACACCGTGCAGAAAGACAGCCACGGCGATCAACGGTGTCATCCAAAGGACTGTCCGCCATTTGGGCGGTGAAGCACCGTGGCGTTGCCAGACCAGAAACATCACCAGGGTCGCCGTCATTGTCAGCACGAACGGGCGACCGAGCAAATAGCGTTGCGTGAGGTCGGACACTTGAATCTGCGACACGAGTATAAAAGCCGCCAGCCACGCCTCCGGCCGTTTCAGGCACGCCACCACCGAGCCGTTGCCGATGAGAAACAGCGTCACCACCGAAAACACCACCAGCGCCTCGGCGTCCCAATTTTCCCAGAGATGAATTTTCCCCAGCAGCCAGTGCCAGCCCCAGTTGGGATCGAAATGGAATGCCGACCCGAGCACCAGGATTTCCGGCCACGACTTGCCGCTCACCGCGTAAGCCGCATGCCGCAATGCGTCGTCCGCCGGCAGATAGCCGTAGCCGATGACCTTCAGCGGGATATAGAGGAGCAGCAAAATGACAATCGCCCATGCCGCCAGCGGCACATAACGGCGATACGGTTCGAGAAATGATAAATCGAATTGGCGCTTTTCGTCCGTCATTGACCGCGACAAAAAGCGGATTTCGCGCGGCGTGTCAATGTCTGATTTTTCTCATCCTTGTTCTCGTCCTCGATTTTTTCCGATTGCGAGGACGAGGATAAGAACGAGGAGGATTGAAGGCTCAAAACATCACCGGCACGCCTTCGTCAAGCACGCGCAGCTTTTGGGTGAGATTTTCCCTGGCGGCGATTTCGCGCAGCCAGCGCAGCGGCTCGTCCATGGCCTCGAACGACAGCCGGAACGTGCCGTAGTGCATCGGCACCATCCGGCGCGCACGCAAATCCCGAAACGCCTTCACTGCCTCGTCCGGCCCCATGTGGACGCGCCGGAACGATTCCGGGTGATACGCGCCGATGGGCAGCAACGCGATTTCCGGCGCGAGCCGCTCGCCGATTTCCTTGAACCCATCGAAATACGCGCTGTCGCCCGCGTGGTAAATTTTCCGGCCCTGATATTCCAGGACAAATCCGCCGTAACCGCGATGGCTGTCGCGAAGCGTCCGCGCGCCCCAGTGTTTGCTCGGCGTGAACGTCACCTTCCAGTCGCGCTGCGAAAAGCTTTCCCACCAGTCCAGCTCGATGACGCGCGAAAAGCCGAGGTTTTGCGCGAGGTCGCCGACGCCCCACGGCATCACGCCGATTTTCGGCTGCGGCAATCTGCGCAGCGTCGGCTTGTGGAAATGATCAAAATGCGCGTGCGTCAGCAGCACCAGGTCAATCGGCGGCAGGTCGCGGATTTTCAGGCCGGAACGCTTGAGCCGCTTCAACAAAAAAAGCCAGTTCGCAAAATTCGGGTCAATCAACACATTCAGATCGTTGAACTGAATCAGGAACGACGCGTGGCCGATCCAGGTGATGGCGACCTGCTGGCGCTTGAGCTTTGGAAAGATCGGGCGGCGCTGCTGCCCCGTGCGCGGCGTCAGCCACGCCTTCCAGATGAGTTCCTGGAAAAACGTGCGCGGGTTGAAATGCTTCGACGGCGTCAAATCCTTGAACGAGCGCGGCAACCGCCGGCGCGGCGGGACAGGACGTTGTGGAACCGGCTTCGTCATGCGACGGCTGGACTTTAACCCGAAATCGCCCGGAGCGAAATGGAAAATCCGCGACATCCGCCAAATCTGCGGTTAAAATAACTCCATGGGCGAACTCGACAAACAACTCGACACATTCCTGCGCAAATCGCCGAAGCTCGGCAAAAGCGTTTATCTCGCCAAGACCGCCGTCGTGCTTGGCGACGTGACACTCGGCGCGCATTCCAGCGTCTGGTATGGCGCGGTGCTGCGCGGCGACATCAACCGCATCGTTGTCGGCCACCACTCGAACATCCAGGACAATGCCGTGCTGCACCTTGCCGATAAATTGGCGTGCCTCGTCGGCAACTGGGTCACCGTCGGCCACGGCGCGATTGTCCACGCCTGCACCGTCGGCGACGAAGTGCTCGTGGGCATGGGCGCGGTGATTTTGGACGGCGCGGTCATCGGCAAACAATCCATCATCGGCGCTAAGGCACTGGTGACGCAGGGAACGAAAATCCCGCCCGGATCGCTCGTCCTCGGCGCGCCGGCGAAAGTCGTCCGCAAACTGTCAAAGGAAGAGCGCGCCGGACTGAAATGGTGGGCGCAAAAATACGTGGACAACGCGGCTTACTGCTTGAAGCACAAAATCAATGTGGGCGATCCGATGTCGAGCGGAAATTAAATCGAGCTAGACGATATTAAAATAAACATTAGCATCCAAAAAAAGAATGCGAACTTTTTACGACACTCTTGAAGTGGCAGAAGGTGCATCGCAAGAAACAATTGCGGCGGCATACCGAAGCCTGTGCAAACGGTATCATCCCGATACAAATAAATCTCCAAATGCAACTGAACGGTTAAAGGAAATAAATCAGGCGTATGAAATCCTCGGTGATAAAGTAAAACGCCGACACTATGACGACTCGTTGCATTCTCAACGCCGGAACAATCAAACCGAAACATCTTTTCCACCTTTTGCTAATCGACGAAGTCGTAACATCATTATCAAATTAATTCTTTGCGGAATCACCGGTGCTTTATTTTCTATTCCCCCCGATGAACGTTTCGCACATCTATGGATCGGATTGGCATTTTCCAGCGTGATTCTTTTCATTATTCCGCCCACGGCTCGATATTTTTGGCATTTTGGACTAGCTCGCATTGCCGATATTTCGGGATCTATTCGAAGAAAAGATTGATTATGAACAACTTGATTGACGATTCAGAACTTCCAGCGGGATTTCACTGTCCGAAGTGTAAAACCAATCAAAAGTTACGGCTTGGCGAAATAAAGCAACGGACTCCAAAGGATTTTTCAATTCATATTTTTTCTTTTACTTGCCCCAAATGTCAAACGCAGCTCAAATCCGATAATCGTAAAGGGCATTGGTTAAAAGACACGTCTGGCTCAAACTCGATTTTTATATTGGAAAAAACCGATTTCGCTTAAACGGCTGCTGCGATTCTGAAAATTTAGCTTTCTCTCTACCTCCGCAACATCCCTGGCAGGCCGCCGCCCATGCGGGCCATCATTTTCGACATCTTGCCCATCTTCTTCATCATCGTCTGCATCTGGAAAAATTTGTTCAGCATCGTGTTCAGTTCCGTCACGCTCACGCCGCTGCCGGCGGCGATGCGGCGGCGGCGGTTGGCGTTCAGGATCACCGGATTCAGCCGCTCCTTTTTTGTCATCGCGCAGACCATGCCTTCCATGCGTTTGAATTCCTTTTCCTGCTTGCCGATGTCCACCTGCTTCATCGCCTCCGCACCGCCGGGCAGCATTTTCATCACGCTTTCCAGCGAGCCGAGCTTTTTCATCGCGCGCAATTGCTCCAGAAAATCCTCCAGCGTGAACTCGCCCTTGCGCATCTTTTCCTCCATGCGCTTGGCGTCCGCCATGTCCACGGCCTCGGCGGCCTTCTCGACGAGGCTGACGACGTCGCCCATGCCGAGAATCCGCGACGCCATCCGTTCGGGATGAAACGGCTCGAACTCGTCCAGCTTCTCGCCGGTGCCGGCGAACTTGATGGGCTTGCCGGTGACGGCCTTCATGCTCAACGCCGCGCCGCCGCGCGCGTCGCCGTCGAGCTTGGTCAGGATGGAGCCGGTGATTTGCAGCGCCTGGTCGAAATGCGTGGCGACGTTGACGGCTTCCTGGCCGGTGGCGGCGTCGAGCACGAGCAGGATTTCCTGCGGCTTCACGAGGTCGCGTAGGCGGACAAGCTCCTGCACGAGAGGCTCGTCAATCTGCAACCGGCCGGCAGTGTCGAAAATCAGAACGTTGCGGCTGTTGGCGCGGGCGAAGTCGAGCGCCTCGCGGGCAATTTTCTGAACGTCCGTCTCGCCGCGTTTCAGGAAAACCGGAATCTCAATTTGTTTGCCGAGCGTTTCCAATTGGTCCATGGCCGCCGGACGGTAAACATCCGCCGCGACGAGCAACGGCTGGCGGCCTTGTTTTTGAAGCAGCCGCGCGAGTTTGCCGCTGGAAGTGGTTTTGCCGGAGCCATGCAAGCCGACCATCAAAATGGAACTCGGATTGCCGTCGAGCTTCAGCGCGGTGTTTGTCGAACCGAGCAGGTCCACGAGTTCGTCGTTGATGATTTTGACGATCTGCTGGCCGGGCTGGATGCTCTGGACGACTTCGGCGCCGATGGCCTTGGTTTTGACGCGCTCAATGAAGTCGCGGGCGACCTTGAAATTCACGTCGGCCTCCAGAAGCGCCATGCGGACTTCGCGCAGGGAATCGCCGACGTTGGCCTCGGAAATCTTGCCGAGGCCGCGCAAATTGCGGAAGGCGTTCTGGAGCTTGCTGCTTAACGAGTCGAACATTTGCCTATTTTAACGCAAAGACGCGAAGACGCGGAGAAATATTTTTGGCCAAATCCTCCTCATTCTCCTGCTCGTCCTCGTCCTCGAATTGCAACGTTCGACGGCGAGGAGGACGAACCGGAAATTGACAAGCGCGGCGCGACGTGGCTTACTATGCGGCCCTTACGTGGTAGGTTACCCAAGTGGCCAACGGGGGCAGACTGTAAATCTGCTGGTTTACGCCTTCGATGGTTCGAATCCATCACCTACCACCACTCTTTTCCCACAAGGGAAATGTATATTTTAATCAATAAAATCAATAGTTTTACTTAAATAGCTATTTTTGATTCCGTGCGCTTTCGTGTTTTTGCCGTCTTTTGCGTTCCTGTCCATTAAACCCAAAAAAGTCATACAAAAGTCATACAAGGAAGGCGGGCAGACTGAATATCTGCTTGCCCGCGAAATGCTCGCCGCAAGATAAAATACGTCGCGGAAATCTGACTCGCGGCAATTTTTGCGGCAAACCGTTTTTTAGCTGTTTGAAAAACCATTGCCGAGCCGGGGACACGGGCGTAGCATCGCCTCATAATCTGCCATCAGGAAAAGTGGATAGCCGCCCCGCCCCGGCCCATCCCAACCCAACCCGCCCCGGCTCCCGTAGTCGCGCCAGTGATCAAAACCGTGGTGGAAGCCATCCCGCCCGCGCCGATCCAGAAGAAATTTGTCACACGGGAAGATGTTGCAAACGTTTTTCATCATGGCGCACGTCCATTATCCCGGACGGAGGCGGTTAAGGCTTTGAAAAAACTTGGTTTCGGCAAGACGGCGGCCTATGACGCGCTTGCAGTGGGCGGACGCTTTGCCGATTGGCTGCAAATCGCCCCGGACGGAATCATTACTTGGCGGGACTGATTCAACCAGAAGCCGGGAGGCGGAACATTCCGGTTCATCCCGCCGGAAAGTGGCGGAATACAGCGGTTTCCGCCGAGCCGGGAAACTCCGTCTAAGCCGGAAGCTGGACAAAGGGAGAGTTCGGCATTAAAGTTTTTGCATGGCAGCGGCAACACAAGTTCAAAAGAATTTGCAGGCGGCGATGCGTGAGGCGTTGCGCATTCAAGGCCGGTTTGTGGCCGAACCGCTGTTTGCCAAGACCGGGCACGGTTATCTCAAAAGCGAAGGAGTGTCCACGCTGCAACGCATCAAATCAAACCTGCACCGTCGTCCGGCAAAATCCAAGTGAAACGGCAATGGCTGAAAGATTGGCCGTGGGAAACCGTGGTGACGATCAACGCCGGATTGTGTCAGGAAAAGAAAGCGCTGCACAAACCCACTTCCGACGGTTACGAGCCTGCCAAAAAACTCTGGGAAAAATCGCGCGGCCTTGAACTCACCTTGCGGGAAACACTCGACCTCTGCCGCCAGTGCCACAAGCTTGCGCCGTTCTGCTTTTACAATGGCAACACCTTTGCGGCGATTGGGCGGACAATGATTCAGGATTTGCTGCGGAAAATGACGCCGGTGAAGGCGCACAGTTTTCGGAGCGTGGTTGGACATTACATCGCCGGAACGATTGGCGAAAATGAATTGTCCAAGACGCTGGAATCGTTGGATTGAATAGTCGTAAAATTCCGGTTGATTCCGCCGGAAAGTGGCGGAATGCAGCGGTTTCCGCTTCTTTAGGGCAAGATTCCGGCCTTAACCATCAAGCGGACTTTTGACACCCAAGCCCGGCTTTTGCATGACATGGGTGTAAATCTGGGTTGTGGTCAACTCCTTGTGGCCGAGAAGTTCCTGCACGGTGCGGATGTCCGTGCCCGACTCGATCAGCCGTTTCATCGTGCGTGCCCGTTCAAACTGGCCAAAATCCGCCAGTGGCCGCCCCAACGCTTCCCGAATCAAAAAGACAATTGAACAGAGCGCCTGCCGCTGTGTCGAGGCTGACACCCGCTGCCGGGTCGCCAAGTCAGAAAGAAAAATACGGATTTCATTTTCCGATGCGGTCATAACGCCCATTCCGCTTCCCTTGGCCGCCAGCCAGCGGGCAAAACGTCCAGCCCACATGCGATACACCTGCTCTGTCCGCCATTCATAATGGCGCGAGCGTATCTCGCGGATCAACTTTTGCTCCCATTCCGGCCCGCCCAAATCCGTCATTGCCAACGGCGGCTCCCTGTCCCGGACACAGGGCGTTGCCAGATTTGCAGATGCAGACTTGGCCGCCCTGAAAAACCAGTTCAATGCCGCCTTCCACAAAGCAAGCTGGGACGCCACCAAACAATGTTTCCCCTCCATTTGCTCCATGAATTGCCGTGCGGAAGCCACGGTAGCCCGCTGCCGGGATTGCTTGCAAAAGCGGAGATATGCCATCGCAGCTTGTTAAAGACCTTTGGATGTTGCAGTGGACACTGAACGGATTCTTGGAGGCTGGTTCCGATCAGGTGCGCCGCAGCGATATTCACATTTGGCTCGACCCATCTTCAGATTTGGTGTTCGATGCTTTGCGCGATTGGGAGTTGCGAGGTTTCATTTCTATCGCGACAGACCCACGCCATTGCAAAGAGCGAGATGTTTGCTTGAGGATTCTCAAGCGCATTGAAGCGATTCCAGAGCCAGAGGATTTGAATGACGCCGTTTAGTTTCACAATTGAAGTGCGACAAAAACGGTTAATAGTAGGCCTCGTTGGGAGTCAGGAAACCCAGGCGCAGTCTGGGGCGGTTGTTTAACTGTTCAGCAATGCCATGGCATTGCTGCT
>Ga0181537_10000740_pt1 | contig 30477 bp, 22 predicted proteins | sample PEATcosm2014_Bin_39_FD_119765 | JGI IMG/M metagenome (GOLD analysis project Ga0181537, IMG submission 119765) | Peatland microbial communities from MTU Mesocosm Facility, Houghton, MI, USA - PEATcosm2014_Bin23_10_metaG | ecosystem: Environmental > Terrestrial > Soil > Wetlands > Peat | place... | reverse complement strand
GCTTGACCGCAATACGCCCGATAACGTTTACTTCGATTCTCAGTCGCTCGCGGCGGCTGCATAACCCGCGGAGTTCCACTTATCCCGGCCGCGATTTTTGTCTAAATTTGTGGGACCACCTCTATGACATCAATGGGGACGTTATTGGTTTTCTCAAAGGTGAGTCGTTCGACGCTCTGAGAAACAATGAAAAATTGCTCCCGTACTCGTGGTTCTTTGATCTTCCCTCATATCGACGCAAGGATTTAGAGTCGTTTTTCAACGACATGACAGAGTACTGTGGGGGCATAGATAAATTCTTCTTAAAGCTGGGTAGGCTGTCATTTGAGCATTTGATTTTCCAATTTTGGCGACATGTCAAGCGTGATGCTCTGATCACCAACGTTGTAGAAGCCGGGATTTCAAACATTCCGGAACGCATGAATTTTCACGATGTGCTTCGCATCCAGGAGCGATACGGCTATTCACCAGCATGGTTTCCCTGCCGCGAGATATTTCATCATCCCGACATTGTGCATTCGATCAATAACCTAACTATGGGCTACCATTTTGACCGGTTCGACCACAGGGGTGCGTGAAGTGGCTTTTGTGTTTTGGGGAGGACGCCGTTCTCCGACCCTTCGACCGGCTTTTCTTCGTCTCGACCGGGAAGTGATGTTGTACAGGCTCTGAGCGGTCACTCCCTGCGCTCGACATACCAGAGCGGCGATACCGGTCGATTTTGGTCAAGCTCAGTTTCCAGGCTCAACCCGCACGTCAACTCAACCCACCTAAAATTCGGCGGGGCCCAAAATGTAAACATGTATCACATTTAGTACATCTCGATTGGGCTACGCTAGCGTGTGATGTAAAAAAAGGCGGAATCTGCGGCATAAAGGCCCACCGACCGCTTGTGCAGCTTTGCATCAAATTTCGAATGCGTCCCGGACGTTTGTGTCATTCGACAATCAAGATAAGGCAGGATCGAAATGGAAACAGAGGCCACTTCAGCCGTGAAGGCTAGTTGGGTCGGACTACCTCGCGGACCCCGAGCGCCGTCTCGCGACGTTCCATTTTACCGAGATGACGGCGCCTCTCGAGGAAAGCCATGCGGCGCGCCTTATGGAAAAAACGCTGCTTAGCGGGCGACATGAAAAGACTGGTACTCGACCTGGACGGCACAATCACGCGCGACGATCCGACGCGCAGCTATGCCGACAAGGAACCAAATCATGAGGTGGTCACGCGCATTCGCGAATACAAGGCGCTCGGCTTCACGATCGTCGTGCAAACGGCCAGATCCATGCGAAGCTTCGAGAACTCGGTCGGATTGATCGCGGCGCATACCTTGCCGGTGATCATCGATTGGCTGAAAGCGCATGATATTCCATACGACGAACTTCACGTGGGCAAACCGTGGTGTGGTACCGAGGGCTTCTACGTGGACGATAGGGCCATACGACCCCGTGAATTTGTCTCGTTGTCTTTGAGCGAAATTCACGACCTCCTCGGATCGCAGACCGAGGGACCGCTATGCAAATGAGAGATCAAACGGTCCGAGCGCTAGAGGCGATCGACGCCGCGCAGGAGCGTCTAGCCTTGATCACCTCAGGGGCATACAGTAATCAAGAGCTTGCCGTCGAGTTTGGACGGTTGCCGCCGTCATTCCTTCCGGTGGGCAACAAGCGGCTGTATGAATACCAGCGGCAACTGTTCGATGATGAGACCCAGGTCTACCTGACCTTGCCGTCAGATTTCGTCGTGCCACCCGACGATATCGAGCGTCTGTCGGCGCTTGCGGTCACGGTTCTGCAGGTTCCGGCGGACCTCTCGCTTGGGGAGTCCGTTGTATATGCGCTCAATTTGATCGGCGGACGTGATCGAGCCGTGCAGATCCTGCACGGCGATACGCTCCTAGACGGCATTCCCGAAGCGGCCGACGGAGGCAGCGAAGTCGCCATCGGGTTCGGCGCCGACGGGTATTCATGGGCGGAAGCGACCTGCGATGAGGACGTTGTCACGAAGCTCGAAACCGTGGCGGCGGGCGTTTCGAGTGAACGAACGGCGCCCGTCGCGTGTGGGTACTTTTCATTTGCGCATTCGTCGACCCTCGTGCGTGCGATCACGCGCGCCGGCGGCGATTTCATCAAGGGAATCTGCGGCTACGGTGCAGAGCATGTGATCCACAAACGTAGCGTCGGGGCATGGTACGATTTCGGTCACGTACAAACCTATTTTAGGTCGCGCCGGATGGTCACCAGCGCACGTGCATTCAATCGGCTCAGCATCGACGGACGCGTTGCCCGCAAGAGCAGTGACGATGTACAGAAAATGAGCGCAGAAGCCCAGTGGTTTGGATCCATTCCGCCCAATGTACGCCTGTTCAGCGCGCGCTTGATGGATCATGGCGAAGACAAAATCGGCGTGTATTACGAGACGGAATATGAGTATCTGCCCACGCTTGCTGAATTGTACGTTTTCGGCGCTTTGGTGCGGCCGAGTTGGATTCGCATACTGAACTCCTGCCAGGAATTCCTCCAAACCTGCGCTGATACCACGAACGATGAAGGCACGGGGGATGATGATCTCGCCGCCTTGGTGGCGGAGAAGACGCAGTCGCGTTTGTTGCAGTTTGCTTCGGCCAGTGGCTTTGATGTTCATTCGATGCTGCGCTACGGAGGACGCCCCATGCCTTCACTGCTGCAAATCGCCGACGACATAGCGTCCAATAACGTCAATTTTAGATCCGGCTGTCAACGAACCGTCATGCACGGTGATTTCTGTTTCAGCAACATTTTGTACGACTCCAGAATCCAACGCGTGCACGTTATTGACCCGCGCGGTTTCATACATCCTGGCAAGAACACAATCTTCGGCGACCATCGGTACGATCTCGCCAAGTTGGCGCACTCCATCATTGGTCGCTACGATCAAATCATTGCCGGTCGCTATCATCTAAGCGCGGCGAACGGGCGGCGCTACGAAATCAGCTTTGAACAGGCACCGCATCATGCGTGGCTGCAAGACGCGTTCAACAAAATGCAAATCAATGGCGTCGAAGCCGGCGGCCGGGAAATCCGCGCGGTCATGATCGCGCTGTTTCTGTCCATGCTGCCGCTGCATGCAGATCGGCCGGATCGACAACAGGCCTTTATTGCGAATGCATTGCGCCTTTATTCCAACCTCGAGATTCCGCCGGAATGATCGTCATTCCGATGGCCGGGCTTTCGAGTCGGTTCAGCGCCGCCGGCTATGTCGGTCCGAAGTTCATGCTGCCGCTCGGCGGCAAGACGGTATTCGATCGCGCGGTCGGTAGCTTTGGCGCTTATTTCACTGACGTTCCTTTCTTGTTTATCGCTCGCGGCGGTGCGCCGGTGTCCGAGTTCGTCGCGCAATCCTGTGCCGCGCTCGGGATCAAGAATCTGCAAATTGAGATGTTATCCGGACCGACGGCGGGTCAGGCGGAAACTGTCGAGCTGGGACTAAAAAGCGCCGGTGTGCCCGGGGGCACTCCAATCACAATCTTCAACATTGATACGTTCCGTCCGGGATTTCAGTTCCCCGATCAGCCTTGGTCAGCATCCGCCGCCGGCTATCTTGAGGTCTTCCGAGGAGAGGGCAGCAATTGGTCGTACGTTCGTCCGGCGGCTGACGCATCTGACCGCGTCATCGAAACGGCCGAAAAGCGGCCAATCTCGAATCTTTGCTGTACGGGCTTGTATCACTTTGCCCGTACGCAGGATTTCCTCGATTCGCTAGCTCTCGAGAGGCGCAAGCCGAGCACTGCCGAATTGTACGTCGCACCCCTGTATAACCATCTGATCCGCCAGGGAATGGCAATTCACTACCGCTTGGTGGCGGCGTCCGAAATAGTGTTCTGCGGCGTTCCTTCGGAATATGAGGCGATGCTCGCCGGCGAACCGTCAAGTACCTCGACATAGGCGTCGATATTCGAGCGGGTAAAGAACGGGAAGCCCAGCCAAATGTCCGCTTCATCGAAAAAAACGTCATTCCGATAGTAGTAGTCGCAGTACCCGTCCGTGTGTTCCCAGTGCCAAACGTTGATTATTCGATACTCGGAATTCTGTGAGAGTACGATGCGCCGTAGCATCGCTTCCTGGTGGTCTTGTACGGGGCGCAGCACGCGGACGCGGAAACTGCATTTCGGGCCAGTCAAGGAGCTCATGTAGAGGTAGCCTTCGACCACGGAATCGCCCGGTGCGGCGTGGTCGGTGGAAATCGCAGGTTCGCACGAAATTCGCAAGCGTGTGGTCGCGGCCTGCTCAATGTCGATCTCCAATTTTAGTGTGTGCTGCGTCTTTTCCATAACAACATAGGCTTGCGACCGCTCTTTGCCGTGCGCGCTTCCGGTGGAAACAGGCACTCGCTGCCGCACTGCTTCCAACGATTTTGCCGTCAGGCTGCACTTGGATCCGGTCTTTTCAGATTCAAAACTCCATGCCTGCGTAATGGGCATGAAACGCTCTCGTTCTCGAATCGCCTGGGCGATTTTGCCTAACAATATTCTTCGCACATGAGCGCGATTGGTGTTGCCGTCCGGCGTGCCCGCTACGATATCGGCAAACAAATCGCAGCTCCAAGGCCGAGTCACGGCTAACGTTTCGCTTGCCGCGGCATCGCGCTCGAACCACTTCATGGCACAGATATGTTCGGGATACAGGGCGGGTAAATCTAGGAGATCACCGATCTCAACCTTGCCCTGCGAAGTCTTCTGGCGGCTCCAGAAGTTGTGGCAGATATTGGTGTATCGGCCGGAACCAAAATGAAGGATTGCCGTCGAAGGCAGCATTTCCTCGAGCGGGACACGGTAATCCGGATCGATGAGCCGTCCCATTTCGATAATTGTAGATAATCGAGCGGATAGCGTGTCCCAATCAGCATGGGCTGCGATGAATCCTTCAATCTGGTTGACCCAGATTCTTTTCAGCTGCCAGGTGTCGCGCAAATAGCGTATGGCATCGGGACTTTTCTTGAAGCGGCCCCACCACCACGTATCGGGCAGGTCGTGGGGATCATAGCCCCGAGCCGGGCGCTTCTTTGTCAGCTCGCGCAGCGTCGCCTCTTTGTTGAAACGCCGGACCATCAAGCTATTCGATGCAAGGGCGCAAAATAGTTGCGATTCTCCGCAAACGGATACTGCCTGGGAGAATGATTCCAAATGCCCAATCAGCAGCGTATGGCCGATCTTGTTGCGGGTCACCGATCCGTTGAAGATGTGAATGCGCTCGCCGCCGGCGTGATGGGCTTCGTCCATGAGCGCACGGCCGGGCGGCAAATTGACGAACAGAAATTCGTCTGGGCCGGTGAATGCCAGGAAATTGTCGAGATATGAACTGAGAAAGGCATCGCTTTCATTGTATAGGACCGAGAATACGGTGCGCTGATTTGGATTCCTCGACATGTTTGTGCAGCCTTCTATGAATCAGTGGAAGGTACGGCCGATCGTACAATTTCCTGAGTCGACAGATTCATATAGACCGATACCGCCTTGTTGCCGCGGCATTCCATCCCCGCAATCGCGTCGTCACGGTTTCGATGCGGACAACTCTCTCGCGGTTAAATTTCGAAGATGAACGCCGACTATCGGTTTAAGCATTTTTTAAGCAGCGCTCAGCACTTCTGGTGATAAAGGCGGTACGAGGCACGCTGTACTCCAAACGGCGACCGGTGCCGGTGGCAGGCTCGGGATTGGTTGATTATAGTCGGATCTTGCGGGACTCACCCCACCCGATTGCACCGAGTACAGAGGTAAAAGTTACAATCCGGGAAGTTGCCCGGCCGCCGGGGTAAGGAACCAGTCGCCGTGTTGCACTATCCGCCCCTCCTCGCAACAGGGCTCAACACGGCTCTTGGCCCAGGGATTTACTCGCCGTAAATAACGTGGGGTTCATGCTCCCTCGGTCGACGCGCAACGGGCAAATATCGGCTCGTAGGCTGTCGCTGCGGCAAGATTCATCGCGCGTCAACCGCAGTTCCGCTAAATTAGGCGGGTGAGTTCTACAGCCACTCGAGATGGAGCCATGTATCAACCCCCGCAGGCTCGGCGCTTGACCGCCCGCCGATGAGCGACGCCCCCACCGGTGCCGACGCGGCCGCGTCGCCGGCGCATCGTCAACCCATCGCGGTGACCGACGCGATGTCGCCGCACGGCTATTTCCCTCTATGGCATCGCTATTACGCGCGCGAATTGGGCGCGGCGAATCTGATTTTGGTCACTTACGCGGGCATGGCCCAGCACTTCTCGCCGTTCGAGTTTCGCAAGATCTACGAGCTGCCCGGTGCATACAACGACGATCGGCGGCTCGCGGCGATCAATGAAATCGGTCTGGAGATAGTGGCTGCCAATGGCCGCTTGCTGCGGGCGGATGTCGACGAATTCATCGTTCCCGATCCGCGGAAGTATGCGTCGCTACGCGAGTACCTGGCGCGCGCCGATGCGCCTTACGTGACCGCGCGCGGATTCGATGTCATCCAGTCGCCCGATGAGGCGCCGCTCGACTTCACCCGTTCGATCATTCTGGAACAGCGCCGCTTCGCCATCGCCGTGTCCGCACTCAACAAAACCTGTGTGACTTCCGTGCCGTTGCAGTGGGGGCGGGGTTTTCACCAGTGCACAGCCCCTCCCGAATTCGCCGATCTGTACCTTTTGCATTTGAAGCGCGCCGACATCCAGTTTCAGAAGGATTGGGCGAAGCATATGGTCGGTAATATCAACGACGATGCGTACGCGAAGAAATACTACGGGGACACGATCGGCTACGTCGATGCCTTCCATCGGCAACGCTTCGAGTTGCCGACCCTGGGAGGCGATGCGTTCTACGATCGCGCGGATTTTGATGTCAAGTTCTCTGCGGCATTGAAGAAAGACGAGGCCAGCGGGCTCTTCGAGGGCCCCTTTCTCATCGACGAAGTGAATGTCGAAATACCCGAGGCATTTCGTGGGGTCTTTTGAGGTACGGCTGCGGCCTCTGAAAGCACTGATGCATCGACGGTCAATTTGGCGAGTGCCACTCGGTTAACATTTGTAGAGATTGCCGAACATGACTGCACCGAACCTTCCAGCGGTTAAGTACAACTTCGTCCCTGCCGATGGACGGAATTCATTTCGAGAAAAATTCGGGTCGTTGTCGGATGACGAATGGGGAGGCCTGTTGGTGCGATCCATCACTGAGCCGACGATTCAGGACGTTGATTTTCCCCGATATCCCGTGGATGAGACCCAAGACTCGATACACGGTCATCACGGCGTGACCTCGATGTCTGAGGCCATGATGTTCTTCAAGTACATTAAAGCCCATACATACAAGGATGCGGAAAACGCCCTGGGAAAGCGAATTCTCGACTTTGGTAGCGGCTGGGGCCGGATCATTCGTCCGTTCATGCGTGATTTCGAATTCGTTGATCTGTACGGATTCGAACCGAATTTTCTGCTGTGTGCCCTTGCTCGATCGCTGAATCCCTACGTAGCATTTTTCTCCGGTACAGATGTGCCGTCCGGTCATCTGCCACAGCAGTACTTTGATCTGGTTTTCGGTTGGTCAGTATTCTCGCATCTGTCGCCGGCGTCGGCGCTTCTGTGGCTGAGGGAATGCGCAAGAATTGTCATTCCGGGCGGCTGGTGTGTTTTTACTACCTGGGGAGACCGCTTCCTCAGGCGACTGCAGATGGAAGCGGATCAAAGGCGCGCTGGAAAGGAGATCCATTGGTATTCATCAGTCTGCATTGATGCTGCCGGTTCAATTGAGGAGCGTATCAAAGATTACGAACGGGGGCAGTTTGTCTGGTTTACCAGCGGCAAGTCGACCCTGTATGGAGAGGCGTTTATCGGAAGGGAAGCCTTGCACAGTATGATCAAGCAGAATCAATTGCCATTTCAAATTTTGGCTTTTGAGCAGAGCGCACTACCGCAAGACGTCTTTGTGTTGAAGCGCTTGTAAAATCTGAAACTTGACCTGAAGCGCTTGCGCTCGTATCGCCGTCAGATCATATCCACGAAGCGACCGGGAACGCGCAACAACTCATCGCAATTCACGCCATTGTTGTGGTAGAAGAGGTGTCTCTTGCCCGGATTTTCCACGACAAACTTGGTGATGCATTGCGTGTAGCGCGTTATGTGGGGATCGTCCGGTTCGAACGTGGTGCTCTCGATTTTCGGCAGATTGGCAATGTCCGTGATCATCGTCCGGTATCTCTGATCCGACCATCGTTGATGATTGTCCACCCGCGCGTCTTCCCACGGCATTGCGCGCGTCTTTGCCAGTCGTTGCAAAGTGATGTCGAGATCGAAGTTATGAAGATGGAACAGAAACAGGCGATCAAACGCCGTCGGCTGGTCGGAGGAATGAAACCCTTGCGTCCAATTGATCGGCACGCGGGTCAGCAATGGCTTGCAGAGTGCAAAATTGAATCGAACCCAACGCCGCTGGCGCAACACGGGGATCTCAGCGGAAAAAGGCGCCTCCAAATCGGGAAGGTGCTGTACGTCCAAGCCAATCGCCGTGGTCACGAGGTTCTGCGTTCGCTGGCAGTAGTCATCCAGCGATGCATAGATGACCGGGTCGGGAACCAAGAATTCGTCGCAGTCGGTGTAGATGACGCTGTCGTACCATTCCAGAAGAGAGGAACAAAAGTTCGACAGAAAGCGCGCGCGCTTTTCGTTGTTCATCGCTGAGCGCGGAATCCGCACCACATTGACGCCGAGGCCGGCGGTACACGAATCGGTCGACCCATGGTCCACCACATAACATGCCGCCGCTCCAAAGTTCTTTGAATAGTATTGCGCCCATAGCGGCAGCATCACCGGTTCGTTGTAGACCATGGTTACTGCAGCGGCTCTCTTCGGCATCGCAAATCTACCCCGGAGTCGGACGACTCCAACGAACCAATTTACTCGCTTTCACGTTCTGAACACAACATTGAGGCATCGCCCGGGAAGATGCGTCAATCGATCGTTCATAGGTTCAATTGCCGGTGATAGTTGTCTCATTTCTGGCACTTAATTACGGTAATAAATACGGCTAATAATAAGCGTTTGTCATAGTCCGTGACCTTCCTGTGATAGTTGTCTCAATTCAGATACTAGATATGACAGCGGGCCGAAGCAGCTGGTATGTTGCGTCCCATGGCCACAAACCTAGTTCGTAAACCTGCGTTGATCAAGTAAAGGAATCCTCTTGTCTATCACCAGCATCTCCGGCGGAGGCGACCATAACGTCAACGTCTATGGCAACGGCACTGTGATCGCCGGCAACGGCAACAATGCTGTGCGCATGCAAGGCAACGGCAACGTCGTGATCGGAAACGGCCGCGATACCATCGCCATGATGGGCAACGGCAACGTAGTGGCCGGTTCGGGCAACAATTTGATCAAAATCGCAGGTTCCGGCCACGTGTCGGTCGGCGGCGGTCATGACACCATCACCCAGTTTGGGTCGGGCGCGATCGTTGAGAAAGGGGCCTCCGGCTACGACACGATCAACTTGGGAATCGGCAATGACCTCATCAAGGTGCAAGGCCAGGCCACGGTTGGTATGTACGACCCGTCCACTACTGTCTCTCGCGGCGTTGCGGGTGGAAGTAACGGAGATGTCTGGCAGCGTGCGGGCAAGCCCGACGTGGGCCCTGGTATGTCCGACACGTCCGCTGGCGCTCAGGGAGGCGCCGGCGCGGCCCCGGTGGACCCTCGTTTCGGCATCGGCGGTTTCGGCCAAGGTGGTATCGGCAGCGCAACCATCGCCGGCGGCGGCGAGCTGCATGTCTCCTATTCTCGCGGAATGACGCAGGAGATCGCCTACAGCGGCAAGATGACCCTGCAGGGCGGCGATTCGGCCACGGCGTTCATCGCCGGCCGGGGCTCGACGCTCATGAAGGGCGGCTCGGGTCACGACACTTTCATCGGCGGCACCGGCCACGACACCATGACCGGCGTCGGCAGCCACAACGTATTCGAATTCCTGGCGCCTCAACAGGGCGGCCAGCATGTCATCACGAACTTCGTCTCCGGCGACCAGCTGAACGTCGATGGCCATTCGCTCTCCTATCTGATCTCGCAAAATGAGGTCACCTCACATGATGGCAACACGTATATCAGCGCCGATGGCGGAATGACCACGATCCAACTTCAGGGTGTCGTCACCCCGACTCGGACTGGTGGCATGATCCCTGTGCACGACCCCATTAGCGCGCTGAACCTTCCCCATGACCCGTCAAAATTTTGATGATTCATCAACAAGAGCTGAGGCTCGTATCTTGAATTGATCGGGGCTCGAGTATGGGTGAAACGGCCGCTGCTTCCGACTTGTCGCGTGACAACCCGTTCCCGGCTGCACTGCGGGTTTCTCTGTTCGAGGCATTGGACGAAAGGCGCGGGGCCATCAGCGTCGGGGCCTCGCGAGCGCTCGATGCGGTGCGGGTGGCGCTGCACGCGGACGATTTCCCCGCGGCGCTGCGCAACCTCGATCATGCCTGGCGGTGTATCCCTGAGGATGTAGCGGCGCTCGCCCCGATTTACGGCCGGCTCCTCATGGCTGAAGCCCGCGACCACGACGCGGCACTGCGCCTTCTGCAACGCGCGATCGAACTGGTGCCCGATCCGGATACGGCGGCGCTGATCGCCGTCGCCTTGTTGCGCCTGCGCCGCCCCGAGGAGGCGCGGCAACAGCTGGAACAAGCCCTTGCCGCCTACTGCGTGTCGCCGGGTGGTTTGCTGTTCCATGCCGCCGGCGAAGTCATACGGCATCCTGACGTGCGGGCGCCGGGGTGGGTCGGCCGAGGACCCAATCTCGAATTTGTCGGCGAGCTGTCAGCGGCTGAAACGTCGAACGTGCTCGATATCCAATTCGATGCCCGTGGCGAGCTGACGCAACGGGTGATGGTCACGCCTCGGGACGCGCGTCGCATCTTCAACTTCAATTCGGTGGCGCCCGACGTTCTGGCGACCTGTGAGGTGAAGAGTCGCGGCGTGCCGCTTCTCGGCAGCGGAGCGCGCATCCCACCGGACTTTGCCCTCGACGGCCGCGCCGGGTACAGCGGCACTCGCCTCGGCGGCTGGGCGCGCTTGGGTTGGTCGCCCACGCACGCGGTACGCGTCCGCCTCGAGGACGAGAACGGCGATCGGGCATCGGGCGGTGAAGTGCAATCGGCCGAGCTCAACTGGCGGTGGCCTTTCGAAATCGATTTACCCAGCGTAGGCCTCAAGGGTCACCGGCTCACCATTTCGGCACAGCTGCCCGATGGACGCTGGCAACCGTTACCGGACTCGCCTTTGCTGATCGAGGCCGCCGTGCACGCGAGTTGCAGCCCGGCGGGTCTGTCCGGGTGGCGCCCATGGCCGCCGCGACGAGCGAGTCTCATCGACGTCATCATCCCGGTATACCGGGGTCGCGAGGAAACCCTCGCCTGCATCGATTCCGTGCTCGCCACCACGGACGGCACGGCGCAAATCGTGGTTGTCGACGATGCCACGGACGATGCGGTGCTGGTTGCAGCGCTGGACGCGCTGGCCGCGGGCGGCCGCATCGTGCTCGTCCGCAACGCCGTCAACCAGGGCTTCGGTGCCTCCGTGAACCGGGCGCTGGCGCTGCACCCGACTCATGATGCCGTGCTGCTCAACTCCGATACCCGGGTGTTCGGCGACTGGCTGGCGCGTTTGCGAGAGGCGGCTTACAGCGGGCCCGCGGTAGGCAGCGTCACGCCGTTGAGCAACAACGGCTCGATCGCGAGCTACCCGCATGCACTCGGAACCGAAATCTCGCCTGATCATGCGGCCGCTCTGCACGCGATCACCGCGTCCGAGAATTCAGGGTTGCGCGTGGAAATTCCGGTCGGGGTCGGATTCTGCATGTACCTGCGCCGCGACTGCTTGCAAGAGGTGGGATCTCTCGATGCCGATGTGTTCGGCAAGGGCTATGGCGAGGAGGTCGACTACTGCCTGCGCGCGCGCTCCCGCGGCTGGTCGCATCAACTGGCGGCCGATGTCTTCGTGTTCCACGCCGGCGGCCGGTCTTTCGGCGCTCGGCGCCAAGCGCTGCTCGATCGCAGCCAACGCCTGCTCAATTTACGCCATCCGGGATACGATCATTTCGTCGCCGATTTTCAGGCGCAAGATCCGCTGCAGGTCGTGCGGCGCCGCCTCGACGAGCGCCGCCTAAAGGCGTTCGAGGGGCGCTTCGTGCTGCTGGTATCGCTGGCATTGACCGGCGGCGTCGAGCGCTTTGTGGCGGAGCGCTGTGCGGAGGTGCGCGCGCGCGGGTTGTTTCCGTTGATACTCAAGGCCGCCGAGCCCGGCAATGGCGGCCGCTGCGAGTTGTGGACCGATGCCATCGAGGCGCCGAATCTTCGCTACGACATTCCGGCCGATTTGTCCGCCCTCGTCGCTCTGCTCGGTGCGCTCAGCATCGAGAGCATCGAGGTCCAGCACTTTCTGCATCTCGACGCCCGCGTCATCGACGCCGTGATCGCGCTGCCGATTCCGTATGACGTCTTCGTCCATGACTATGCCTGGATCTGTCCGCGCATCACCTTGATAGACGGCAGCGGACGGTATTGCGGCGAACCCGCCGTCTCGGTGTGCGAAACCTGCGTCAAGCGCAATGGGTCGAGCCTCGGCGAGGAGATCTCGGTGGCGGCATTGCGCGCGCGCAGCGCCGAGTGGTTCAGGCGCGCTCGCCAGGTATTCGCGCCGTCGGCCGACGCGGTGGAGAGATTGCAGCGGCACTTTGCGGATCTGAACGTGACAGTGCTGCCGCATGCGACGCAAGTCCTCGGCACCCCCCTGCCGCCCCGGGACTCCGCGAGAGCGCGGGTTCGGGTAGCCTTGATCGGCGCCATCGGCGAGCACAAGGGCTACCAGGTTCTGCTCGCCTGTGCGCGTGACGCGCGCGATCGAGGGCTGCCCCTCGAATTCGTGGTGATTGGCTACACCGAAAACGATGCGCCGCTCCTCGAGACCGGCGTGGTGTTCGTCACGGGGCGTTACACCGAGGGCGAAGCGCCGCACTTGCTGCAACGCGAGCAGCCCGATATTGCCTGGCTGCCGTCCGTGTGGCCTGAAACGTGGTGCTACACGCTGGACTATGCGCTGGGTGCTGGGTTGCCGATCGCCGCCTTCGACGTGGGCGCCATTGCCGAGCGCCTGCGCGCGCTGGGGCGAGGCGAGTTGATGGCCTTGGGGCTCGAACCGAAGCGCATCAACGATCGCCTGTTGAGCCTCGCCGCTGCCCAGCGTGCTTCCACAACGGTGTCACGTTCTGAAGAAAGATCGCTATCGCGGGCGCGTTATGACACCAATAATGCAATCACGCCCTCTATTGAGATCGACATGACTGACTCCGCCCCGCGGAAGCCCACAGAAGCAGTACAACCCCCTGAGGCCGCCGCCGAGGATGGCTTGAGCGCGTCGGTCCAGGTATTGCCCCTGCCGGCCGGTCTTTACTTGTTTTCAGTCAATTCCTCGGGCTCGCCCAGAGCGGATACGGGCCAACTCGCGCTGCCCGCCATGCATGTGGGATTGGGTCCGGGCATGAGGCCGGAGCAGATGCAATTCATGGAAGGCGCTGCCGACCACGGCGCCTGGCTGTTCGCCGCGACAGATCAGCTCGTCGCGAAAATCGCCGCCGGCGGTGCCACGATGATTCTCACGTCAGTGCGCGCGCCGGGTGGCGAGGCCCTCTCGATCAAGGTCGAACGCCTGAACGCCCGCTTGGATGCGACCCTGGCATTCTCCGCGCCGGTGCCGGGCGTAACGGCACGGGCGAACAGCGGCCTCGCCGCCGCCGCTGCGCCGAGGACGCCGGTGTTCGGAACCGCCGCCGCAAATCTGCCGCTGTCGGTTCAGATCGGGGCGCATATCCGCACGCGCGGCGACATGACCTTCGCCGATGTGCCGTGGGCTGGGCGCATCGCGCCCGGATTGTGGATCGAGTCGTTCTCGGTTCTGCCGCTGGAGCAATTCGGCGCCGGGGACATCGAGTACAAGGGACTCACGGGCAGCGGCTTCGAAACCCCCTGGCTCAGCGACGACCAGGCGTGTGGCACCAAAGGGATGGGGGTGCCGCTGGTGGGATTTGCGCTGCGGCTGAAAGCCACTCCGGCGGCGAGCGGGTATGACTGTGAATATAGCGGCTACTTCCAGTCCGGCCTCACCGTCGGGCCGTTGCTCAACGGCGCTCCCTGCCGTTCCACCGTGGCGAACGATCCGCTCGAGGGCATCGAGATCCGGCTCATCAGGCATCCCGCCACGGGCCGTCGCATGGCGCCGCGGGCCGTCGCATGCGTTTGAGTCATCGCCAAACCGCCCGCAGTCCGTGAGCGGGCCACAACGCGAGCTCGTGCTCCTCAACGTCGGCTGCGGCCCCATCGACGGCGCACGGCTACCGTCTCACTTTGACAGCTGGCGCCAACTGCGAGTCGACGTCGATCCTGCGGTGAAACCCGACATCCTGGCCGATCTCACCGATCTTTCGAAAATCGCCGATTCGAGCGCCGATGCCGTGTGGGCTGCGCACTGCGTCGAGCATCTGTACGAACATCAGGTGCGATTGGCCCTGTCGGAATTTCGCCGCGTGCTGCGCGATGATGGTTTCGCGTGCGTCATCGTGCCGGACCTGCAGACGGTCGCGAACTACCTGGTGGCCGACCGGCTGCACGAGCCGCTGTACCAATCCGCCGCGGGACCCGTCACCCCACACGACATCATCTTCGGCTTTGGTCCGGCCATCGCCGCCGGCCAGTCTGCCATGGGCCATCGCTGCGGATTTACTCCAGGCATGCTGCAGCGCTGTTTCGCCGGCCAGCGTTTCGGCGAAGTGTTGCTGCGGCGTCGCAGCGCGCAGCTCGAACTCGTGGCCCTCGCCCGCGCGATTCCCGCGAAAGACGATGCCGAGCGCTCCTCACTGCTGGCTGCGCTCGGGCTCTGAGATGAAGTACCTGTTCATTCATCAGAACTTCCCCGCGCAGTACCGGCACGTGGTGCGATACCTCGCCGATCAACCGGACAACGAAATCCAATTCATCACCCAGCCGAACGAGAACGTCATGCCGGGGGTGCACAAAGTCACCTATCCTAAGGATCCGCGCGGACCGGTCAATTGCCACACCTATGCCGCGGAGATTGAACGCGCCATTCATACGGGCGCCACCGTCGCCGACGTGTGCCGGGGACTGCAGGCCCAAGGTTTTCGTCCGGATCTGATCGTCGGACACAGCGGCTGGGGCGAGACGCTGTTCGTGAAAGACGTGTTTCCCGACGTGCCGCTGTTGGCCAATTTCGAGTTCTACTACCACGCCCGGGGTGTGGATGTGGGTTTTGATCCAGAATTCGTCTCGATCTTCAATGACCCCTCGCGCCTGCGGGCGCGCAACGGCGTCAATTTGCTGGCGTTCCAGGCCGCCGACTGGGGCCACTCCGCCACACAGTGGCAGCGGGGCTTGAACCCGTCGGAAATGCGCTCTCGGATCAGCGTGCTGCACGAAGGCGTGGATACGGCGCTTGCCTGCCCGAAAGCGGACGCTCGCTTCAAGATTCCCGGCGGGCGCGTGCTCACGGCCCGCGATGAGGTGGTCACGTACGTGGCGCGGAACCTCGAACCCTATCGCGGATTTCACATTTTCATGCGCTCCCTGCCGCAGCTGCTGCGGCAGCGCAAGCACGCACAGGTCATCATCGTCGGCGGCGACGGCGTGAGCTACGGCGCGCCGCCGCCGCCGCGCTCCACGTTCCGCGAGATGATGCTGCGTGAAGTGGGCGCCGGGCTCGATCTTAAGCGGGTGCACTTCTTGGGGATGCTCGAATACACCGACTACTTGAGCCTGCTGCAGATCTCCTCGGCGCATGTCTATCTGACCTACCCTTTCGTGCTGTCGTGGTCGCTGATCGAAGCGATGGCGTGCGGCTGCATGATCATCGGCTCGAGCACGCCGCCGGTCTTGGAGGTGCTGCGCGATGGCAAAAATGGAATGGCGGTCGATTTCTTCGATCACCTCAAGATCGCCAAGCTGATCGAGACGGCGCTGGCGCAACGCGAGCAGATGCTGCCCCTGCGCGCGGCGGCGCGCGCCACCGCGGTGGCGCAATTCGATCTGCAGCGCCTGATACTTCCGCGCTGGAACAGGCTGTTCGACGATCTCATCAACCGCCGGCAGCCGGTACAGGCGCCTTAGCGCGCGCGTCGCCGCATGCGTTCTAAGGGCCCGCGACTTTCGGCTTTCTGAGCTGCGTCTCGAGGCGCGCCACGGCGGGCGCGGCATCGGCCAATCCCGCGTCCCGTGCTTGCCGGTACAGCGTCAGCGCCGCAGTGCGGTCCCTGACCATACCGCGTCCCTGTTCATGCAGCTCCGCGAGCGCCAGCATCGCCGTCGGATGCCCCGCCTTCGCGGCGACGCGGTACCATTTCGCCACCCTCATCCAGTCCGATACGCTGGCGGCCGATTGCGCTAAGAGTGAGCCGAAAGCCAGTTGCGCCGAACTGTGGCCCTGCTTTGCGGCGGCGGCGTAGTGCCGCGCCGCCGCCGCGTCATCGCGCGCAACACCGAGGCCCAGCCGCAGGCATACGCCCAGATTGTAGTGCGCGTCGAGATTGCCCTGCGCCGCGGCGCGAGCGAACAAATCCGCCGCCTGGGCGCGATCGGCGCCGGGCTCTGCCGCGGTGTCGGCGTGCTGCAATAGCAGGCCGCCCAGCAGCGCCATCGCCGGCGCGTGGCCTTGCAGTGCCGCGGCGCCGAGCCAGCGGCGTGCCTCCGGCACGGAGGCTTGAACGCCCGCGCCGCGCAGATATAAATCGCCGACCATCCACTGCGCGCCGGCATCGCCTTGGCTCGCGGCCTTGAGCCACAACTGAAACACATCAGCCGGGGCGCCGCCGCCGGCCCCCGCCGGCGTGCGCAAAGAGGTCAGCGCCGCGATCGCGCCCGCGTGCCCCTGCAGCGCGGCCCGCTCGTACCACATCACGGCCGCATCGCGATCCGCCGGCACGCCACGGCCTTGGATCAAGATGTCTCCGAACCACGCTTGCGCAAACGCATCGCCGCCCTGCGCCGCACGCTGGAACCAGCGCAGGGCGAGTTGCGGGTTTTGCGGCACATGCCTGCCCTCAAAGTACATCAACCCGAGCGCCGTCTGAGCGTCGGCATGACCCGCGGTGGCGCAGGTCTCGAGGAGTTTCAGCACGTCCTGCGCATGCGACTCGGCCGAGGGTTTGGCACGCTCGAGGCGCTCGGCCAGGAGACAGGCCGCAGCGGCACTCCCCAACTGTGCGGCGCGCATCAGCGATTTCGTGGCTCGCTTAGGGTCAGCACGCACGAACTCACCCTCCGAGTATTGGCGGTACAGCGCCCAGGCGGCCGCAACGTTGCCGGCCTCTGCGGCGGTTTGCAGCAGCGCAACGCCGCGCGCGGAGTTCTGTTTCACCCCCAACCCTCGAAAGTGCAGGAACGCGAGGTTGTAACTGCCGGCGGATTCGCCACAGGCTGCGGCGCGGGTATACCAGCGCACCGCCAGGGCATAGTCCTGGCGCAGATGTTCGCCTGTGGCGTAGAGAATCCCGAGCCGCAGGCTGGCCGAGCCGCTGCCTTTGTGTGCCGCCTGCAAGTACCACTTGAGCGCGCCGCGCACGTCGCGCGGCATGCCGCGTCCGCTCAGTTGCAGCGTGCCGAGGTTGTACAAGGCGTTGACGTCGCCTTGTGCGGCGGCCCGGTGGAACCAGTCGGCCGCCGCCTGAAAATCCTGCGGCAATCCCAGGCCTTCGGCGTACATCGCACCCAGCCGATCGTACGCGACGGTGACGTTTTGGTCCGCGGCTTTGGCGATCCAGCGCGCGGCCTCGGCCGCATCGCTCGGCACCCCCTCGCCGGCCAGATAGAACTGCCCCAGGAGATACTGCGCATCGCCATCGCCCAGGTCCGCCGCTTGGCGGCACAATGCCGCGGCGGAGTTGAGGTCCGGGTCCGGGCCGGTGCGAAACAGCTGTACCAGCGACAGCCACGCTTTCACGTAACCCCGCGAGGCGGCGCGGCGCAGCCAGGTCTCGGCCGCCGACGCGCTCTGCGCCAACCCCCAGCCGCGCCGGTAGAGTTCACCGAGATGAAACATGGCGGCCGGCTGGCCCTTCTCGGCGGCTTGCTCGAGCAATGCGGCCGCGCGCGCGGCATCGTGCTCGACGCCCTCGCCGAACAACAGCAACAGGCCGAGGCAAACTTCCGCCGTCGAGTTGCCGCGCGCGGCGCAGCGCTCGAGCCATCCTTTCGCGCGCGAATGGTCGCCGCGCCCGCCATAGGTGCCGGCGTACAGCATGCCGAGACCGAGCTCCCCGGCGGCATTGTCCAGCGCCGCCGCGCCCGCAAACCAGCGCTCAGCCTCGATGAGATCGCGCGCCACGCCGAGTCCGCTTGCATGTTGATGTCCGAGGCGCGCCTGGGCTGCGGCATCGCCCGCGTTCGCCGCGCGCTGGTTCCAGAGCGCGGCCAACTCGAGGTCTTGCGCCACCGCGAGGCCGCCTGGATATAATCGCTTGAGGAGCGAGGCCTCGCTCCCGTTCTGATTCACGCGCTGCAGCGCCGCCGGGGTCGCCGTGTCGGGCGCCGCCAATCCCGTCAGGTAGATCTCGCCGAGCCGCGCCATAGCCGGCACGGAGCCTTGCTCCGCCGCGCTGCGAAACCAGCGCGCCGCCTCGACGACATTTTGTAGGACACCGGTGCCGCTCTCATACAGCTGCCCGAGGCGCAGCTGCGCCAACACCGATCCATGCTGTTCGGCGAGCACGCGAAACAGCGCCGCAGCGGCCGCGTGCTGACCCGAGGCGTATACCGCCTCCGCGCTCTCGAGCGTCGGGGCACGCTCGGGGCGGATCAGCTTCGCCAGGGATGCTCGGATGCTCACGGCAGGTTCAGGAGCAGGATGCGAACCGCTGCGCGCTCACAGGCCAGGCGGAGGCGTGCTCGATTCTGTCCGATCGCTTGCCGCGACCGATTGCATAATAGCTGAAACCGGCGCTTGACAGGCGCTCCGGGTCGTACAGATTGCGCCCATCGAAGATCACCGGCGCGGCGAGCACGGACTTGATGTAGTCGAAGTCGGGGCTGCGAAATTCGCGCCATTCGGTCACGATGGCGAGCGCATCGGCGCCGGCGAGAGCTTGGAGACTGCTCTCGCACAGCCGCAAGTCCGCACGGGTGCCATAGATTCGCGCGCATTCGGCCATCGCCACCGGGTCATAGGCCTGGACTTTGGCGCCCGCCTTCCATAGCGCCTCCATCAGCACGCGGCTCGGCGCTTCGCGCATATCGTCCGTGTTCGGTTTGAACGCCAAGCCCCAGAGAGCAATGGTCTTGCCGCGCACGTCGCCGAAATGCGCCTTTATCTTGTTGAACAAAACCATCTTCTGGCGATCGTTCACGGCCTCCACTGCAGACAGCACGCTCTCCGGGTACCCGACCTCTTCGGCGGAGCGAATCAGCGCTTTGACGTCCTTGGGAAAGCACGATCCGCCGTAGCCCACCCCGGGGTAGATGAACGCGTGTCCAATGCGCGGGTCGGAGCCCATCCCGATGCGCACCTCCTCGATGTCCGCGCCGCAACGCTCGGCCAGATTCGCGAGCTCGTTCATGAAGCTGATCTTGGTCGCGAGCATGGCATTCGCCGCGTACTTGGTCAGTTCCGCCGAGCGCACGTCCATGACGATCAAGCGGTCACGGTTATGGGTGAAAGGCTCGTACAGGGCGCGCATCAGTTGCACCGCGCGGGCGCTCGAAGTCCCCACGATCACGCGGTCCGGCTTCATGAAGTCATGAATCGCCGCGCCCTCCTTGAGAAATTCCGGATTCGACACGGTATCGAACTCCACGTCCGCACCCCGCGCCCTGAGCGATCGGGCAACTGTGTCGCGTACCTTGTCGGCCGTGCCCACCGGCACCGTTGACTTGGTGATCACCACTTTGTACTCGTTCATGTGCTCGCCGATCGTCTTCGCCACCGCCAGCACCGAGCGCAGATCCGCCCCACCGTCTTCAGCCGGCGGCGTGCCCACGGCAATCAGCTGGAACTGGCCGTGCTCTACCGCACCCTGCGCATCGGTCGTGAAGCGCAGCCGGCCGGCCTTGCAATTGCGCCGCACCACGTCCTCGAGACCCGGCTCGTGGATCGGTATCTCGCCGGCCGCGAGCATCTCGACTTTGCGTTGATCCACATCCACGCAGACCACCTGGTTGCCGGCATCCGCGAGACAGGCACCGGTTACCAGGCCCACGTAGCCGGAGCCAAAAATAGTGATTCGCATTGGTGATATTCGTCCGTTTTGCCAGGGGTGGGAACTGAAGGCGAGTGTACCCCGGTGATCCTGGAATCAGGGTTTTTGTATGCCGCAACTCGTCACACATTGGGGAAAAAGTTATGTTAATTTAGGAATAGGTTTCGGGCGGCCTGGAGCGGCGCCGGTGGGTGGCTTTTCTGGCCTGATCTCCAGCACTATTGGCATAACGCCGGGAATTTGAAAGGCGCAATCGAACCTGATATATTTGTACCCTATGCAGTACAAGAACATGGATGAATTGGGAGAAATCACCAAGCGCCGCGGCATTGCCTACTACCATCAGCTGTACACGCTGTTGAGTACGGCGCTCAATGACGGTTCGATCGCGGCCGGCAGCGCGTTGCCCAGCGAGTCCGAACTCATGGAGCGTTTCGAGGTGTCGCGCAACACCGTGCGGCGCGCGCTCGGGCAATTGGAGCAGGAAAAGCGCATCGTACGCCGCCGCGGCAGCGGCAGTTACGCGCGCCGCGCGCCGCAGACGCCGTTCTCCCCGGACTCGATTGCCGAAGTGTTGCAGGACTTCACCGCGGCGAAATCGCAGTCGAGCAGCCGCCTGCTCAGGGTACAAACGGCCAAGACCCCCGAATTCGTGCGCCGCAAGGACCCGGGCTTCGGCGATCTGAGCCTGGTGGTGCAGCGTTGCCGCAGCGTCAAGGATCAGCCGGTGATGGTGAGCACGAGCTACGTGCCCGAGGAGCTCGGCCAGGGCTTGACGCGCCGCGAGCTCGGGCGGCAGGTCGTTCTGAGCGTGCTCGACGCCATCGGGATTTCGCCGAGCAGCGCCGAACAAATCATCACCGCGGTGGCCGCCGACGCCTTTACGGCGCGTCACCTGGGTGTCGAACCCGCCTCCGCCCTGGTTTGCATTCACCGCTTGATCCGCGATCGGAAGGGCCGGTCGATCGAGCATCAAAGCCATCTGTACCGGGCGGATTTGAGTTATCTGCGCAGCAACATCACCATCGAGCGCTCAGCGACGGGGCTGGTTTGGTCGGACCCTCGAGCCGCACGCTTGCCGGCTGCGCTCTAGGCGGGACCGGTTCCCGGTCCGCCCCGGGAAAAGCGCTCCGCGGCGGAGTATTGATAGGGAGTCGCCAGGTACGTTTCCTCGAAACTCGCCGCCGGCAGCGGTTTGCTGATCAGAAACCCCTGAATTTCCTGACAACCCAGCCGTCGCAACAGTCGTAACTGGCGCTGCGTCTCCACTCCCTCGGCGACGACGTTGAGATTGAGCGAATGCGCGAGATTGATGATGATCGAGACGAGCTTCAACCCGTCCCTTCCATTGAGCATCTCTTGCACGAAAGAGCGATCGATTTTCACCGTGTCGATGGGCAGCTTCGACAGGTAGCTCAAGGAGGAGAAGCCGGTTCCAAAATCGTCGATGGCGACGCGCACGCCCATGACCCGAAGTGCCTGCAGATTGTTGATGCTGAGCTGCACGTCCTCCATGATGAGGCTCTCGGTCAGCTCGAATTCGAGCCCCGCGGCGGCATTTTCGCCCATGCCGACGATCCTGCGGACCTCGGCGACAAAGTCGCGATGCCGCAGCTGCGGCGGCGACAAATTGACGGCGATGCGCACCACCGGCAGACCGGCGCTGCGCCACCGCAGATAGTCGTCCATTGCATGATTGAGCGCCCAGCGTCCCACCTCGTGGATCAATCCCGTCTCTTCGAGGATGGGAATGAACCGGGCCGGCGGCACCAGTCCCGTGAGCGGATCGTTCCAACGGATCAGCGCCTCGGCTCCGACCAGTTTGCCGCTCGCCAGATCGATCTTGGGTTGGTAATGCAGGACGTATTCGTCCATCTCCAGGGCGCGCCGCAGTTGATTTTCGAGATTCAGGCGCACCACCACGTTTTCGGTCATTTTTTGCGCATAGAACAAGTACCGATCGCCGCCCGCTTTGGCTTTCTTGAGCGCAGCCTCCGCATGCTTGAACAGGGTTTCCGCGTCCGAGCCATCGTCCGGGTATATGGCGACGCCGATCTTCACGGCCAGCCGATAAGTGGTATCGCCGAGATGGAAAGAATGGTTCGAAAATGCCTTCACCCATTTTTCCAGAATACGGGCGACCTCCTCCTCATCCGACACCGCCGGCATCACCAGCGCGAAACGGTCCGCATCGATGCGTGCGACGCTGCTGTCGTCGTCCGCGTGTCTGGTCAGCCAGACTGCCATTTGCCGTAGGAGCGAGTCTCCGGCGGCACGGCCGAGACTGTCATTGACGTTCTTGAAGCGCTCCAGATCGATCAAGCACAACGCCAATTTCTGCTTGCCGCCGGGTGCGCTGCGCACATTCTGCGCCACGCGCTCGAGGAACAGGGTGCGGTTCGCCAATCCGGTCAGTACATCGTAGTAGGCCAGGTAATCGAGGCGCTCCTGCTTTTTGATTTGTGCGATCGCAAACGCAACATCGCTGGTGAGCTCCGTCAACAAGCGCAGATGGTCTTCGTGGAAGAAGTCTTTCTCGCTGGCATAGAGCACGAATACTCCCACCGCCTCGTCGGCGACCATCAACGGCAATATGGCCAGCGACCGAATGCCGTATTTGACGTGCATGTCGGCAAAATTGACCCGCGGATCGTTCTGTGAATCATTCGAGACGAACGCCTTCTTGTTGCTGACCACCTGCGTCGGCATCGAATTGCCCGGCGATGCCACGGAGTTGGCATCGAGCCGCAGCGTGACGGCCGCGAGCAGTTCGTCGATCACTCCGGCGGTGGCGACCGGCACCAGCTTGTTCGAATCAGGATCCACCATGCCGATCCACGCCATCGCCAGGGCGCCCTGCTCGACTGCAATACGGCACGACTCCCTGAACAGATCGTCCCGGTCGCGGACGCGTACAATCAGGGCATTGATCCCGCTCAGCACCGCATGCACCCGGTTCAGGAATATGATTCTGCTTTCCGCTTCCTTGCGCGAGTTCACATCGCGAAACAGCACGACGATGGTCCAACGACCGCCGATACACCGGGCATGGCGCCGGATTTCCACCCATAGAGGCGGCGCGTGCTCGCGCTGCCAGAACGACTCCACGGGTTCTGCGAAGCCGCCGTCGAGTATCAGCGAGTCGTAGATATTCTCGAGCTGTTCACGGGATGATCTTCCGGGAACGTCCCAAGGTTTCAGGGCGAGCAATCGTTCCCGCGTCAGGCCATGCATGCGGCAGGCCACGTCGTTGACGTGAACGAAGCACATGTCGGCGCGATCGATCAAGATGATCCCATCCGGCGAGGCGTCCATGGCGGCGGCAAAGCGGCTCACATCCTCTTCAGCGCGCTTGCGCTTGGTGATGTCCAGGTGCATGACCACGGCGCCGCTCAAGGGCGCGCCCCCCACCGGGGTTGCCGTCAACACGAACCAGCGTTTCTCGGTCGGCGAATCGCAGGGGTATTCGTAGCTGAATTCCAGCGCGCTGCGCGTCAACACCGAACGGATTCCGTCGGCGACGGCCCTCGCGTCGGCGGCCTCGTCCCCCCAGGCTTCCTCGCAGACGACCAGGTAATTGCGGCCGACCGAGTGGTTCGAGTCGCGCAGGGCGTTCGCGTCGGCGAATTGGCGCCATGGCACATTGGCCGACAGGATGACCCCTTGCGCATCGAGCAACACCACGTGCGCGGGCAGCGCATCGAGTATGGCGGCCTGCTTGCTGGCCTCGGAGCGACGCCACTCTTCTTGGGCCCGCTGCAGCACGAACGAGCGTCCTTCCCGATCGGTGACCGTGTCGACCTGGCCCGCCGTCAATTCCTCCAACCGCCGGTCGGTTTCGCGCAGTGTCTTGATGAGCATTGAAACGTCGGCGTCCGCCGGCTCATCGAGCACTTCCGCCGCCGCTTCTGCGCCCGGCAACGGCGAGCCTTTGTGAATCATGCGCCCCGTTCCGGCAGACCCAGCGACAGCAGCAGGCGCCGCTGGTCACCGAGCGTGCCCACGATCCGGGCGACGGGCCCGGGTGCGAGTTTGAGCAGAGTGGGCGTCATCCGGATTCGATCGGCGAGCGCGCGCATGGGCTCACGCAGCACGTTCACCTCCTCGATCTCGAAATCCTCTGCACAGTGAGATTTGCAAATCGCATGCAGATTGATCCGGGCCAGCGCGGAATTGGGCGCATCACCCGCCACATACAGGCGGAATCGGAACCTGACGGCGCGCCGCGCGGCAGGTGCCGCGGCGGACCTGGCAACCCGCCGCGTTGCGATCTGGGATTGCATCGCGTCAGTACCGCTCGTCAATTTGCGGTTGGTTGCGGGCACCGTGCGTTGCGATCCGTTCCATGAATCCTCCAGTTGAACCAGCGTCCATTCAAGCGCCATTGCGCCGATTTAACCAATAACTGCGTCGCACATGTACTAATAAGAGGACAACTGTAGGACAATTCCGGGCGCGGCGCGCCCGCGTCTCGCACCATTGCCTTCGTTCTTGTCTGCTTGCTTTTAACATATTATGGCCTGCTGGCTCGAGATCGCATTGCAATTCTCGCGTGCAAGACCCGCACTATTCGCATTCAGGCCAAAGCGGTCTAGCGTACAGACCGCGCAAGCCAGTGGCGCCTACGGTACTAACGTGCTCCATGACTTTCTCACCGAAAATCGCGCGCTCTTGATCGACCGCTGCCTGGCCATGGTTGCCATCCCGGGAGGCGTTGCCAGAGCCGAACATGGCGTTCACGGGACGCCCATTTTCCTCGACCAGCTCATCGACACCCTGAGCAACGAACAACGGATCGGCCCGCTTCAAGACGACCTCAAATCGAGGCATGGCCACGACGCAGCGTCGTCGGCCATCGCAAAGACCGCGTCTTTGCTGGGACGCGACCTTCTCGAACAGGGTCTCACCCTCGAACAAGTCGTGCATCACTACGGCAATGTCTGCCAGGTGGTCACGAGCCTGGCGTATGAGAATGGAGCGCCGATAGAGGTCGATGAGTTTCGGACGTTCAACCGCTGCCTCGATAATGCGGTCGCGGCCGCCGTGACCGAATACACGATTCGAAAATTTCCTGCCGCTTCCGAATCCGCCGCCGCCGCGCCCCATCTGCCCCTGGGTCCTCTCCTGCAGGAGCTGCTCAATCATCTTCAAACGGCAACCCTCGTCGTGCGCGCGATCAAGACGGGCAATGTGGGGATCTCCGGGGCGACCGGCGCCGTCCTCGATCGCAGCCTATTGGGAATGCGCACTCTGATCGATCGTTCGCTGGCGGAGACCCGCATGGCGGCGGGCACTCCCGCGCTCCCAAAGGCAATCCACCTCGCCACCTTTTTGAGCCACGTTGCGGCCTCGGCCCTGCTCGACTCGCGCGCTCTCGGATGCCGCTTCACCGTGGCTCCCGTGGATAACGGCATAACGGTTCACGCCGATGCGGAATTGCTCTCCTCGACGCTTGGCAATCTGCTGCACAACGCTTTTAAGAGTACTCAAGCTCATACAGAAGTGCGGTTGCACGCACATGCGGTTCGCGACCGGGTGCTGATCGACATCGAGGATCATTGCGGCGGACTGCCGAATGGTGCCGCGCAAGATTTCTTGTCGCCTGGCGCTCGAAACGGCGAGGACCGCTCCGGGTCGGAAATCACTCTCGACATCTGCCGGCGCAGCATTGCAGCCAACCACGGTGTGTTGCGGCTGCACGACGTCCCCGGCTCCGGATGCATCCTCACCATCGACTTGCCGAGTCTTCCCCAGCGCCAATGACTACGCTCGATAATTGGCATATGCCGGACGGGGTTGGAATCTGGGCAACTCCCAGATTGCGCCAGCCGCACGTCGAGATGCATGAACGGGATGGGCCGCTGCGCGTGGTGCTGCTCGCCGACTACGAGTCCTTGGCGCGGTTGCTCAACGAGGCAGTGACACTGCTCAAGGCTGTGCAAGATCCGGGGGTGCGCCATTCAAAGGACGTCTCCGTGGCAATCAAGAGAATTTTGGCGGCGGTCGAATGAGATGACCGATTCCGATACGGAGCTTGCGTTCGTGCGGGTGCTGTCGGTCCACGGCCTGAAGCTGGCGGGCGGCATATCACAAGAGGACCGGCGCGAGCGGATTCGCGTCGCGATCCTGACGCACAAGCTCACGGGCAAGACGTTCGCCATGGGTCCCCAGCGCGCCGAAACCTATGGCCAGGCTTTCGAGCGTTGTTACCACCGCCCGCTCGAGATGCGCCGCATGCAGCGCGATACCGATCATAGGCCCACCGTCGACGAAACCATCAAGGCGCTCGGGGAAGAATGACGCAGCAGCCTCCGGCTGGCCGGGTTTACTTGTATTCGTCGGGTTGCAAACGATGCCGCAGCAGCAATTTGTAGAAGTTCGTCCGCGTGCGCTTGGCGAGACGCGCCGATCGACTTACATTCCCCCGGGTATTTTGCAGGCTTTTCACCAGGTAATCGCGGGCGAATTGCTCGCGCGCGTCATCGAACGAGGGCAGCAGCGCTGCGGCCTCGCCCAGGGATTGCTCCACGTATTTTTCCGTCATGACCTTCTCCCGCGACAGGGCCACGTTCTGCTTCACCAAATCGAATAGCTGGCGCACGTTGCCCGGCCAATCCGCGGTCACGAGCATTTGCACCGCCTGGGGCGAATAGATTTTACCGATCCCGCCCTCCTCGGCCGCCTGTTCCAGAAAGCACGAGATCAGCAATGGAATATCCTCGCGGCGGCGCCCGAGGGGCGGCACCTCGATCAGCAAGATGCTGACCCTGTAATACAAGTCTTCGTGAAATTCGCCCGCCGCCAACGATTCCTTCAGATCGCCGGACGTGGAACAGATGAGGCGCACGCCGCTGCGCGCCGCCAGCGCGGCGACCAACCTGACTTGCAGCCGGAACGGCAAGGCGCCGATTTCCTCGAGGAATAGACTGCCGCCGCGCGCGGTTAGCAATGCGCCCCGACCGGGCGCCGCTTCGCCCGCATCGTTCTCGGTGCCGAACAGTTCCGCTTCCAACGCCTCCTCGTCCGGGTTGGCGCACTTGACGACTATGAAGGGCCCGTCGCGCCGCGTGCTGGCGGCGTGAATCGCACGCGCAAAAAGCTCCTTGCCGGTTCCATTCTCACCCGACAGCAGCACCGAAACGTCGCTGCGCGAAGCACGGTTGGCCTGTCCTATCCGGTCTTCCATGAGCTGACTTCGCGATATGATGGCCGCGCGCCAGTCTGAGTTGTCCTGCGTAAACGAGGATGCCGCGATTGCCCGCTGCACCTGCCCCAATAGTTCCGACTTCTCTATCGGTTGGACGAGAAACCCGAATGCGCCGCGCTGCGTCGCGTGCACCGCATCCGGGATGGTGCCGTATGCCGTCAAGATGATCACGCTCACCTCGGGCCAGCGGTGCTTCACTTCTCCCAGCAGTCCGAGACCGTCCATCGGCGTCATGCGCAGTGCGGTGACCACCACATTGGGGCGAAATCGCGCGCACTCATTCAGCGCCGCCTGCGCACTGTCCGCCGATTCGACCCGGTAACTGGCCGCGACGAGGCGATCCACGGTCAAGGCACGCAGCGTGGGATCAGGATCGACCACCAGAATTCGGGCATTGCGGCCGTGAACTTTGGGCGGCTCGATCTCACGCCGCCCGTGGGCCTTGGTTGCGATACCAAATCCGAGCGAGGCGGTAACCGGGGGAGAGGGGCCTTTCATATGACTGTCGAGTGTACGCTTTATCTCTACTGCAGGCCGAACACTCCCCGGCCATGCTCCTGCGTCAGTTCGAGAATTCGACCGCCGCCGCGCGCTACGCAGGTGAGTGGATCCTCGGCGATGATCACCGGCAGTCCCGTCTCTTTTGTGATCAATTTGTCGATGTCGCGCAGCAACGCGCCGCCGCCGGTCAATACGATGCCGCGCTCCGCCACATCGCTGCCCAGATCCGGTGGCGTTTGTTCCAACGCCCTTCGCACCGAGCTTACGATTCCTTGCAGCGGCTCTTCGAGCGCTTGAAGAATCTCGTTGGAATTCAAGGTAAAACCGCGCGGCACACCCTCGGAAAGGTTTCTGCCCCGGACGGTGATTTCGCGCGGCTGATCGCCCGGGTAGGCCGCGCCGATTTCAATCTTGATGCGCTCCGCGGTGGCATCACCGATCAGGATGCCGTAATTGCGCCGAACGTACTGGATGATCGCTTCATCGAGCCGATCCCCGCCGATCCGCACGCTCGCCGCGTAGACGATGCCGTTCAAGGAAACCACGGCGACTTCGGAGGTGCCGCCGCCGATGTCCAGAACCATGGAACCGCGGGCTTCGTGCACCGGCAAGCCCGCGCCGACCGCGGCCGCCATGGGCTCGGGCACAATGTCGACGCTGCGCGCGCCCGCACCCAGGGCCGATTCTTTGATGGCGCGGCGTTCGACTTCGGTCGCCCCAAAGGGTACGGCTATCAATACACGTGGGCTCGGACGCACCAAGCGATCACCGTGAACTTTGTTGATGAAATATTGCAGCATGGTCTCGGTATACGTGAAATCCGAGATCACGCCGTCTTTCATAGGCCGCACGGCGGTAAGGTGACCGGGCGTTCGACCGAGCATTTTTTTCGCCTCCATGCCGACGGCGACCACCACCGTGCCGCCGCCTGGTTTGCTTTGCACCGACACGACTGAAGGCTCATTGAGCACGATGCCGCGCCCCTTGACGTAGATCAGGGTGTTGGCGGTGCCCAGATCAATCGACAGGTCGTTGGAGAAATACCCCCGCAAGCTCTTGAACATAGTGGATTGTCTTCTGCAAGGGGAAGCGGTCGGCAGCGCGGAGCCTTCGGGCCGCTGCTCACAAAGCGAAACAAATACCGCCTATTGGGATTGGACTCGGCTGCAACCTACTTCATGATGTTTCGAAACTCCTTCCAGCGCGGGTTGCAGCAGGCCCCATAACGTGAAGGCATCCTGCGGAACCGGCAGCCGACTTGCGACACCGATGAAGATCTCCCGAATGGCCTCCATTGAGAGCGCCATGTCGCGACTCAGTGCACTCAACCGCTCCACGAGCCAGGGAGCCAGCGATGCGCGGTTGGCGTCGAAGGACGAATCGGCCTCAGGCGCACGATTTCGCGCGCCACAGAGGTCAAATGCGCACACGATACACAAGGCCTGCAGCGCCTTTTTCCGCTTGTTTCGACCCAGCAGGTAATTCGCCATGGCGAGGTGCACATCCCGGCAACGCGCGAGTTTGCCTTCACGAGCCGTTTGCTGAGCGTGCCTCTTGAGCATTACCCATTCCACCTGAACCTCGCCGCTTGCCAGGCGCACGGCTCGAACTGCCAACTCGGAGCACTGCAAGAACTCTCCCGGATAGCCGAGCAACCAGCCGCTCGGGTCGATGCTGAGCAGCCGCCCGGCAAGCTGCTCGACCCCGCCCGTGGATTCGAGGCCGCACTTCGCGCACAGAGCTCTCAGATCGCTCTCCTGCCGTTCATGGCACATACGTGCGTGCGGGTTCGTAGGCTCGGTGAGGAGGCCGTGGGCTTTCAATGTACCCAAAGCCACTTCCACGGGCCCGCCAAAGCGGCTCTCCCAGTAAGGTGATTGCGCAACGGCTTCAGCGGCATTGGGAAGCACGAACTCAGCCAGAATCTGTCGATACACGGGGGATTTGCACAGCCGCTGCGCGCAGTCCCAGGTCGTCTGGTCCACCAGCGGATGCATCGCTTCGAGGGGCACGCCGCTGCTTCCAGCGCGCACAGGCTCGGGAAACCACATTCGAAATAATTTACCTCGAGCTCTCGTGTTCATGTGGCATCCCACCTTGGATGCGGGCTGCGTGACCGTGCTGCATCCGCAGGAATAACATAGGTGGACTCATAAATTCTGTACGCTACCGAACACTCAGCGGGTCGAAACCAAATACACCGCGATGCTTGCGGGTATTGCCGTGCAACAAACCCGCGGATGCGACGCCATCACCGCCGACGAATCGATTCACCGCGAACGCGTTACAAGAATATGCAGTGCAGCTCACATTTGTACCGCACCCGAGTGGATAGACTCGAAACATAAATGATAGCGAACAATGCCGGCTCGACGGCTCCCAGGCGCGGCTCACCATTCGTAATCGTTGGAATGTTTGCCATCATCGTGCTGTGTTTGATGATCCTCGCAAACTTCAGTTTCGGCGTCTTGTCATCGATGCGTGCATATGTCGGCGGTGAGAGCTTGTGGTCGAAGGCGCAAAAAGACGCCG
>Ga0181537_10000739_pt1 | contig 30496 bp, 40 predicted proteins | sample PEATcosm2014_Bin_39_FD_119765 | JGI IMG/M metagenome (GOLD analysis project Ga0181537, IMG submission 119765) | Peatland microbial communities from MTU Mesocosm Facility, Houghton, MI, USA - PEATcosm2014_Bin23_10_metaG | ecosystem: Environmental > Terrestrial > Soil > Wetlands > Peat | place... | reverse complement strand
GCGCTCGACCCGGAAATGATCAACGAGGTGCTGGACGTGATGGTCGCCCTCGCCAAGGACGGCATGACCATGATGGTGGTGACCCACGAAATGGGCTTCGCGCGCAAGGTGGCGAACCGGGTGATTTTCATGGATTCCGGGCAAATCGTCGAAGATGCCACCAAGGACGAGTTTTTCGGCAGCCCGCGCTCCGAGCGCGCCCAGCACTTCCTTTCAAAAATCCTGCAACATTGAAATCCCGCGGTTAATTCCTGCAGTTAAATCTCGCGGTTAAATCTCGCAGTTAAATCTATTTCGCCGCGCCCGCCGTCTATCCGTACGGGCGGCAGCTCATCGCGTGGTTTTTGCGGCTCGTCGAACCGGTATTGAGCCCCGACTCCTGCCCCTTTAACCTGTACTCACCGCGGCATCCGCCGCCACCACAGGAGAGGAAAAGTGCATACTCCAAAACACATTCGGGCACTGGTCGCCGTGTCCGGCGCCATGACCTTGCTGGCCTTCGCCCAACCTGCCGCGGCCTTCGAGTTGTTCGGCAGCGGCGTGTCGAAATCGGAGAACCGGACGCCGGGCAACTTCACCCGCATCGAGGCTTCCGGCTCGACCATACTGGAAATCACCGCCGGCCAGTCGTCGACGGTGGTGACGGTCACCGGTGACGACAATATCGTGCCGCTGGTCAATACCACGGTAAGCGGCGACGTGCTCCACATTTCCACCGAAGGCATCCACCGCACCAACCTGCCGCTGGTGGTCAAAATCGGCCTGCCCACGCTAAGCGGGATCCACGCTTCGGGCGCGAGCAAGATCAGCGCGATCAACCTCAAGGGGGATCATTTCGATCTCGACGGCAGCGGCAGCACCAAGGCCACCATCGGCGGCGCGGTGGGCAGGCTGGGAATCAAGGTGTCGGGCGCCGGCCACGTCGATGCCGGCGGACTCGCCGTGAAGGACGCCGACGTCAGTACCAGCGGCGCGGGCAACGTCGAGGTCAACGCCAGCGACAAGCTTGCGGTCAGGATTTCCGGTGCCGGCAAGGTCATGTATCACGGCCATCCGGCAGTTACGGAACACATCTCCGGCGCGGGAAAAGTGGCGCATCTGGATTGAGCAACCTGCAAACGGCGAGATTGCCGCAGGCATAGGAGAACACCATGCAAAAAATCGGAAATTCGGGTGCCGCGTCGCGGGCGGCTGCAGTATTGGCGCTGTTGCTGGCGCTCGGTTGTACCTCGGGCGCAAGCGCGTTTAATTGGGGTTCCCAGCAAGGCAGCGGTGTCGAAAAAAGCGAAACCCGCAGCCTCGGCAGCTTCAGCCGCATCAAGACATCGGGCGCGACCGTGCTGCACGTTACAGCCGGCCAGTCGTCGACCGTGGTAACAGTGAGCTGTGACGACAATATCCTGCCGCTGGTACTGACTGAGGTACGGGGGGACACGCTGTATATCTGGACCGACGCCAACGTCAGCACCAGGCTGCCGCTCAGAGTGACGATCGCAATGCCCAAACTCGCCGGTATCCAGGGTTCGGGCTCGAGCAGAATCGACGCCGTTAATGTGGCGGGGGAACATTTCGAACTCCACGGCAGCGGCAACACCACGGCCACGGTCGCCGGCAGCGTGGACGCGCTGTCGATCCACTTGTCCGGCTCGGGCCAGGTCGACGCCAGCGCCCTCGCGGCAAAGGATGCCGACATCCATGGCAGCGGCTCGAGCAGTGTAGAGGTCAACGTCAAGGACAAACTTGCGGTTCGGTTATCCGGCTCCGGCATAGTGAGCTATCTCGGTAATCCCGAGATCAGCCAGACGGTGTCCGGGTCGGGCAAGGTCGTCGCCGCCAGGTAAAACGCGGTTGCCGGAGGTCAATACCCAAGAGCTCGCCGGTGTAGGACAATAGCGCGTCCGGCTCGCAGCGCCGGCTTAAACCGGTGAATAGCTTTCCGGCTGGTGGACTGCATGGACGCGCGTACCCTACTCACAGAATCGTTCCGGACGGCGGTGGCCGCCGCCGACCCGGCGAAAATCCTTCCCCCTCACCTGCCGCCGCCGCCCAAGGGACGCACCCTGGTGGTAGGCGCGGGCAAGGCCGCGGCGGCCATGGCGCGTGCGGTCGAAGAGCATTGGCCGCCTCACGCCGCCCTCGATGGCCTGGTCATTACCCGCTATGCCCATGGCCTGCCGACCCGGCGCATCCGGGTAGTCGAAGCCGGCCACCCCGTCCCCGACGAATCCGGCGAAGCGGCGGCGCGCGAAATCCTGCAGCTCGCAAGTGAGCTTCGCCAAGAAGACCTGCTGCTGGTGCTGGTATCGGGCGGCGGCTCCGCCCTGCTATCTCTGCCCGCACCCGGCATCGGCATGGTGGAGCTCAAGGCCACCACACGCGAATTGTTGCGTTGCGGAGCGCCGATCCAGGACATGAATACCGTGCGCAAGCACATCTCGGCGATCCAGGGCGGCAGGCTCGCTGCCGCCTGCCGCGCGCCGGTTCTGGCGCTCGCCATTTCGGACGTGACCGGCGACAAACCCTCCGACATCGGCTCGGGACCCTGCGCGCCCGATCCCACGACTTACCAGGACGCCCTGGATATTTTTGCGCGTTTCGGCGTGCAGGCGCCGGCGAGCGTGCTGCAGCACCTCGAGCGTGGGGCGCGCGGCGAAATCGGCGAGACGCCGAAACCTGGCGACGCGCTGTTCGCGCGCGTGGAAAACCGGGTCGTCGCCTCTGCGCAACAATCGCTGGCCGCGGCCGCGGACTGGTATCGAGGCCAGGGAATCAACGCCGCGGTGCTCGGCGACAGCGTGACGGGCGAAGCGCAGGAAGTCGCCAAAGTATTCGCCGCGCTGGCGCGTCAAGTCGCCACCCACGGCACGCCCTTCACGCGGCCGGTCGCGCTGATTTCGGGCGGTGAATGCACGGTGACATTGAAGAACCCCATGGGCCGCGGCGGCCGTTGCGCCGAGTTCCTGCTCTCGCTCGCGGTCGAGCTCGACGGCCTGCACGGCGTGGCCGCGCTTGCCTGCGATACCGACGGCATCGACGGCAGCGAAGACAACGCCGGCGCGCTGCTGTTGCCCGATAGCTGGGCGCGCGCCGCGGCGCTCGGCCTCAACGCAAAAAAAATGCTGGCGGCAAACGACAGCTACGGCTATTTCTCGGCGCTGGGTGGCCTGGTGGTCACCGGCCCCACCCGTACCAACGTCAACGACTACCGCGTTATACTGGTGGGTGAGGCGGCTTGGTCTTGAGCCTGGTCTTAAGCGTGCTCTTAGGCCCACTCCAGCCGTAGCGAAGGCGGTGTAAGCTGCGGGATGGCGGCTGCGGCACCGCGCGATGCCCGGACCGGAGCGCCGGGAACACAAAGGGGAAACGTGAAATCGCTTATTGTCATTCTGGCAGCCACCCTTGCCTTCGCTGGCGCGCCATTCGCTGGCGCGGCTGACGGCAAAGTCGAAATCGAGTACCTGGGCCACGCGGCGTTCAAATTCATTTCAGTTGCCGGCAAGGTCATCGTGATCGATCCTTTCCTAACGCAGAACCCGAAGGGCACCGAGCGCTCGAAGAATCTCGATACGCTCGGCAAAGTCGACCTGGTGCTGGTCACGCACGGACACGGCGATCACCTGGGCGACGGGCCGGAGATCGCCAAGCGCAACAACGTCCCGCTGTATGCGCCCGCGGGTCTCAGCAGCTCGCTGGTGGTGCTGGGCGTACTGCCAAAGGAGCTGGCGCCAGGCATGAACAAGGGAACGGCGGTGATGCCGCTACCCGGCATCAAGCTCACCATGACGCACGCCGAGCACAGCTCCGAGATGACGTGGAAAAATCCGGCGACCGGCAAGGACGAGATTCACGTCGGCGGCGAGCCGGTCGGCTTTGTCATCGAATTCGAGAACGGCTTCAAGGTCTATCACGCCGGCGACACCGCCCTGTTTGGCGACATGCGCCTGATCGGCGAGTTGTACAAGCCCGACATGGCGATGCTGCCGATCGGCGGGCAATACACCATGGGGCCGCAGGAGGCGGCGCTGGCGGTGCGCGATTACCTGAAACCGAAGTTTGCAGTGCCGATACACTACGGCACCTTCCCCTTCCTCAAGGGCACGCCCGAGGAATTCGAGCAGGCTTTGGCCGGCGCGCCGGTCAAGGTCATGCCAATGAAAAACGGAGACAAGGCTTCGTTCTAGGACGGCTATGGCAATCAGCGAAGAAAGAGTCAGGGCGGCAGCGGCGCAAAAAAATGCGGTGCTCGCGCTCGAGTGCCTGTCGCACGCGCAGACGCTGGAGACCATGTGGACTTACTTCTGGTTCTCCGACGGCAAGCTCTACGCCAACGAAATCAAGGAAGCGGCGCGCATTTTCCTCGAGAGCTTCGTCGAGCTGAGCGAGGAGGACCCGCGCTTCATGGACGCACGCCAGATGGGCATCGGCGAGCGCTCGTTCCAGCTGAAGGAAATCCTCGGCAATTTCAGCGAGTGGGTGGGCGGCAATACCGAAATGCCCTACAGCACTAAATCGATGACCGGGCTTACCATCTACAAGCTGGTGTCGGGAGTGAAAAGCATCCTCGCCAAGGACGACACCTTCATCCGCGAGCCATTAATGGGCTTTCACAGCAGCGCCTGGGAATTCGCCGAGCGCGTGGTGCGCTGGAAGGGGCATATCCCGCAGCAGGCGCTGCACGGCTCGCCCGACGAGCTGGTGAAAAAAGCCAGCAGCGCGCGCACCATCGCGGTCCTCGCCGACATCCGGCGCTCGCAGGACCTGATGACCTACGCCAAGAATCCCGACGATTTCTCCAAGCGCATCGTGGAATTCATCACCACCAGCCGCGAGCTCATCGAGAAGCATTACGGCTTTCTCGACAAGTTCACCGGCGACGGCTTCGTGGTGTATTTCAACGAAGCCATTTGCTCCAGCCGCAAAAAGAATTTCGTCGAGTGCTTCCTCGAATTCTGCCGCGAGGAGCTGGCGTTCTGCCGCCCCCACTTCGCGGCCTGGGAGCGCACCATTCGCAAGGTGCCCAACACCGAGATCGGGCTTACCATCGGCGCCGACCTCGGCACTGTCAAGTTCTCCGATATCAACCATCACCTGGTCGCGGTGGGCGACGCCATCGTGTGGGCCGAGCGCATGACCACGATCGGGGCCGCGCACGAAGTCGTGGTCAACAACCTGCTCTACGACCTGCTGTACGACCTCCCCGACCTGCAGTTCGAGGCGCGCACCGCCAAGACCAAGTCCGGCGAGGAATTCGTCGCGCGGGTGATGCACTTCACCTGACGCGCTGCCGCGTTCGCGCCGCCTACGGCGCCCCCACTCCCGGCCCGCGGCTCGCGGAATAACCCGGGCGCGCCTGCTGCCGTCCCGGTCGCCATCAGCTGGCGTTTGAATGGGTTCCGGCAACTACCGTCCGCGCATTCGCGTTTTGGTTGGATGCGGCCTGGCTCACCCTGGCCGAACTATCCGTGAGATCGCCTGCCGCGGCGATAAAGATCGCCAGCATGCCGGCGACGATGACGCTCACGTTTGTCACGGTGTCGTTGCGCGAATTCCGGGTCCAGTCTTTTGCGTTCGTGCGGTTCATGGCTTTTCTCCTTTCGTTGATGGGTTGTCGTTGCTGCTGACGGTTGCCAAGTTACGCAAGGGGAGGTCGTTGCGAAATCCCGCGAATGAGTAGCGATATCCCGCAATCACGGGATGCCGGCGGTGCCGCAAACCCCGAATAATGCGTTGAAGGAGGGACTCCTGATGGCGCAGAAACTGTCGGTAGTGAGACGCCCACTGACGGCGATCCTGGGCGCTATGCTCGGATTCGGCCCTTTGGCGGACGCGCGAGCGCAGACCCCGGAACCGCCGGAAGTGATTGCACGGGTGGTCGTGACCGGCTCGGCGATCAAACGCACGGATATCGAAACGCCTTCGCCGGTACAGCAGATTACCCGCGAGGAAATCGATCGCAGCGGTTACACGTCGGTCCAGGAAGTGCTGTCTTCGCTAACCGCCAACGGCCAGGGCAACCTCAACCAATCCTTCGGATTCGCGTTCGCCGCCGGCGCCGCGGGCGTCGCGCTGCGCGGTCTCTCGGTCGGAGCCACGCTGGTGCTGATCGACGGCCACCGCATGGCCTCCTACCCGATTTCCGACGACGGCCAGCGCTCGTTCGTCGACGTGGCCAATTTGCCACTTGCTATTGTCGAGCGTATCGAGGTGCTGAAGGACGGCGCCTCCGCGGTGTACGGCTCGGATGCGATCGCGGGGGTGGTCAACATCATCCTGCGCAAGGAATTCCGCGGCACGGAATTTATCGCCGAATACGGCGTCTCGGCGCACTCTGACGGCGCCATCTCGCACGTCTCGGCGACCAAGGGCTGGGGCGACTATGACGCGGACGGGCACAACACCTATCTCAACCTCGAGTATCGCCACGCGGATGCGATCAGCCTGGCGAGCCGGGCCGCCTACGCGGATTTCAACTACGCTGCCAAGTGGGGGCCGAGCGCCCCGGTCGCGCCCGGCGTGGTGCAACCGGGCGCACCGTTCCCGTTCGCGGCAAACTATGTCGGCATGGTCGGGCAATACGACCCGACGAATCCGTCGACGCCGCTTTCTTACCAGCAGTTACCCGGCTGCGCCAACGTGAGCCCGCTGGGTGGCTGCGCCTACGATATCGCTCGGGGCTACCAGGTACAGCCGGGGACCAGCAACACCAACCTCTTTATCCGCCATGCGCTCGATCTTGGATCGGGCTGGCAGGGCAGGGTTTCGGCGTCGCTGTTCAATTCCCGGGCCGAACAGCTCGCGCCGCCGCTGACAACCCAGTTCGCCTGGGCGACGCCGTTCGGGGCCGTGTTCAACCCCACCGACCCCAGCGCGCAACCGATCCTGCTGCCCGTCGGCAACTCGAACAATCCCTACCCCAGCAATCCGGCGTGGCTCGCTTACGCGTTCGGCGATGTCGGGCCTACCCGCGTCCAGACCGACACCAGCATGTATCGCCTGGTCGCCGACTTCAACGGCACCCTCGGCAAATGGGAGGTCAATGCAAGCCTGGGATTCATCAATGGGGTGACCGACCTGACGTATCGCAATTTCGTCAGTCTCAGCGGCCTCACCGCGCTCCTTGCCGCCAATCAATACCACTTGGGCGCGCAGGCCGCGCTCAATTCGCCTTCGGTGTACCAGACCCTCGCACCGACCACGTATGCGACCGCGACCTCAAACCTGCAGTATCTGGAACTGGGCGCGAATCGTGACCTGGTGTCGCTGCCCGGAGGACCCCTCAGCCTTGCGCTGGGAGCGGGCCTCAGGCACGAGGGGCAAAGCTACCCGGGGCAGCCCGGCACGCTTAACGGCGACATCATTGGCATCGACGGCCTGTACATCCGGGGATCCGATGCCGACCAGGCCCTGCACGCGGAAATCGCGGCGCCAGTGCTGAAATCCCTGGAAGCGGACGCGGCGCTGCGTTACGACAATTATCCGGCGACAGGCAGCAAGCTCACGCCGAAACTCGGCGTGAAATGGAAGCCGGTCGATGCGCTGGCCCTGCGCGCAACTTACGGCACCGGCTTTCGCGTGCCGGGGCCTGGGGAACGCGGGGATTCCAGCATCGCGTACGCGATTTCGCTCCCGGCCGACCCTTTGCGGTGCCCGACCACCGGCCAGCCTACCGATTGCGGCGCAGGTTTTGCGGCGGGAGACACCAAGGGCAACCCGGCGCTCAAGCCCGAAACCTCCGAGAACTACACGGCAGGCGTGGTCTGGCAGCCGATCAGGCAGGCAAGCGTTTCGGTGGACTGGTTCAAAATCCGCCGCTCGAATGAAATCAATACCGACTTCTACAATCCGATAATCATCCGCGGACCGGTGCAATCCGCCTACCCGACGCTGCCCGGGCCGATCGTCGCCGAAATCGGCGCCTACGAGAATATCAACCTGGACGCGCTGTCGGGTTTCGACGTCGATCTGCAGGGCAGGTTCAAGCCGGGCGGCTTCGGCACGCTGACGCTTAACGCAACCTATACGCACCTCATTCGCCAAGTCGTCTGTTCGCCTGCGCTGGGATGCGTGGACGTCGCCGGCACGCACGGCCCGACTTCGGTCAGCGGCGATACCGGCACGCCCAGGAATCGCGGTCAGGCGACGCTCGCCTACAGCCTTGGAGCGGCGACACTCGGTGCGACCTACAACTACGTGAGCGGCTACGCCAATACCGATCCGTTGTTCGGTGCCGATTCCGGCTGCCTCAATTCCTGGTATACGCCTTGCCACGTTGGCTCGTTTTCCGACGTCGACCTGTTCGGCCAGTACGCGGTGAGCCGACAGCTCGAAATCAACGCGCACGTCATCAATGCGTTCAACCGCGCGGCGCCGTTCGATCCGCAGGCCGCCTACGGATCGAAGAACTACAACAACGCATTTGCGCAGGCGGGCGCGATCGGTCGTTTTTATGAGATCGGCCTGAAATACCGGTTCTGACTGCGCCGCGTTCTCAATCCAGGGGCATCGTCAGGCTCAAAGTAGTGCCGGACGGCGAGGACTCGATGGCGAGGTCGCCGCCGATGATTTTGGCGCGCCGCTGCATGTTGCCCAAGCCGTAACCCCGATAATCGCCGGCGAAGCCCGCGCCGTTGTCGCGGATGCGGATGAAAGCGTGCCGCCCCGGCGCATCGACCCCCGTCTCCACCGAGACCTCGCTTGCGCGCGCGTGCTTCAACACGTTGGTGAACGCCTCCTGCAAAATGCGCAGCACGTGCAGCACGTTCTGCGGTGTCAGGCACGCGAGCTTCGGCATCTCCATCACCCGCCAGTCGAGGTCGATGCCCTGCGCTTTCAACCGCCGATCGAGCCGGTAACGCAGGTTGCCCAGCACCGGCAACAGGTCGTGCTCGGTCGGCTCCAGCGAATCGATGGTGAGCCTCAAATCGTCGATGCACTCGCGCAAGGCGGCCGCCACTTCGTCAGATGACGCCTTGCCAGCCTCCACCAGACTCAGGGTCGAGATCAGTTGGCCGCCCACCCCGTCGTGCATGTCGCTCATGATGCGCGCACGCTCGCCAATCACCGCGCGCTCCTGCTCCATCTGCCGGATTCGCAGGTAGTTCTGCTCGAGCTCCGTGCCCTTCTGTGCCACGCGCTCCTCAAGCTCTACGTTGAGCTTTTCGTACTCGTTCAGGGATCGCACGAACTGGTCGAGCAGGATCCAGGCGATGGCAAGATAGAGGGGCAACGGGTAATAAGGGTAAAAACGGTAAATGTCGCCGCTTTGCAGGAACTGTATCGTAATCACTTCGTAGGCCGCGGTCGCGCCTTCAAATACGGCACCCGCGGTCAGGACTACACGCTCAACAGTCTGGCGCCGTTGTGCCGCAACGATCAGGACGCCCGCAAAACAGAGGATGACTCCAAGGTCAGCGGTATACAGGACACTGATCAGTCCATCTCCATACCATTCACCGGCGAAAGAGTCGCCGACGATTGCCGCGGGAACGAGCAGCACCGCGTAAATCAAGAGACCCCGTTCCGCTCGCCGCCATCGCCATCCCGCGAACCTGATGGCAAAGAACAACGCAAATACATCGGCCCAATCGGATGAAATGAACGAAAGCATGTCCCAATAAAGATGCGAAAGGGGCGGCTCATCGACGAAGTAATACGGCATCGTCAGCGACCACAGTACGGCACTCAGCCCGAAATAGCCGAACATGGCGTCATGCGGGCGGCGCAGCCAAAACGTCAGCATGAAGAGTCCGATAAGGACGGAAAGAACGGATACGAATTGCGGCCCGGTCACTTGCAGCAGGTAGCGGCGCTCATATTTTGGCCTGATCGCGTCATAACCGCCGATGCTGACCGGCGACACGCTGTTGTGCCACCCCTTGACTGCTCTTAGCCGCAACAGCAGCGTATTGGCGCCCGGATGGAGCAGGCTCGGCGCAATCGTGAACACCTGCGGGTGGATCGAGTCGTTAGGCGCTGCAAACGGTCGGCTCTGCCCGGCGTAGGCTCCGTTCACGTAGATCGCGCCGGCCGGGCTCAAGGCCGGGAGCAGCGCCGCATAGAGTTGCTCAGGTTGCGCTTGCCATTCGAAGCGAATGCGGTACCACCCATAGCCCCAGGTGTCGGGACGCGATACGTCCCAGTTGTCCGGCAGCGCAATGGCCCGCCACGGCGCGGAGTCCGGCGGCGGCTCGGGCGCATCGCTGAGAACAAAATCGGCCGTATCCAATACCTGCACAGGGTCGTGCGGCGCGGCCCAAGCTTGCAGCGGCAGCAAGCCGAGCAAGACAAGCCCTCGCCATGCAACTCGCTTGATCATTTGCGGCAAGTCAGCCAGGAAACCGACCTGCCCGCCGCGCCTGCCGCGGGGCGACCTGGCACTTGCTGCAGGCAATCGGCGGGCCGGTGGCAATTTGACGACTGGGCGTAATCGCTACGAAATCGGCAGCAGGAGTCTCAGCGTGGTCCCGGCTGGAGACGGCAGAATGTCGAGGGCACCACCGATGATTTGAGCGCGATGCTTCATGCTTGTGAGACCGTGCCCGGCATGTTCGCCGGCAAAGCCAGTGCCATTGTCGCGGATACTGATAAATACGTGCTTGCCTGCCGTATCCACCCCGGTCTCGACGCCGACGGCTGTCGCATGGGCGTGCTTTAGCACGTTGGTAAACGCCTCCTGCAGGATGCGCAGGATATGCAGGATGTTGCGCGGCGTGAGGCAGGCGAGTTTCGGCAAATCGCTGACCGTCCAGTTGAGATTGATGCCGTGCTTCTTCAGGCGCTGGTCGAGACGGTAACGCAGGTTGCCGAGCACGGGAAGCAGATCGTGGTCGGTGGGCTCCAGCGAATCGATGGTCAGGCGCAGGTCGTCGAGGCATTCGCGGATCGCTTTCGCCACTTCCGTGTTCGGCATGTCGCCCTGCTCGAGCAGGCTCAATACGGAGATGAGCTGACCGCCGACGCCATCGTGCATGTCGCTCATGATGCGGCTGCGCTCGCGTTCCAGCATCTCGCGCTTTTCGAGTTCGTGCGCGTTGCGCAGACGCTCCTCCGCGAACTCGCGGGCAGCGAGGGCGGCGGCGGCCTGCCGCAGCCGAACGCCGAGCCAGACCGAAAGCATGAGACCTGTCAGCACCGTGAAGATCTGCGGCGCATTCCAGGTCAATGGGTTGCTCGGAATCATGTCCGAATCGAGCAGCGGCGGGACCAGGGCGCCGATGAATCCAAGCACTCCCGCGGCCAGCATGATGCGCGCCGCGGCAAGGCGCATGGCGACGCCGCGCACGATCACTGCCAGGCCCACGGGGGTAACCGCCAGGGCGATAAGCCCGCTCAAAGTACTCGGCGCATCAGCCTTCAATGAGTAGTTGAATACAAGAGACACCAGGACCAGCGGAATGACCAGCAGCGCGGCTGCCGCCGCCCATTTCAGGAACATATCGCTTTTTGGAAAATGCCTGGGCGTATCAAGGCAAAAACGCACAAACTGGATGAACGCGGCCTGTGCAATGGGCAAGCCAAGCCAAATGCTGTAATAGTCCCACTGCGGGTGCTCAGGCCAGAGGAATTCAAAGGTCAGCCCGGAATAGGGACCCCAGAGCCCGAAGAATCCGACCAGCGAGATCGCATAGTAGAGAAACCCGGGTTCGCGGCGGTTAAACAGGAACAGCGCGAGATTGGACAGGAACATGAACAGAAGCATGCCGAAAGCAATCCCCTGAAAGTCGCGGTCGGCGCGCTCGTCCTGCTGGACTTCGTCCGCATCCCATAACGAGAAACGCAGGCCGGGCGCAGTCGTGTAGCGCGTAGCGGTGCCGAGCCTTGCCAAGAGGACATAGCGCGCATGCGCGGGGATATCGACGGCTACGAAACCTGCCTGGGAGATCGGTGTAATCATGGGGATGGGTTTGCTGCGGGCGGACCTGGGCAACAGCGTCCCGGCGTGCTTCGTCTCGATGACTTTGCCGTCGCTTACGATGTAATAATCGACTGTCTCCCAGGGCGAGGCATTGATCAGCACTTGGCGCGCGCCGTCGCTGACAGGCAGCGGGAATTTTGCCCACACCGCCATCGCGGGGCCGCCGGGCTTGAATGGCTTATCGGCCCTCGACGCCCAGCCATCCGGTTGTGCGATGACCGAATCGATGTTTAGCGCCCGGCCGGATTCGATGAAATAGCTGACCTGGCCGTCGGGGACCCGGTGCTGGTAGACCAGCGGCTCGTAAAACACCGCCGAGCTGGTGCCCGCAATACACAGCAGCATGAGACCCAGCACATGTGCGATTGTACGAATCATCATGGTCTCCCGGTTCAAATCAGCCCCATCTTGCCGGCTTCGTAAACAGCTTCGCCGCGCGAGTGCACGGCAAGCTTCTGGTAGATTTTTTTCACGTGCGAGGTCACGGTGTGCGGCGACATCTCGAGCAGGCGCGCGATTTCGCCGAAGCTGAAGCCCTTGGCGATATACGACAGCACTTCCGACTCGCGCGGCGACAGCCCGGCCTCATCGGTTGACTTGGGGCCCGGCTCGACCGCCTCCGGTTTGAATCTTTTCAGCAACTGGCGCGCGATCACCGGGCTGATCGGCGAACCGCCTTCGCGTAACTGCCGTATCAGGCCGACAAACTCCTCGGGAATGCTGTCCTTGAGGACATATCCGGTCGCCCCCGCTTCGATCGCGCCCAGCACGTGCTCCTCGTCACCGAATACCGTGACCACCATGATGTCGGTTTCAGGGTAGCGCCGGGCCGTCTCCCGGATGATCTCGACGCCGTTGATATCCGGCAGCCCGAGGTCGGTCAACAGCACGTCCGGCGCGCCACGCGCCAGCGCCTGCCGCGCCGAGGCGCCGTCCGCCACGGCGGCGAACAAGTCCATGTCCGGCGCCGCCGCAATAATCTTGCAAAAGCGGGCAAGAAACGCAGGGTCGTCCTCGACGATCATGACGGTCGTCATCCATCCCCCTTTTTCCCGGCAAAGCGCCGGCCAATATTCCCGCCATGATAAGGAAATCCATCCCGCCCGCCATGACGTGAATGCGGGATAGGCACCCCGGTGCCGGTAAGTGTAGCCCGTTTGTTTGGCGCGTCGGCCCACGCCGGAACCAGGGACGCGGGGAAAGCCGGTAGCCGACTTGGAATGCGAGGCCCGGAACGCCTTACGCGTCAGGCGCGCATGTTGGTGGATTCAGCCCTGGCCTTCTCGGTTTGCAGGATCGCCGGCTGGGAGCACGTCGCGGAACATTTCAAAGCGCTTCCATTTGGGCACCGGAGGGGTGTAGCCGGGGTTTGGTACATAGGGCGAGGCTTCGACGAACTGCAGGCGGTGAATGTAGCGCGGGCAATTGGGGAAAATTCGCGCCGTGCTTACGCGCACGATAAGCTGCGCGCCGTCGAAACTGCTTAGCAAGGGGTCATTGTCGGCGATGCTGGCCCGCCCAAGGACGCGCAAGCGGTTAGGACGCTCGAAGTCGATGAACAGGAGCGCCACCGACGGGTTGACCGTCACGTTGCCGAGACTGCGGAACATGCCGTTGCCGTCGTAGCTCGGGAATGCCAGTTCGCTGTTGCCGGTGACGCGCACGAACCCCGGCGCGCCGCCTTTGTACGAGCAATCGGGTTGCCCTTCCGCATCGGCCGTCGCCAGGAAGAACAACTGGCGGCTCTCGATGAAGGTGCGGTCGTCCTCTGTAAATGCGGTGCGCCCCAGTTTTTCGTCGAGCCTGTCAGCCAGGCGCCGGGTGTCGAAGCGGTCCTGGAGACGTCGCATGCCTTCGTGGTAAGGCGACGCGGGCGCGCTCACTTCGTCTCACCGGCCACCAGCCATTTCTCCCCGGCCGCCTTGCCGTCGCGCACCATGGTCATGACGCCGTCGAGTTTTTGCCCGCGGACCTGGCCTTTCCACAGTAATTTGCCGTACTTCGGGCTTTCGGTCTCTGCCTCAAAAGTGATGGTGTCCCCTGTCACCGAAGCAGAGTAGGGTCCATCGCCGTAGCCGTATTGGTCGCACGCGGTCGAGCGAAACCGGCCGTCCTTGAAAATGATGGTGTCGGCGTCACCCGAGGTTTTGCCGCGCTCGAGCACGACGCCGTCGAAAGTCCGGCCGTCGAGTCCGGAAGCCTCGGCACGTGCCGGCGAGCTGCTGACCGCCAAGTTGCGATGCGGCGTGAACAGATCGCGAATTTGCGAAAATTCCTTCATGGCTGATCTCCTTTCCGGTCCGCCGCAAGCAGCGGTATGCAAGATTTAGCCGCCCGGCACGCCGGCTCCATGTGCAGTTTTCCCTTGCGGCCTGCCGCGCGATGTTTTAATGTTTTAATCCGGCCGACAGCTCAACGCAATACGCAGCATTGCGTACGGCGGTTGAAAGTCTCGGGGTCGGAAGTGGGGGCCGATGAGCGAACTGCGACGCCGCGATTGGCGCGCCGGATTCGAGCTGCTGCATGCGGTGGCCGAAGCGGGCGAAGGCGTTGACGCGCTCGCTCGCGCCGCAGTCAACGCGCTACCGGCGCTGGTCGCCTCCGAACTTACCAGCCTTTCCGTGTGCGACCTCGCCAGCGGGCGGCGCCACGTGGTAGCGACGCCCGTGGCGGCAATCGGCAAAGAAGACCTTGCCTGCTTCGACCGCTATTTCCGCGTCCATCCCCTGGTGCACTATCACGCCGACTTACAGGGACGAGGCGCGCATCGCATTACCGATTCGCTGCCGTTTTTGCGCTTTCGCAATACCGGCCTCTACAGCGATTACTACCGCCGCATCGGTATCGATCACGCAGTTGCGTTGCCGATACACGTCGATCACAAAACCCTGGTCAGTTTCGTGCTGAACCGCCGCCGCCGCGATTTCAGCGACCGCGAGCGCGGCATGCTCGACCTCGTGGGGCGCCCGCTGTCGCGCCTCTATCTGAAAGCCTGCGCTCTGGACCGCACCCGCTCCATCTTTGCGGCGCGCGGATTCGACGAGGAGCGCCTCGACACCCTGGGCGTGACAGCGCGCGAGACCGAAGTGCTGCGCTGGCTGGCTGCCGGCAAAACCGACCGCGAAATCGGCCTCCTGCTTAGCTGCAGTCATCGCACGGTGCAGAAACACCTGCAGCGCCTGTACGTAAAGCTCGGCGTCGAAACGCGCACCGCGGCGGTGATGCGGGCGCTCGGCAGCTAGCAAGAGGAATCTTCTGCCCGGCGCCCCTGCCCGCGGGCCCGCTTGCCTGCGTCAAATTCGCGGCGCGGATTTGTGCTAGATTTCCGCTTCCTCCCACGACCTGACCTGCGCCAATCCGCGATGGCGTTACCCGCGCCCGACGTCCAAGCTGTCGCCCTGCTGGTGCTCGGACTCGGGCTCAGGCACGGCATGGACCCCGATCACCTGGCGACCATCGACGGGCTTGCGCGCTTCAACGCGGTGGCGAAACCGCGGCTCGCGCGCTGTTGCGGCGTATTGTTTTCCACGGGCCATGGGCTGGTGATGACCGGCGTTGCGCTGGCAGTCACGCTGCTCGCCGCGGGCTGGCGCGCCCCGGCGTGGGCCGAAACTTTCGGCGAGTGGGCGAGCATCGCGGTGCTGGCGGCACTTGGCTGCGCCAATCTCTACGTCGCGCTAAGGACCCCGGCAGGACAAGTGGTGAGCCCGGTGGGATTGAAAAGCCGCTGGCTTATTCCGATCACCCGCACTTCGCACCCCTTGGCCATCATGCTCATCGGCGCCGTGTTCGCGGTGTCCTTCGATACCATCGGCCAGGCAACCCTGATTTCGCTGATCGCAACCCAGAGCGGCGCGTGGCCGGTCGCCCTGCTGCTCGGCGCTACGTTTACTTTCGGCATGCTGATCACCGACGGCGCCAACGGCTTCTGGATTTCGCGCCTCATGACGCGCGCCGACCGTACCGCCGTCATCGTCTCGCGAGTCATGAGCATCGTGGTCGCGGGCATCAGCCTGTCGCTCGCAGCTTATGGCCTGGCTGCGACCACCTCGGCCACAGCCAGGAGCTGGCTCGACGGGCGTGAATTGGTGGTGGGCGCGGGCCTCACCGTGCTCATCGCTGCGGGATATCTGTTGGCGATTTACGCTCGGCCGGCAACGGCCGAATAGCTTGCAGGTCAAGGAATATTCAACCCCGGCCCCTTCGACTCAGTTTACTTTAACCGAGAGGTCATAGCGTGCCCAATCCCGGAAGAGCCCTGGCTGACCGAATCATCACATATTACGGTGATCATCAGCCTGGCTTCGGGCACGGCATCGAACTAAACAATGGTGAACAATTTCAGCAGATTGGCGTGGAAGACATACTCGATCTAAACACCGCCCTGCTGGAGCTTGAAGCCGCTGAATTGTTATCATTTGCCGCAGGGGTCGCAGTCAGAGGTCGAGACGCCCTCCAACAGCAGCTACGCATCGGCAACCGCGCAACAATGGTGCTCACGCTAAGAGGCTGGGACAGATATGAGCAATTACAGCGCGCTAATCCGCAGAGCACTTGTGCTTTTATGGCGATGCAGTTTAACGATCCACAAATGGACCGAATATACACAGACCACTTTCAGCCTTTGGTTGGCGCCATTGGCTTCGATCTCCAAACAGTAACGCCTGGTGCAGGACTTATAGATTATAAGATTCGGCTTCAAGTTACTGCATCACGCTTTGTAATAGCCGATCTAACTCATGAGAATCGTGGTGTTTACTTCGAGGCCGGGTACGCGGAAGGCATTGGTCGACCAGTGATCTTTACCTGCCGTACTGACGCCTTCAACATCGAAATTGGCAGACCGCACTTCGATGTCAACCATCACTATTGCGTAAAGTGGGATGATCCTCCCTTTGCGGATCAGATTGAGGAGCTTTCAACCACAATTCGAGCAGCATTACTTGGTGCATGATAAATGGTGGCAGCAAAAGTCCGCCCAGCAAAATCGGGAATCTATCTATGGAATTTGATTGATAGCAAAAAGCGACTGACGCAACGAATGACGCGAAAATGACCAATGGGACCGCCGGCATTAAGATCGAGCGAGTCGAAGTCGATCTGGATCAGCTCGCAGAATACGCGTCCGAAGAGGATTTTACTGGCCTAGCTGTCGAGCTATTAGTAGAGGTGAACTCCTATGTTTGTGTCGCCGCATGCCTCTTACCAGTAGCGACAAGGCAATGGGATCGCAATCAAGCGATAGTGGCGGGAAATGTGGTCCGGTTATATAAGTTGATTTCCGGCCTTCTCGATCAGACTTGCCAACATCGTAGAGAAACTTCCGTCATATTCGCGCGCCTGGCCTTTGAGGCGATCGTCAACATTGCGTATCTTGTGGAGTTTTCCTCACCCCAATTGTTCGACTCCTATATCCGCTATTCAATGAAACATGAGCGTAGGCTGCACGATCGGATCATGCAGAACGTAGTAGCTCGCGGCGGGCAAGAGTGGCCGATTGAGCGTCGTATGATAAGTTCGATCGAGCGCGCGGCTCAAGAATCTGGCGTCCCATTATCCGAAGCGTCAGCGAGTGTTCCAAAAAACTGGGGCGACAAGAATCTCTTCGAACGTGCCAAAGCGGTGGGTTTTGGGGAGGTCTACCTCACAACGTTTTCTGGTCCCTCCCACAGTGTTCACGGCAACTGGATGGATCTACTTGAATACCATCTCGATCAAACGGGGAGCGGATATGGCCCTGCGCTGGACTGGCAAAGGCCGCGTCCGCAAATACTGCTCGCCATCGCCCATTTCTGCGTTGACGTAATTGAGTGCTACTTCAAATATTTATCCGGAAATGAGACGGCCGAAGAGATGAACGAAGCGCTAAACGATCTTGCACTTCGCGTGACCATAGTCAATTCCGCGCATGAGGAATTTGTAACTAAACGAATGCAGGGGTGATTTCATTTATCAATAAATTACAGGGGCCAGTGTGAATTGTTTGGGGCGAATGCGATCGGGGTCAGGTAGGAGTCTTTGGCGGCTGATCGAAAACCCGCGCTTGGCAACTTTTTTGTTGAGCTAGCTATGATTCCTGAAAGAGTGCGATATTGGATTGCAGGGCGCGTCGAAAGCGGTGTGACCGACGCCGCGGCCGTTGCATCGCCTGTTTCCAAGCAATACACGGGTCCAAAACCTGATTACTGGCGAAGCTCGGGTTACAGAAGGATTACCCAACAGGGGCAAGAGCTGTTTGACCTCGTCACAACCCTCAGCGCAAAAAAAAGTGCGATTGAGACGGCCATTCTCACATCTTCCCCGTTTGTGCGATGCTTTCGGTTGATTCAAAATTCATATCTGATATTTGCCGTAAGTGTGTTTCTGGGAGTCTTGATCTATTTGGGGAGCCACAAGAACGTAAACATTGTGGTATTCCTCTTTTCGTTGGTATTTCTCTACCGGATACTAGCGGCAGGCGGCTCCTACCTCGAAAGCAAATACGACCGTCTGCGCGAATTAATACTTGCAAAAGAAAATTGGCGATTTCAAGCGGTCGAGCGCGAATTGCAGGACGCCGATTTCTGGTTCAAGGGTATGGAGCGGCGAATTCTGGGCGAGTGGAACGATTACTGTGAGAGTTATGACGGATCACCGCCCGACTGGGATGAGCGACGCTCGACTGTTATAAGTAGAGACAACCATCACTGCACACAATGTGGATGGCCAACAGATCAAAAGCTGCTGCGGAGGAACCTTCACGTTCATCATGTAACAGCTAGATCGAACGGGGGAAACCACTCAATAGACAATCTTGTGACGTTGTGCCACGTGTGTCATCGTAAGCAGGAGGGACACGGTCATCAATTAATCCGATACCAGAAACGAAGCGGCTCTCGCCAATAGTTGTCTCCCAAACAAAAAGGCCGGGAAGTCCCGGCCTTTTGCTTTGGTGCTGTTAATTCCGCTCAGCTTGCTTCGGCTTCCACCGGCGTAGCGTCCGCCGGACGATCCATCAACTCCACCAGCGCCATCGGCGCGTTGTCGCCCTTGCGGAATCCGAACTTGAGGATGCGCAAGTAGCCGCCGGGACGCGCCTTGTAGCGCGGGCCGATGACGTCGAACAGTTTAGTCACGATATCGCGGTCGCGCAGGCGGTTGAACGCGAGGCGGCGGTTGGCGAGCGTGGCAACCTTGCCCAGAGTGATCATCGGCTCGACCACGCGGCGCAGTTCTTTCGCTTTCGGCAGCGTGGTCTTGATGACCTCGTGCTTCAGCAGCGAATTCGTCATATTGCGCAGCATCGCTAAGCGATGGCTGCTGGTGCGGTTGAGCTTGCGCAGTCCGTGGCGGTGACGCATGTTATTTCCCCGAATTTATTCCTGTGGATCTTGTTATTGCTTGTCGAGACCGGCGGGCGGCCAGTTCTCAAGCTTCATGCCGAGCGTAAGCCCGCGCGAGGCCAGCACTTCCTTGATCTCGTTTAACGACTTGCGGCCGAGATTCGGCGTCTTCAGCAATTCGGTTTCGGTGCGCTGGATCAGGTCGCCGATGTAATAGATGTTCTCGGCCTTGAGGCAGTTGGCCGAGCGCACGGTGAGCTCGAGGTCGTCGACCGGGCGCAACAGCACCGGGTCCACTTGCGGGCTCTTCGGCGTTTCCACCGCGACCGGCGTGCCTTCCAGGTCGGCGAACACCGACAGCTGATCCATGAGTATCCGTGCGGCGTAGCGGATCGCTTCTTCCGGCTCGATCGCGCCGTTGGTCTCGATGTCCATCACCAGCTTGTCGAGGTCGGTGCGCTGCTCCACGCGGGCCGATTCGACCATGTAGGAAACGCGGCGCACCGGGCTGAACGAAGCGTCAAGAATCAGTTTGCCGATGCCCTTGGTCTCGTCGGGAATCGCGCGCACGTTGCCCGGCTGGTAGCCGCGGCCGAGCTCGACCTTGATCTGCATGTCGAGCTTGCCGCCCGGCGACAGGTGGGCGATGACGTGCTCGGGGTTGACGATCTCGACGTCGTGCGTGACTTCGATGTCGCCGGCGGTGACGGTGCCCTCGCCTTTTTTCTTGAGCGACAGCGTAGCGTCGCTGCGGTTATGCAGCTTGATCACGATGCCCTTGAGGTTCAGCATGATGTCGACCACGTCTTCCTGCACGCCGTCGAGCGTCGAGTATTCGTGCAGCACACCCGAGATGCTGACCTCGGTGGCGGCGAAACCGGGCATCGAGGACAACAGGATGCGGCGCAGTGCGTTGCCCAGGGTGTGGCCGTAGCCGCGTTCGAACGGCTCCATCACCACTTTGGCGTGGGCGGGGGACAGCGGTTGCACGTCGATAATGCGGGGCTTCAGAAATCCGGTGCTTTGCATGTGAGTCCTTGTCCTAAAAAGGCGGCACGGGGCGGTGGCCGCCCCTGGTGCAGTACGCCTAAGCGTGCTTACTTCGAATACAGTTCGACTATCAGGCTTTCGTTGATGGTGGAGGGCAGTTCGCTCCTCTGCGGCAGCACCTTGAACGTGCCCTTCAAGCCCTTGCTGTCGACTTCCATCCACTCCGGCACGCCGCGCGACTCGGCGGCTTCGGCCGCGGCCTTGATGCGAAGCTGCGCCTTGGCCTTCTCGGCGATCTCGATGGCATCGCCCGCGCGCACCGTGTACGACGGGATGTTCACGCGCTTGCCGTTCACCAGCACGCCGTTATGGCGCACGATCTGGCGCGCCTCGGTGCGCGAAGCGCCGAAGCCCATGCGGAACACCACGGTGTCGAGCCGGCTTTCCAGCAATTGCAGCAGGGTCTCGCCGGTCACGCCCTTGCTCTTCGCGGCCAGCGCGTAAATCCTGCGGAACTGGCCTTCGAGAATGCCGTAAATGCGGCGCACCTTCTGCTTTTCGCGAAGCTGCACGCCGAAACCCGACATGCGCTGGCCGGACTTCTGGCCATGCTGGCCGGGCGGATAGGAACGCCGCTCGATCGCGCACTTGTCGGTGAAGCATTTCTCGCCTTTGAGAAACAGTTTTTCGCCTTCGCGGCGGCACTGTTTGCACTTGGGGTCAAGGTTTCTTGCCATGGCTTAGTCCCGTAACTGCTGGTTCGTTGATTAGATACGACGACGCTTGGGCGGGCGGCAGCCGTTGTGCGGCACCGGCGTCACGTCGGAAATGCTGGTGATCTTGAGTCCGATTCCGTTTAGCGCGCGCACCGCCGACTCGCGGCCGGGGCCCGGGCCCTTGATGCGCACTTCGATGTTCTTCACGCCGCATTCCTGCGCCGCGCGGCCCGCGTGCTCGGCTGCCACCTGCGCCGCGAACGGCGTGCTCTTGCGCGAGCCCTTGAAGCCGGCCGCGCCCGAGGTCGCCCACGACAACGCGTTGCCCTGGCGGTCGGTGATGGTAATGATCGTGTTGTTGAACGAAGCGTGAATATGGGCGATGCCCTCGGCAACGTTTTTCTTTACCTTCTTGCGGACGCGCTGTGCGGTCGGTTTGGTAACCATCTAGTCGTGTTCCTTGGTCGTTGTTGCGCTTAAGCTGCTTTTGGCGCCGACGGCGTGCTGCCCGAACGGATCGCCTTCCTCGGACCCTTGCGGGTGCGGGCGTTGGTGCGGGTGCGCTGGCCGCGCACCGGCAGGCCGCGGCGGTGGCGCAGGCCGCGGTAGCAGCCCAAGTCCATCAGGCGCTTGATGCTGATCGAGACTTCGCGGCGCAGGTCGCCCTCGACCGTGAGCTTGGCGACGTGGTCGCGCAGCTTCTCGACTTCGGCGTCCGACAGATCCTTGATCTTGGCCGAGTTCTTGACGCCGGCCGCCGCGCAAATCGCGCGCGCGCGGCTCCGGCCAATGCCATAAATCGCGGTCAGCGCGATTTCGGCATGCTGGTGGTTGGGGATGTTTACCCCTGCGATACGGGCCATGCTGGTTCCTTCGTCAGGAAAATACGCAAAACGTTAAATTATAAAGGAAAATGCCTGTTCTTGCAATGCTTTACGCGCGTCTTAGCCCTGGCGTTGTTTATGGCGCGGATCCTTGCAGATCACCCGCACCACGCCCTTGCGCCGGATCACTTTGCAATTGCGGCACAGCTTTTTTACCGAAGCCAGCACTTTCATGTTGCTCTCCTTACTTGGCCCTGAACACGATGCGGGCCCGCGACAAGTCGTAGGGCGTCATCTGCACCGTCACCTTGTCGCCGGGCAGGATGCGGATGTAGTGCATGCGCATCTTTCCCGAAATGTGACCCAGCACCACGTGTCCGTTTTCCAGCTTCACCCGGAAGCTCGCGTTGGGAAGCGTTTCCGTCACTTCCCCCTGCATTTCGATCAAATCTTCCTTCGCCATATTCCGCTTATCGACCTGTCTCCCGCCGCGCTCAGCGCGCCGGAAAACCGCCCCTGAAATTAGCTTTCTTGAGCAGGCTTTCGTACTGGTGCGACATGATGTAAGCCTGCACCTGCGACATGAAGTCCATCGTCACCACGACAATGATAAGTAGTGACGTTCCGCCGAAATAAAAGGGCACGTTGAACTTGAGAATCAGGAATTCGGGCAGCAGGCACACCAGGGTGACGTAAATGGCGCCCGCCAGGGTAAGCCGCATCAGGATCTTGTCGATGTAGCGCGAGGTCTGCTCGCCGGGCCGGATGCCGGGGACGAAGGCGCCGCTTTTCTTGAGGTTTTCCGCCGTTTCCTTCGAGTTGAACACCAGCGCGGTGTAGAAAAAGCAGAAAAACACGATGGCCGAGGCGTACAGCATGACGTAGATCGGCTGGCCCGGCGACAGCGTCGAGGCGACGTCTTTCAACCAGCTCATCGGGCCGCCGGGCGTTGAACCGAACAGGCCGGACGACCAGCCGATGAGGGTGGCCGGGAACAGGATGATGGAGGACGCGAAAATCGGCGGAATCACGCCCGACATGTTGAGCTTCAGCGGCAGGTGCGAGCTCTGCCCGCCGAATACCTTGTTGCCGACCTGGCGCTTGGCGTAGTTCACCAGGATCTTGCGCTGGCCGCGCTCGACGAACACCACGAAGCCCGTCACCAGCACGACCGCGGCCATCACGAACAGCGCGGTCAACGGGGCCATGGCGCCGGTGTTCACCAGCTCGAAAGTGCCGACCACAGCGTTGGGCAATCCGGCCGCAATGCCGGCGAAAATGATGATCGAAATGCCGTTGCCGATGCCGCGCTCGGTGATCTGCTCACCCAGCCACATCAGGAACATGGTGCCGGTGACCAGCGTGGTCACGGTGGTGAAGCGGAACATGAGGCCCGGGTCGAGCACCAGGCTGCGCTGCGATTCGAGCGCGATCGAGATACCGACGGCCTGGAAAATCGCCAGCACCAGCGTGCCGTAGCGTGTGTATTGCGTGATCTTGCGACGCCCGGCTTCGCCTTCTTTCTTCAGCGCTTCGAGCGAAGGCGACACCACGCTCATGAGCTGCATGATGATGGACGCCGAGATATAGGGCATGATGCCGAGCGCAAAAATGGTGAAACGCGACAAGGCGCCGCCGGAGAACATGTTCATCATGCCGAGCATGCCGCCCTTGTTCTGCTGGAACAGGCGCGCGAGTTCGACGGGGTCAATGCCGGGCACCGGGATGTGCGCGCCGATGCGATAGACGATGAGCGCCCCGACCAGGAACATCAGCCTGCGCTTCAGGTCGCCGAACTTGCCGGTCTTGCCGAGTTGTTGGGGAGTCGCCAAAAGTTCCTCTGATTACGCCGCGTGCTTGGGCAACTTGCGCACAACCGGCGCTGCCACTACATCAGCCACGCTGCCGCCGGCCTTCTCGATCGCCGCCCTCGCGCCTTTCGACGCCAGCAGGCCCTTCAACGTCACCTTGCGCGTGATTTCGCCGCGCAATACCACTTTGGCGGTAAGAGCGCCCTGTGGCACCACACCGGCCTGCTTCAGCGCGAGCAAGTCGATTTCGTCGACCGGCATTTTCTCGATCTGGTACAGGCGCACTTCGGCAGTATCGCCCTTGGTGAGCGACACGAAACCGCGCTTGGGCAGCCGCCGCTGCAGCGGCATCTGGCCGCCTTCGAAGCCGACCTTGTGAAAGCCGCCGGAGCGCGCTTTCTGGCCCTTGTGGCCGCGGCCCGCGGTCTTGCCGAGCCCGCTGCCGATGCCGCGCCCGACGCGGCGCTTGGCGTGCTTGGAGCCGGCTGCCGGCTTGATTGTATTGAGGCGCATTTATCCCTCGCACTTCACCAGGTAATAGATCCGGTTGATCATGCCGCGCACCTCGGGGGTGTCGACCAGCTCAACCGACGAATTCATGCGGCGCAGGCCGAGGCCGCGCACGGTGGCGCGATGCGCCGGCCGCGTGCCGATCGGGCTCTTGACCAGCGTCACGCGGATTTTCTTGCCGGCGGACTTGGTTGCGGCCGCCTTGCGGGCAGCCGACTTGTCCAGGTCTTTTTTCGACGCCGCGTCGCCGGCGGTGGGTTTGTTGTCAGACATGATTACCCCGTCACTTCCTCGACCGTCTTGCCGCGCTTGGCGGCGATTTCGGACGGCGTGTTCATTTTCTTCAGCCCGTTCAGCGTGGCGCGCACCATGTTGTAGGGATTGGTCGAGCCGATGCACTTGGCGAGCACGTTGGTCACGCCCATCACTTCGAAAATCGCCCGCATCGGGCCGCCGGCGATGATGCCGGTACCTTCGCGCGCGGGCTGCATCAGCACCTTGGCCGCGCCATGAGTGCCGATCACGGTGTGGTGCAGCGTGCCGTTTTTCAACGACACCTTGATCATTTTGCGGCGCGCCTCGTCCATCGCCTTTTGCACGGCTACAGGCACCTCACGCGCCTTGCCCTTGCCCATGCCGACGCTGCCGTCGCCGTCGCCCACCACGGTAAGCGCGGCAAAACCGAGGATCCGGCCGCCCTTCACCACCTTGGTGACACGGTTGATCGACACCATTTTTTCGCGCAGTCCGTCGCCGCGATCCTCGCCGGTCTGCATCTTCGCTTGCATTCTTGCCATGCTCGACTACTCCGTTAAGTAGGGCGGGTCAGAACTTGAGGCCGGCTTCACGCGCGGCTTCAGCCAGCGCCTTGACCCGGCCGTGGTAACGGTAACCGGCGCGGTCGAACGCGACCTCGCTGATGCCGATGCCCTTGGCCTTCTCCGCAATGCGCTTGCCGACTGCGACGGCGGCCTGCACGTTGCCGCCCTTGGACACGCTCTTCCTGACCTCGGCTTCGAGCGTGGAGGCGCTCGCCAGCACTTTGTCGCCGGAATCCGAAATGATCTGCGCGTACAAATGGCAGTTCGTGCGGTGCACCGTCAGGCGCACCGCCCTCAATTCGCTGATCTTGAGGCGGGTCTTGCGGGCCCGGCGTACCCGGGCGGTGTTTTTGTCCAGCATGGTGCGCTCCGTTATTTCTTCTTCGTCTCTTTGATGACGACGACTTCATCGGCGTAACGCACGCCCTTGCCCTTGTACGGCTCGGGTTTGCGGTAGGCGCGTACTTCGGCGGCAACCTGGCCGACCTGCTGCTTGTCGGTGCCCTTGATGATGATTTCGGTCTGCGTCGGCGTCTCCACCTTCACGCCTTTCGGCATCTGGTGCACCACCGGATGCGAGAAGCCCAGCGACAGGTTGAGCTTGTCGCCCTGCGCCTGCGCGCGGTAGCCGACGCCCACCAGGTTGAGCTTCTTCTCGAAACCCTTGGTCACGCCCAGCACCATGTTGTTGAGCAGCGCGCGCATGGTTCCGGACATCGCGTTCGCCTGCTTGGTTTGGTTGGCGGCCGCGAAAGTGAGCTTGTCGCCGTCGCGCGCGACCGCGACGTCGCTGTTCAGCCGGCGCGACAGCGTGCCGAGCGGGCCTTTCACCGAAACCTGGTCCGCCGACAGCGTCGCCTCGACGCCCTTGGGCAGCACTACCGGATTTTTTCCGACTCTGGACATGGCTGTCTCCTTACGCCACGATGCAAAGCACTTCGCCGCCGACGCCGGTGGCGCGCGCCTTGCGGTCGGTCATCACGCCCTTGGGCGTGGAGACGATGGCGATGCCAAGGCCGTTCATCACCCTCGGTATGTCGCCGCAGCCCTTGTACACGCGCAGCCCGGGGCGCGAAATGCGCTCGATTTTCTCGATCACCGGTTCCCCTGCGTAATACTTGAGGCTGATGTCGAGCACCGATTTGCCCTCGTTATCGCGCACCGCGAAGTCGTCGATGTAGCCTTCGTCCTTGAGCACGGTCGCAATGGCGACCTTGAGGCGGGACGAGGGCATCGCGACTGAGGTCTTGTCCGCGTTCTGCGCGTTGCGGATGCGCGTCAGCATATCGGCGATCGGATCGGTCATGCTCATCGGTTCACTCCTACCAGCTTGCCTTGGTCAGGCCGGGAATTTCGCCGCGCATCGCGATTTCGCGCAGCTTGTTGCGGCCCAGGCCGAATTTGCGGAACACCCCGCGGCCGCGGCCGGTCAGCGCGCAGCGGTTGCGCACGCGCGCCGGGTTGGCGTTGCGCGGCAGTTGCTGCAGCTTGTGGCGCGCTTCCATGCGCTCCTCGTCGCTGAGCTTGGCGTTGTTGATGATCGCCAGCAGCGCGGCGCGCTTGGGCGCGAACTTCTTCACCGTGTCGCGGCGCTTGAGATTGCGGTTGACCACTGCGGTTTTTGCCATGTCGCCCTCAGTTCTTGAACGGGAAGCGGAACGCCGACAGCAGCGCCTTCGCTTCTTCGTCGGATTTCGCGGTGGTGGTGATGCTGATGTTGAGCCCGCGCAATGCGTCGATCTTGTCGTATTCGACCTCGGGGAAAATGATTTGCTCGCGCACACCGAGGTTGTAGTTGCCGCGGCCGTCGAACGCGCGCCCGGAAATGCCGCGGAAATCGCGAATGCGCGGAATCGCGATCGACACCAGGCGGTCGAGAAACTCGTACATGCGCGCGCCGCGCAGCGTCACCATGCAGCCGATCGGGTAGCCCTTGCGGATCTTGAAGCCGGCGATCGCTTTCTTGGCCTTGGTCACCACCGGTTTCTGGCCGGCGATCTTGGTGAGGTCACCCACCGCGTTTTCCATGATCTTCTTGTCCGCCACCGCCTCACCCACGCCCATGTTGAGCGTGATCTTGGAAATGCGCGGCACCTGCATCACCGATTTGTAGCCGAACTTTTTCTTCAGATCGGGAACGATGGTGCTCTGGTACTGCTCCTGCAGGCGCGCAGGCTGCGAGCCCGCCGCTTTGGCGGCTGCCGACTTGGGGGCTGCGGCCTGGGCAGCCTTCTGGGCGGCCTTTTCCTTCTGCGCTGCCGCCTTGGCGGCTTTGGGGTCTTCTATGTGGGGGGTCGCCATCTATGCGCTCCTTAAGCGTTGACCAGCTCGCCGTTGGATTTGAAGAACCGCACACGGCGGCCATCCTGTAGCAGGCGCACGCCGACGCGATCGCCCTTCTGGGTCGCGGGATTGAACAGCGCGACGTTGGACACGTGCAACGGCATCGCCTTGTCGATAATGCCGCCGGTCGAGCCCTTGGCGGGATTCGGCTTGGCGTGCTTCTTGGCGACGTTGACGCCCTCGACCACCACGTGCTCGGCGTCGATGCGCTTCAACACGGTGCCGCGCTTGCCCTTGTCTTTGCCGGCGATGACGACGACGTCGTCGCCCTTGCGAATTTTTTCCATGTCAAAGCCTCACAGAACTTCGGGTGCGAGTGAAACGATTTTCATGAAACGCTCGGTGCGCAGCTCGCGCGTCACCGGCCCGAAAATGCGGGTGCCGATGGGCTCGAGCTTGGCGTTGAGCAGCACCGCGGCGTTGCCGTCGAACTTGACGAGCGAGCCGTCCGGCCGGCGCACGCCTTTGCGCGTGCGCACCACCACGGCGCTGTAGATTTCGCCTTTCTTGACGCGGCCGCGCGGGGCCGCATCCTTGATGCTGACCTTGATCACGTCGCCCACGCCGGCGTAGCGCCGCTTCGAGCCACCCAGCACCTTGATGCACATGATGGAACGGGCGCCGGTATTGTCGGCAACGTCCAGAATCGACTGCATTTGAATCATGTTCTCTCTCCAACTTGTCCCGGCTCAACGCGCTGCTACAACGCCGGTCAGTCTTGGATCCGTCTGGAGCAGTCAATGACCGCTCCCGGATGGGTTCGTCCCGTGAGGTACTGCCGTGACGAGCTAAAAAGGCGAAATTGTACGCTAAAAATCAGCTCTCAACAAGAGCGCCGTGCCTATACCGCGCGGCTCTTCTCGATCAGCTTGACGGCCTTCCACGCCTTGGTCTTGGCGATCGGGCGGGTCTCGGCGATTTCCACCAGGTCGCCCTCGTGGAACTCGTTGTTCTCGTCGTGCACGTGATATTTCTTGGAGCGCGTGAGGAACTTGCCGTATAGCGGGTGCTTCACCCGGCGCTCGACCAGCACGGTGCGGGTCTTGTTCATCTTGTCGCTCACCACCCGCCCGACCAGGGTGCGCTGCATCTTGCTGTCGTTGGTCTCGCTCATTTGCTGGCTGCCTTGGTTTTTTCGCGCAATATGGTCCGCGCGCGCGCGATCTCGCGCCGCGTCGTCTTGAGTTGGCCTGGGTTGGCAAGCTGCTGGGTCGCGTGCTGCATGCGCAGGCTGAACTGCGCCTTCAGCAGGTCCAGCAGCTCCTTGTTGATCTCGTCTGCGCTCTTCGCGCGCAGTTCGCTCGGTTTCATACTCAGGCTCCTATTTGCCTAATGACGAAGGTGGTCGCGATCGGCAGCTTGGCGGCAGCCAGGCGGAACGCCTCGCGCGCCAGCGTTTCATCGACGCCGTCCATCTCGTAGAGCACCTTGCCCGGCTGTATTTCGGCAACGTAATACTCGGGGTTGCCTTTACCGTTGCCCATGCGAACTTCCGCGGGCTTTTGCGAAATCGGCTTGTCCGGAAAAATGCGGATCCAGATCCGGCCGCCACGTTTGATATGGCGTGTCATGGCGCGGCGCGCAGCTTCGATCTGGCGCGCCGTCAGGCGGCCGCGGCCGATCGATTTCAGGCCGAATTCGCCGAAAGACACCTTGTTGCCGCGCGTCGCAATACCGCGGTTGCGGCCTTTTTGCTGCTTGCGGTATTTCTGGCGTGCTGGTTGCATCATGATTTATGCCCCCGATTTCTTGCTGCTCTTGGCCGCGGTCTTGGCAGGCGCCTTGGACGCGGTTTTGGCGGGAGCCTTGGCCGCGGTCTTGGCGGGCGCGCCTTTACCTTCACCCCTCGCCGCCGTTTTGGCGGGCGCCTTCGCCGTGGCAGCCGGCTTGGCCGCGGGTGCGGCAGCGGGCGCCGCAGCGGGCTCGGTCTCTGTCTTGGGTTTGCGCGCTACGCGCGGCTTGATTTCAACCTTGGGGCCGGAGCCGCCATCGGTGGCTTTGGCGGCGCCTTCCGGTTTGGCTGCGTCTGCGCTCGCCGCGGCTTCCGGCTTGGCTTCCTCAGCCTTCTTCGGTGCGGGCTTGGTCACCGCTTTCCTGACGATGCGCTCAGGGATCGGCTCGCTCGGGAACGGCGCCGGCGGCGGTCCGCCCGCCTGCTCGTTCTTCGCAATCGAAATGCCCTTGAACACCCAGACCTTGATGCCGATCACGCCGTACGTGGTCTTCGCTTCCGAGGTGCCGTAGTCGATGTCGGCGCGCAGCGTATGGAGCGGCACCCGGCCTTCCCGATACCATTCGGTGCGCGCGATCTCGATGCCGTTCAAACGTCCCGCGCTCATGATCTTGATGCCCTGCGCGCCCAGCCGCATGGCGTTCTGCATCGCGCGCTTCATGGCGCGGCGGAACATGATGCGCTTCTCGAGCTGCTGCGCGATCGAATCGGCGATCAGCTGCGCGTCGAGCTCGGGCTTGCGGATTTCTTCGATATTCACGTGCACCGGCACGCCCATCAGACGCTGCAGCTCAGCCTTCAGTGCCTCGATTTCCTCGCCCTTCTTGCCGATCACCACGCCGGGCCTTGCCGAGTACACGGTGATGCGCGCGTTTTTCGCCGGGCGTTCGATGATGACGCGGCCGACCGAGGCGTGCGCCAGCTTCTTCCGCAGGTATTCGCGGACCTTGATGTCCTCGGCCAGCATGCCGGGGAAATTGCGCTCGTTGGCGTACCAGCGCGAGGCCCAGTTGTGATTAACCGAAAGGCGGAAGCCGGTCGGATGTATTTTCTGTCCCATTGGGTGTCCTGTTCCTGGCCAGCTAGTCGCGAGCCTGATCGGCCACGGAAATATAAATGTGGCAGGTTTGCTTGACGATGCGGTTGCCGCGGCCTTTGGCGCGTGCGGTAAAGCGCTTGAGCGAAGTGCCTTGCTCGACGTGAATGGTCTTGACCGAAAGCTCGTCGATGTCGGCCCCGTCGTTGTGCTCGGCGTTGGCGATTGCCGACTCCAGCAGTTTCTTGACGATGAAGGCGCCTTTCTTCGGGCTGAAGGTCAGCAGGCTCAATGCCTTGTCGACCGGCATGCCGCGAATCTGGTCGGCGATCAGCCGGCCTTTCTGGGCCGACAGGCGCACTCCGCGCAGTTTGGCTGTGGTTTCCATCGTATTCACCTATTTCTTTACCACGGTCTTCTTTTCGGCCGAATGTCCCTTGAAAGTGCGGGTCAGGGAGAATTCGCCGAGCTTGTGGC
>Ga0181537_10000738_pt1 | contig 30517 bp, 20 predicted proteins | sample PEATcosm2014_Bin_39_FD_119765 | JGI IMG/M metagenome (GOLD analysis project Ga0181537, IMG submission 119765) | Peatland microbial communities from MTU Mesocosm Facility, Houghton, MI, USA - PEATcosm2014_Bin23_10_metaG | ecosystem: Environmental > Terrestrial > Soil > Wetlands > Peat | place... | reverse complement strand
TCTGACTAGCACTCTTCCCCTGACCAATACTTATTGGCGTGATAATTCAATTGCAAAACCCGGTTCTTGGGATCGTGTCGTTTGCCGCACGACGGGCAGGGCAGATAGCGGCTGAATGTGCTTCCGCGCTGGTCGTAGTCATGGACGACTGCAAAAGTGGCGCCGCAACTGCACGGAACGAGAAACATTCTGAGGCGAGCTTCATTTGAGGTGCGTGATTGGCCGGCCAACTTGGGCATTATTTCTCGTCTTCTACAGCCACCAGCGATTTCTTTTTTCGCATGTTGCCTTGCAGGACTTTTTTACGAAGCCGCAGACTTTTTGGGGTGACTTCGACAAATTCGTCATCCGCGATAAATTCGATGGCTTGCTCCAGGTTCAATTGGCGGTAGGGAACGAGGCGTACCGCTATGTCGGACGTGGACGACCGCATGTTAGTCAATTTCTTTTCGCGGACGACATTGACGTCCAGATCGTTGTCTTTAGCATTCTCGCCCACGATCATGCCTTCATACACGTCGATTGTCGGGCCGACAAAGAGCTCGCCGCGTTCCTGCAAGTTATAGAGCGAATACGGTGTTGTCACTCCATCCCGATCGGAAACTAGCGCGCCGGTGAGGCGATGCGGAATTTCGCCCTGCCATTCGGTATAGCCGTCAAAAAGCGAGTTCATGACTATCGTGCCGCGCGTATCGGTGAGCAACTGACTGCGCAAACCAATCAGCCCGCGGCTACCGACCTTGAATTCAATGCGGACTCGCCCGTAACCATGGTTATGCATGTTTGCCACTTCGGCCTTGCGGGTGCCGAGTTGCTCCATGACTACGCCGACAAATTCCTCCGGAACGTCCACGGTGAGGCGCTCGACCGGCTCCATGAGCCTGCCGTTCACGCGTTTGGTCACTATCTCTGGCTTGCCAACCATGAGTTCGTAGCCTTCACGCCGCATCATTTCAATAAGAATCGAAAGCTGAAGCTCACCACGGCCCATGACGACGAATGAATCGGTGGTGTCAGTTTCCTCGACCCGTAAAGATACGTTAGTCAGCAATTCCTTCTGCAAACGGTCGCGCAAATTCCGCGAGGTGACATACTGGCCTTCGCGGCCGGCAAAGGGCGAAGTATTCACCGTAAACAGCATGGCAATGGTGGGTTCATCGATGGTGATAGGAGGAAGCGGGGAAGGGTTCTCCGCGTCAGTAATGGTCTCGCCGATGGTGATGCCTTCGACGCCGGCAACGGCAATGATGTCACCCATTGTAGTTTCGGTGATGTCGGTACGCTTTAGTCCCACAAATGAAAACAGCTTGGTGATTTTTGTTTTATGGAAACTGCCGTCGAGTTTGGCAATGGCAACATCCTCGCCGGTTTTCAGCGTTCCATTGAACACGCGCGCGATGGCAAGCCGACCGAGATAGTCGCTGTAGTCGAGATTCGCGACCAGAATTTGCAACGGCCCTGCGGGATCACCCTTGGCTTCCGGGATGGTATTGAGAATCGCCCGAAACAAGGGCTCCAGATTTTCGCCGGGAGTTTTCATTTCCGTCGAAGCCGTGCCGGCTTTTGCGTTCGTGTAGAGCACGGGGAAATCGAGCTGTTCTTCTTTCGCGTCAAGGTCAATAAAGAGGTCATAAACTTCGTTCAAGACCTCCTGCGGACGCGCATCGGGACGGTCAATCTTATTGATAACGAGAATGGGCGGCAGGCCGGCTTCCAATGCCTTACCGAGAACATAGCGAGTTTGCGGTAGTGGCCCTTCACTGGCATCCACCAGCAGCATGACGCCATCCACCATCTTCAGCGCGCGCTCGACTTCACCGCCGAAATCGCTGTGGCCAGGCGTATCGACGATGTTGATCTTCACGCCATCGTGAACTACGGCGGTGTTCTTCGCCAGAATCGTGATGCCACGCTCGCGCTCGAGATCGTTGGAATCCATAACCCGTTCAACGTGGGTTTCGTTGTCCCGAAACGTGCCGCTTTGCTGGAGCATGGCGTCTACCAGCGTGGTCTTACCATGGTCCACGTGCGCGATTATGGCGATATTGCGAATGCCTGAAGTCAAAATTAAATTTCCTTTCGGAATGGCGGCTGCCAGGTGGGCGAGGCCTGCTACTACTACTTTACTATGTGCGGCTTACTCCGTACGAACGAACCTTGCTATAATTCGCCCGACTTTTAGGGTGACCTCGATTGACCAGCCAAATGAAAGCGCCAGACGCGGATTCCGCTCAACTGCAATCCCTGGGCTACAGCTCGAAATTCGACCGCACCATGAGCTTGTGGCAGAATTTTTCCCTCGGTTTCACCTACCTGTCGCCTGTAGTTGGCGTTTATACCGTATTCGCCTTGGCGATTACTGCCGGCGGGCCACCAATGTTCTGGAGCTACATCGGAGTGGGCTTCGGGCAGTGGCTGGTCTGTCTGGTTTTTGGGGAAATCGTTTCGCAGTTTCCTATTTCCGGAGGCCTTTACCCGTGGGCGCGTCGTCTGGTCGGCAAGCGATGGGCATGGATGGCGGGCTGGGTCTATCTCTGGGCGCTTTGCACGACGATCGCAGCCGTTGCCGTTGGCGGCGCACCTTATCTCGCTCAAGTTTTCGGATTGCAAATGTCGCATGCCGGGGAAATCTGGACGGCGGTGGGAATGATCGCCGCCACGACGCTGCTCAATGTCAGTGGCACGAAACTGCTGGGACGCGTGGCGATGTTTGGGTTTATCTGCGAGTTGGTGGGAGCGGTTCTCGTCGGGTCTTATTTAATTCTTTTCGCTCGACATCAGAGTTTCGGCGTCGTGTTCCAAACGTTTGGGCTAGGCTCCAACGGGCATTACCTTCCGGCATTCCTCGCTTCGAGCGTAGCCGCGATGTTTGCCTACTATGGGTTTGAAGCTTGTGGCGATGTCGCAGAAGAAACTCCAAATCCGGGCACGGCGATCCCGAAGGCTATGCGTATGACAATTTACATCGGCGGCGCAGCAGCGATTCTTGTTTGCTTGGCGTTAGTGCTCGCTGTACCTGATATGGGCGCGGCGATTTCAGGAAAAGATGCTGATCCCGTCGTGACCGCATTGCGAGGTGCGTTGGGTGAAGTCGGATTACGAGCGGTCATCGCGGTTGTTCTGGTTTCGTTTTTTTCATGCTTACTTAGCTTGCAGGCCGCCACCAGCAGGTTGCTCTTTGCCTACGCGCGCGACCAGATGATTTTTGGCAGCAAGCAACTAAGTCATCTTTCTCCGCGCACTCATATGCCGATCGCGGCCTTGCTGCTTGCGGGTTTTGCGCCCGCCCTCATCGCGATCGCCGGGCTTTGGCTGGAGGATGCGGTCCGTACTATCATCGTTTTCGGCTCCGCGGGAATTTACGTGGCGTTCCAAATGATTGTTCTGGGCGGGCTTTATGCGCGTTCTAAAGGCTGGCAACCGAGGGGACAATTTCGTTTGGGCGCGTGGGCTTGGCCGGTGAATATTGCCGCTCTGCTCTACGGCCTCGCCGCCATTGTGAATATGGTTTGGCCGCGCAGTCCCAATGATCCCTGGTATCAGAATTATGGAATGATTCTGACAACCATCCTCGTGCTAGTGAGCGGAGTGATTTACATGACCGTCGGGAAACCTTACGAGCACGGGACTGCTCCAGCGGGAGATGCCCATTTGGTGCACAAGAACTGATTCATTCGGCGCGCGGGGGGCCGCTAGAACGTCGGCGGCGTATTGATCCAGAGCACCCACGTCTCAGTACGTCCTCGATTCTTCCAGCTATGCGCCATATCGCTTTCAAAATAGAAACTGTCTCCGGGCTTCAATCGGTATTCTTTGCCTTCCAGTGAAATTTGTAATTCACCGCGCAAGACATGGAGGAATTCTTCGCCATCATGCGTGTAAGACTCGCCGCTGCCCGCATCAGGCGCGATACGAAACAAATGCGGCTCCATGACCGTTTTTCCCCACGCCAGCAATTCCATGCGAACGCCCGGTCCAGCCTCAAGAATTTTTCGCTGTTCAGGTTGCACGAGATGGCCATGCGTCTCCGCCGGGTCGAAAAATTCGAGAATGTTGGTCTTGTAAAATTTTGCCAGCTTTCGAAGCGTGCCGACCGAAGCGCTCATCTGCGAACGTTCCAGCGCGCTGAGAAAGCCAACAGAAATGCCAGCGGCGCCTGCTACCTGGGCCAGCGATACACCCTTCTTTAAGCGCAACTGGCGCAAGCGCGTGCCCAGCGCCATCGCTCCATTCGCGCGCGGCCGAATATGACCCTCTTGCCGGAGCATCTGGACGATGGCGGGAGCGTTCAGGCCGCGGACTTTCCGCAAGAAAACCGCGCGCTTTAGAAGTTTGACGTCATCGCTTGAATAAAGACGGTAACGGCTTGAGCTGCGGCGGGGACGAATGAGGCCCAGGTTCTCCCACGAACGGATGACCGATGACGAAACGCCTGCCAGCGCTGCCGCCTCGCCGATTTTCAGGTAGGGTTTGGTTTCAGCCTGCCGCATAAAATCGAGCCGCTTTTCCCTATGAGATTTGTGAATGGCGTCGAGAAAGATTTTCCGCTTGACAGTCGGCGGCGCTTCTTCTAACCTTGCGCGATTATAGCAAGGTTTGTTCCGGACGCAAGAGCCAAGAGTATGTGGTTGCGCCGAAACAATGCCTGGATCGAATGCATTCTGGGGTTTGACTTCCATCCGTCTTCTGGAGGCATCATGGCAGCGAATGTTCGCCGGGCGGCCTGTTGGCTGCTGGCCGTAGTTTGCGTCGCGAGTTGCACTGCACTCTTCGCCCAGAGCACCGGCGGCAGAATCCTCGGCCGCGTTGCCGACCCCACGGGTGCGTTGTTGCCCAGTGTAAAGGTAACACTGACCAATGAGGCAACCGGCGTAACCAAGGAGACCCAGGGCAATGACAGTGGCGACTACGTATTCGTCGAAGTGCCTCCGGGGCAGTATCAACTCCAGTTTGAATTGAAAGGCTTCAAAACCAATGTGCGCAAAGGGGTAACCGTCGAGGTAAACGCAGTTGTCACGCTCAATATGACGATGGCCCTCGGCGCAGTTGAGGAAGTCGTGGACGTGACTTCAGAAGCGCCGCTGGTGGACACGACCAGCACGCAGTTGGGCGCAGTGGTGGACAATCGCAGCGTGGTGCAGCTTCCGTTGAACGCCCGCGACACCTACCAGTTCCTTCAATTGCAGCCGGGCGTCATGTCTACGAGCGGATCAAGCAACAGCATTATCTATGGCAGCAACAATACCGGCGCCGTATCGGTTAATGGCGGCCGCGGTCGCGCCAACAACTTCAGCGTGAACGGCGGCGATGCCAACGATCAGTTCGTCAACTTGCCCACAGTTCAGCCCTCTCCCGATAGCATTCAGGAATTCCGGGTTATTACCAATACCTTCGATGCAGAGTACGGGCGCAACTCGGGTTCTGTCGTTAATGTTGTAACGAAATCCGGAACAAACCAGTGGCATGGTGATGTTTATGAATTCTTCCGCAACAAAGTCTTGAATGCTGACAGCTATCAGTTTGGGTTAGCGGGTACGCCCAAGCCACAGTTCAACCAAAATCAGTTTGGCGGTACGTTCGGCGGGCCCATCAAGAAAGATAAGACGTTTTTCTTCGCATCCTATGAAGGGCGTCGGATTAGGCAAGGCATCCCTTCGCCGGTGGTTACTGTTCCGACTGCGGCCGAGCGGCCCAGCGCAACGCAGCTTTTTTCCGACTTCTCGTCTCTGGGAAATCCTTTTGCTGGAACGCTTACGAACTCATCGATTCTGACCAATCGCGCAGGTTGCCAGGCTGCGGTGACAAATGAAGGGGGCGGCACAATCGTGGACGGGGTGCCGTACTCCGCGATCTTCCCGGGCAATAAGATTCCTCTTCCTTGCATGGATCCTACGGCCGTGGATCTGTTGCAATTCGTGCCCACACCTACTGGTAGTGGAAATCAGATCGAAACCGTCCCCACGGAGCCTACCCGCGGCGATCAATTTACGGTTCGCGTGGACCACACGATCAATGCCAACCAGAATTTAAGCGTGTACTACTATTTTTACGATGATGATATTGCCCAGCCCTTTGCCAACTTTGAATTGGCTGGCGCCGATGTCCCCGGTTTCGGCAGTTTGCTGAAAGATCGCTATCAGCAATGGAACATCTCCCACACCTGGACACTCAGCAACACTTTGGTCAATGAATTTCGTTTTAACTACAACCGGGAAGGCCAGCTGACCTTCCAACATCCGGCGAATACTGAACTGGTTCAGAATTCCTGCCCGCCCGCTCCCTCCTGGCTCGGGACCGTGCCATGTTTCTCCGACGGCACACCGGGGAACGCTCTAGGAATCCATCCCGGCCTTGGCCCTGATCGGGAAGGCTTGCCTTTCATCGAGGTTGCTGGTGGTTTCAGCCTCGGCAACAATTCAGAAGGTGAACTGCCGCAGGTTGGCAACTCATTCCAGTGGTCGGATAACCTCAGCAAAGTCAAAGGCAACCACACGATGAAATTCGGCGTGGATGTCCGTCGCCAACGCTTTGATCAAACTCTATATTTCAACGTCAGCGGCGAACAGGAATTTTTCGGTGGTGGGCCAAATGATGTGGGGGCCACAAATCCTGATGAGTCGAGCAATCTCTATCCTAATTACTTATTAGGCTTGCCCGACCAATACGGCCAGGGATCGGCACAGGTCGAGCATGTACGCAACACCGGCCTCTATCTTTTCGCCCAAGATAGCTGGAAGATCAGGCCCAATGTGACGTTAAATTATGGCCTCCGATGGGAGCTCAATACGCCCATCACTGACATAGCGCATCACGTGCAAACCTTCCGACCGGGGCAGACCAGCACTGTTTATCCTTGCGAAAACACTGCGAATACCGATTGTTCCTCGCAAACTCCCGTGGGTCTGGTCGTGCCCGGCGACGCCGGTGTGCCGGCCGCCTTGACTCAAACCTATTACAAGTCTTTCGCGCCGCGCATCGGCATCGCATGGAGTCCGGGTACGTCGGGCAAAACCAGCATTCGCGCCGGATGGGGACTGTTCTATAACCCTATCGAGCAGCTCGTACTAGAACAGTTTGGCGCGGAACCGCCCTTTGGCGGCAGCATTTTCCTCGCGGAGACCCAATTCAACACGCCCTTCCTCAGCCAGGATGGTCAGACCACTTATCTGAATCCCTTTAATGGTTTTCTCACACCCCCGCCGGGGACCCCGCAGGATTGGGGCATCTTCCAGCCGATTCTCCTGTACGGAGACTTTCAGCCTCACATGCGCTCGCAATACTCGGCACAATACAACCTGACCGTGCAACGCGAGTTAACGAAAGACATGAAGTTTGAGGTCGCCTATGTGGGATCACAGGGTCACAGGTTGCTAGCCACGCACGACATCAACTACGGCAATGCCCAAACTTGCATTGACTTAAACAACATTCTCGGCTCGGGGACTTGCGCACAGTTTTACGCGGATAGCTCCTTCTTTATTCCCGGAGGTACGGTGCTACCTGCCCCTCTCCACTTGCCATATGTGCAAAATCACTCCGTTCTTCCCGCGGGATACACGGTTGGCCCGGCCGGTATTACGCTGGTCGGCTTGCGACCTTACTCTTCGCCGCAATGCAATCCTCTAACCGGCGCAGGTTGCCCGACGACGGGCGTGCCCGTCTTCTCCAGCATCTTCGCGCAGGACACCATTGCAAACTCTGCATACAACTCTTTGCAAGCGTCGCTCGATAAGCGTTTCGCTCACGGGCTCCAATTTACGTTGGCATACACGTTCAGCAAATCGATAGACGAGGCGTCCAGTTTCGAAGGAATTTTGAACCCATTGCCGGGAGCCAATAACCGGTCGCTCTCATTGTTCGACGCGACCCATCGCATAGTCGCCAGCTATTACTGGGAACTGCCGATTCGCAAGTTCGACGGTGCCAAGGGCAAAGTTCTCAATGGTTGGGCGGTCTCCGGAATTACGACCTTCCAAACGGGATTCCCGATTCGCATTACCTCTGAGGCCGACAACGAACTGATGGACAGCTTCGATTTCGAACTGCCCGGCGAGCCCGATCAAATCGCGCCTTTCAAGACGCAGAGTCCACAAAAGAACGGGAACTACTTCTTTAATCCAAACATCTTCACAGAAGATACGACAATGGATCCGAGCCTGTTCGGCCGCATCGGCAACGCCCCGCGCACAATTTGCTGCGGTCCACATATTAGCGGAACCGATTTTGCCGTCCTAAAACAAATCCCCGTGACCGAGACTTCGCAGTTCCAGTTCCGGGGCGAGTTGTTCAACATCTTTAATCACACCCAATTTACCAATCCGGACGGCGACAGCAGCGACGGATCGCAATTTGGGCAGGTCACGCAAGTACGCGACCCGCGCTTGGTACAATTTGCATTGAAGTACATCTTTTAGCTCGAAATGATTGAGTAGTACTCCCGGGCGGGCCAACCGCCCGGACACAAATCTAATAGCCGCTCACCCGGCTTGAGCATTTCTGGAGAAAAATCCGATGTACCCCGAATTAGAGAAAGAAATCGCCACTTACGAGCGGCGAACGCCGAAGTCCGCCGAGGCCCATAAGAAAAACCTAAAACGCATTCCGTTGGGGGTAGCCAGCAATTACCGCGCTTATGATCCCTATCCGATATTTGCGAAAGACGCCGGAGGGAGCAAATTCCGAGACCTCGATGGCAACGAATATATTGACCACAACCTGACGTTTGGTGCACTCATGGCAGGGCATTGCCATCCCGCCGTGATGAAGGCTGTCGAGAAGCGCCTTTCCACGGGAACCATGTTCGGCATGCCGCATGACATGGAGTGGGAACTGGCGGAAGAAATTTGCACGCGCTTTCCCGTCGAAATGTGCCGTTTCGGCAACAGCGGAACCGAAGTGACCATGCATGCGGTTCGCATGGCACGCGCAGCAACCGGCCGCGACAAGATCTTGAAATTTGAAGGCGCCTATCACGGCCTGCACGATGCGGCCCTCGTAAGCGTGAAGCCGCATGCCCCTGATTTCGGCGACATCAATGCTCCGACTTCAGTTCCTGGCGGTCTCGGAGTGCCCAAGGCAAGCATCGATAACGTTACTATTGCGACGTTCAACGATTTGAACTCAGTGGAGCATCGCTTTAAACAATTCCCGGGACAGATTGCGGCCATCATTCTGGAGCCGATCCTGATGAATGTCGGCCTTTGCATGCCGGAACCCGGCTTCCTGCAAGGATTGCGGCAAATCGCCGATAAGAATGGCGCACTGCTGATTTTCGACGAAGTGAAAACGGGCGCCAAACTTAGCTACGGTGGCGCCTCAGAATACTTCAACGTGAAGCCGGACATGATTTGTCTTGCGAAATCCATCGGCGGAGGGTTGCCACTGGCTGCTTTTGGCGCCAGTACATCGGTCATGGACTTGATCTCGCAACACAAGGTCTTCCATGGTGGCACCTACAATACGAACCCAGTCTCGATGGCCGCAGGCTTGGCGACTTTCCGCCATGTGCTGACGCATGAGAATTACGCGCACGTCGACAAACTCAGCAAGAAGCTGACCGAAGGCTACCGCAAGATCGTGGCTAAGAATGGCATTCAAGGTTATATCGCGAGTGCGGGAGCTAACGGCGCATTGATGCTGTTCCCGAAGGAAATTCGTAACTATCGCGATTGGGTTGCGATCGATTCCGATCTCTGGCGCTATTACTGGTTCGCCATGGTCAATCGTGGCGTGATGGCGCAGCCTTACTGGTGGGATGAGCAATGGACAATCTCCGTGCAGCACACGGAAGCGGACATTGATAAGCACCTCGCCGCGTTCGAGGATGTTGCCCCGACGCTTGCGAAAGTTCAGCAGCAACGCGCAGGCAAAGAACCTGCTTTGGCAGGTCACTAGCCGATCGCGCAAGGGCGGATGTTCTCCCCCATCCGCCAACGTTTTGTGAGATTTCTATCTTGTCAGATCAGGTCCACGACGGTTCGCCTCATCTTAAGCGCGTTCTCGGCCGCGCAGATCTCGTATTGCTGTTTGTGGTCGCCGTATTCAACCTAAACGTCGTTCCCTCGATCGCGGCCAACGGCGGAGTGACAGTCTGGCTCTGGATTATTTCCTTACTCTTATTTTTTTGGCCGCAAGGGATTGCCGTGATTGAGCTCGCGGGGCGCTATCCCGGCGAAGGCGGCGTCTATCTTTGGGCGAAGGAAGTCTTCGGCGACTTTCACGGATTTCTCTCCGGCTGGTGCTATTGGACGAACAACATGCTCTACGTGCCAACCGTCATGCTTTATTTCGTTGGTGTTTCCGTGTTCGTGCTTGGATCGAGCCATCAGGCTCTGGGGGATAGCAAAATATTTGCGCTGTTCGCATCCACGGCATTGTTGGTGGTATTGACGGTTCTGAATATTGTCGGGTTAGGCGTAGGGAAATGGTTGAATAATGTTGGCGCCATCGGCACCGCCGTTGCCGCGGGAGTTCTCTTCACATTAGGGATTGTCGTTTGGATGCGCTTTGGCACAACCATCTCAGCCGCTGATTTCCGTATTCCTGCTGATCCTCGCTTCGTGCTCAACTCTTTCGGTGTGATCTGCTTTGGCCTCGTCGGACTAGAACTGGCTTCGGTCATGGGCGATGAGATTCGCGATCCTGCGCGTACTCTCCCAGGCGCGGTCGCCTGGGGCGGAGTCATTTCCGGCGTGCTCTACATCGGAACGACCCTGACCTTGCTCATCGCCGTGAGCAAGAACGACATAAGCGTCTTGCAGGGCATCGTGCAGGCGGTCGGTCACATGGCCGCGAAAGTTGGCATCGCCTGGATCATCCCGCCGTTCGCATTGATGCTGAGCTTGTCCATCGCCGGAATTGGCTCCGCGTGGATGGGCGGCTCGGCGCGTATCCCATTTGTCGCTGGCCTCGATTCCTACATGCCGTCGTGGCTGGGAAAAGTTCATCCAAAGTATGCAACACCTTATGCGGCGCTGATTGTGCAGGGGGCAGTTTCGTTAATCCTGGTCATTATTAATTTCGCGGCGACGGGCGGCGTCCAGGAAGCCTTTCAGACCATGCTTTCGCTTGCCGTTGTTCTTCAGCTCATACCTTTTCTTTATGTATTTGGAGCCTTAGTCAAGTTCGCGATGGATTCATCCTCGAAACCTGTCCGCTACAGCCGACGCGTAATGGCCCTCGCGGGCACCAGTGGATTTCTAACCACGATGCTGGGCATCGGGCTGGCATTTTCCCCGGCCAAGCAAATCACTTCAGTCTTTCGTTACGAGATTACGATGATTGGCTTCACGGCATTTTTTATCGGCCTTGCTGCATTTTTCTTTTTTGTTTATGGTCGGCACAAAGTGGCGCGCGCGGTTCCCGGGGAAACCACCGTTTCCTCATTATGAACACAGATTTGGAGAACTATTATGCCGGGTGGAATTAAAACCGACGTTCGCAATTATCAGCTCTACATCAATGGTGAGTGGACCGATAGCGCGTCCAAGAAAACTTTCCCCGTTTACGATCCATCCACGGAAGAAATCATTGCGTTGGCGCCCGACGCCGGCCCCGAAGACGTTGATCGTGCGGTCGCTGCGGCAAAAGCCGCTTTTGAAGACGGTCCCTGGGCGACGACGACCGCGCAGGAGCGCGGCCGCGTGCTCTTTCGACTTGCCAATAAAATTCGCGAGAACATCCCGATGCTGGCCGAGATGGAAGCCCGTAACACCGGCAAACCGATTGTCGAAGCGGAATACGACATAGCTGACGTAGCGACATGCTTCGAGTACTATGGCGGCCTCGCGACTAAAATTCTTGGCTTCGTAAATCCCGTTCCTGACAATGCCGTCAGCCTCAGCATGAAAGAGCCGATGGGCGTGGCCGGGCAGATCATTCCCTGGAACTATCCTCTCGCCATGGCCGCCTGGAAGCTTGCTCCTGCCATTGCCGCCGGATGCACAATGGTTCTCAAACCTGCTGAGCAAACTCCCATGACCGTGCTCGAAGTCGCCAAATGGTTCAGCGAGATTGGTCTCCCGCCTGGGGTAGTTAATATCGTGACAGGCTTCGGAGAAACTTGTGGCGCGCCGCTGGTGCAGCATCCCGACGTGAACAAGATTGCATTTACAGGAAGTGCGGCGGTGGGCAAGATCATCGTGAAGCAGGCTGCCGACACCGTGAAACGCGTCACGCTCGAACTGGGCGGGAAATCACCCAACATCTTTTTTGCCGATGCAGACTTTGAGGCTGCCATTGATGGCGCTCTCTTTGGCGTATTCGTCAATCAAGGCGAAGTTTGCTCCGCTGGAAGCCGGATTCTTGTCCAGAAATCGATCTACAAGAAGTTCGTTGAAGCCATGACTGAGAAAGCAAAGAAAATAAAGCTCGGCGCGCCGCTCGATCGTGAAACCAAGATGGGACCGCTTGTGAGCAAAGACCAATACGACCGCGTGCGCGAATACCAGGAAATCGGCAAGAAAGAAGCTAAACTCGCTTTTGGTGGAGGCCGTCCTAAAGAGTTCGCCAAAGGCTATTACGTTGAGCCGACCATCTTTTATGATGTGGACAATAGCTCACGCATCGCCCGTGAAGAAATCTTCGGCCCTATCGCTTCCGTCATTCCATTCGAAGACGAGAAAGACGCAGTTAAGATTGCCAATGATTCGCCTTATGGCTTGGCCGCTGCCGTCTGGACTCGAGACATCTTCAAGGCCTTTCGCGCAGTCAAGGCTCTGCGCGTCGGAATTGTTTGGGTGAATCACATGCAGCCGACTTATGTCGAAGCTCCATGGGGCGGCTATAAGCAATCCGGCTTCGGTCGCGAGCTTGGGCCTTGGGGAATTGAAGAATATCTCGAGACCAAGCAGGTGCATATCAACTTGAATGAAGCGCCGATTGGCTGGTACTAAAGCTGATTCACGATTAAAGCGAAGTGGTGACGTGATATGAGAACAATTCAGCTTAAGACGGCGGTACCGGGACCGAAATCAAAGGCTCTCGCCCAGCGGCGCAACGCCGCCGTGCCCCGGGGACTCTCACACGCAACGCCGATCTATGTTGCGAAAGCCGAAGATGCGTGGCTCGAAGATGTGGACGGCAATCGCTACATCGATTTTGCAGGTGGCATCGGTTGCCTTAACGTCGGCCAGCGGCGAGAGCCGGTCGTGAATGCAGTGCGCTCGCAGCTCGACAAATTCATGCACACCTGCGTTCAGGTGACTCCATACGAAAACTACATCGAGCTGGCCGAGCGCATGAACAAAGCTGCTCCCGGAAAATCACCGAAGAAGACTCTATTCGTCAATTCGGGCGCTGAAGCCGTGGAGAATGCCATTAAAATCGCTCGCGCTCACACTAGCCGAGCCGGCATCATCGCGTTTGAAGACGCCTTCCACGGCCGCACTATGATGACTCTTTCTCTCACAAGCAAGACGCATCCGTATAAAGCCGGATTTGCTCCACTTCCCGGCGACGTCTATCGCATCCCCTACGCTTATTGCTATCGCTGCTCCTATTCCCTGAAGTATCCGTCGTGCGAACTGTTCTGTGCGCGCCATCTTGAAGACACATTCAAGCGCGTCGTGGCATCAGAAGACGTTGCCGCGGTGATTGCTGAGCCGGTGCTTGGGGAAGGCGGCTTCGTTGCTCCTCCCAAAGAGTTTTTTAAAATTCTTATGGAGATTTGCCACAAGCATGGCATCCTCTTCATCGCCGACGAAGTGCAGAGTGGTTTCGGTCGCACCGGAACCCTCTTCGCCAGTGAGCAGTACGGGATTGAACCGGACATCCTGGTGACCGCAAAATCTCTCGGCGGTGGCTTGCCGCTGGCTGCTATAACCGGCCGCGCCGAAATTATGGATGCGCCCGGCCCTGGCGGACTCGGCGGTACATTTGCCGGGAACCCGCTTTCCTGCGCCGCCGCGCTTGCCGTTTTCGATCTCTTCGAGAGAGAAGATTTACTTGCTCGCTCAAAAAAGCTTGGCGAACACTTCCAGAAGCGTGCCAAAGAATGGCAGCGTCGTTGGCCTGTGATCGGCGATGTTCGCGGATTGGGAGGCATGCAGGCGATTGAGTTGGTAAAGGATGCCGTGACTAAAGAGCCTGCTTCGGATGAAACCAAGAAAATTACGCAATACTGTTATGAGCATGGCTTGATAACGATCACCGCCGGTTCGTACGGCAACGTCATTCGCGTTTTGGTGCCCCTCGTCGTCACCAACGAGCAACTCGACGAAGGCATGAATGTGATCGAAGCTGCGTTTAGTCTGGTATTTGATAAGAAAGAAGCGAGTGTACAGTTAGTCTAAAGCGTGTGCTCGACACGTTGTCATTCCGAGCTAGTTTGATCTGCGAGGAATCTGCTTTTGAATAAACGCGCCACATATCGGTGCTACTCTTCGCGATAGTTGAGGTCTAGTAAATGTCGGTAGCTGCACCCCCTGTAACGCGACTTCCTAACTACGTCAACGGTCAATGGCGGGATTCATCAGCTAACGAGTGGATGGATGTCGTCAATCCTGCCACCGGTGAAATTATTGCGCAAACACCCACATCGACGCCGGCCGAGACCAAAGCCGCCATCGAGGCCGCCGCAGCCGCTTTCCCGGCTTGGCGGCGAACTCCGCCCGAAGATCGCATTCAGCCACTCTTTAAACTGAAAATGCTGCTTGAAGAGCACATTGACGAACTCGGTCGCATCATCACCCAGGAAAACGGTAAGACTTTTACTGAGGCCAAAGCCGAACTTCGCCGGGCCATCGAAAACGTCGAAGTCGCCTGCGGCATTCCTACAATGATGCAGGGCTATAACCTCGAAGACGTCGCTCGCGGCATTGACGAAACCATGATCCGCCAGCCACTCGGTGTCGTCGCTGCCATCACACCCTTCAACTTCCCCGGCATGATTCCATTCTGGTTTCTGCCATATGCCATCGCGACCGGCAACACGCTCATCATGAAACCATCGGAGCGTGTGCCCCTCACCATGCGTCGAGCTTTCGAACTCCTCGACCAGTGCGGCATTCCGAAAGGTGTGGTTAATCTTCTAAATGGCGGCAAGCCGGTCGTGGACGCACTTCTCGACCACCCGGCGGTCCGCGCAATCAGTTTTGTCGGATCCACTCCAGTCGCGCGTTATGTTTATGCCCGCGCTGGCGCCAATGGCAAGCGTGCACAATGCCAGGGCGGAGCAAAAAATCACGTCATCATCCTACCCGATGCTGATATGTCGAGCGCCACCCAAATCGTCAGCGACAGTGCCTTCGGATGCGCTGGTCAGCGCTGCCTCGCCGTTTCGGTTGCAGTTACAATCGGCGAAGCACAGAAGACTTTCCGTGATTCCATCGCCGATGCCGCAAGTTCTCTGAAAGTGGGCAACGGATTGGAAGACGGCGTCCAGATGGGCCCTGTCATCACGCCGCAAAGCAGATTGCGCATCGAGTCACTGATCGCGCAAGGCGAAAAAGATGGAGCCAAAGTCCTCATCGACGGCCGCAATGCCAAGATTCCACATCACGACTCCGGCAACTTCTTGAAACCGACCATTCTCGACGGTGTTCCTGCAACCAGCGATCTCGCTGACACAGAAATCTTCGGTCCCGTTCTCAGCCTCGTACATGCCAATGGCATGGATGAAGCTATCGCCTTCCTGGAACGCAGCGCCTTCGGCAATCAGGCGTCTTTATTTACTTCGAGCGGCTCGGCCGCGCGCCGTTTTCGCTATGAAGCTCCAGCGGGGAATATTGGTATCAACATCGGTGTCGCCGCGCCTATGGCTTATTTTCCATTCAGTGGCTGGAAAGACAGCTTTTTCGGCATCATGCACGCACAAGGGCGCGACGCCGTTGAGTTCTATACCGAAAAGAAAGTCGTCGTCGAGCGCTGGGCCAAAGAACACTCGCGCAAATTCTGACGTTAGCGTGAAGCCCTCGCCCTAAGCCGCTGAAGGATTTTAAGGAATCAAAATAATGTCCAATACCATCCAGCAATACAAAGATTACGTCATGACCGGTTTCCTCAAGTCGGTCGCCCCCATCGTGATTGACCACGCAAAAGACTGCACGATCACCGACGTTAACGGCCGCGAATATCTCGACTGCTTTGCTGGGATTTCCGTCGTCAACGCCGGCCACTGCAATCCACAGGTTATCGAGGCCGCGAAGAAACAGATGGACAAACTCATCCACTGCCAGTCTTATCTTTACCATGCGCAGCCCGTCGGCGATCTTGCGGAGAAACTCGCACACATCGCGCCTAGCGGCTTGACCAAGACATTTTTCGGCAACGGCGGCGCCGAAGCCATAGAAGGCGCCATGAAGCTTGCGCGTCTTTATTCGGGCAAGCATGAATTCATTGCGCTCCACGCCAGCTTTCACGGACGCAGTTGGGGCACGCTCAGCATCACGGGCAATCAGGGCCGCAAGAAGCGTGGTGGCCCCTACGCTCCCGGCATTGCCTTCGCACCGGTACCTTACACCTATCGCTCGAATTGGCCCAACGATCCCGAAGAGTTCGGCCGCCAATGCGCGAAGGCTCTCGAAGATGTTATTCGCTTTTCAACAGCGGGCGATGTCGCCGCATTCATTTCGGAACCAGTCTGGGGCGAGGGAGGCATCATCGTCCCGCCCGCGAATTACTTTAAAGAAGTGAAGAAAGTTCTTGATAAGCACGGCATTCTTTTCATTTGTGACGAAGTCCAAACCGGCTTCGCCCGCACCGGCAAAATGTTTGCCATCGAGCACTTCGGGGTCGAACCCGATATGCTTTGCTCCGCCAAGGGTATCGCCGACGGCTTTCCGCTAAGCGCATATACAACTCGCCCGGAAATTGCTGCCGCTTATAAGCCTGGCGACCACCTTTCAACTTTTGGCGGCAATCCTGTGTCATGCGCCGCTGCTTTGGCCAACATCGAATTCATGGAGAAAGAAAATCTCGCCGCCCGCTCCACTGAAACGGGGAACTACGCCATTGCGAAACTCCGCGATCTGCAAAAGCAAAATCCATTGATTGGCGAAGTACGCGGCCTGGGGCTGATGATTGGCGTCGAACTCATCAAAGATGAAAAGCTCACGCCGGCGACTGCTGAAGCAGAAGGCGTACGCGACGCACTGTTTCGTCAGGGAGTTCTAGTGGGAGTAGGAGGAGTGAACGGCAACGTCATACGCTTCCAGCCGCCGCTGATCATTACAAAGAAGCAGATTGACCAGGCGATCAGCGCCTTTGCCGAAGCGCTATCAGAAGTAAATCAGCCCGCGGCGGTTTAGCGCGCGGGCTGATCCCAGTACCTATACCTACCGATCAGCAGGCGTTTCCGCGTCGAAGGTGTGCGACGGCGCGAGTCGGGTAGCGTGCGCACCCTGAGCATCCACGTTAGCTTTGACCTTTATATTGCGCCCCAGCGTCAGGGTGACGTGCCTCGGACCTGTGGTCGCGTGGGCAATATCAATGGAAACGCTCCGGTGACTGCGCAGCGCGAGTTGCATGGTTGAGCCTTCCACTTTGCACACGCTGCCAAACAGCTGGTGAATTGTTGCTCCGGCGCTGATTGCCGACTGGATCGGCTCCGCCGGTGGGCACGTCACAACCTCCGGCTCGGAGAACGCAATCCCCTTCGGCAGGGCAGCGCGTTCCGCGCTGCCTGCCGGAGGCAACAATCCAAAAATGTTCAGCTGCTTATTGCTCGCGATGTAAACCTTCCCGTTCGCTACGGTAGGCACAATGTTCGCGTTGCTGTTCACCGCGTGCGTGAATGTGCCTGCCTGAGCTGAGAACAACTGCTTGGACAGATTTGAGGCGTCAAAAGCGCGCAATGTAACCGGCGTTCCCGGGTCGTTGTCAGAGGAAGTCTGTGGCTTCTGCACAAACCATGCGATCGCCGTTCCCGCGGTTGTCCCATTCGACGAAATCACCGGAATCGACCCGCCATTATCTGGCAATCCGTTAATGGCGCCCGAGCCAGTTGTGCTCTCTTGCACCAGCTGCGGCGTACCAGTTAGTTGCACTTGCCAGCTGGTTAGACCGTTGCCGCCTCCTGTTATCACATAAGGATTTCCGTCGGCGCCCACGAAATATGCCGGGCCACACCAACACCCGCCCTCGCTGACTTCTTGCAGCACATTGTCCGGGCCTCCGAAAGTGAACCCGCCCAGATTGTCCCGGTTCATAAAAAACGCGCGCCCGTCCTTCCCGCCAGATATCGCTAGATGAGGCGTGGAACCACTCTGGTCCGGCAGCAGCATCATGCCGCCCGAACCCACGTCTCCGTCGCCGCGATCGAGGCTGTAGTAGTTGCTCGGGGTGAAGCTGTCCAGCAATGTGCCCAAATCGCTTGAGAGACGAACCATGCTGTCAGGGCGATTGAAGTGTTTGCTATAGCTCGGCGTATTCGGATCGCCGTTTCCGGTGGAAAAATAGATGTCGCCATTGCTGTCGGAGGCAATCCCGTAACCAGACTGCCAGATCGAAGAAAGGTAGAAAGCGGATGATTTTAGGAATATCGCGTTAGTCACGGTACTGCTCATAAATGCGAGGGTTGTCGCGTCGTACCGCGCAATTATCCCCCGTGATTGGTAGGGAACGCAGTCGCACGTGCTCCCGAATGCAACGTATATGCTGCCGTTGGCCTCAAGTAGGCCGGGCCTTTGCAGATTATTTTTTGGTGCGAAATTCCACGTAGACCCATTGTTCAACTTTGAGCTCAGAGTAATCTCCACCGGCGCCACCACGTCCTGGCCGTTCAATAGTGAAACCTCGTGCAGCATAAAGCCATCCTGGCTGCCGTTGTAAACGTCTGCTACGAAGTACATAACGCCCGCGGTGCGGTCTATCACCGGCGTCCCCAGAATGCCTACGACTGGGAACACATTGTCGTCGTTATTCTTATATTGGTACGGCACGGCCGTTCCGTAGTTCTTCTGCCAAAGCACGGTGCCTTTATCCGCGTCAATCGCGTAAACGCTGTTATTCTCGGTTTCGATGAAGACTACGTTGTATGTCTTTTTCCCGGCTTGCGCTTGATACAGGTACAACGGCTCAGCGTCCACGCGTCCATCAAGGGTTACCGTCGCTAGTAATCCGAATCCCTGCGCGTTCACGTTGGTTGTGTTGAGTTGCGTCTCGGAAGAAAACCATCCGGTTCGCAAGGAATCCCCGTGATAGGTCACGACATCCATCGGCGATCCGGCCGGAGGCTTGCCGTTTGCGGCCCATAGCAAGGAAGTTGAAACTACGAAAATAAAGACGGCGGGAACAGCTCGGGTGAGCCTCATGGACACTCCTCTGCACGCACAGGCGTAACTTTGAATTTTGATTTACCAGCTGGCGGGCCGCATGGAGAGGCAGCCTAAAGCCGCTGCGTACGGCAATCGCAGTACCTCGATTGTACGTATGCTCCCTGGCCAGTCAAGATGCAATAATTTGCGCATCTACTCGTTGCAACGGCGCGATGTTACGTCATTCCGATCAGGAAAGCCGCCCCACTCAGATCGAATCGTCATCGTCATCATCACTGTCTTCGTGATTCATGCTCTTTACGGTGCTCAGCGCCTTGCCGTCATTGGCATGGCGAATCTCAATTCTCCCGTTTACATTAGAAAGCTTGATCCGAGTTCCACCCCCTCCCAGCTCTGCCTTTAAATCATGCCCGACCCAGGAGTGATCGTGGATGTGTACCCCAAAATCGTTGCTAATGTGCCCTGACACCGTGGACGCTTCAATCACCGCCTTTGCGTCGGACGGAAGCGTGACCAGTACGCTGCCATTCACCGATGACAATTCCACGGACGAACCGCTCAATCGTAAAAACTCCACTTCCACGTGGCTGTTTACTGTGGAGAGTTCGGCGCGCCCCTCCAATCCGCGTGCCGTCACCGCGCCGTTCACGCTCGACGCTTTCACTTCGCCACTCACATCTTGAATCTCCAGCGCGCCATTCACCAGTTCGATCTTGTCCAGTCGTGCGCTCTTTGGGACCATCAGCATGTACTCCACGGTTGCGGGATTGTTTCGTCCCCAATTATTGAAGGTCAGGTCGCGGTTGGGATACTCCGTCCGAATCGAAACGTAGCTGCTCCCCGCATCCACTTGGATCTTCGCTTCATCCAGCCGCTCTTTGCTGTTAGCGTACTTCACAGCATCCACTTTCACTTCATTGCGGTCCCATCCAGTGATGTGCACGGCGCCATTGACGTTTTCCAGTTCCACGCGCCCTCCCGCGGCGAGCGGATAAACTTGGTGAAACTCTTCCCTCATTTGGCCCGGGTGATCTGCGCCGCGGGCCAGCAACGGCGGCAGCGCCAGCGAGCAAATCAAGGTCAGCAGCAAACTTCTCAGCATCTTCGAGCCTAGACTCTTCATGCTCCACTCCTTATGCGTCATGCTTAGACGCGTGATTAACACAATCGTGAGCAGCCGCTTCGTTGGCCGGCATATCGTATGGGAAGTTACGTAACCGCTGCAGCCGCGGTTCCTAAAAAGTTGTGCTCAAACGTATGGAGAAGCTTCTGGATGGTCCTATCGCGTTTCCTGAGAACAGCCCGCCAAAATCAATTAAATCCAGCAAATTAGTGAGGTTTTGCCCGTCCGCCTGTATCCGCACGTTCGCCCGGTCCGACTTATATACCTCGGCTCCAACGCTCATATCTAACAACAGCGCGGGATTGATCCGTCCGCGCACGAAATTAATCCGGCCGAGCACGGGTTCACCATATTCCGCCAAAATCGTCTGCGGGTCGCCGTCAAATTCAAATGGTAACCCGCTGTCGTATTGCATTCCGCCTGCGACCCACCATCGCGAGCCTGCTTGGTACCGTAACCGCCCCCGCACGGAATTACGCTGGTCCTGCGAAACTGGAAAATGCCCTGTGGTGCTCTTCAGCGCGTTTGTGGCGTCATCACCCAGAAACAACCCGCCCGTCACAGGAAACCACGCGTTGCCCACCATGTAGGAATAACTCACTTGGCCCGAGAAGTGGCGCCAGCTCAACAATTCGATCTTGCCTTCCGCCCCGTAAATCACCGATTTACGGAACGAGATCGGAAAACTCACCGTTGTGTTCTGAATCTGGTCATCGTCTGCGTAGTTGTTCACTAGCCGGCGGAAGTACGTCATATCCACCCGCAATCTGCTTGCGAATCCCTTCGTGAGGCCCACTTCGTAATAATTTCCCTCCGAGGGATGCACCGGCAGATGCAGAAAGTTCTCCGGATTCAACGACTGCACAGTCGCGGAACTTGAGAGCAGGATGTTTTCGTAATCCGGCGTCTGGAACACCCGGTCGTAGGAGAAATGCACACCCGCATCCACACTCGGAAAATACCTGGCTAATGCCAGTCGCGGCTGCAACTCTTGTTCATTCACCACCAATTGATAGTGGTCCCACCGCAATCCCGCGTTAATCGTCCAGTTTCCCAAACGCAACAGGTCCTGTCCAAAGACTGCTTGTTCAAGCTGCGGACGGTTCCCCGCAAAACTGAATGTCTTCGGCGTCTCTGGATCAAATTGGCTGGGATCGGTAATGTCATACCGAAAGTCTTCATCCAGAAACGTATTGTCCGACTCGACCCCGAATTTCCACTCCTGCCACTTGCTCTCCACGGTCGCCGTGCTCTTGAAATATCCTTCGCGAAATCCGTTGTTCTGGAATACTTCAATCGGCGTCGAATAAGAGTTAGACTCAAATTCGTGGCTATTGTCCCGCACCATGCCGCGAACATCACCAACCACATGGGCTGAAAAAATATGCTGATAGGATGCGATTCCCATCGTGTCGATGTTATTGGCTGTTTGCCGCTGCCCCGCCGTTTGCTGCACAAATTCATTCGGAATGTCATACCGGGCAATTTCGTGCTGCACACTCAAATTCAAGCGATCGTTCTGCGTCAGGTCATCTTGATATCGCATTCCAAAATTACCCAGCGTGCCCGTGTTGGAATAATTCTGCGGAACCACCGGGTTCAGATAATGGTCCGTCATGCTCCCGCTCGCGCTCCCGCTCAGGCTGGATTTTCCCCAGCCATATTGCGCCTGGCCATATGCCCCCGCGGAATTGAAACTGCCGCCCGACAGGGCCGCAACCCCGTGAAATCCCTCTTCTGCGTCGCGCAGGGTATTCAGCTCGATGACTCCCCCCATTTTCCTTCCATATTCCGCTGGAATCCCCGCCGTATAAATGCTCATCGACTGCACATCTTCAACTTCCAGCTCTGGCCCAAAGCTGGGTGACCGGTTATCCGTGAGCGGAATGCCGTCAATCACAAACTGTGTCTGGTACTCGGATCCCCGCGGATGCAACACCGCATTCCCTTCGTACAACCATCCCGGTTGCGTATTCACCAAGTCTTGCAGCGACCGGCCGGGTAGCGACGTCACCCGGTTGACGATCGCGGCATTGCCAATCTGATTCACGGCCCCTGCTTGTTCCGTATTTATCAGTGGCCGCTCGCTCTCCACATGCACCTCTTCTCGTGCAGTCTCAATTCTGAGTCGAATATCGTACTCGAGTGGCAGCGGCGAACGGATCTGCACTGTGCTTGTATTACTCGCAAATCCGGCTTGCTCGACGGCAACCCTGTAAACTCCGTAGGGAAGGTGTTTAAAGTCCAGCCTGCCATTTTCATCGGTGGTGAGCCGCGTGCGGTATTCGTTCGAGTCGCTTTCCACGGTGGCCGATGCCCTAATCGCTGCCCCCTGTGGATCACTCACCCGCAAGCGCAGCTCTCCCGTATTCACTTGCGCGGGCAAACGATAAGCGGAGAACAGCAAAAAGAACAATACAGCTCGATGAGCACGACCTCCGAGGGAGTTCATCCGGGTCCGTCTAGCCGTTGGCGCTGACATTTTTCGCGTTTTCCCTGTGTGATGTCAGCCCGTAGACGGCCAGCAAAAGTATTTCCGGCTCAATCGGATGCCGGTACCGTGGATGCGCAAACGTGATGTAATAAACCGCTGGGTAGAACAATAAGAGCCACAAAAACAGGTAAGCGCGAGGCTCTGCTTTGCGCAACGCCTGCCACAATCCCCAAACACACAAAAGGGAAGTCAAAAACAGCCAGGCATTCTTGAGCATAGTCTGGGGGAGGGATTTGCCCGGCTGCGGCAATCCACCCCAATAATACGCGAATCGCTTCAACGACAACCACGCAAGTCGCCCGTAATCCTCGCGGATAAATTCCATCGCTTCCCGCTTCCGCTCGGCCACATAGGCGCTCTCGCCCAAACGCTTGTATTCCTCGAACTGATCCGCATTTTTTGTGGGATGCTCGTAGTCCATCCACGTCCCATTCGCTCCCGGCCCGTTGCCCAGTCGCAACTCCGCTCCAAAATTTGACCGGACAAAAATGAACTTTCCGAACGTTCGCTCATTGCGGATAATCCACGGCGCCACACACAGCGCAAACATCGAGACCGCCCAAACAATTCCCACCAAGGCTGATTTCCCCTTCCGCGCTTGCCGCCACCACGCCCACAACCCGGCTGCCGGCAAAAATCCCAGCAGGGAAGTATTGGTCAACGCTGCAATTCCCCACAGCAATCCCCACCCCGCCCAAATCGTCCATCTGGCTCGCTCGTCCAGACAAATCGTCAGCCAGAAAATTACCGCCAACAACAATGCCGCCAGGCTCGTCTCCCAAACCCAGCGCGTGCACCAGAAAATAATCGGCGGCAGCACCGCCCACGCCCACGCGCTCCACAGCGCCACTCGTTCGTCGAAGCAGCGTTTGCCGATTAGAAAAATCGGCGCGCAAGTCAACGCCGAAAACACGCTACTCAGGCACAGCATGACCATCGCCGATGCCCGTGTGTAAATTCCGAAAAACTTGAAAACTCCCGCCATCAAAAATGGATAAACCGGCGGTTCCCACGCCGTAGGCCCCGTGATGCCGTCGAAAGGATTGCCGAATCCCTCGCCCGCAGCCAAAGACCGCGCAATCCGGCCCATCTCGAACCCAAATCCAAAATTGTCGTTTATCGTTTTGAAACGGTAGGTATGCGCCAGAAAAATCCAGCCCACGCGGATAAGCAGTGCAATCGCCGCAATCCAGAAGGGCGATTTGCACCACGGTGTCCCGGATTGTGGACTCTCTGTTTTTGCCATCTAAAAATCTTTAAAACTCGCCGGGTGCCCCGCACTTGCCTTGTACTTTGCGACAGGGTGGCATGACGCACTCACTCGCAAATATGCTCGAGCTTGTCGTAAGGCTTCTCCTCATGTGGTGGCATAGGCAGCTTTTTCACCAGCATCAGTTGATCAAGCAACGTTCCGCCATCTTTGATTCCGGCGTCCACATCGCTCTCATACGCCGGATCTTGCTCCGCCTCTTCCAGCGTCTCGAACTGGAATCCCTTCTTCCGCAGCAAATCTATCGCCTCCGGCAATATCGCGCTGGTATATGCGCCCAGATGCAGCAACACGACATAATGAATTTCACGGCCAAACAACGATTGCGATTGCGCTCGCCCCAGATCAATAAACTCCGACGCCGTGCTCAAGTAACTCGAGTGCAGCCATGCGATTGCTTTCTGATCGTTTTTCGGCGCGCAGCGCGCGTAGGCGAAATTCCACAAATAGTCTTCCCAATCAATCGTCACTTCGGCAATGCGGTATCCATGTGCCTTCAAGTACTCCCGTGCCGCTCGCCGCTTCTCGACCGTGTCTCCTTCGTGCAAGTACGGATACCGCAGCCAGTGCCAATCTCCGCTCGGCGACAACAATTCGAGCGTGGGCTCATCCTGCGCCAAGTCACGCTCCCACGCCTCGGGAGTATTTTTCTCCAAGTCAATGTGCGAATAAGTATGGTTCCCGACCGGCTCGCTAGCAGCCCAAATCTTCAGCGCTTCCGCTCCGTCCAGGCTGCCCTCAAGCCGAATCGCGTTAAGAAATCCATACGCCGGCGGGACATGTTTCTTCTTTAGAATGGCGACGGCCGCCTTCGCCGTCTCGGTTTGCATTACGCCCGGAGGGAGGTCGCCGTTCTGCGGCAGATCATCGAAGGTGATGGCGGCTTTCTGCGCGAGGCAGGTGCTGCATAACACGAGAAAAATAACGAAGGGGAAGCATACGTCTTTAAGACGCAAATTTATCATGTCAGAGAGTTTACTGCACGGCGATACGCGCTAGGTGCTCGGAAGCCTTAAACATTTACTTCACTTCCTCTACCAAGTTCTTCATCGCAATACTCTCAGGCGTGTTGAGTTTTGATAATCCTTCCACTATGCCTTCCCGCTCGGCATCCGTCCGGTTCTGGCTCACCTTCCACTTGCCCTCTAGCCGGCGGATGGGCAGCTCCATGCCGACAATCCCTTTCAACTGTGTTCGGATGTAATCTTCTGGCGCATCGCTCACATGCCACGGAGTCGGCGATTGTGCCTCATGAATGTTGGTCAGCTTCTCGACATTCTTTAAGAGCCATGCTTCATCTTGGATGACCCTTAATGGCCCGTATGCATGCACTACCACATAATTCCAGGTGGGCACGACTTTGCCATGCTCTTTCGTCCCCGGATACCAATTCGGCGAAATATAGTGTTGCGGCCCGGCAAAAATTGCCAGCGCATCCACTGTCGGCACAAGATCTTTCCACTGCGTATTTGCTCGCGAGATGTGCCCTTTCAACGCGCCGAATTCTGATCCATCTTCTTCGAGAATCATCGGAATATGCGAAGCAAAAAGTCCTGAAGCTCCCAAAGTCACCAGCGTCGCCAGCGGATGAGAAACCATCAGCTCATGCATCACCGGAATGCGGTTCTCTTCGTTGTGTCTGGGAATGTACATTTCAGAGCCTCGGCCATATCGTATCGCAGCGGTCGCGGCTGACGCCGAAGAGGAGCGATAAATAGCGGTATGCTGAGAATAGAAAATAACCAAATGACGAAACTACCCTCAATTGCCGTACTCAGAACGAAATTCCCTCCCAAGCGACCTGAGGAAGTGAGCGGCGATCCTAGCGACCAATGGTACTTCATGCTAGGAAATGGGGATTTGATTGGATCTAATCTCGTGAATCATTTCGACATGATGCGAATGGTGGTTGGCAAGATTCCCGCCGATCCGGATGGCAAGCCGAAATTGTTCAGGTCGTTTTATAGGAAATACCGGATGATCCGGGTCGGATTCCACACGCGATCCAGGCTCTACGTCCAACTATTCGGGCCGCCGATGCAAGAGCAGAGGCACTCAATAGCAACTCTGGTACGGAGAACAGAAAGCCAGCAAATTGGATGGGATTTCGACGAAGACTATAGTAAGTCAGCGGACGATCGTCGTATCGGAGATTTTCTCCGTGCCGTAGATGCGTACTACGGCACATGATACTTTTTATTGAAGCACGTCTCTCCCATGCCCCACTTCATCCGCCTCGCTGCCGAATCCGAGCTTCCCGCTGAAGGTGAAGCCAAAGAATTTTCCTGCAAAATAAAAGACGTAGCCGGAAATGAACACGGCGACAAAGTCATCTGCGTCGCCAACGTCAACGGCATCATCTCCGCCATGGACAACGGCTGCCTCCATCGTGGCGGCCCGCTGGGGCAGGGAATCATCGAAGGCAACAAAGTCGTCTGCCCCTGGCATGGATGGCAATTCGAGCCGCAAACCGGCGAAGCCACACACAATCCCAAAGCCAAAGTCGCGGTGTATCCCATCAAGATCGAGAACGGGGAATTTATGATTGAGCTGCCAGACCTTGCTTCGTGAACCTTCGTGTCCTTCGTGGTAAATAGGATTTCCGTTTACCCCAAATACTTCAAGAATCCCGGATTCTCAAACCCCGGAAAAACTCCCGCCAAGTCTTTATTTCCCAAATGCCGGGCCACCGCCTCGCCCAGCACCTGCCGGAAGTCCGTAGTCAGCGCCAAGTCGCGGCCCTCATGCAGCTGCGATGCATCAAGGCCCGGCCAGCGCCCATAAACTTTGCCGCCGTTCACTGGCCCGCCCATCACGAACATCACATTGGCGTGACCGTGGTCCGTGCCGCGATTGCCATTCTCTCGCGCCGTGCGCCCAAACTCTGACATCGTGACTACGACCGTATCTTCCGCTAAATCGCCAAGGTCGGTCCAGAACGATGACAGCGACTGCGAAAAATCTCCCAGCACATTCGCAATCTGGCCCTGCGTACTGCCTTCGTTCACGTGATGGTCCCATCCGCCAATGTCGGCGAACGCAATCTGCACCCCGAGATTGGCCTTGATGAGTTGTGCCAACTGCTTCAAGCTGTCGGCAAAATAGCCCTTGGGATAATTCGCTCCCGCCGCCGGCTTATACTTCGCCGGATCGGCCGCCTTCAGCATCTTCACCGCTTCAAACGTCTCTTGCCCCGTACCATGCAAAACCGAATCTACTGAGTGGTCATACATCGCCTCAAACGTATTCGAAATCGGCGCGGCGTTCTTATTATTGCCGCCCACCCCGAAATCGTTGATGTTGTTAATCGCGACGGCAGGCTCCGCTCCCGTTAAAATTCGAGGCAGAGACGGCCCCATGGCAATCGCCCGAAATGGCGCATCTGTTTGAGCTAAAGAAGCCTTCGGCAATTCACGCAAACTTCGGTTCAACCATCCATCTTCGGTCGCTTTTACGCCCGGCGTGCCCGACTCCATAAAATCCTGCGCGTCAAAGTGTGACCGGGTCGGGTCGGGCGATCCCGCTGCATGAACAATCGCCAGATGTTTCTGGTTCCACAGCGGCTGGAACGACGCCATCGCCGGATGCAGCCCGAAAAATCCATCGAGATCAAGCACCGCATTTCGCGGAATATTAATTGACGGCCGCATCGCGTAATACGCCTGCTCTGCATGCGGCACTACGATATTCAGCCCATCCGCTGCGCCCCGCTGAAAAATTACCACCAGCCGCTTGTTCTGCACGCCCAGTGTCTCTGCGGCACGTACCGCCCGCGTAAGAAACGCTGGCACGACCGACGTGCCGACAACAGCCAGCGCGCTATTGCGCATGAAAACACGGCGAGTAATGGACATAAATTAATTCCTCCGCAGTTGGCACTTAGCACTTAGCAGGTGGCCATTAGCGCCAAGCTTTGATCTTTGCTAACAGCTAACGGCTAATGGCTAACGGCTAACAGCTGATAGCTGATAGCTGTTAGCTTTCCTATCTCCTCTGAAACTCCGGCGAACCCAGCAGCAATCCGGCAATCATCCCCACATTCGGAGAACGCTTCGGATCATCCAGCTTGCTCTGCGTAAATGTCGGATCTCCAAGTTGCGCCACAATCGTGTCATGCGTCTGCTTCGACACATCGCCGGCCAGCAGTGTGCTCTCCAAATCGGCGAGCGCCTGGCCTCCATCCGTCGGCGGATTCGTTCCCAGCAAACTCTGCGGATCCGCTTTCGCCCCGCGCATCTTGCCACTGGCCAGTGACAATGCAAAATTCATTCGTCCCAGCAACGCCGCCGAACTCACCCACGTCTCCGCCTTCATCGAATATCCCGTCGGGGGTTGCATCCCATAAAGCGGCATGCCCATATTTTGTAACTGCCGTACCATCGGCATGGCATTGCTGATGTTCGCGCCGCTCGCCCGCGCCGCCGAAGCCACAAATTCCAGTGGCGTCTTCACTTTTGCCCGATAGGCATCTGGCGCCCAGAACTCCGGCGACTTCAGCATCGTCTTCATCACTTCACGGATGTCGCCATCCTTCTTCAAGAATGTCTGTGACATGCTCTGCACCAACGCCGGCGGCGGATCGTCGGACACAAACCTCATCGCCAGCTTCGTGCAAATAAATTTCGCGGTCGAAGGATTGTGCGCCAGAATATGCAGCACCTCATATCCTTCTTTCTCGCCATTCGGTTTGATGCGATGTCCCATCACGACTTTGTCTCCCGGCTCGTGCATGCGCTCATCAAACTGGAATCCCCCGCCTTCTCTCGGCTGCTTCAGCGTCCAGCCGGTCAGGACTTTCGCGACTTCGGTCACATCTTTCTGTGTGTAACCGCCATTCACACCCAGCGTGTGCAGCTCCATCAACTCTCGCCCGTAATTTTCATTCAGCCCGTTCCGTTTGCCCTTGGCCTGCTTCACCGGCCCATTCTGCTTTTCGCGCTTCTTAAAGTCTTTGTTGCTTCCGTGCGCTCGAATTCCATTGGCCACATCCGAATTAGGCCCCACGCTCAGCCAGTTATCCAGATAAAACAACATTGCCGGGCTCTGCGCGGTCGCCACCAGCAAATCTTCAAACTTGCCCAGCGCATGAGGACGAATCACGTCCCGCTCATAATCCGCCAGCATGTAGCGGTCGGCGCCTTTGCCGATAAACACGTTGAAGTGGTTGAACCAGAAGTCCGTCATCACTTCCTGCAACTGTCGTTCGCTGTAAATCGCCCGCAGCAACTTCGCCTGCAACAGTTCCTCATTCACCACCTGCTGCGGATTATTCATCGCCATCATCAGCTCGCGTTGTTGCGGCGGCACGCCATCCAGAATCTTTTCCCGTTGATTGCCCTTCACTTCACTGATCAGTGCCCGTTGGTCCGCGGTTGAAAGCTTGAGAATCGCATTCAATCTCTGCTCCGGCGCCATTGCCATCAATTGCTGCGCCTCGGCGTCCGCGAACATGGCGTCGCCGCGTCGCGCTTCTTCCGCTGGATCCATCATCGCCTCCGGGGCCTTGGCGGCGGCTTCGTCCGAATCGTTTTTGGAAGTCATGCCGGGCGTGACATTCGCAGCAGCGGGTTGCAGCTTTGCCTCTTTGCGTTCCTGCCTATCTTCCAGTTTCGCAATCTGCAACTGATAAATTGCCCGCTCCGTCGGATCCGACGGCATCGAAAGCTTTCCATCCATCACCGCCCGAATCACCGGCCCCGGCGGGAACATTCGCGCCAACTCCCACGAAGTCATGCGCAGCGTGCCAAAGGGCTCAAGCCTTGCCGCCAACGCGCTGTCGTCAATTTTGTCGGGATGCAGTTGCAGGTCTATCCATTTGTCCAGTCCCATCGCATTCACTCGCTCGATGTCGCCGGGCCGCGGTCCAAACGTCAGCCGGTTGAGTGCATGGACGACTTGCTTTTGCGCATCCATCTCGCCCACGGCCTCATGTTTTTTCTTGCCAAGCGCAGGCAGGACGAACAGGCCGAGCGCCATCAAACCCACAACCAACGGGAGTTTGCGAGAAGAAAATCTGCCCATGAATCACCGCGCGGAGGGAAAGTATTCCCGCTAAGATTATGAACCCGAAAGCCCCGGGAAGTTGCTGGCAAGCATGGTTACTTCGGGGAAGTTACGTATAGCGCAAGATTTATCAGCCAGTTAGCTTTACCACCACGGATGTTATGTCATCCGCCTGCGGCTCATATTTCACAAAACTTCGTGCCGCCTCGAAAATGCCCTCGGCAATACTCTGCGCATTCTCCGCCCGGCGAGCCGCCACGCACTCGAGCACGCGCTCCGTGCCAAATTCAGTGCCATCCTGCGCCGCCGACTCAGCCGCGCCGTCGGTTATCAGCAGCAGCGTCTGTCCGCTCTTGAGCGGAATGTCTTTCCGCCATTCGAACCGGCTCTCGGCAAATAAACCCAATGGCGGC
>Ga0181537_10000736_pt1 | contig 30525 bp, 30 predicted proteins | sample PEATcosm2014_Bin_39_FD_119765 | JGI IMG/M metagenome (GOLD analysis project Ga0181537, IMG submission 119765) | Peatland microbial communities from MTU Mesocosm Facility, Houghton, MI, USA - PEATcosm2014_Bin23_10_metaG | ecosystem: Environmental > Terrestrial > Soil > Wetlands > Peat | place... | reverse complement strand
GTGTTGGCGACGAGCGTCGCGGCGATAAGTTCCGACTTCAGCGTAGATCTGCTCGTGAGCCAACGCGTGATCAGCGGTTCGTGGCCTCTTTCCGGAGGATCAAAGGCCCCGCCGAAAGATTTACGTTGCGCTGCCGGACACTGATTACGCCCGGCACGCGATTTGGCTGCTGCTTCTGACCGGGTTGCGTTGCAACGAGTTGCTGAAGGCAAAGTGGGAAAATATCGATTGGGATCGGGGCACGCTATTCATCGGACTGACGAAGAACGGCGACCCCCTCTTGGCACCCCTGACTGAGGCCGCGTTGGAGCGACTTCGTGCGATCCCGAGGGTCGCGAACAATCCCTACATCATCTGCGGCAAGAACGTGGGGGCACATCTCACTGGAGTACGCGAGCCGTTGCGGCGAGTTCTGAAGCGTGCCGGGATTGAGAATCTTCGTGTGCACGACCTGAGACGCACGGTAGGTTCTTGGCTAGCGCAAGACGGCGTGTCGCTGCACCTGATTGGCCAAGTTCTCAATCATCGAGATACAAAGACTACTGCCGGCTATGCGTATTTTCAAACCCAGCAGCGCCGAGAAGTCCTCGCGAGTCACGGGCAGCGGATTTTCGCATTGAGTCCCGATCATCAGCGCTTAGCACAAAACCGCGCGCCGACGGACGTGGACAGAGTTCTGGCCGCGGACATCTACTCGGCGAGCAGCGATATCTCTACCGCCGCACTTACCACTATGCGAGTGCACTACTTTCGCCGTGAGGTGCTTTACCGATGCGCCGCTCGCGGAACCGCGGGCCGCGCCGAGTGACACGTAAGCGCGCCAGCGCACGGACGGCAGGACAAAAATGGCGCGTAATGGACGGATTAATCCCAATCAGAGACTCTCATGTATATTGGCGGCGGCATACTCGGTACACTTCTAGTCATTGCGGTAATTGTTTACCTGGTTCGTAGGTCTTAAGTCTGACTGGATACGATCGACTTCGATTCCGGTACGCCGGCCGGGCGGGCGTAGTAGCCGATTCACGCTTGGGAGAGCTACATGATCGATGTCTCCCATAGTCCGCGACAAAATCATCTATTGGACGCGCTGCCGCGTGAGCAGTGGGAGCGCTGGCAGTCACACCTCGAATTCGCCGACATGCGACTCGGGGCAGTCCTCTATGAGCCCGGTACCACCTTAAGTCACGTCTATTTCCCGACCACCGCCATCATCTCGCTTCTCTATGTCATGAAGAACGGAGAATCGGCCGAGATTGCCGTCGTCGGCAACGAAGGCGTGGTGGGCGTGTCGCTCTTCATGGGCGGCGGGTCAACCTCGAGCCGTGCGCTGGTGCAGAGTGCGGGCGGCGCCTATCGCTTAAGCGCCGAATTGATGCAACGGGAATTCGATCGAGCGGGTCCGGTACTGCACCTCTTCCTTCGCTACACCCAAGCCCTGATGACACAAATGGTTCAGACCGCCGCTTGCAACAAGCATCACTCGCTCGATCAGCAGCTCTGCCGTTGGCTATTGCTGAGTTTGGATCGCCTCCAAGGCACGGAAATGCTGATGACCCAGAAGCTCATCGCCCACATGCTCGGCGTCAGCGAGGACGTTGCCACCGAAGGCGCTCTTCAATTAAAGAATGCCGGATTGATCGATTACAAGGACGGTCGGATTCGAGTCCGGGATCGCAGGGCGCTTGAGAGGCGCTCGTGCGAATGCTATGCGGTCGTTAAAGGCGAGTACGAGCGGCTGTTGCCGTTGCGGTTGGCCGCTTAAGGCGATGTACTTGGGAATCGGATTGAACACGCCGACTCATGCTCGATTGGGTTAGGCTTTCAATCCGCAGCCACTGCCCGCGGCACCACAATATTTGGAGAAGGTAATTGCAGAACAATGACCCGAAAAGTGAAAACAGGGCTCTGAAAGAACGGGCGGCCAAGACCAAGGACGTCGAAGCACGCCTCAAAAGCACAGCGCGAGAGCACCAACGACAACCTCGTGAACAGGTGCCGGGCCAACCGATAGGCCGTAAATCCGCACGCTGAAGACTTCGAAAGCCCATTGTTCGATGAGTGATGCGGTGAAGCCGCGGATCGTGGGTCGAAGTGTTGCCTATACCTGCTATCTCACGGTTGAAAAGCTGCACATCCAGCTGGCCGACGGCACTCTCGTTTTCCGAGACATCGAGGCCCATGGCGATGCGGCGGCTGTACTTCCTTACGATATCGAGCGCCGATGCGCACTCGTCGTGCGGTTGTTTCGCGCGCCCGTCTTCAGCGTAACTCAGGAAATCGCCGTGGAGGAAGCCTGCGCCGGCATGATCGAAAAGGAAGACGCTGAAGCGGCGGCGCGACGGGAAGCGTCCGAGGAACTCGGCGTAGCGTTACACGGCCTTGAGCGGGTGGCGCGCATTTGGTCGAGCCCCGGCGTCTCGACGGAACGGCAGCCCCTATTTCTCGCAAGCTATGTCGCGGCCGACCGGGTTGGCAAGGGCGGTGGCTTGGCCGGCGAGCATGAGGGAATCACGGTCGCTGAGCGTCCGCTGGATCAGTTGGCTCGTGATCTCGATGAAGGAAGGATGGTTGATGGCAAGCTCGTCACATTGATCCTGGCGCTTCGACTGAGAAGACCTGAACTATTCTTTCCCGGTTGATCGCAGTTCGGAAACCGCATAAGTTTGCAAGCCCGCACCCGCCTCGATGGGCACCGACTCTCCGGTCAGCATGGACTGATCGAGCAGCACTTCCCCGGTGGCGATGCGCGCGTCCGCCGCCACCACGGCGCCCAAAGACAGCTTGATGATGTCGCCCTGCACGAGCGCCGCCGCGGGCACCGTCTTCCATACGTTGTCGCGACGCACCGAGGCGCTTAATGCCAGCCGCGACTTCAAGGCCGCGAGCGTCGCCTGCGCCCGGCTCTCTTGGAAGAAGCCGAGAACCGCGTTGAAAATGAGCAAGAGCGCAATGATCACGGCTTCCACGTACTTGCCGAGGACCAGTTCCAGCCCGATCGCGGCCTCGAGCATCCAGGGCACCGGCGCCCAGAATTTCGCAAACGCCATCTTCAGCGGATGTAGCGCCGTATCGGGCATCGTGTTGGGTCCCGAGGCCTTGAGGCGAGTTTGTGCCTCAGCAGCAGTCAACCCTGGAGGAGACTTCGGCGCGGTGTCGGCACCTACGGTTGCGGGTGCAGCGCTCAACGCCGACAGCCGAGGTAAGTCATTTTTTCTGGCATGTGCCGCTCCTGTGGCGCGTAGGGAGGCGCTGGGCGCCCGCCGATAGCGGCAAGATGGCTTTTGTAAAACCGTTAAGTTTACACACGAACCGCCCGCACCCGCGCGCGGGAATGCTTAAGCAACCGCTAATGCTGTGTCTCGGGTCTTGAGGGCGTCTGTGCGCCGGCGCACTTGGCATACCGCCGAGTCCTCGCGCGTAAGTGTGCTAACGCACAGAGCCAACGTCCAGATCGTGTAATCGTTACAAATAACCACCGACGAAACGGAGAAATTCCATGGATACGAACACTCAGGTACCGCGAGTCTTCGCTAACCCTTCACTGGAACCATTGGAAACGGGGCCCGCGATAGACCTGCCGATATGCGATGCCGATGCGGTAAGACACTCGGAAAGTAACATCTTGCAATGGATGAAGTATCTGCCCGAGGATTGTATCCACCGGATGATCCAGATGGGCTGGGACGTTACGACCTAGCCTTGAGGCAGCTGATTCGGGAAACCTTCCTTTCCGATGATCTGAAACTCTATCGACACTCGGCGGGACCAGCCTATGACGATGCAGACTGAGACGATGAACGTTACCGGCATGCGGTGCGGGGGGTGTTCCAACAAGATCTCGCTCGCGCTCAACGAGACCGACGGAATCGAGGATGTTCAGGTGTCACTCGCCTCCGGAGAGGTGACGGTACGCTACGATGACGGACGTATATCGCCGGCAAAACTGCGAGGGGTTGTCACGACCACCGGATTTGGCGTCGACGGAACAGCCGCCACCAATGGACATGACCCTCGGCCTGATTGCTGCGGGTGAAATGTCGACTGTGTTCCATCGTACCTGCAGCTGCGACTCCGCACTCGACCTGCCGCGATTCAGAGATCAGACGGCACGAGTTTCTCAAAGGGCAGCGTAAGTCTCTGTATCGTCTGTTTGTTCATCCACGTGCGCTGGCGTACAGACCCCGCGAACCGATCCTGCTTGACTTAGGATTCGCAAAGTCTGGTCACAGGAGACGGGAAATGGATCTGCTCATTGTTGTAATCGTGCTGCTCGTGTTATTTGGCGGCGGCGGAGGCCTCTATTGGGGAATGGGCGCGGGCTGGGGAATCGGGCCGATCGGTTTGATCATTGCCGCCCTTGTCATTGCCTATCTGGTTTATGGATATCGGGGAAGACGAGGAAGCAGCCTTTAGCGCGCCTACCTTTACACGATGAAGATGATTCGGCTCGTGGTGTTGTTACCGCACCCGTCAAGGACCGAAATACCACGAGCACCGTGTGCAAGCGCCGTGGATCCATTCTGATCTAACCGAGTGCCACCCCCGACAATTACCGTTAGAACGAGGACGCTATGTTGAGAAGCATGAAGGATATGGAGGATTACACCATCGGCGCGACCGACGGTCCTATGGGTCGCGTCAGGGATTTCTATTTCGACGACCAAGCGTGGGTCATACGCTATCTTATCGTCGAGACCGGGGACAAGTCACCGCAGCGCAAGGTATTGATCTCACCGATCAGCATTGGTCGGCCCAACTGGTCGGAAAAGATTCTGCCGGTCTCACTGACTCGTGCCCAAGTCCGAAAGAGCCCTGATATCGACACGGATAAACCGGTGTCGCGTCAGCATGAGATGGGCTACCTCGGCTATTACGGCTACGGGACCTACTGGGGAGGCGGGGGCCTATGGGGAGCCGGCATCTATCCCGACGAGTTGCAGGCGGGCTTGCAGCAAGAAGTGTCGGGCGCGGACGCGCAACACCAAGGCGATGATGTCCATCTGCGCAGTGGTAACGAGATCATGCGCTATTACGTGCACGCGAGCGATGGCGACTTGGGTCACGTCCAGGGTCTCGTTGTCGACGAAGAGTCGTGGGCAATCCGCTACATCATCGTCAATACGAGCAATTGGTGGCTAGGCCACGAGGTGCTCATCGCGCCGGCGTGGATTCAGGCCGTGAGTTGGACGGAATCGACGCTGTCTCTCGACTTGACGCGCCAGGCAGTCAAGGATTCGCCTCCCTACGATCCCAAGGTGTCGTTGAGCCGCGAGCATGAAACCGGAATCCACTCGCATTATGGCCGTGCGGGCTACTGGCCTCGCGAAGCGAAGCATTCTCCTGTTCCGGCGCGGGTTTAGTAGTTACCCCACCGGGGTCAGTCGGCGGTTATCGATGGTCGGAGGTTGGATACGGCGGCCGACGCTACGCCGGGGATGCGCCGCCGTCTAGTTTGAGCGCCGCTTCGGTCACGCCTTCGCGCCGCACCCCAAGCATGTTCGAGATGAGTTCTTGCGTCATCACCAATTCGTCCCCCTGCAGCCGGTCGAGGCTTAACAGCAACCAGCGGCACAGTTGCTGGTCAACGGAATGGTGACGGTTGCAGACCGCCGTTTGCGCCATCTGAGTAATCAAAGCCTGCGTGTACCGTAAGAGCAGGTGCAGCACAAGGCCATCATCTCCCTAGGCCACAGCCTGCAGCTGAAAGTCGTCGCAGAGGGTGTCGAGACTGCGCAGCAATTAGAGCAACTACGCGAACTGGGCTGCGATCAGTTCCAGGGCTTTTTACCGCAGCGCCGCCGTGCTTCCCGACGACATCGCGAAATTCATCGCGTTAAGACCCGATGTAGCGCTGCCTCTAGACCCATCGACGTTCATGGAAACCCAAAGCAAACTCACTGCCTTTAAACGCCGATAAGGCGCACCGGCGCAAGGCTTTTGACGAGTTAGGGCGGTTTGCTATCGAGCGCCTGAACCGGCGCGAGCCCGCGCGGCCTCGAGAATTAACTGATCACCAATAGGTCACTCAAAAATCTCGACCCGGAGAGGGAAGTCGTAACCTCTTGATTTGAGCGCGCCCGGAGAGATTCGAACTCCCGACCACCTGGTTCGAAGCCAGGTGCTCTATCCAGCTGAGCTACGGGCGCAGGCGCGCAGTTTAGCCTTCGCGGGGAATTTCGGGAATCTGATTCAAGGGCCGCAAAATACAAGGGCGGCAAAATAACGATGCCCATTTAAACCGGACTCGCGCGCACTTCGTAGTGCCGGGCAATCGGCTCGACCCGCGGCAGCAGCAATCGAGCGTCCGGCTCGAACACTGGAGCGGAATATTCAGCCGCGTCATATCGCGTACTGCGGCTCGAGATCCAGTAACATAATGCCCCGGCACCACTCGAGGACCTCCCCCATGTCAACCAACAACGCTGACCTCGATCGCCTTCAAGCCACGGTGGCCACGTCCCTGCATGCCCATTGGCGGCTGTTTCTCACCGAGGGTGTCGTGCTCTTTGTTTTAGGCCTGCTGGCCATCATCGTGCCGCAGGTCGCGACGATTGCGGCCGAGGTTCTCGTGGGCTGGCTCCTGCTCGTGAGCGGCATCGTCGGTCTGATTGCCACCTTCCGGATGCGCGGTGCGCCCGGCTTCGGATGGTCTCTGCTCTCGGCCGTGATCGGCATCGTCGCGGGCGTCGTGCTGCTTCGATGGCCGCTCTCTGGCGCCCTGTCTCTCACCCTGATACTCACGGGGTTTCTGGTTCTAGAGGGCGTGGTGTCGATTCTCTATGCGTTCGAGCACAAGCGCGAGCTGTCGGGACGCTGGGGCGCCATGCTGTTCAGCGGAATCGTCGATCTGGTCCTCGCGGGGATCATATTCGTGGGTCTGCCGGGAACCGCCGTCTGGGCGATCGGCCTGCTCATCGGGGTGAACCTGGTGTTCGGCGGCTCGGCGCTGATCGCCATGGCGCTGCATGCCCGCAACGCCGCCCCCGCCGGCAGCCCCTGAATCACGTTGCGCTGCGGGGCGGTCGCGGCCTGCACGGCGTAGGGACTCGTCTGTCCCGGGATGCTCAACGCCCGATCCACCCGGGTCAGTCCTTGGGCGACAGATCCCCGCGACTCCATGCTCGTAGGCCCCGGCATTCACCCGCCCAGCGGGGAACCAAACAGCGGCCGGCCTATCCAATCGTTATCGCAATCAATCACTTACGGTTTCGCCGTGGAACGCTGGCAGGCCTTCGCCCTTGGCCGTAAGATCGCACAGCTATAATCACCCATTGTTAACGATAAAGAGGATTCCCGATGAAGGCTTGGATACCGCTCACCTTGTTTCTCGCACTTGCCACCGCCGCGCATGCCCAGGCGACTTGCTCCTACCCGCGCGCGCCGGATGCGCCCCCCGATGGGAGCACCGCCACCAAGGACCAGATGGTCGCCGCGGCGCAGGATTTCAAGCGCTACAACGGTGAGATGAACGCCTATCTGGATTGTCTGAAGCTTGAAATGGACGCCGCCGCCCCCAAGGATCCGAAGAAGCTGACGGCCGACGAAAAGAAAAAGGCGGACGATCAGCAGAAGATTTTGGTGCAGAAGAACAACGCCGCCGTCGATGAGCTGCAGGCGGTGGTTGGCCGCTTCAATGAACAGTTGAAGATCTTCAAGGCCAAGCAGGCGGCTCAGTAAATGGGTGCGGCGGAGGGCTCCGCCGCCGATCAATTATGCAGGCTGGAACGCTCATCACCCCGCGTCTGGCCGAAGAGGCCATCTACTCTCGGCTGACGTGTCTGCCGATCGAATCACTGCCGCTGACGCAGTGTGTCGGCGGTACTTTGCGGGAAAATATCTACGCGGAGCGCGACCAACCGCCCTTCGATCGCGCCGCCATGGACGGCATGGCCGTGGACAGCGAGGCGTTGCGGCGCGGTCTGAGGCGTTTCCGACTGCAGGGCATGCAGGCGGCCGGCGCGCCGCAGCTGCGGCTTGGCGGCGCCGATGACGCCATCGAAGTGATGACCGGTGCGATGCTGCCGCTCGGCACCGACTGCATCGTGCCCGTGGAGCAATTCGACGTGACCGACGGCTACGCCTCGCTCCATGCCGCCGTCGCCGGCACGCCCTACCAGAACGTGGATCGGCGCGGCAACCACGGCCGCCAGGGGACGCTGCTGCTGGAGGCTGGCACGTTGCTGCGCGCGCCGGAAATCGCGGTCGCCGCCTCGGCCGGCATGGCGCGCGTGCGGGTCAGCAGTCAACCGGCCATCATGATCGTCTCCACGGGCGATGAGCTGATCGAACCGGGAGACCCGATCGCCGACTACCAGGTGCGCCGCTCCAACGCCTATGCAGTCGCCGCCACCTTGCGAACGCGCGGCTTCGGCCGGGTCGGCGACGATCACGTGCCCGACGATGAAGCCTTGATGCGCGAGCGATTGTCTCTGCATCTGACGACCCATGAGGTGGTGGTGCTGAGCGGCGGTGTGTCCATGGGCAAGCTCGACCTCGTGCCCAAGGTGCTCGCGCAACTTGGCGTGCAGCAGGTGTTTCACAAAATCGAGCAGCGCCCCGGCCGGCCCATGTGGTTTGGCATCGGACCCCAGGGCCAGGCGGTGTTCGGCCTACCCGGCAATCCGGTCTCCACCCTGGTCTGTCTGATCCGTTATGTCGTACCGGCCATCGCCGAAGCCATGGGAACCAAGCGCGCGCCGCCCGAGCGGCTGGCCTTGGCGGCGCCGGTGACTTTCCAGCCGCCGCTCACCTACTTCCTGCCGGTCGCCATCGAACACGACGATTGGGGCCGCCCTTGGGCGAATCCGCGGCGCACCAAGGGATCCGGAGATTTCTTGAGCCTCACCGGCACGGACGGCTTCGTCGAGCTGCCGCCCGGCCCGAACACCTATCCGAAAGGCTTCGTCACCACCGTGCACCGCTGGTAACCTGAACCCTATGAATGCCACCGTTCACCCCATTCGCGGACCGCAAAACCCCGTCGATCGGCTCGGCCGGCCCTTGCACGATTTGCGCATCTCCGTCATGGACCGATGCAACTTTCGCTGTCCCTACTGCATGCCCAAGGAGCAGTTTCACGAGCACTATCGATTCCTGAAATCGCAGGAGCGATTGTCCTTCGATGAAATCGTGCGTCTCGCGCGGCTGTTCGCCGGCTTGGGCGTACGCAAACTGCGTCTCACCGGCGGTGAACCGCTGTTGCGCGCGAATCTGGCGGATCTGGTCGGCGATCTCACCCAGGTCCCGGGCATCGAGGACATTGCGCTCACCACCAATGGGGTGCTGCTCGGGCAGCACGCCGTCGACTTGCACGCCAATGGCCTGAGGCGCGTGACCGTGAGCTTGGACACCCTGGACAAGGAGGTGTTCGCGCGCATGAGCGGCGGATTTGGCGCCCTCGATCAAGTCTTGTCCGGCATACAGTGCGCCATCGCCGCGGGGTTGAGTCCCGTGAAGGTCAACGCCGTCATCGAACGGGGATTGAACGATCAGACGGCGCTCGATCTGGTCGAACGTTTTCGCGGCTCGCCCGTGATCGTGCGTTTCATCGAGTTCATGGATGTCGGAAATCGCAATAACTGGCGGCCCGAGATGGTGGTGCCGTCGCGCGAGCTCGTTGCGCGCATCCACGAGCGTTGGCCCATGCAGCCGGTTTCACAGAATTATAAGGGCGAAGTGGCGCAGCGCTGGCGTTTCGAGGATGGCGGGGGCGAAGTCGGATTTATCTCGTCCGTGTCGCAGCCGTTTTGCGGCGCCTGCAGCAGGGCGCGGCTGTCCTCGGAGGGCATGTTCTACACCTGCCTGTTCGCGACCCACGGGCTCGACCTGCGCGCTCCGCTGCGCGCGGGCGCCTCCGATGCGGAGATCCTGCAGCTGATTCGCGGCGTGTGGAACGGCCGTACGGACCGCTACAGCGAGCTGCGCGAGGAAGTGCGGCGTACCGCGCCCGAGACGAAGAAGATCGAGATGAACTACATCGGCGGTTGAATGCCCACCTTCACTCATTTGGACGCGGACCGGCGCCCGGCCATGGTCGACGTCAGCGACAAGAAGCCGACCAAGCGCACGGCCACCGCCGAGGCGCAGGTGCGATTCCCCCCCGCGGTCGCCGCGGCGCTGCGCGACAGCGGGCTGCGCTCGCCGAAGGGTCCGGTGTTCGACACGGCCATTGTCGCGGGCGTCATGGGGGCGAAGCGCACGCACGATTTGATACCGTTCTGTCACCCCCTGGGCCTGGAGAACTGCCGCATCACCATCGATCTCGAGGGCGACTCAGCGGTCATTCGCTGTACGGTGAGTGTGCACCACAAGACGGGCGTTGAAATGGAAGCGCTCACCGGCGCAAGCATCGCCGCGCTCACCGTTTACGACATGTGCAAGGCCCTGTCTCACGACATGGTCATCAGCGATGTGCGGCTGCTCGCAAAGGCCGGCGGCAGAAGCAGCTACGCCCTGAAGGCGGCGCCGTGACTCCCGTCTACGGCCTCATCCTCGCGGGCGGCTCGAGTTCGCGCATGCATCGGGACAAGGCCGCGCTCGCCTACCGCGGCAAGAGCCAGCTGGACCGGGTGTTCGAGCTGGCGAGCCGCCACGTCCCTGCCGTCTACGTCTCGGTTCGTGCCGCCCAGACTTCCGACCCGGCGCGCGCCCACCGTCCCATGATCGTGGACTCGGTCGCGGGCGAGGGACCGATCGTCGGCATCCGTTCCGCGCTCGCCGCGCACGACCAAGTGGCATGGTTGGTGCTGGCCTGTGACTTGCCCTTTCTGTCGGACGCCGCGCTCTCCCAGCTTCTCTCCGAACGCGACACCAGCGCGCTGGTCACGGCGTATCGGAGCACCCATGACGGCCTGCCCGAGCCCTTGTGCGCGATCTGGGAGCCCGCGGCCGCGCCGGTGCTCGCCGCCTATCAGGCCGGCGGCGGGAGTTGCCCGCGCAAATTCCTGATCCGCTCGGGCGTGCCGCTGCTCGAGCCGCGCGACCGCCGCGCTCTCGACAACGTCAATACGCCGGAGGAATACGCTCAGGCGCTGGCGGAGCTCGAGACCCAGAGTCCCGCCGGAACCGTATGAAATTGAACATCCAATACTATGCCCTGATGCGCGAGCAGGCCGGCCGTTCGCAGGAAACCCTCGAAACTTCCGCGGCCACGCCGGCGGATTTGTACGGCGAGTTGGCCTCTCGGTACCCCTTCACGCTCTCGCGCGAGCAATTGAAAGTCGCGGTCAACAGCGAGTTCAGCGACTGGTCGCGAAAACTCGAGAGCGGCGACGCGGTGGTCTTCATTCCACCGGTGGCGGGCGGCTGATGCGCTTTCGATTCACCCATTCAGCCATCGACACGGCCGCGGCGCGGCGCGAGCTCGAGCACCTGGGCGCCGGCGGCTATGTCAGCTTCGAAGGCTGGGTTCGGGATCATAACGAGGGGCAGGAAGTCACTCGCCTGGAATACGAGGCGTTCGAGGAGCTCGCATTGAAGGAAGGCGGGCGCATCATCGCCGACGCCCTGCGCCGCTTCCCGGTGAAGCACGCGCTATGCGTGCATCGCATCGGCTCGCTGGGTCTCGGGGACCTGGCCGTGTGGGTCGGCGTCAGTTCCACGCATCGCGGCGAGGCGTTCGATGCCTGCCGCTTCATCATCGACGAGGTGAAGCACCGCGTGCCGATCTGGAAGAAAGAGCACTATCGAAGCGGCGACTCCGGCTGGGTGAACTGCGAGCGCTGCGCCGTGGTGCCGCATCACGCTCAGCCTTGAGCGGAGCGCGATGCAGCCCGACTATTCACGGCAAATGCTGCTCAAGGAGATTGGGACGCGGGGTCAGGCGGCTCTCGCGCGCGCCCGGGTTCTCATCGTCGGCGCGGGCGGCCTCGGCAGTCCGGTGCTGCAGTACCTGGCCGGCGCCGGCGTCGGATGCTTGGGAATCGTCGACGCGGACTCACTGGACGCCAGTAATTTGCATCGCCAGCCGCTCTTCGCGCTGGACGACGTCGGTGCTTCCAAGGCCGCGCTGGCCCAGGCCGCGGTGCGACGGATCAACCCCGCCGTGCAGGTCGAATTGCACCCTGTTCGGCTCGACGCGGACAATGCTCTAGCGCTGATCCGCGGCTACGATGTCGTGGTCGATTGCAGCGACAATTTTCGCGCCAAGTACCTGATCAACGACGCGGCCGTGCTCGCGCAGCGGCCCGCGGTCTTCGCCAGCGTTTACCAGTACGAAGGCCAGCTGCAGGTCTACAAACCGCAGCCCGGCCACGCCTGCCTGCGCTGCCATTGGCCGGATGCCGCCGCCGATGGCGTGGTGGGCAACTGCGCCGAAGCCGGCGTCTTGGGTCCGGTGCCGGGCACCTTCGGCACGCTGCAGGCGTTGCTGACGCTCAAGATTCTGGCGGACCTGCCCGGCCAGCTCGATGGCGAACTGTGGCTGCTGGATTTCACGAACTTCTCCAGCCTCAAGATCAAGGCGCCGCGCCGCGCGCAGTGCCGCGCCCCCGATTGCGCGCTGATCCGCGGGATCCCTCCGGAGGATCCGCGGATCGAGATTGCCCTGCCCTCGCTCGCGGACGCCGCGCGGCGCGGCCTGGAAGTGATCGATATCCGCACCGACGAGGAGGTCGCCGCGCGCCCGGCCGCGGCGCGGCACATCGCCATGCCGGCGCTGCTCGCGGATCCCAGCCTGCTCTCCCCGGGGCGTGAGGCCCTCTTGGTGTGCGCCTCGGGCAGGCGCAGCCTGGCGGCGGCGCGGGAATTGCGGCGGCGCGGATTTGCCGTGCACTCCCTCGCCGGCGGTTTGCAGGCGCTCGAGAGCTGAACCCATGCACTTCGACAGTAAACTACCGGACGTCGGCACCACCATTTTCACGGTGATGTCGCGCCGCGCCCTGGAGGAGGGCGCGCTCAACATCGGTCAGGGATTTCCGGATTATCCCATCGATCCTGAGCTCGCGGCCGCGCTGACCCACGTGATCGGCGAAGGACACAATCAGTACGCGCCGATGGAAGGCGTGCTCGAGTTGCGCGAGCAGATCTCGGCGAAACTGCAAGCGAGCTACGGCCTTCTCTTCGATCCGCATCGGGAGATCACCGTGACCTGCGGCGGCACCGAAGCCCTCTACGATGCCATTCAAGCCGTCGTCGGGCCGGGCGATGAAGCGATCATCTTCGATCCCGCCTACGATGCCTACGAGCCCGCCGTACGGCTCGCCGGCGGGCGCTGTGTGCGCGTCGCCCTGGCGCCCCCTGAGTTCCGCTACGATTGGGACGAAGTTCGCCGGGCCTTGAGCGAGCGCACCCGCCTGATCGTCGTCAACAGCCCGCAAAATCCGAGCTGTTCGGTGGCCGATGCCCGCGATCTGGATGCGCTCGCCGCCCTGATCCGCGATCGTCCGATCACCGTGCTCGCCGATGAGGTGTACGAACACGTCCTCTACGATGGCCGGCGCCACGCCTCGGTGCTGGCGCACGCGGAACTTCGCGGGCGCAGCTTTGCGGTATTTTCGTTCGGCAAGACGCTGCATGCCACCGGCTGGCGGATCGGCTACTGCGTGGCGCCGCCGGCGCTCACCCGCGAACTTCGCAAGGTTCACCAGTTCAACACCTTCAGCATCGTCTCGCCGCTGCAATACGCCATTGCGCGCTATCTCGCGGGGCACCCGGAGGTGTGGACCGGACTGTCGGCATTTTTTCAGGCCAAGCGCGATCTGCTCGCCGGACTGCTGCGCGGCTCGGGCTTCGAGCCCGTCCCGGCCGCCGGCACCTATTTTCAATTGGTCGACTACGGTGCGCTCAGCGGCGAGACAGACGTGGCTTTCGCCGACCGGCTGATTCGCGAAGCGAAAATCGCGGCCATTCCCCTCTCGCCCTTCTATGCGGCGCCTCCCGCGATGACGCTGCTGCGGCTGTGCATCGCCAAAAAAGACTCCACGCTCGAGGCGGCGGCCGGGCGGCTGCGCGCCTTCGCGGCCACGGCGCGCGCGAATCGCTAGCCGGCGTGGCCGGCGCCCCCCGTGCCATGGCGGCGCGGCGCCGAGGGCAGGCTCTGCCGCTGGCGAATCCGCGCGGCGTCCATCAGCATGCGTCCCGCCCACCGATACACATTGTTCTCCTTGACCGTGCGGCGCATCAGACTCATGCGGTTGCGGCGTTCATCCCGTCCCATCCGCATCGCGATCTCCATGGCCTCCGCCGTCTCGGTGACGTCGAACGGGTTGATCAGCACCGCCTCGGCCAGTTCGCGGGAGGCTCCCGCGAAGGTGCTCAAGATCAGCACTCCATCCTCGTCGTCGCGGGCGGCGACGAACTCCTTCGCCACCAGATTCATGCCGTCGTGCAGACTGTTGACGAGGCAGAAATCGGCGGCCCGGTACAGCTCGAAGATCTGCGTCGGCTCTTGATGTTCGTCGATCAGCACGATGGGGCGCCACGTGCCTTCCGCGAATTTTGCGTTGATCCGCTCCACTTCGCTGTAGGTGTGCTGCTGCAGCGCCTGGTAGGCCGGCAATTGACCGCGCGAGGGCGCGGCGACCTGCAGCAGGGTGATGCGTCCCCGATGCCGCGGATTCTTGTCGAGCAGTGCCTCGAGCGCCTGGAAGCGCTCGATGATGCCCTTGGTGAAATCCCAGCGCTCCACGCCGAGGCCAATCGTCACATCGGTGCCGATCCGGTGCCTCTCATGCACGGCCGCCCGGCAGGCCGCGACGTCCGGCAGACGCCTGAGCCAGCGCGGCGGCCATTCGATCGAAATGGGGTACGGAGCGACCCGGCACACATGCCCCTGCAGCGTCACGGTCATGTGTTCGTGATCGATCTGGCATTCGACGAAGCGGTCGACGGAGTCGAGGAAATTCTGGCAGTGATAGCGGGTATGGAATCCCAGAATGTCGGCCGACAGCATGTTCATCAACATCTCGCGCTTCCACGGGCACACGCCGAAGGTCTCGGCGTTGGGCCAGGGGATATGCCAGAACAACGCGATGGTCGCCTTGGGGATTTTCTTGCGGATCAGGCGCGGCAGCAGCGCGAAGTGGAAATCCTGGATCATGATCACCGGACTGTCGGTGCTCGATTCGGCCGCCACCACTTCCGCGAACTTCGCATTGACCTCTTCGTAGTAATGCCAGTCGCTCGCCCGAAACGCGGGCCTCACGTAGGCCAGGTGGCACAGCGCCCACAAGCCCTCGTTGCAGAAGCCGTAATAGTAGCCCTGTTCCTGATCCGCGGTGAGCCAGACGCGGCGCAAGGTATACGAAGGATCGTCGGGCGGCACGCGAATCTGATCGTAGCGGTCCACGGTTTCGCGATCCGCGCTGCCCGCGCCGTGCGCCACCCACACGCCCGAACAGGCGCGCATGATGGGCTCGAGCGCCGTCACCATGCCGCTTGCGGGAACTTGCACCACGGGACGATGGTCCGGGTCGAAATTATGGACGTACGGCTCCCGGTTCGACACGATGATGACCTGCGCGGAATGCAGGTGATCGCGTACCACCTGGCGCAGCGCCTGCGGCGTCCAATTCTCGTGAAAATCGATTTCCAGCCTCTGCTTCTCCTCCGCCTCGGCCAGAACCTTGCGCACCTGCGACAGGATCGGCATGGAGGAGCGCGGCGACTCGGCATCGTCCGAGAAGCGCTTGCCCCGGATATCGCCGATCAACACCTCGGCCCAGCGGCGCAGCTGCAGCCAGGCGACGAGCACGATCAGCAGCGCCAGCAGCAGGATCGATATGCCGACGAATACCAGCACGAAGTCGCGCGCCGTTCTCTGGCGGCGGTCCGCGAAGCTCAGATCATGCAGCATCAGCACGCGGAACGGCGTCGGCTGCGCGGCGTCGAAATCGAACCTCGATACCTGTACCGATCCGGACGGCAGCTGCAGGATGCGCGAGCCGGGCGGGTTGGGGCTTTCGGTCCCATCGCAGGACACGCTCGCCGGCGCGCGCTCGGACTTGAATATCGTCGTCCCGTTCGGGCGGCACACCAGGATCCCCAGCAGCCGCTCGTCGGCGGTTATCTTGGCAAGGTACGCGCGCAGGCGCGACTCGTTGCCCTTCTCCACGAGATCCGTGATCGGCTCCTCCATCGAATGCATCACCAGCTGTGCGCGCAGCTCGACGTCCGACCGGAACCACTCGGCGAGCAGCCGCTCGATATAGGGCAGGCCAAAGTACGCCACGACGCAGGACGCGAACGCCACCGGCAGTACGAAGCGCAGCATGACTGAGCGAAACATCGTCCCAAAATACCGAAATTCGCCCTCCCGGTGTCGAATATCGCGAATGAATTTCATGTAAATGTTACATTGCAAGATGAGCTCGCCGTGCCGCGGGCACCATCTTGTAAGCTTTGCGCCATGCCTGAAACCCTGCCTCCGCCTTCGCTCAATTGCTGCCTGTTCTTGGATGTGGATGGGACTCTGATCGAGTTGACCGACTCGCCCCTCGATACCGTTGCCGACGCGCAGATCAAGAGGTTGCTGGCCGAGTTGGCGGAGCGGCTGGGCGGCGCGTTGGCCTTGGTCAGCGGCCGCAGCATCGAATACCTGGACGCCCTGTTCGCGCCGCTGCGCTTGCCGGCCGCGGGACTGCACGGCATCGAGCGGCGCAAGGCGTCGGGTTCCATGCACGGCGCGAGCTTCGTCGACTCGCAGCTCGACGGCGCGCGCGCGGCGTTCACGGCCCTGGTGCAGTCCCACCCCGGCACCATTCTCGAAGACAAGGGCCGTACCATCGCCGTGCACTTCCGCATGGCGCCGCAGGCCGAAGCGGAGGTCGAGGCGGCGGTCCGCGCCGTCGCCTCACGGCTGAACAGCAACTATCACATCCAGGCCGGGAATATGATGCTGGAACTGAAGCCGCGCGGCTTCTCCAAGGCCTCGGCCATCAAGGCATTCATGCACGAGCCGCCGTTCTCGGGCAGGCAGCCCGTGTTCGTCGGCGACGATCTCACCGACCAGGACGGCTTCAAGGCGGTCGAGGATCAGGGCGGCCTCTCCATCGCCGTCGGAGACCGCGTGCACGGCCAGTACCGCGCCGAGAACGTCGCGGCCGTGCGCGGCTGGCTGAAGGGGATCTGCGCGCTGCACGACTCGCACCGCGAGTGACTCCACTCACGAATCGGTCGAGGGCCGCCTGGCAGCGTCGAATGAAAGTGTTACGGTTCGACTTTTCACGGCACCGGCGGAAGATCTGCCGCGGGCGTGCGCGCGTCGCCAATAGATGACGCTGCCGCGCCTTACCAAATGCCCACGCACATGATGATGCCGCCGAAATCGGCCATTGGGTTTGTGGTCCGCATGCGTGACGGGGTGGGTGGCGAAGATCGACAAAGAGGCCTCCACATGATCAAGCAACGGACCCTTGCCGCTGCGGACGCGCTTTCGATTGAGATGCTCGCGGCTGACAGGGCGGCGCGTCAAGGCGTCGCTGCTTGCCAGAAGGAGAAAGAAGGCCATTAAGACCGGAACGTCTCGTGCAACGGAGCTGAGCGAGGAATGTATGACTTGTGTCCGCGCTGCGTCGGTTCCTGCGGTAGTGCGGTAGTATGCGCCCCAAGAGCTCTCGAACTGATAGCGCGCGCAATCAAGCAATTGGGCCACATAGGGATCTGAATCCGTCACCGCCGCCCACCCCCCCAGGAAAATGTCACCCCGGTTATCCGGCTGAGCCGATCCCTTGGTAAACTCGAGATGTACGTCCACCGCCGCGACCAACGGCTCTTGACCCGCATCCGCCCATACGGTGTGCATCATGCCGCTTTGCCCGCTTGGGGCCGAACATAGCATGACGCCCGCGCGGCGTTGACGCTGTCCGGCTTGATCGAGCGCCTCTCCGAAATACTCTCGGGCGCCGAGCTGCGCCGCCGAGTCGCGCCATTCCACCCACACGCTGGGTCCGGGAATACGTATCAAATCCAAACACCGCACCAAGCGATGGCCGCCGGCATACGCCAATTCCGCGCATGCGGTCGCCAGTTCATCCGATAAAACGTAGCGCATGGGGCACCTTGCAATCATGGGTGCCAATTCGCGGCAACCACGTAGCGAAAAGCGTTCGCCCGTACTCTGTTGCACGATAAACGGTTGGGTCGATGATAGGACTTGGTCCAGTAACAGCATGACTTCACCTGTTCGTGCGACCTACAGTCGCGTGCAATAGTGACTCTCCAGGCTCGCGATCGTTCCGCGCACTCGCGAGGAGCAGATCGCCCCCATGCTTTGTTTACGAACCTTTACAGACATGCTCGGTCGTTGGCTATTGCACCGAGGCAAGCCGATCCCTTGCCATGCGATGTATGGCCGAGTGACCGGCCGCGGCCGAGCGATCGTGGTGCACGAATGGAAGTAAGGATTCGTAAAGAGCCGGCGACGTACGCCGTGGATGGGGATTCCAGCCCGTAGCGCCGTGGTGGCGCGGGACCATGACTTAACGATGTCTTAATCGCACGCTCTCATAGTGTCCCGGTTCGCCCCTGGAACGTTCACCGCAGACGTAACCGTTGCGGCGCTACGAGCGGCTAACGTGATTTTCACTACAGGCTATCGGTGTTTGCGTAGCGAGCGTCACTTTGCGCGTGCGCACACCCGGGTGCCGGTTACGGGGATTCGCATGAAATTGTTCCGCGAAATGCAGGGTCTTTTTTTGATGACGATTGCTGCGTTACTCGTTGTCGGATTCACCACGATTCCGCATGCGCGCCACGGCGCGGACCCCACTTTGCAGTCGCTCGAAGAGAGCTGTTGCGTTCGGGCGGCCGAATATGAAAGCGCGATGCAAACTGCGTTTCGTCAGGTGGCGGATGCGCTTGTCGCGCCGATCGCCTACTCGAGCCAAATTCCGTCACAGACCTCGCTGATCGCGGCGCAAAGGCGGCGCTTTGATGTGGCCACTCTTCGCTACGCTCAAGGCGAGGACACCTATCTTAGCGTGCTATTGGCACAACGGGAGCTGTACGGCGCGCGGCAAGGGTTTCTGCAGGTTGAATATAACTTGATGGCCAGCCGCATTGCTCTATACCAGGCTCTAGGCGGTCGCTGGAAATGAAATGCCCCGCGCGCGCGCGGCCGGCCCATTGCCGCAGATTCTCCTGCCGTTGCTATCGTATGCACCACGCACGAACCTCCTCGAGTTCCAAAAACTCCTCGGCACCGGCGCCGCTTAGCAACGCCAGTTTGGCCAAGAGTCCTGCTTCCGTGCAGGTGCTCGCGTGAACGGTGACCGACCGCGGCGCATGGCTTATCGGCCAACCCGTTTTCGGATTGAGCACATGTCCGTATCGGGCGCCGGATCCGCGCACGAAGCGGTGGGCATCTCCGCTGGTGGCAAGCGCTCCGCTTAGCAGTTCCAATAACCCTGCCGCGGTCCCGGCTTGATCCACGTTCTCAATCGCGACATACCATGGCGCGCCGTCGTGGCGCGCACCCGACACGCGCAGGTCGCCGCCAAGATTTACAAGGATCGGGGCGTCGGTATGCGATTCGGCAAGCGACAGCGCCCTATCGACCGCATATTCCTTGCCGATCCCGCCGAAATCGATCTCCATGCTCGCTCTGAGCCGCAACACGGGGCGCTTCCAGAGGACGTGATGCCAACCCACGTACTGAAGGGCCTCGCGCACTTGGCGCTCGGTCGGTACGTTTCGCGAGCCATCGAACTTCCAGACTCGCCGCAGCGCACCGGAGGTAATGTCGAAGCGCCCGTCGCTCAATTCGTAGCATGTGGTTGCGTAGTCGATCAGATCTGCGGTCTCTTGATCGACCTCCACCGCCTGCCCTGCTGTCTCATTGATGTGAGTTATGACGCTCGGCCGGTAGCGTGAGAATTTGGCCTCGATCCGCAAGGCCTCGGCCTTGACGATCTCCCCTACCTCGGTCCCAAGCTGGGAATCCTGCGTATCGACGAGTACCACGCAGGGACTGGCCATGGCCGTGAACTGCGTCGATTGATCATGATGCGCAGCGACCACTCTTCTCTAGCTCCGCACGTGACCGCCTCAGAATGCAACCGTATATCCGAGCAGCAACGTATAAGCTTTGAGTTCCGGGAATAAATTCTGCTGCTTCAATTGCCCGATGGCGCCGGCCGGTGAGCCATTTCCCTGTTGATCGTACGACTCGACGCGCAAATTGATCTCCGAGGCCGCGTTCAACGCAAATCCAAACTTGGCGCCGTAGGTTTGCGCATTGAATTTCGCCAGGCGCGTATCTGCGGAGGCATACTCTGGGATCGCTTGATCGCTTACGAGATAGTAATGGAAGAAATACGCCGCTCCCTGCGTATAGTAGCGCAGGTGTGGCTCGAGATAATAATCCCGGCCCATCTGCCAGCGATAGCGCAGATCCGCTGTCAAGGATTTTATTCCCCAATCGTCCTTGTACACCCGCAGGGAAGCTGAAACGACGTCGCGTGCCAAATGAATTTTGTTGTCGAAAAAAACACTCTGCTTGCGCCGCTGGTCCGGCCGACTTTCATACAGCTGCTCATCGGGCTGCCCGGTTACCGGATCCACGACCGAAATGATCTTGTAAGGATCGGTCTGGTAGCCATGAGCGCTGCTGAATGAATAGCTCAACGTGGAAAGCCAACGCCGGCTCATCACCTGGGTAACCCCGATTAGGGCATCGATTTCATGAAGGCTCGCATCCGGACCCTTCCAATTGCCGTTCATCTCGGTCAGTGGCGTCGGCGTGCCGCCGATCGGGAAGGAGAGGTCCGATTCGTAGTTGAGCGCCGCGCTCAATGTCGTGTTGTGCCCGTTGAAATCCTGCGACAGCCCGAGATGAGCGCTTTCCGAGCGATAATCGTGTTCCTTCGAATAGGCCATGCCGCCATCCAGTTTCAGATTCTGGGTAAGAGCCTGCTCCCACCCTAAGTGTCCCGCGCCCCGCATGTCGGTAAACCCGTGATCGAGGGGGTAGGTATTGGGAGGCACGACCGTGGTGGCGGCCAGCGTTTCGGTTTTCGCACCCGTCGCCGCCGGCTCGGTCACCACCGTCGATCCCCCTGATGCCGAAGTGACTGTTGTCGTCGAGGTGCCCACAGGGACGATTTTGTACGGCCGCACATAGGTTTGCGCCAACGTCGAAGGGACGGCTCCCAACGGGGTCGCGCCGGTCAGTGAGTCCGCCGCAACCCCAAAGTACAATGTGCCGTCCTCGTCGATTTTCTGACTCACGTTCACCACCGGCTCGATGGCTTGGACTCGATTCACCTCATGGTAGGTCAGTAACGCCGAGTCGATGGTCGTCGTGGGTGCCCCTGCCGTGGTCTCTTGAGCCCTGGCGTGGCCGCCGGCAAGCAATCCTGCGGCCGCGGCCGCCAGCGCGCCCCGCACACCTACACTGTTCGCGCCTAGCTTAGGTTTCAGTTGCACCCGCAGCCCCCGCCGGCAAAGCTGCGCCCGCCGCTCGATGCCTCCTTACTGAAGTAGATGTGATCATCCATACTCTCTTCGATCGGGTAAGCTCCGACTTGCATCGCCCGCTCGGCCAGCAGATCGTGCTCCCACGGTTTTGCGCCGAGGGTGGAGCAACCGCCGCTGCCCGCAGCGCCAATCGCGCAGATCGTTACAAGGAGACGGCGAGCCTTGGGAAGCGCCGCGAGCCCCAAAAAACGCTCAGTGAGTCCTTTCGGCAAGTAAAGTCTGCAGCTGCTCTTCATAAATTCCCTTCTGTTTCCCGGAAAATCCGACATGCTGAAAACGTATGCGGCCGGTGCGATCGATCAGCACCGCGCTGGGCATCCCGGCGACTCCGTAAGCCGTGGCGAGCTCGCCCTTCGGGTCATACACAATGGGAAACTCGGCGGGCGTTTCACTCAAAAAACGGTCGGCCCGATCGCGGTCCTTGTCGACATTGATGCCGATGACGACAAAATTCTGCGACGCATATTCGCGCACGAGACCGTCCAGCCAGGGAAATGACTGCCTGCACGGAGCGCACCAGGACGCCCAAAAATCCACATACACGACTTTGCCGCGATAGGCGGTCAAATCGAGGTCCGATGCCTGCGCCGCGGAACAGAGAATGAATGTGATGAAAGCCCCGGCTCCCCAGGCATTTTTGCCCCGGCCTACGTGGAGCCGTTGTCCCAAGAGCATGCTAAAAGCGAGCCTGATCCATAATTGCCGCATTGACACCTCACAGCTTTCTCGCTACGAACCCGGCAACCATGTCGGCTCTTGCAACAGCCATCGGTCCCGGAATGATGATGACAATTAGCGCACTTGTTTTAAGGAAGCGTTAACGCCGACCCGGTTGCGTCGTCAACCGTGTGCCGGCAAACATCGGCGATCACTCGGATGGGCCGGGCGTCAGCGAAGTCATGCGGGCACCATACGGGATTGGATTTTTTGACGACAATGCGCTCCACGACAATACGATTTCGACGCAAAAGCCTCCGCCTGACCGGTTATAGGCGCGGATCGTGCCGCCGTGCGCCTCGATGCTGCGCCGAGCAATGGCGAGTCCCAGCCCGTAGCCGCCGGGTCGAGCGCTGGTGCCGCGAAAGAACGGCGAGAACAGGTTGGGAAGCTCGTCCCCAGGGATGCCGCGGCCGTCATCGAGGACGCGCAGTGTGTATTCATGCTTCGCCACATCGACCGACGTCTCGACTTGGACGGTTCGGCTTTCCGGGGCATGTTTGAGGGCGTTGCGGATGATGTTCTCGATGGCGCTGTGCAGCAGCTCGGGACGCCCTAGGAGCGTGGCGGAGCCTCGGTCCTCCCAAAGGACCTGCCGGTCATGCGCCTGCGCCTCGAAATCGGCGTCGTGGACGATGTCGCGAACCAGATCGCGCATATCGACTTCCTCCTCGACGTAGAGCAGCTCGCCGGCTTCAAGGCGCGACAATGTCAGCAACTGGTCGACCAAACGATCGATGCACGCGATCTCCTCTTCTATGCGACTGATCATGGCCTCAGGCTGATCCGGACTCTGGCGAATGAGACCGGCTGCGGCCTGCAGGCGCGCGAGCGGTGAACGCAATTCGTGCGACACATCGTGCAGCAGCCGACGTTGACCCTGCATCGAGGCCCTCAACCGGTCAGCCATGCGATCGAAGTCACGGCCGAGATAGGCCAGCTCGTCGCGACGGGCCCCGAGATGCGGAGCGATCCGCCGGTCGAGATCACCCGAAGCCGCCGCTTCAAAGGCCCCGCGCAGAATGCGTACGGGCTTGGCCACATAGCCGGCGAGCAGCATGGCCGTGAGAATGCTCGCGGCCAGCGTCGCCAACATGGCCAGCGGGGGTGGCATGGTGCGCAGCCAGTATCGCGGCGGAAGGGGGCGCGGCGGCGCGCCCCCCAGCCGGTCGGCGCCGTCGCCCACCGTGAACAACGTGAAGCGATGGCCATCCGCCGCTTGAACTTCGCGTATTCCGGGTAGTTCGGGCCGCTCGCTCAGCAATCGGCGAATCTCGGTCGCGACGCCGGCGGGCACGAGGCGCCCGAGTACGTCACGGCCGGCGGCGTCAATCGCGAACACCGTGGGCGCCCGCTCGCCTTCGGACCAATTCCTGAAAGCTGCGACGCCCCCGTACCGCAACACTTCGGCCGCGGCGCCCACCTGGATGTCCGCCATCGGACCCGCCGCAATATCGTTGAAGGCTTCCTCGATTCGGCGGTCGGTCAGCCAGAACAAACTGCCCACCCCGACTATCCCCGCCATCTGCGCAAGCCACACGAACGCGAAGAACTTCCAAAACAGCCTCCCCAACGCGCTACTCCTTCAGCAGCTGATAGCCCTGGCGGTGGACGGCATGAATTCGCGATTGGCCGTCAGCCAGCAATCCAAGCTTGCGGCGTACGCTGCTCACGTGCACGTCGACACTGCGATCATGGCGCGCGATGGGCCGGCCCAGCGCGTGCTCCGACAGGTCCGCCTTGCTGACCGGGCGACCCGCGTGCCGCAGCAATAGTTCGAGCACATTGAATTCGGTGCTGGTCAACCGCAGAGGAGCTCCCGCCCACTCTGCGCGCCGCTGCTCCGGCCACATCGTGAGCTGTCCACAGGTGAGCGGATCGGCCGAGCGGCCGGGAGCCGCCCCCGGCGTCGTCCGACGCAGGATTGCCCGAAGTCGTGCCGACAATTCGCGAGGCGTGCACGGCTTCGTTACGTAGTCGTCTGCACCAAGTTCGAGCCCGGTTATCCGATCCGCGTCATCACCCCGCGCCGTCAGCATCAGCACCGGCAGGGTGCTCTCGCGCCGGATGCCGCGCAACACATCGAGGCCGTTCAACCGCGGCATCATCACGTCGAGCACGACGATCGCAAACTGACCGGATAGCGCCTCGGCGGCGCCCACCGCACCGTCGGTCGTCGTGGTGACGGCAAACCCATCCTCGACCAGGTACTCGCTCAGCAGGGACATCAATTCCGTATCGTCGTCGATCAACAAAATACGCGTCATCGCACGGGATCCAGCGACCTGTAGGGCGGTCATTGCTCCTAAACGTAACATACGAGGCCTCGGAGCGGGTCAGGGCCCATCAATGCGGTCCCGAACGCGGCTCTTCACCTTCGCATGCCGACGGAGATCCACGCCATGTATGTAAAGCGCATTTGAGGTCATGAGGAAGGCGGCCCGGGTAAATATTTGTAAAGTGCGGGATAAGTATTTTCGTCCGGCTGTCCAAGCTCGCGGTAGGCAGAACCGGCGGGCGGCAATCTGCTGAAAACCTCGGTACTTTTTCACTCAGGGAGAACACCTTCTGTGTCCATAACTACTCGCCACGCGGCTGCGCTCTTGCTCGCATGCATTTTTCTAAACGGATGCGGGAAAAGTTCCAGCGATACTCAGATACGCGTTTTGAACACGAGTATCGACTATAGTTCAGTGGACCTGTATCTCGACAACGGCACCACGAATACACGCGTGATCACCGGCGCCACCGACGGCACATTGACCAGCTACACAAGCGTGGGAGCCAACAGCTACACGGTGGAGTTCACGCGCAACGGGGTGTCGAGTTCTCTGAAATCGACCAGCGAGAAACTCACCTCGAACACGCATCGGACTTATGTCGCCTACGGCAACACCGGTCAGTTCGGAACACTGGAAATCCTCGAGGATCAGGATAAACCCGATTCCTCCTATACGAAGGTGCAACTGCTCGACGCGGCGCCGGATGCTGGGTCCGTGGATGTGTATCTCACGGACCCATCGGTGGAGTTGAGCAATTCGTCGCCCACGTTTTCCGGCGTGGCCGGCGGGAGCATCGACGCTTCAGGCTTCGTCACGATCAGCAGCGGCAGCTATCGAATTCGGGTGACGGCCGCAGGCAGTCAGACGGATATACGCCTCGATAGTGTGACGGGGATAACTTTCAGCAGCGAGGAGATCCTGTCAATCGTGATCTCCGGTACCAACGGCGGAGTCCTCGTCAACGCCTCGGTCATTCCTCAGCAGGGTGTGCAAACTGTCGTGAATACCACGTATGCCCGGGTACGCGCGGCCGCGGGCATCCCCGCGGGGTCGAATCTCAGCGCGAACTTGGGCGGCACAAAGCTGCTGAGCGATGCATCCGCCAACACGGTGTCGCAATATGCGCTGGTTACGGCCGGCACGCCCACCCTGAATTTGACGCTCAACGGCACTGCCCTTGCCGCGGCCACCGAGACGCTTACGGCCGGGGACGATTACACGGTCCTGGTTCTGAACGGTGCCGCCGTTTCCGGAACGACCACGACTCTGATCACCGACGATAACCGTCTGCCGTCCACCTCCACATATGCGAAAATCAAGCTTGTCAACGCCATGTCGGAGCTCGGCGACCCGCTTTCAATGAACGTGAATTACACGCCGGAGGCCAGCGCGATTGCACTCGGCGATGCGTCCAGTTCCACCGAGGTCACAGCCGGCACCTACACTGAGATAGACACCGACGATGCAACTACCTCCACGACTCTGTACACGAACACGACGGCGACCCTGACCGGCAGCGGGGTATACAGCCTGTTCATGTTTGGAAGCGCCGCCTCGACGATCGGCGCATTGCGCGTCAACAGATGAGTAAGGACGCCGCTGCGGTGCCGGCAGTCAGCCGGCGCCGCAGCGGCACATGATCGGGGTGTGTCACGGCGGACCGTTCCCATCACCGGACTGCGGCGGATCGCGCATATGCTTGAACAGGTCCCCGTTCGCTTCCCACTTGCCGAGCCTGCACACCGGGAATGGCAGCGGAGAGAATGCGATGACACAGCGATCCCCCAGATGAACTGCCGTGCCGTCCGGACCCCTCTCCAGGCGATGCGTGCGCGAATGTGACCAGCCGAATTCGGGCGGTTTTGCCTGCGGTGCGGGTACGACGTGCGGCGCGCCGAATGCTCGCGGCTGTGGCGCCGTCGCGCCCGATGCGACCTCCCTGGCAGCGCGATTCAGCTCATCAGCCCAATCGATCGGCGGATGAATCGCGGTGTCTTCCTCAGCGGGGACAGCCGCGCTTGGCTGACCCGGCGTCCGCGGCTGCGGCAAGGGGGGGATGACCACGCTTTGGCGCCCGAGTGATTGCGATCGGTGCGGCGACGCGGGCCTTCTTGCCGTGCTTTCCGGCCTCTCCAGAGAAAGGTACGTGAGATCCAATTGGGAGGTTGACGCTCGAATCCTGAGCGGCCGCGTTGCCCTCAGCAGCTCCCAGAGTATGCCGGTGTGGAGCGCGGCGACGGCGGCGATCACCCATAACCGACGTGCGCGTTTGTAAGTGACGGGCGCCGCGGTCGCACTGGCCATGAACAACCCGTCAAAAGGCCTGACCGATGGAGAACTGAAAGCGCTCGGTACTGTCGGAGTACCTCACGTAATCGCCCGGGGAGGCGTTCAGCGGTATGCCGAATGAGAAGCGAAACAAGCCGAGCGGGGCCAGCCACTGTACGGCGATGCCCGTCGATCGTTTCAGGTCGCTCCAACGCTCAAAATGGTATTCCACGGGCGAGTAGTCGTCGGCGCCCTTGAATGGCACTTTACTTCCCGTCTGGAAGACATTTCCTACATCGTAGAACCAGCTCACGCGTGCGGCATTTTTCCATTTGTCCGGCATTGGAAACAGGACTTCCAAGTTGCCGACGATGCGAAGATTGCCGCCGTACGGGTGACCGCCGTTGATGTTGTCCTTCGGCCCCAGGGTGCTGTCGCGATAGCCGCGAACGCTATCCGCCCCACCGGCGAAATAATTGAGGTAGGGCGGCAGAGAAGTGGTGCTGCCCAGCGGCGAGCCGTAATCCACCGCTGCGTGAAGGGACATCAGATATTTCCGCCACAGGGGCACGTATTGGAGGAATTGATAGTTCAATGCGTAGTAGGTCACGTCGCTGGCCGGCAGAGCAATGCGTCCCGACAGGGCGGTGTGCATGCCGCGGTCCGCGAACAGCGCGCGATTGCGCGTATCGATGGACCATCCTGCGGAAACCTCGTAGGTATTGAATTTGGTGCCGTAAAAATAGTACTGTGCCGCCGACTCGAAATCGCGATATGAATACGTATTCCCGTTCGTTCTCACCCAGTCGACCGACTGAAGAGAGCTGTAGCCCAGCGTAGTGAGCAGGGTTATTTCGTTGGCCGACGCGCCGACCTGCAAGCTTTGATACTCCGAAATGGGATATGCCCAGCTCATCGCCGCCGACATTTGTTCGGACGACAGCCGCGACGAGGCGGAGACGAACTGCGAGCTGTCGCGATACGACAAGGACGTGGTGCGAGAGACACCGTCGATGGACGTATAGGGATCGGTATGCGAAAAGACGTAGGCCTTGTAGTACTTGCCGGCGTTGACTTCGAGCGCCACGCGATCGCCCGTACCCATGAAGTTGCTGTGGACGATGTTCCCGTTCAGGGTGATACCCTGCGTTTGCGAATAGCCGATGCCGCCGCCGAACTGTCCCGGCAACCCTTCCTTGATGTTGTAGTCGACGTCCACCAAGTCCGCGCTGTTGGGAACGGGCTTGGTCTCGAATTCCACCTTTTCGATATAGGGTAAGCGCTGCAAACGCTCTTTCGAGCGTTCGACCGCTGAATTGGACAGCCATCCTCCTTCGAGCTGGCGCATCTCACGACGCAGAGTCTCATCGTTGATCGCGTTCACGTTGTTGAAATTGATGTGCCGCACATAGACGCGGTTGCCGGGCTCGATGAAAAACGTCAGTGCCACGGTCTTCTTGTCGTTGTCGGGCGTGGGCACCGGATCTATCTTGGCGAATGCATAGCCGTCGGCGCCCAAACGGTAGCTCATCAGTTCCTGAGAATTCGTCACGGCTTTGCGCGAAAAGAGGTCGCCCGGCTTGATGCGCAGCAGCGCGCGCAGCTGCGATTCCGGAACAACCATCGTGCCCGCGAGCTTGATCTCCGACACCGTGAAAACGTCGCCTTCATCGACATTCACCGTGATATACATATCGTCCTTCTCAGGCGAAATCGCCACCTGAGTCGATTCGATCTGAAAATTGGCGTACCCGCGGTCCATGTAATAGGAACGCAGCTTCTCCAGGTCGCCGGTCAAGGACTCACGCGAGTAGCGATCGTCCTGTTTGTACCAGGACAGCCAATTCGGCGTCTTCAAGTCGAAGGTATTGAGGACGTCCTTTTCCTTGAACCTGGTATTGCCCACGAGGTTTATCTGTTCGATCTTGGAGCGCTTACCCTCCTTGATATCGACCGACACATTGACTGTATTGCCCGGCAACTCAGTGATCTTGGTGTCGACTTGCACGGTGTACTTGCCACGGCTGAAGTATTGATCCGTAAGATATTGCTTGACCTCATCGAGCACGGATCGATCGAAGGGCTTGCCGGTTGCGAGACCGACGTTGCGCAGGCTCTTCTGCAAATCCTCGGTCTTGATGTCCTTGTTGCCTTTGATCTCGAACTTGCCGATCGACGGGCGTTCCTTAACCACCACCAACAAGGTGTTGCCGTCTCTGCGCAATTCGACGTCGCGAAAGAATCCGGTCCCATAGATTGCCCGCATGGCTTCGCTGATGCGCGGGCCATCCAAGTGATCGCCGATATTTACCGGCAAATAGTTGAATACCGTGCCTTCGGATATTCGCTGCAATCCCTCGATGCGAATGTCACCCACGGTGAACGAATCGAGCGGCGTGTCGGCATGTGCTCCCATACATACTGGTTGGATGGCCAATGCCACCCACCACACTGAGCCGAACTCAAACCGCACGCGGCAATGACTGACGGTGATTTCGGTGAATAACAAACCTTGGCCGGCATGGAGCGCGCGAGGCCGATGTCGACATTGTCATGATTCCCCGTTATTTTCGCATTTCTCGAGACAAGGACGGCGCGAGACGCCGTACCGTCTTAAAGACCGCTGCAACGCGTTCAAAGTTCAGGGGCGGCAAAGCGCATTTGTGCCAAAGAGATGTAAAAGTTTGTAAGGACCCTCAGCGTTCCGGCGGGCTCGGCGGCACCGAAGGTATCGACGGCTGCGTTTCTCCGGGAAGCAGTGTGATCTTGCCCTTGTGCAGAGACTTCTCCTCGTCGCGCATTTCATTGTACTTCGATACGCTTGTCGCTTCGGTTGCGCGTTGATCACGCAATATCTTGGGGCGCAGGAAAACCAGCAGGTTGGTCTTCTGGCGCGAGCCGCTGCGCGACTTGAACAGGTTGCCGAGTCCGGGAATGGCGCCGAGCAGTGGCACTCTATCCTCGCTCTCCGAGACGGTATCCTTCATCAGCCCTCCCAATACGATGATGCTGCCGTCGTCCATGAGGATGGTCGTTTTGATGTTGCGCTTGTTGGTGGAGATGTCGGCCGAGTCCGTCAGTTTTGCGCCCGGCGAGGAGTCTTCCTGTTCGATCTTGAGCTGTATCGTGTTGCCCTCGCTGATATGGGGCGTCACTTTGAGGATGGTGCCGACTTCTTCACGCTGAATCGTTTGAAACGGGCTGGTGGTGCCGCTGGTGCTCGAGGTGGAACTGGTATATTGGCCGGTGACGAGCGGAATCTCTTGGGTCACCTTCACTTCCGCTTCCTCATTGTTCATGGTGATGATCCGCGGCGTGGAGATGATGTTACTGGTGCCGTCGCTCTGCAATGCTTGAATGACGGCCCCAAAGCCCTTGCCGGTGGTGGAGTTATACGTGCCGACGGCGTAGGTGGCGCCGGTCGGAATCGCCGAGGACAAGGTCGACGTCGATGACGACGACGATGACGTCGTCGTGGCACTGCTGGTCCCCTCCAATGCGGCAGTTGCCAGAGAAACGATACTGGTGCCGCCGCCCGGCAGATTGGTCACGCCGTAGCCATAAGAAGAGCCGCCATCCAAGAGCCACTGCACACTGAGGTTGGCGCTCTTGTTGACCTGGACTTCGACGACGATCGCCTCGATCTCCACCTGCGCGCGGCGGACATCGAGCTTGTCGATCACGGCCATGAGCGACTTCATGGTCTTGGGCGGTGCCGTCAGGATGAGTGCATTGGTGGGCACATCCGCCCAGATCGTGACGCCGGCATCTACGTTCGATCCGCCGGTGGGCGCCGCTGCGGAGGCGCCGCCGGAGGGTCCGCCGGGGGCGCCTCCGGGGG
>Ga0181537_10000735_pt1 | contig 30539 bp, 16 predicted proteins | sample PEATcosm2014_Bin_39_FD_119765 | JGI IMG/M metagenome (GOLD analysis project Ga0181537, IMG submission 119765) | Peatland microbial communities from MTU Mesocosm Facility, Houghton, MI, USA - PEATcosm2014_Bin23_10_metaG | ecosystem: Environmental > Terrestrial > Soil > Wetlands > Peat | place... | reverse complement strand
TGCGGCCAAGCCAGCAACCGGGCCGCCAGTCACAGCGCCACCACCTGCAGTTGCCATTGTGCCTCCCCCTACCCCGGTCACACCCGCACCGCAACCGCCGCCTTCGCCCGTATTCGATCCCCACACGCTCGATCCAAAAACCAATGCAAGGCTTAAAATCGAACTGAGCCACTTGCCTGACCATGTGCCGTTTACCATTTTCATGAACGGCAAGGTTTATCTGCGAGGTTCGACAGGGGACGGAACAAACCTCGACAACCTCTATGTCCCGCCCGGTGTGCAAGAGTTTCGAGTTTCAGTTAAGAGCGGCGAACAGGAGAAAATATCGAACACCGTAAGTGATGAGTTCAAGGCAACCAAGCGCAAAACTTTGAAACTCGAACTTCGGGGTCAACAAAACGTACCAACTGCTACACCGACAACTCTCAGCCCAGACGCACAGATCTTTTTGTCCATCAAGTCATCTTTCGGACTACCGCTTCATTAACCTGACGTTCGCAATCTTTTAATACCATTGTCCTGACGGGTCCGGGCCACTGCTGAATGCGGTTACCACCAGGCAGCCAGTTGCAATTCGCTAGGGCCTCGCGAGGAGAAAAGGAAAAGGAAATGCTCATAGCCACCGAAGAACTGGCTGACGGTATAACCAGGGTCGAACTGGATGGACGCCTGGACATCGCCGGAGCCGCGCTCGTCGATCTCAAAATGAATCTGATCGCGGGCAGCAGCACCAAGCTTTTGATCGATTTACAGAAAGTGACGTTCCTTGGTTCGATGGGCCTGAGAACCATCGTGGTTCCGGGCCGGTCTGTCAAAAGCCGTGGCGGCAAGGTTGTGATATTCGCGCCAACAGAGATGGTGGAATCAGTTCTCAAGACCAGCGGCATCGATTCTGTCTTCCCGATTCATCATGACCTCGCTACCGCAATTGCCGCACTGCAGTGAACACACACGGTAGTCCGGCGTCGAATATGCCCGGAGAAAACACAGTAGCACCGGAGCCGTTGCTGACAATTCAAAGTCGGCTCGAAGAGCTTGCGCTTGTTTGGCCTTGGGTTGAGGCGCAAGCCGAACAATACGAAATCTCTGCCGATTCGCAGTTTGCCATTCAACTCTGCCTTGAGGAAGCTCTTTCCAATATCATTCGTCATGGATATGGCGAACAGACGCGCTGCGCAATCAGTATCCATTGCGCGCAATCGGGCTCGCACAGTCTGATTTTTACAGTCGAAGATCAAGCCCCCCCCTTCGATCCGCTTGCATATATGGTCGACGACGACGCACCCGCTCCCGCGTCGATCGAACAATTGGAAGTCGGCGGGCAGGGAATCCGTCTCTTGCGTAAATTTGCCGGCAAACTCGACTATCAGCGAATTCCAAATGGCAACCGCCTGATCATTTGCTTCCCTATCAGAAAGTGAACCGCGACCCAAATTGAAACTGGCGCGGCGTATTCAGGTCGCTGGTGATGTTGCCAAATAGTTGATAGCCCGTCGACTCCGCAGGCACGCTCGGTGCCGCAAACTGCGCTTTGTTGGCGAAGTTGTAGGACGAGATATCGAATCGCAGCTCGCGTTCGTTGCCAATCTTGAAGCTCTTGTAAAGCGAGATGTCAATATCATTGGCGCCCATTGTGCGGACGTGGTCCAGATACGCCGGCGCGGTTCCGGCAATAAACGGACTCGCAGGCCCTGTAAAGCATGTCGGATTGAACCAAACCGCTGCCGTATGCGGCGCACCTTTGCTGGGGTCGCAAGTCATATCGGGCCGCTGGTTAAAATAAGAGATTGAGGCACCGACGACCGGCGAATTGATGGGAACACCGGAACTGAAGTATGCGATCCCGTTGACCGTCCAACCGCCCAGAATAGCGTTCGTGACTCCACTTAAGTTCAATGCGCGGCCTGTCCCCATGGGAAGGTCGTAAGACACGTCCCAGGTGAACTGATACTTGACGTCCTGCGGACTCACAGAATGTTCAAGATTTCTGTTCCTCCAGTCCTGAGGCATTCCCAGGTGTGAGCCCACAAACCCGAGCGGAGGATTGCCATCGTCTGTCATCAACTTGGCCCAGGTGAAGGAGGCCAAGGTGGTGAAGTGATTCGTTAGGCGCTTCTGCACTTTCGTCTGTAGCGAACTGTATTCGGAGTCCCCGCCGGGATAACCGTTCACGAGAACACCGTTCCCAGAACCATAGGTTCCATTGCCGAACTGCGGGAACGCTTGGAGTGATACCCACAGTGGAACGGTTGCATTGCCGTAATTGGAATTGGTTGCCGGCTGAATTGCCGCCCATTGGTTCGGCACCATTACACAGCTGGGATCCGTGGGATCCACGCATAATTGGGCTCCCTGACTTGCAATCGTGCCGAGATCAAGTTGGTTCAGATCGATTTGTCCGACCGGTAGGAAGAGGCCACGGCTCCCCACGTATCCAGCGCTCAGAAGGACTTCGTGCGGGAATTCATATTCCAGGCCGAAGTTGAAGTTGTAAGTGAGTTGCGTGCGCTGCGAATGCAACATCGTGTTCAGAGTTTGGCCAAGATTGTTGGCTAGACCAGTCGGAGCATTGATCAGCGGAACAACTCCTGCGGGAAACGGGTCGGTAAAAGAATAGATGCCCGTAAAACTTGGCGCCGGGCTTCCCGGGCCTGCCCCAACGCAAGCCGATGTGCCGTTATAGACAGTATTACCGTCGGCGTTGAGGCAAGTTGCATCCCAGCTCGTGCTTGAGGCATAGCCATCGCTGTCCAGATTTGCGCTTCCTACCATCTCTGCGCTCGGTCCGAAGTAGAAGCCACCGCCGCCACGAACCACCATATGATTCAACGGCTGCCATGAAAAGCCCAGGCGCGGACCAAGATCCTTTAGATTTGTATTGAAGGGTGACCGGCTTCCGCTTGTGGCATAAACTTCGGCGCCCGTATATGGAACCCCATTTGCAGTATTCGAAACCTTAGGATCGAAATACTCCAGGCGATTATGGCGCTCCGTTCTGCCACCAAAAATGTCCCAGCGAACTCCGGCGGTAATGGTAAGCGATGGCCCGGGCTTGTAGGTGTCCTCGATAAAGGCCGCATAATATGGGGTCGCCTCTGCAACAAAGAGATCCTTGGTGAAATTCGGGTAGTCATTCGATTCGCTGCCCGGCGCGGTTCCCATTCCCACGAGGAAAGAAGCAAAATCGCCAATTGCGGCTTCTGGAACAGTGCTAGGATTGTCCGTTGTCTGATCCGTAGCTGACACATCGAACAAATACGCTCCAGCGGGCGCCGGCGGTTGGCCCACGTTCAAGAATCTCTCCATGTATTCAAAGCCGGTGCTGATCTCGTGTTTGCCCCATACCTTGGTAACAGTCGCGCTCGCATCGCTGTCTTCGCTGGCATAGATGAAAGTGTTGTAGTTCGCGGTGCCACCGATGCCGTCGGTCGTATTGGTGGACAAGTCGTTGAATGTTACATAGGGAAGGGTCTTATACACTTCATCCGATGGTGTCGGAGATACGAATCCCAGCGAAGAGAGATCGTCTACTGCGCTCTGTCCGGGATCCCCTCCCTGATTCTCATAGTGGCGCGTAAAGGAATAGCGCAGCTGTAGCACTGTGGTCTGGCTGACGCTGTAGTCGTCTGCGAGCAGAACATTCCGCCCGTTGGTTATGTTCTGCGCGTAATTGAGATCCCAGGGATTCTGGAATGCGTTCACACCTGAAGTGAACAGCCGGTCGAAAGAGAGGCGTCCGAAAATATGCTGCTTCTCGCTCTGCGCAAAATCCACGCGAATATCAAATCTCTGAGCCGTAGTGGGATCGAGACCTGGTACGTAGAGGTTATTTAACGAACCGACTGTGTCGCACGTGGAGGGGCTGGGATAGTTGCATTTCGGAAACATCGACAAAAACTTCAATGCGATGGGGTTAGGGTTCGTAATCATATTTCCTGGAAACGCCTGGCGCGTGCCATCGGGATTGTCGGGCTGTGTCGGATCGTAGATTGTGAAATTGCCCGCGTCTGCAGAAAAATCCCCGGTTCTTTCCGCGCTCGTCGGGACAGTGTAAGTATTCGAACCATCGAACATCTGTTGCTGCGTGGCCTCATAGTCGCCAAAGAAAAAAAGCTTCTTGTGAAGGATCGGCCCGCTGATTGATCCGCCCTCCTGATAGCGATGAAAGTCGGGCGTTTGATTGGGTTGACCGGCAAGAACCTGGCTTTGCTTATTGAAGTAATCATTCGCAGCCAGCACATTCGGCCGGAGCACTACAAACGCATCGCCGTGAAATTGGTCGCCACCCGACTTGCTGGCCAGGCTGATCACGCCCGCTCCGCCGCTCTGGTAGGACGCTGGCGTGTTCTGGGTCTCAACGCGCGTCTCCTCCACGCCATCCTCAGGTATCTCGAGCGCGGGAAGAATAGCTCCCACATTTTGCTCTGCAACTCCCAGGGGGCTACCATCCAGCATGAAATAGACAGAGCCTTCAATCGCGCCGTTAATGGTATACGAGGAGACATCAATTCCGGGCCGTCCGCTCGAAATGTTGGTGATGGCTACGGAGTTGGAAGAGTTGGGAGATCCATTCGCCGGTGTTACGCCCGCACTCAGTTGGACCAGATCAAATACATTGCGGTTCAGCAGCGGCACGCGGTCAATGGTCTCTGCAGAAATAAGCTGACCGACCGTCGAGTTACTGGTCTCCGCCAGATCGATAGCCTCAGAAACAGTAACCGTATCGCTGACACTGCCTATGCGAAGCGCGATGTTGACTGTGCTCACCTGATCGATAGTCACAGTGACTTTATCCTGAGATACGCTTTCGAATCCTTTGAAACTGGCCGTCACCTGATAGCTGCCTGGATTCAGCGAGACAAATGCATACAAGCCTGCTGCCGTTGTAACGGTGCGTTGCGCGCTTCCTGTTTTATGGTTGAACGCTGTGACGGTGGCTCCCGGAACAACGGCGCCGCTAGGATCGGACACCATTCCGTCGATCCCACCCCTGCCTGCCTGACCAAATGCGGCCAGTAGACTCGAGAAAACCAGCCAAGCGAAAAGGGCGCTTCGTGCGATCAGCCTACCCGCGTCTCTATTCATCATGGCCATCTCCTTATCAAAAAGTTCATATTCAAACGTTTGAATCTTGTGACAGAATGTAGGGGTCATCGTTTCGTGTGTCAAGCAAAAAGTGGTAAAGCAATTGTTTTTCCTGCGATGGCAATGCCGGTATTCCGGTGCAGATCGGCTGCGAATTCCGTCGAGGAGGCAGAGAAGTGGTTCAAAGAAAGTCCGGACATGTAACGCTGCTCGATGTTGCCCGCGCCTGCGGTCTCTCTGTGTCCACGGTCTCCATCGTGCTAAGCGAGGCTCCGCTCTCGAAACATGTTGCCACCAAAACCCGCGACAAGATTCGCGCCATGGCACAGCAACTCGGCTATCATCCAGACGCCTTTGCGCGATCGCTTCGACGCCGTCATAGCCAGACAATCGCGGTGCTGGCATACGATCTCTCCGATCCCTTCTGCACCCCCATCGTGAGCGGTATTCAATCCGGCCTCCATCCCGCCGACTATTTGCCGCTGCTGATGGATGCTCAAACACAGCGCCGCCTCTTTGACAGCTACTTGAAAATGATTCTGGAGCGGCGCGCAGAGGGCGTGATTGTGATCGCGAGTTGGATCTTCGAGGAGACCAACCTTCTCGCCGATATCGAGAAAAACCATGTTCCGATCGTCATTGTGGGGCGTGACCTCACCGAAAGAAACGTGCATTCCTTGCTCATCGATAACGATGCGGGTGGTGCCCTCGCCATGCGTCACCTCCTCGACCTCGGGCATAGTCATATCGCTGTGATCCGTGGCCCACAAGAGTTGTTCGACAGTGAGCCGCGATGGGCTGGAGTACGGCGCATAGCTGCAGAATCCAACGTCAAGATCGATCCTCGGCTGGTCTTTCAACTGCCTGGGCTTGAAGATCCGACTTTTGGATTCGAAGGAGGTCTTCATTTCTCCCGGCAGATGCTCTCAACTGGCCGCCGGTTCACTGCCGTATTAGCCTTTGACGATCTGACTGCGCTTGGAGTGGTGCGCGGATTGACAAGCGCGGGCCTGCGGGTCCCTGAGGACTGTTCGGTGCTGGGCTTCGACGATGTGTTGCCCGCGGTGGTAGCAACACCAGCGATTACCACGATCCGGCAACCGCTGAGAGAGATGGGTTTGCTCGCGTCAAAATGGGCTCTCGAAGCGATTGCACAACGAGAAAATGGCATTCAGAAACCAGCCAGACTGCACAAAGCACAACCCGAACTCATGGTTCGAATGTCCTCGACTGTTCCACCCCAGAAGAGGGGCCATGGCTCGATAAATGTCGATCGTCCGACTTGACAGTATTTAGTAACTGGAAGATATTTCTAATATTCAAACGATTGAATTGACCTCAGTCATTTTGACTCGACACGATATCCGGATCCACGAATGCCTCATACGCCATGTTTGAACAAGAAACGCGGGTGCTCATGATCAAGAACATTCTGCCCTGTCTGCTGGCGCTGTCCGCGTTTCCCATGGTCCTGCATGCGGGAACGGTCACACCTCTACGAGAAGGATGGCAATTGCAGACTGCCTGCAAGCTTCAACCGGGCAGCGAGTCCATTGCGGCCTTGGGATTCTCAACAGAGGGATGGATTAAGACTTCCGTGCCAAATACTGTGCTTGCTGCACAATTCGCCGCTGGTACAGTTCCCGATCCTTATTTCGGAGCTAATCTGCGTCTCATTCCTGGCACGAGCTACCCGGTCGGACAGAATTTCTCCAATCTTCCTATGCCAGCCGACAGCCCCTACCACTGTGGTTGGTGGTATCGCAAAGAGTTCACGATTTCCGCTGCAGCTACACAGACTAATCGCTACTGGTTGCACTTCTCAGGCATTAATTATCGCGCCGAAATCTGGCTCAACGGCCATCGCGTCGCAGATCGCTCAACCGTGGCTGGCGCCTATCGCACCTACGACTTCGATGTTACTGAATTCGTAAACCCTGGCAAAACAAACATACTCGCAATCGAGACATTCGCTCCGACTGAAAAGGACCTTGGCATCAATTGGGTCGATTGGAATCCTTGTCCGCCCGACAAAGATATGGGGCTTTGGGGCGCAGTTGATCTAGTTACCACCGGCACCGTCACATTGCGCTCTCCGATGACTGCCACTCACTTTCTCGACGCAACGTTGACCTCCGCCGATCTGACCGTCTACGCCGAGTTGCACAACGCGACGGCGAATCAAGTGAAAGGCGTTATCTCCGGCTCGGCGGCAGGAATTCACTTTGAAAAGTCGATCGAATTGGCGGCACACGAGGATCGCACTGTCGCCTTTTCACCGGAACAGTTCCCTGTATTGCGCATTCAGAATCCGAAGCCCTGGTGGCCCTATCAGATGGGCTCATCGCATCTCGAACATCTTGTAATGAGCTTTGCATCAGATGGACGAGTGATGGATGAACAGAGCGTTGATTTTGGTTTTCGCGAAATATCCTCAGAGCTTACAGTAAACGGAAGCCGTCTGTTTCGCGTGAATGGGAAACCGATCCTGATTCGAGGCGCAGGGTGGTCTCAGGATATGCTCCTGCGCTCCGATCCAAGCCGCTTGCGCGACCAGTTCCGCTTGATGCGGGACATGAACCTCAATACCATCCGACTCGAAGGCAAACTCGAGACCGACGAGTTCTTTCATCTGGCTGACGAACAAGGCATCCTGGTCATGCTTGGCTGGTGCTGCTGCGACCATTGGGAACACTGGAAAGACTGGACGCCCGAAGACCTTACTATCGCAACCGCGTCTTTGCGTGCGCAGATGTTGCGCCTGCGCCACCACGCAAGCCTCCTCGTTTGGCTAAATGGGAGTGATAACCCTCCCCCTCCAGACGTTGAACGCGCGTATTTGCAGGTTGAGTCTGAGACGCATTGGCCCAATCCGGTGCTTTCGTCGGCTTCGCAGGCGCCTACCCCAGTGACCGGCGAGAGCGGCGTAAAGATGACCGGCCCCTACGACTACGTCGCGCCGAGCTACTGGTATGTCGACCAGCACAATGGCGGTGCATTTGGCTTCAACACTGAAACCAGCCCGGGTCCCGCCATTCCTTCCCTGGCCAGCCGCGAAATGTTCTTGCCCGATGCCCAGGCATGGCCGCCCACACCCACTTGGAACCTCCACTACGGCGGCGGCGAATTCGTGAATCTCAAGGTTTTTGATGAAGCCATGGAAGCCGTCTATGCCAAGCCGCAATCAGCAACCGAATATGAACGTATGGCGCAAACTATGGAATACGACTCCGAGCGCTCCATGTACGAGGCCTATGGCAGAAACAAGTACACTTCGACCGGCGTCATTCAATGGATGCTGAACAACGCCTGGCCCTCGATGATCTGGCATCTGTACGACTATTACCTCGATGCAGGCGCCGGCTACTTCGCAACCAAGAAAGCCTGCGAGCCGCTCCATATCCAGTATTCCTATGATGACCATTCGATCGTGGTCGTAAATAGCACCTATGCATCCGCCCCTCGCCTTCGCGTCGCAGTCCACGTCCACAACATTGCGTGGAAAGAACTTTACAACGCCGAAGCAGATGTGACTTCTGGCATCGATAGCGCTCAACGCGTGTTTGCGATTCCGGAGGGTCTGTATTCGGGCGCAGAGAGAATCTTCTTCCTTGACCTGACCCTTTCTGATGCATCGGGCAACGTTGTGAGCCGCAACTTCTATTGGGTGCCCGGTACACTCACATCCTTTGATTGGCCGAGGACTGACTACACACACACACCTGCAGCTCGCCACGAAGATTTAACCGAACTCACAAAGCTTCCGCAGGCTAGCGTAGATGCGCATGCTGAAATCGAAGAGACACCGCAAGGCCGTGAGATTCGTGTTCATCTCGAAAACCATTCCGCGGTTCTGGCTTTTCAGCTTCGCGCCGCAGTTCGTACGCCCTCGGGAGGCCTCATTGCTCCTGTTTTCTGGTCAGACAATTGGATCGAACTGATCCCCGGGGAGTCGACTGTGTTGACGGCAGCGCTGCCCGCAAGCGCCATCAAATCTCCGATAGTCCAAATTGATGGATGGAATGTCGCCGCTGCAATCATCACGCCCAAAGTTGAAATAGCGGCGCACTAACTATTACCCATGACTTCAGCCGAGAGCACTACAAATCCAGAGAAAGTTGGCCTCAGGCGAAGCCTGCGTTTTCGCGATCTCGTGCTCTACGGCGTCATTCTTATCCAACCCACCGCGCCGATGCCGGTGTTCGGTGTTCTTTATCAGGAATCCCGCGGTCATGTGGTTCTAGTGATTCTTCTTGCCATGATTGCAATGCTTTTCACATCCATTAGCTATGGACGTATGGCACGCGCTTATCCTCACGGCGGTTCTGCATTCCTCTACGTCGGCAAAGAAATCCATCCCGGCATGGGTTACCTCACGGGCTGGTGTCTGGTGCTCGACTATGTGATCAATCCGCTCATATGCATCATCTGGTGCAGTCGCGCGGCCATCAATTTTCTGCCAATCGTGCCCTATTTTGCATGGGCTATTTTCTTCGCATTGCTCTTCACCTTCTTGAATTGCAACGGCGTTGAAACCTCGGCGCGCATCAATGCCGGCATGGCCGCCGCATTGGGCGTCGTGATTCTTCTTGTATTGGCGGCATCCGTGCGCTGGATCGCTCATTTAGCACATCCGACCGCTGGCCTCTTTCTCGATCCCCTCTACAATCGCGCCAGTTTCAATTCGAGCGCGCTGCTCCACGGCACTTCGATTGCCGTTCTCACCTATATTGGCTTCGACGGCATCTCTACGCTCACCGATGAAGCAAAAGACCCGACCCGCAGCGTTCCGCGCGCGATCGTCCTCACTTGCCTGATCACTGGCATCCTCGCCAGCATTGAAGTCTACTTCGCGCAACTAGTTTGGCCGCGCGGGGCACAATTTCCCGACATAACAACCGCCTATGTGCATGTCACAGGCCGCATGGGTGGACCGATTCTCCTCATTATTGTGAACGCCGCGCTTCTGCTGGCCAACATCGGTTCCGGCATGGCATCGCAACTCGGCGCCGCCCGCTTGCTCTACGCCATGGGACAGGACGGCGCGCTACCACGCCGCTTCTTCGGCGCAGTCCACCCTAAGAACCGCATACCGCGCAATAACGTCCTGCTGATCGGAGCAATCTGCCTAGCCGGCGCAATGGTATTCAGTTTTGATCTCGGCGCTGAGCTCTTGAATTACGGTGCGCTTCTGGCCTTCATCGGGGTCAATCTCGCATCATTGATTCGCGGTTGGCGTCACGGCGGCTGGTCTCAGTGGTCGCCCATGTTGCTCTCGCTCGCTGGCATGACCACCTGCGCTCTTCTTTGGTGGAACCTCGGCCCGATGGCGAAGATCGTTGGCTCGGTTTGGGCGATTGCTGGCATAGTGCTTTGGATCGCTCGCCGGCGCTATACCGTACTCCCGGGGGAGGCCGCCTGAATCCACCACCGACGACGCGACAAGGGGCACGTAATACACTCGATACCCGACGCTTCGACGTGACGCTTGCCTGCGATACAAATCTCGATATTCCGCTCTATGGACTGCCCGAGCGCTTGCAGCCCGAACAGGGACTTCTCGCGGATGAGATGGCCATTAGCGTCGGTGATTCTGGCTCCTTCACTGCAGCACACTCTTGCCGCCCCAGATAGTTCTGTCGTCAAGTCGATGAGTATGTCTCACCTTCGATGGGTTCGTCATTTTCGTCTCTTCTGAGTGACCCGATCGTCGTGTCTGAAAAGAATGACAAGGGCCAAAACGCTAAGAAGTCTTTTGGTGTCGCGAAACGGTCACACACCTTGAGCTTGGTGCGGTGTCAATGAATCTGATCCGATAACCCCAATTGACCAGCGGTCCTGCGTGAATTCATTTTTGGCACTTGTCCCGGATTTGATCACACGTTTATTTATTCTTAACCATCGCTGCGTTCTCCAAGCCGCCGCCGTTCGAATATCCACTTGTAGGCGCCGAATCGCTCCTCGATGCTCGGACGAGCCGATCTGCCGCCTTCTCACTTCGAGCCGACCCCTTGGGGCCGCGCCTCTTGTAGATGACTCCAGTCGATTGAGGTTATGACTCATGCAAGCATTGGATTCTGCATCCGCCCCTGTCGCCAGCGCATCTCCTACGGCGATTGTCCCAGCTTTCCAATGGACAGATAAGTCTGTAAGCACAGCTAGATTTCTTCTTCAAAACGTAACAGCCAGTGACTGGAGTCTTTCTTTCTTTAAGCGATTGATCGACATCTCGATCGCAGTAACGGTCCTGTTGATGTTTGCAGTGCCGATGATTGTCATCGCGGCGTGCGTTTTCTTGTCGTCGAAGGGACCTGCCATTTTCGTTCAAAAACGTGTTGGCAGGCACGGGCGCTTGTTTTCAATTTTCAAATTCCGAAGTATGTATCTTTCTACCGGACCACTTGCAGGCTCTGGCTTAACCGGAGAAGGTGATCTTAGGGTCACCCCGTTGGGATACTGGCTACGCAAATTCAAACTCGATGAACTGCCGCAGTTTTACAATGTTCTTCGCGGCGATATGAGCCTCGTCGGTCCTCGACCCAAACTGCCCCAGTACGTCGCGATTGCCAATATGCCCTATCGACCAGGCATAACGGGCGCCGCAACCTTAGCGTTCCGTCGCGAAGAGGAGATCTTGAGCCGTATTCATCCCAATCAGTTGGATCACTTCTACAATCTAGCCATCAAGCCTTTGAAAGCACGCCTCGACATTCAATATATGGGTCGCGCCACATTCCTGTCAGACTGCTCCCTGATCGCCGAGACTTTCCTTGCATGCGTCGCCTCGTCCCGCCGAGTAGCAAAATCTGCTTCGTGCACGGCCTCTTCGGAAGAATTACTAGCGAAGAACGTCGACGATAGAACGAAAAGCACTTCCTTCGAGGCGATCAATTAAGCGCGCCATCCCCTTAGACAGGTGAACGGGTTTCCAGGAATGCCTCAGAAGCATCTGGGCCTCTCCGCGGGAGCGGAGAGGCCCGATGGCTAGTCGATCCTGAGAGAAACGCTCTACTCGACAGTCAATGTAAATGTGGAGCTCTGTGTGATCGAAGCTTCCGCTCCCGCTCCTCCCGAGGTCGCCGTTACCGTAACCGTCGACGTGGTCACCTTCGTCTTCGAGGTCGACGAACCGCCGCATCCAGAGAGCAAACCGAAGCCGACCAGGCCGACTGCGACAAGCAGAAGCAGGTGCAGACGATTACGCTTCTTGAATCCGAGGAAGCAGAGTGCAACGGCAAGAGTCGCAGCCGGCAACAGCGGAGGCGAATCGCGATGGAGTGCGGCGCTCGCCGAGCCGGGACCAACCGACAACGATGTAGTTGCAGACTGTCCCGCGGCAACCGTCAACGGGTTCGGATTGAATGTGCATGCATAGCCCGAGGGCAGTCCGCTGCACGCGAACGACACCGGACCGGCAAAGTTGTTTGTAGAGTTGACCGTAATAGTCGTCAACCCGACTGTGCCTGGTGCGACTGTCAGCGAACCGAGACTGAAGCTAAGACCGATCGCCGGAATCGTGCCGGTGGGGTTGACAAGGAAGCTCTGCGTGATCGACGGGGCGGCTGCAAAGGTTGCATTGTCGCCTGGCTGTGAAGCGGTGATTGTGCAGGTTCCCGCTACGAGGAAAGTCACAGCGGATGCATTAATTGTGCAGACTGAAGTCGTAGAGGAAACGAAGCCCACTGCGAAGCCGGAAGTGGCAGTCGCGACCAGCGTGAGCGGAGTCCCCACGATTTGAGTTCCTGGGTTGTTGAAGCTGATCGTCTGCGTCGGCAGTGCAGACAGGATCGGAATGGTCTCCTGGGCCTGCGCGGCTGCGAGGTAGTTGTTATCGGCCGCCTGATTGCCGTCTATGACGATGTTGCCCGGTGCAGTAACAGTCAATGTTGTGCCGGAGATCGTGCCGGCGCCCGTACTGCTGGCGTCAACGGTCAAAACCAGGGCGCTGCTCGAGGCGCCCGGGGTGACGGTGATCGGTACGTTGATTCCGCCCGAGATGAAGTGAATCGGCACTGTCGGCGGTGTGAAGCTGATGGTCTGTGTTCCCTTATTGACCACGAGTGTTTGTTGAGCCTGCGTGGCAGGAAGGTAATTGCTGTCTGCCGCCTGATTGGCATCGATCACGATGTTGCCCGCACCTGTGACCGTCAGCATGTCGCCCGAAACACTGCCGGCGCCTGTGCTGGCGGCATCAACAGTGAAGACCACCGGACTGCTGGAGGCTCCGGGTGTCGTCGCAAGCGTGACCGTAAGGTTAGCCGTAAAGGTGACTGGAGCGAGCGCCGGGAATGTCAGAGTCTGGGCTGCCTTACTCACCGTGAGAGTTTGTTGAACCTGGGTCGCGGGAGCGTAGAATACGCCACCGACCAGGCCACCTGCCTCGTTGGAGTCGATTACGATGCTGCCCGCCGTCGTAACCGTCAGTGTATCGCCGGAGATCGTACCGGCTCCAGTGCTGCTTGAGTCAACCGTGAATGTTACAGGATTATTCGACCCGCCTCCGGTTGCAGTGAGAGTTACTTGCAGTCCTGGTGCATAAGTAACTGGAGTAGGCGCTGTGAAGTTGATAGTCTGAGGCGTTTCCTGGCCTGTGCCTTTGACAGAGGCGGTTCCAACTCCGCCATTGGTCGCATCCACAATATTCAACGTTGCTGTTGACGGGCCTTGAGTTGTCGCAGTGAATGTAATCGTTGCCGGATATGTGGAGGCCGACACCGCATTTGAAAAAGCGCTGGAGACCGTGGAGCAGGTTGCGCCCGGCGCCACAGCAAATTGGTTGTTGCTCGGTGTAATCGACAGTACTGCGGCCGTCCCGCACCCAAGGCCGTTATCAACCACTGTTGCGGCTGCCGTAACTCCAGGACCATTGACCTGCGCCAGAGGGACGGTCAGATCCCCTACAAGCAATTGGCCTAAAGTATCTCCGCTGCCGTGATAGGACACAAGGTAGATGTTGCCCAACCCGTCAAGAGTGATCTCTTTGGCGCCTTGGCCTGCTACCACAAACTGATGTGCGATGTCCGGGCCACCTGACTGGGTATTCGGAACACCAAAAACTCCGTCATACTGGGTTGCATAGTACACAGTGCCGCTCGCGGTCACCGCCACGCCATCCAGTTCATTGTCGTAGCTGCCTGGCGATGCAATGGTGAGAGTCTGCAGCAGAGTGGGTGTAGCGGCGTAGCCTGTTGTGGCTCCGCCAAAGCCCGTGCCCGAACTGGTGGCCAACTCGTAGAGATCCGAATACGAGCTTTCGTTGCCGAAAGAGCTTGTCTGGTTGATGAAATTCGAATCCGTGAAGAACACATTTTCCCACGGGTCGATTGCGATTCCACCAATGTAAAGCTGCCCGGTCGTGCTTGGGCTGGCTCCGGTCGGCTCCTGGAAAAGCACCACGGGAGCCGGTGTACCCGTATTGAGGCAAGCTACCGTGCACTCGATGATGGCAAAAGGATTGCCGCCCTTGTCGTCGGTCGCAATGAAAAGATTGCCATGCGAGTCGAAGACCATGGATGCGACGCCTCCAATACTCGACTGATTTGACAGCGCGCCGATCAGGCACTCTGTCGTATCGCTGCCTGTGCAGGCCGCTGGGGCTGTGCCGCTGGTGGGATCGGTGAGCGCCGCATATGCCCCACTCACAAATGGGAGTTTCGCCACGATGGGGCTATAAAGACCAGAGACGTAAAGGTTGCCGCTGGCATCTACCGCAACGCCACCGACTTGGTTGGCCCAAGCTGCGCCCAGTGGAGTGAGGGTTCCGGTGAGCGGGCTGTACAAAAGCGCGGCCTTGCCGTAGGAGTCGCTCAGCAAAACTTGCCCGCTGGCATTGACTGCCATGCTTGTTCCCGCCGGGTTATCTCCGGCGAATGCGCCGCCGCTTGAGGGGAGAGCCGGGAGCCAGTTCTCTTCATACATCAGGAACGAAGGTACGTCTGCCGCAGTCGCCCCCTTAATTACGACTGTCGCCTGCACTTGGGCCGCTGCTGCATACGAGGTATTACCGGCCTGGTTGGCGTCAACCAGAACCGTGCCCGCAGCAACCGCCGTCAACGTGGTTCCGTTGACCATCACGCAGCTTGTGCATGGTGAGCTTGGATCGATAGTAAATACGACGGGATTGCCGGACGCTCCGCCGGTGGCAGAAAGCGTGAACTGCTGTCCAACGTTAATCGGTGAAGGTGGAGCAAAACCTGTGATGTTTTGCGGCGGAAGTGCGGATGCCGTTGCAAAGCCCGTCAGGTTGATCGTGAGTGAGCCAGAAGGACTGAAGTTAACTGTTCCTGTCGTGCTAACTGTCCCGGCTGTGCCTGTGACGGGGGAAAATACGGCCGATATCTCGCAAGCCAGACCTGATGCCCCGGTGCCTCCGTCGGTGCATTTCGGCGAAACGGTCGACGTTAAGTCAAAGGCTGTATTGGTAGGCTCGGTTATTGCTGGGGTCCCCAGTGTCACGGTCTCATTGCCGGTGTTCTGAAGATAAACAGCCATAGGTGAGCTGCTGTTGCCATCGACTACGATACCGAAGTCGACGGTCGCCGCCGTACGCTGAATCGCATAAACGGACGAGCCGGTCGAATCCGTCGTGTAGAGATTCCCCGCCACGTCCAGCGCTATCCCCAAGCCGGAGAGCGGATTCTTCTCAATCAAGATCGTGTCGGCAACAGTCAGCGTCCCGCTTTCGTCGGGCACTCGAACGATGTTGCCAGTCGCCTTGTCCGAAACGACAAGGCTGCCCGATGCATCGACTGCAATTCCCCAAGGATGTCCCGCGCCCGTTGGCGATAAAGTAGACTCAACCCCGGCGACATCAATCACCACATTTCCGCCGCCGGTGTTTGCAACGTACAGATTGTTTGCCGAGTCGACCGCGACTCCCCACGGATCGGTCAATCCGGTAAGTGCAACACCGGTCTGCCCCGAGGCGGGGCTGTACGTGACGACGCGACCATTGCCAAGATCTGCGATGTACAACGTGCCGTCTGCGCCAAACGCCAAGCCGCTCGGCTGATTCAGCGCGGATCCGCCAAAAAGCACTGTGCTCGAGACCAGCGTCGTCTTCGTGCCAGCGGTGAATCCGCCGGCGGTATTCGTGTTTGCGATTTTAATTACGTCGTTGTTATTGAAATCTGCAACGTACAAGTTGCCATTGGCGTCCAGCGCGGTTGCCGCGGGAGCGCCAAATCCAGTCGCAATCGACGTCGGAGTCGCACCTGCCGCGGATCCACTGGGAATTTCATAAACGGCGCCTGCCGAATAATCGGCCACGAGCATATCGCCCAATGCATCCACTGAGACTGCGTAAGGTGCCGTGAATCCAGAGCCATAAGCTGTCACTGCGCCTGGATCGAGATTACCCTGAATGCCCTCGCCAACGCCGCTCACCGTTGCAATTCCGCTCACGTTGTCGGTCGAGTCCGTGATTGTCAAAAGTGCGGTGCGTTCTCCCACCTTCGCAGGATTGAACGTGATAGTCACCGGGATCACAGATCCACTTAGCGTTGTTGCAGGAGTGAACGTCCCATTGCCCGTCCCCAGTCCTCCACCGCAACTGCCAGCAACTGCCGTAAATTCAGTTGTAGCGGCCCCAGATTCGCTTGCCGAGAGACTCAAAGTCGGAGTGCAGCCTGCCGCACTGTCAATCACCGTTGCGGTCGCTGTCGTCGCCGTGCCGCCTACGGTGGTTGCGCCAAGTGCCTGGCTGCCCACTTGGATCATGTCGATGACGTCTTCGCCCAGCGAGTTGCTGTAGGGGATCTGAAAAAGGTTGCCGTGGCTATCGAGCGTGATGCCCTTGCCGCCCACGTTGGAGACCAAGTAAAGCCCGGCCACATTTGGACCATTCGCGTTGGAATTCGGAATCGCAAAGATGCCGTCAGAGTTGGTTGTGAAATAAACCGTGCCATTTCCGCTGACCGCAACACCGCTAATGCCGTTCGTGTAGCCGTCTTTATTGGTATAGCTTTCCACGACAGTTGGGCTGGCTGCGTAGGTCCCCGATGTAAGCGGAATTTCACTTAGCGTGCTGATCTTGCCGCTGCTGCCACTCGCTCCGTCGGTAAAAAACACGTTCTCCCATGGATCGACGGCGAGCGAGCCCATTGCGGCGCTATCGTGGTAAAGCAGAACCGGAAGGACCGTCCCCGTTGTATCAGCTAAGCAAGCAGCACTGCACTCAAAGATCGAATTCGGATTGGTCGTCGGGTTAGTGTCGGTTGCAAAGAAGAGATTGCCACTCCCGTCAAACACGATGTCGGCCAGACCCGACCCACCGGCCACGGCTCCAAGATTTGGCGCATAGATGCAAGCAGCCGTGTCCTGCGTGCCACCGAGGCAAGCAGCCGTGGGAGCCGTTGTGTATCCCGTATAGGTTCCTGTCGCGGGATTGTAGGGAAGCTTGATAAGGACATTGTTGTACTCTGTCCCGACATACACATTACCCAGGCCGTCGATGGCAGCAGACGACGAATTGCCGAGGGGCGCTAGAACGGTTTGCACCCCGCTCGGGGATATGTCAAACACGCCAGTGCCGTAGCCGTCGCCTATGATCACATGGCCGTTGGGCCCAACCACAAACGTTCCACTCACGGGCGATGCCCCGGGATCCCAACCGCCGCCGCTGCTGCTGCCTCCAGGAGGCGTGAACTTCATAATTCCGATCTGGGTGGCTGGACCGGTTACGGTGATTTGCGCGCTCGCAACCACGGTGCCAAGGCCTACAGTCAACACACACATGAGAGCAGCACACGCCACCCCCGCATGTGATCGCACAAAACTGCCAAAAGATTTCAACATGGCCTGCATGATTCCCCCCCCCCGATCGAGTTCTTGCCGAATGCAACCACTGGTTCATGCCCGGTTCACACCGTGCAGTTCTTCGCTATCCCAACTATCGTTCGGGCCGCCTCCGCTCCAGAGTTGAGCCGAAACGAGCCTCAAAAAAATTGCACTTTCAATTTCCGCTCAATCCCAATCCAAGCCTTCTTGAACACCCCGGGGCCTCGATCGGTCCAGCCTTCCGCAGTGGAGAGTTTCAACCCATCTCGAACTCTCCCCGTTTAACTCACGGCCCCCAACTTCCAGCCATGAGATCGTTCCCATTCCTAAGTCCTAAAAAAAACCGCATCCTGCGGCCGTCCCCTATCACACAGAAAAATGAATCCGGCAAATTCGATCGCGACAACGCCAGCTTCCAGCCACACGCCCGAAACATCGCCGCGGCAATACGCTGCGGTCGGACGCCTGATTTAGGGAACGAAACACCGTACTCGGCAAAAATGGCGTTGTCAAGAGTTTCGGGGCTATTTTCCGCGTACACCGCTTCCCGAATTGCCTCATTTAGTCCTGTAATTGTCGGGATATGTCCATTTACCTTTGGACCCATGCTTCGGCCACACATGGTCGCAGGCCGGGATGCGGCTTTTCTTTGCCATTTCCCGTCCTTATAGGGAGCGGCTAGTCCTCATTATGAACTGTTGAGAAAACCCTATGTTTTCAGTCTCCGCTGCTCCAACTGACCTGTGCCTTTGCTTTGGTTTCTGCCCCGAGTTTCACTCTTCTTCGGTGAATCTGAGGGGCGCATTCGGATTGGCATAATTTATCCTTGACCACGGACCTATCGAATCCTCAAATTTGGCTATCAGCCACACGAGAAAAAATGGATCAGCAATCGTCTGCTTCGCATGGAACCCCAGCCGGACAATATGCGCAGGAATCAATCACCCCTGTCAGACACCGTCGTCACTGGTGGGTTTGGGTTGTTGTCCTACTGGTATTTGGCCTGCTGTTTTACTGGGTGATCTCCCAGCACAACAAAAGCCAGGCAGCTGTAGCTGGCGGTGGCCGGCGCGGAGTCACTGGCCCCGTCCCGGTCACTATCGCTGCGGCAAAAAGTGGCTCGATCGGCGTCTATCAGGATGCTATCGGCACTGTCACGCCCGTTTTTACCGACTCGATCACGGCTCAGGTCACGGGCGTGATCACAGCAGTGCATTATCGCGAGGGACAGTATGTGAAGAAGGGCGATTCGCTGATTGATATCGATCCCCGTCCCTATGAAGCGCAGCTCGCCCAGGCGCAGGGCGCATTAGAGCGCGATCAAAGCCTGCTCGCCGAGGCGCAAATGGACCTCGCGCGTTACCAACAGGCCTGGGGAAAAAATGCCATCCCCCGTCAGACTCTTGAAGATCAGGAAAAAATCGTGCTGCAGGACCAGGGAACCGTCAAGAATGATGAGGGCACCGTTCAATACGACCAGGTCCAGGTTGGATTCTGCCACATTACTTCTCCCATTAGTGGTCGGGTCGGCCTGCGCCTTGTCGATCCCGGAAACCTAGTCACCGCCAACTCATCCACCACGCTGGTCGTCGTTACCCAGACTCAGCCCATCACGGTGATCTTCACACTCGCCGAGGACGGCATTCCCGATGTGCTGAAACATTCGGCAGGTGGCAAACAACTGCCCGTCGAAACCTTTGACAGAACGCAGGATCAGCTTCTTGCTACTGGCAAACTAACCACCATCGACAATCAGATCGATACCACGTCGGGTACCGTCAAACTGCGCGCCCAATTCGACAACAGCAAAGGAATCCTCTTTCCAAATCAATTTGTCAACACGCGCCTGCTCGTGAACACACTGACCAATCAGGTCCTCATTCCCTCCTCCGCGATTCAACATAATGGCAGCATCGACTTCGTGTATCTGATTGCCGATGCAAAGACCGGCAAGGGTGTCTCTGACGCGAAGTCTTGCTCAACTCCACAAAGTTGCAAAGCAGTCATGACCAACGTCAAAGTGGGCACTTCGGATGAAGGCAACACTGCGGTCCAGGGCATTCAATCCGGCAGCCTCGTTGCCAACAGCAGCTTTGAAAAACTGCAGGACAGTTCGCCGATCTCCATATCGAAAGTAAAGCTGCCTTCTTCCTCCGACGCGGCGGAGAACGATGTCCCATGAATCCATCCCGGCAGTTCATTCTGCGGCCTGTCGCAACGTCGCTGCTGATGGCCGCCATTCTTCTGGCGGGTATCGTCTCGTACACCCAGTTGCCGATCTCTGCGCTTCCGCAAGTCGACTATCCGACCATTCAGGTCCTCACATTTTATCCCGGTGCCAGCCCCGACGTGATGGCGACCACCGTCACTGCGCCGCTCGAGCGTCAATTCGGCCAGATGCAGGGGCTCAGCCAGATGACTTCGACCAGCGCCGGCGGCGTCTCGGTCATTGTCTTGCAGTTTGCGTTGACCCTGAATCTTGACGTAGCCGAAGAAGAAGTGCAGTCCTCAATCAATGGCGGACAATCCTTCCTTCCCTCCGACCTCCCCACTCCTCCGGTCTACAACAAGACCAATCCGGCCGATGCGCCTGTCCTCACCTTTGCGATCTCCTCCGACACCATCCCGCTTTCGCAGGTCGAGGATCTCGTCGATACAACTCTGGCCCCGCGCATATCTCAGGTCGCAGGCGTGGGTCTGGTCAGCATTAGCGGAGGTCAAAAACCTGCGGTCCGCATCCAGGTCAACCCAGTCCAGCTCTCTTCTTATGGACTGAATCTGGAAGACGTCCGCGCCGCACTAACCCAGGCCAGCGTCAACTCCGCCAAGGGAAATTTCGACGGGCCGCGTCAGGACTACCAGATCGACGCCAACGACCAGATATCCACCCCCGACGAATATCGTAACGTCGTCATTTCCTACAGCAATGGCTCTCCCGTTTTCGTTAAAGACATCGCCAATGTCGTTAATGGCGTAGAAAACACCAAGCAGGCGGCATGGATGAATCAGACACCGGCTGTCATTCTGAATATTCAGCGTCAGCCCGGTGCCAACACCATCGCCGTCGTCAAACGCATTAACGCCATTCTTCCCCAACTCGAGGCCAACCTTCCCGCGTCGATTCACGTAACCACCATGACAGACATGACCACCAGCATTCAGTCGTCGGTCAATGATGTCGAATTCGAACTGATGCTGACCGTTGGCCTCGTGGTGATGGTCATCTTTCTTTTTCTCCGCAGTTTACGCGCAACCATTATCCCCAGCATCGCCGTGCCGCTTTCACTGATCGGCACATTCGCTGTGATGTACCTGCTCGGATACAGTCTCGATAACCTCTCGCTCATGGCGCTCACCATCTCTACAGGCTTCGTGGTTGACGATGCCATTGTCATGATCGAAAACATATCCCGTTACCTCGAAGAAGGCATGAAGCCGCTTGATGCCGCACTCAAAGGTGCCGGACAAATTGGCTTCACCATTGTTTCGTTGACGGTCTCGCTCATAGCTGTGCTCATCCCGCTACTTTTCATGGGCGACGTCGTGGGCCGCCTGTTCCGCGAGTTCGCCGTAACGCTTGCCGTCACCATCGTGATTTCCGCGGTAGTCTCTCTTACGCTTACGCCGATGATGTGTGCGCGCATTCTCAAACACACTCCAGACGACCAGCAGACCCGTTTCTATCACGCCTCCGAGAAGGTTTTCAACGACTTGATCGCCTTCTACGGCCGCACACTACGCGTGGTCCTTCGCTATCAGACCATCACGCTGTTGGTCGCCTTGGCCGCGCTCGTGACCACGATTCTCCTCTATATTGTCATTCCCAAAGGCTTCTTCCCCGTGCAGGACACCGGCGTCATTCAGGGCATTTCGCAGGCGTCGCAATCTATTTCCTACAGTGATATGGCCACGCGCCAGCAGGAACTTGCGCGCATCATTCTTCAGGATCCCGCTGTCGAAAGCCTCTCGTCGTTCATCGGAGCCGATGGCATCAACACCACGCTCAACAGCGGGCGCTTCTCCATCAACCTGAAGCCATTGAACCAGCGCAACATGAGTGCGTCCGATGTCATCCGGCGTCTTCAGACCAACCTCGAGCAGGTATCAGGAATTCATCTCTATATGCAGCCGGTGCAGGACATAACGGTGGATGATCGTGTCAGCCGGACGCAATATCAATACACGCTCGAAGATCCTGATACCGACGAATTGAATCAGGTGACAGCGAAGTTCGTCGCGCAACTGAAAAAGCTCCCCGAGTTGGAAGACGTGGCCACCGATCAACAGATGGGTGCGCGTGCGATTTCGCTTGTGATTGACCGCGTCACTGCCTCGCGTCTCGGCATTGCTCCCACCACCATCGACAACACGCTTTACGATGCATTTGGCCAGCGCGAAATAAATACTCTCTATACCCAGCTCAATCAGTACCATGTGATCCTTGAGACCGCGCCTCAATGGCAACAAGATCCGTCTAGCCTCGCTCACATGTATATCCAGTCAAGCGCTTCGTCCGGTGCCAGTGGCGCGAGCGCGTCGACTTCCTTCTCCGCCTCGGCATCGGCCTCTGCCGGCTCCAACGCGCTCACCACCTCGGTCAAATACACCCCATCCGCCGGGGTAATCACGACACCTGCCTCAGCTCTCGCCGGAACTCCTCCACTCGGATCAGGTTCGCAAAACGGCGGCACCTTCGCTGGGACCACCCCCAACAGCTCGACTTCCGCGATAAGTGCAAATGCCATCCCGCTTGGTGCATTCACTCAGGCGACTCCCACCACTGAACCGCTATCCATCAACCATCAGGGACAGTTCCCTTCCGTCACCGTTTCCTTTAATCTCGCGCCCAATGCCTCGCTGGGCACGGCCATTGAAGACATTGACAAGGTTGCAAAAAACGCCAAATCTCCCGCCAGCCTGCAGGCCGATTTCCAAGGCACTGCGGCCTCGTTCAAAAATTCGCTCTCCAATGAAGCATTGCTGATTCTCGCCGCCCTCGTCACCGTCTACATTGTCCTCGGCGTTCTCTACGAGAGCTTCATTCATCCCATCACTATTCTGTCCACCCTGCCATCGGCTGGCGTCGGCGCATTGCTCGCGCTCATGCTCTTCCGTCAGGATCTCTCGGTTGTCGCAATCATCGGCATCATCCTCCTCATCGGTATCGTGAAGAAAAACGGAATTATGATCGTCGACTTCGCACTCGAGGCCGAACGTGAACACGGCAAGTCTTCAGAAGAAGCCATCTATGAGGCCAGCTTGCTGCGTTTTCGTCCCATCATGATGACCACGATGGCCGCATTACTCGGAGGCATTCCGCTTGCCGTCGGAACCGGCCTAGGCTCAGAGTTGCGCCGTCCGCTCGGCATTGCCATGGTTGGCGGACTCCTGCTCAGCCAGGTCCTCACCCTCTACACCACGCCCGTTATCTATGTCTTTTTTGATCGCCTCGGCGAACGGGTCACCGGCCGCCGGCCTTCGCACATTGCTTCCGGGAAACAATCCCCTGGGCAGGGAGCCGCTTCGGCATGAGCCTGTCCTCCCCATTCATTCGGCGGCCCAAGGGCACCACGCTTCTCACTGTTGCAGTGGTCATCGCAGGCGGCATTGCGTATACCGTACTGCCTGTGTCTCCGTTGCCTCAAGTTGACTTCCCGACAATAAGTGTTCAAGCGGGATTGCCTGGGGCCAGCGCGCAGATTATGGCCGCATCGGTAGCCACTCCGCTTGAGCGCCAGTTCAGCCACATCGCCGGTATCACCGAGATGACATCGTCGAGTTCGCTCGGCAGCACCGGCATCACCTTGCAGTTCGACCTCAGCCGCAATATTGACGGCGCAGCTCGCGACGTACAGGCCGCTATCAACGCTGCACGAACCTATTTACCCATCAACATTCCCTCAAATCCCTCGTATCGCAAGGTCAATCCGGCCGACTCGCCCATCATGATCCTCGGCCTCACATCGAATAAGTACGACGTCACCAAGATCTATGACCTCGCCTCAACCATCCTGGAACAAAAGATCTCGCAAATTCAGGGCGTGGGGCAGGTCAACGTCGGCGGTGGCGCCACACCCTCAGTCCGTGTCGAAGTCGACCCAAAGAAACTCGAAAGTTTCGGCCTGACACTCGGCTCCGTGCGCTCCATTCTCAGCCTGCAGAATTCCCACGAGCCACGCGGTCAGATCTCCGACGGTCAGGTAACTGCCGACATCATCACCAACGACCAGATCTCGCTCGCCGATGAATACAAACCGCTCGTCGTCGGATACCACAATGGCGCTGCGGTGCGCCTGTCTGACGTCGCCGATGTCGTGAACTCAACACAGAACCTGCGCACCGCAGGCTATCTCGACGGCACTCGCGCGGTCTTCATTATCATCTTCCGCCAGCCGGGCGCCAATATTATTGAAACTGTCGACCGCGTTCGCTCCCAACTGCCGTTCCTTGAGGCCATCCTTCCCGCGGGCATTAAAACAACGATCGTCCTCGACCGCACCACCACCATTCGCGCATCGGTCACCAACGTCGAGCGAACTCTGATCGGTTCCGTCATCCTCGTCGTTTTGGTAGTCTTCATCTTTCTCCGCAGCCCTCGCGCCACGCTCATCCCCGCCGTTGCGGTTCCCACTTCTCTCGTCGGAACCTTCGCTGCGATGTACCTTTTCGGCTACACCCTCGATAATCTCTCACTGATGGCCCTTACCATTGCGACCGGATTCGTGGTCGATGACGCCATCGTCGTGATGGAAAACATCACGCGCCATCTCGAATCCGGCATGGAGGTCTTCGACGCCGCTCTTCTTGGCGCCAAAGAGATTGGCTTCACAGTCTTTTCCATCAGCATGTCTCTGATAGCGGTCTTCATTCCTATTTTGATGATGGGTGGAATCGTCGGACGCCTGTTTCGCGAGTTTGCCGTTACTCTCTCCACGGCCATTATCATTTCCATGATTATTTCGCTCACCACCACGCCGATGATGTGCGCACACCTCCTCAAGACCACGAGCAAAGAGGAAAAGCACAATTGGTTCTACCGCACAAGTGAGCGGGCATTCGGCTTTTTGGTCTCTATCTACCGCAATTCGCTCACCTGGGCACTCGATAACCCACTACTCATCCTGATCGTTCTTGGCCTCACCGTAGTCCTGAACGTGGTCGTTATTTTCAGGATCCCCAAAGGCTTCTTCCCGACGCAGGATACAGGCGTCATGATGGGTCAGGTACAGGGGCCGCAGGATGCATCTTTTCCGTTCATGAATTTCTCAATGCAAGAACTGGTCGATGTCGTCAAGTCAGACCCAGCCGTGGCGCATGTGAATGCCTATACCGGTTCCGGTAATGGGGGTTTCATCTTCATCGCGCTCAAACCGCTCGGAACCAGTTGCCAGGAGGGCAAGCCTGGATGCGACGAGCGCAAAACGTCGGCCATGGATATCGTTAATCGTCTTCGGCCAAAGATGAACAGGCTCCCCATTGCATCTGCGTTTCTGCAGCCCGCCCAGGATTTGCGCATCGGCGGCCGTGGCAGTGCCGCGCTTTATCAGTACACAATTCAGGCAGACAATGTGGACGACCTTTTCCATTGGGGACCCATTCTCCTTGCCAACATGAAGAAGCTTCCAGGCCTTCTCGATGTCAACACCGATCAACAGAACGGCGGATTGCAGGACCTGCTCACCTATGATCGCGTTTCTGCCGCGCGCCTCGGCCAGACGGCCTCATCTCTCGATTCCTCTCTCTATAGTGCATTCGGCCAGTCTGAAGTCTCCGTTATCTACACGCAACTCAATCAATATTACGTAGTGATGGAGGTGGCGCCGCAGTATTGGCAGGATCCCACCCAGATCAACAACATTTACTTCAAGCCGGGCGGTTCAGCCTCCGGTCGAGCCGGCCTCAACACCATGTCGCCATTGCTCAGCATCATGAAGCCTCGAACTGGCACGACTCCGCTGCAGGTGAACCACACGGGCCTCTTTCCCTCGGTCACCGTCTCGTTCAACACTGCCAACGGAATGTCCCTGAGTGATGCCACCGTCGAGATTGCGAAGATGGAAGCCAACTTAGGGATGCCCTCCACTATTCATGGCTTCTTCGCCGGCACAGCCCAGGCCTATCAGCAGTCTCTAGATTCCGAAAAATACCTGGTCATCACTGCGCTGCTCGCTGTCTTTATCGTTCTGGGTATCCTCTACGAGAGCCTCGTCCATCCGCTCACCATCATTTCCACGTTGCCGTCTGCCAGCGTAGGTGCAATGCTCGCGCTCATGCTCTTCCAGATCGACCTCAACGTCATCTCCATCATCGGCATCATTCTGCTCATCGGCATCGTCAAAAAGAATGCCATCATGATGATTGATTTTGCTCTCATGGCCGAGCGCCAGGACGGCAAAAATACTTACGACGCCATCTTCGAGGCTTGCATGTTGCGCTTCCGGCCCATTCTCATGACGACCATGGCCGCCATTTTTGGTGCGCTGCCGCTGGCCTTCGGAACAGGAACCGGCTCCGAGCTACGGCGCCCGCTCGGTATCACTATCGTGGGAGGACTGGTGCTAAGCCAGCTGCTTACGCTTTACACCACGCCCGTTGTTTATCTCGCCATGGATCGCCTGCGTCTGCGCGCCTTGGGCCGAACCGCTAACACTCCCGCGCCCCAGATTGCCGGAGCCACTTCATGACGCGGGAAGGAGTATCAATATGGTCGTAAGACAGAAGAAAAATGTGATCGCCTCCGCATCCTGCACCTTCACGCTCCTTGTCTTTATGAGCGCCTGCCGCGTTGGACCGCCTTACCATGCACCGACACCGACCGCAGTCACGGCTCCCAGTTTCAAGGAGTCTACGGTCAACTTCCAGGACGCCGACGGCTGGAAGGTCGCCAATCCCCAGGACGCGATGCTCCGAGGCAATTGGTGGAAGGTCTTCAACGAGCCCGAGTTGAACTCCCTCGAAGACCAGCTCAATATCAACAACCAGAACATCAAAATCTATTTCCAGAACTTTATGGAAGCTCGCGCACTCATAGCCGAGGCCCGCGCACAATACTGGCCGACCATTACCGCCGGCCTTTCATGGACCCGTTCGCGGAGCTCCTCCAATCTTCAGAATTCCTCTCAGACCAACCTCGGCCGCACTTCCTCTCTTTGGTCCACGCCGCTTGACGTGAGTTGGACACCCGATCTCTGGGGAAAGGTCCGCAACGAGGTCCACGAAGCTCAGTACAGCGCGCAGGCCAGTGCAGCCGATCTTGAACTTGAAAAGCTCACTGAGCAAGCCAGCTTGGCCCAGTATTTCTTTGAAATCCGCGGACAGGATATGCTCCAGAAAATCCTGAATGACACTGTCACTGCTGACCAGAAAGCTCTCGATTCCGCGCAGGGAGCCTACGATGCGGGCACCGGCGACTACATCTCCGTCGTCGAAGCCAGAACGACACTTCAATCGGCCCAGTCTTCAGCAACCAATGTTGCGCTATCGCGTGCGCAGTATGAACACGCGATCGCCATGTTGCTGGGCAAGGTGGCGACCGACTTCTCCATCCCCGTGAAACCCATGCTCTACACGCCTCCGGCCATTCCCACCGGGGTGCCTTCGCAACTTGTCGAGCGGCGGCCCGATGTCGCCGCCAACGAGCGCACGCTCGCCGCGGCCAACGCCACCATCGGCGTCGGTTATGGCGCCTTCTTTCCCCAGGTCACGATTTCCGCCGGCGGCGGGTTCGAAAGTTCCACGCTGCAACATCTCTTCGATTGGCCCAGCCGTTTCTGGTCCCTCGGCCCTTCAGCATCCGAAGTGATCTTCGATGGTGGTCTCTACCGCGCACAGCTTCATCAATATGAAGCCATCTACAACGCCGACCTTGCTACCTACCGCCAGACCACCCTCACAGCATTCCAACAGGTCGAGGACGCGCTCGCCGCCACCCGCGTCTATTCACAACAGATTCTCCACCAGCAGGAGGCTATTAAATCGTCCCAGGAATTCCTGGACCTGGAAACCGAGCGCTACAATTCTGGCGTCGATCCCTACGTGGACGTAGTCACTGCTCAAACCACTCTGCTCAACAGCGAGGTCACGCTCAATTCCCTTCAAGTTCAAGAAATGCTCTCCGCGGTGCAGTTAGTCCAGGCTCTCGGGGGCGGATGGGATCGCTCTCAGCTTCCTACCCCCGCGCAGGTTGGCGCCAAGGTATCCAACTCTGACTACAGTATTCAGAAGCAATGAGTTCCATGAATCCCCGGAACTTTGCTTCTTACCAACCGTCCTTGCGCGAACGATTCGATGCGAGAGCCTCATATAGCTTCGTGAGCCCAATTACCGCGCATGGTGCAGGATCGCACCGGCGATGCTCTTGAGTGGCATCACTTTGTCCACCCCGCCGAGCTTGATCGCTTCTTTTGGCATCCCAAACACTACGCAACTCGATTCATCTTCTGCAATCGTCGCGGCGCCTGCCTCCTTCATCTCCAACATGCCCCGAGCCCCATCGTCGCCCATCCCCGTCAAAATCGCCCCCACTGCGTTGCGCCCCGCATAGCGAGCCGCCGAACGAAACAGCACATCGACCGAAGGACGATGCCTGCACACCAGAGGTCCGTCCTTGATCTCCACGTAATAGCGCGCGCCGCTGCGCTTCAGCAGCAAATGATGGTTCCCTGGGGCAATCAATGCCCGCCCACGGATTACGGTGTCATTTGTCTCCGCTTCCTTCACCGTGATCGCGCACAGGCCATCGAGCCGATTTGCAAACGCGCGCGTGAAAAGCTCGGGCATATGCTGCACGATCACAATGCCCGGCGTGTCCGGCGGCAATGCTTCGAGCAGCGTCTTCAGCGCCTCTGTGCCTCCTGTCGACGCGCCAATTACGACCACTTTCTCCGTCGTCTCGGCCATCGCCGCCGTGGCAGGCGAGAGAATCGCATCCGCCGTCAGCTTGGGCTCAACAGTCCGCCGCGGCGCGAGAATGCGCAGATTCGCGCCGGCGGCCGCCTTTACAGCCTCGCAGATCTCGATCCGCGATTCCTCGAGAAACTGCTTGGTGCCCAACCGCGGCTTGGTGATGATGTCGACAGCGCCATATTCCAGCGCTCTCAGCGTGCTCTGCGCGCCCTCCTCCGCCAGACTTGAACAGATCACCACAGGAATTGGATGCTGACTCATCAGTTTCTTCAGGAACGTCAGCCCATCCATCCGTGGCATCTCAATATCCAGCGTGATGACATCCGGCGTCTCTTCGCGTATCCGCTCCGTGGCAACAAAGGGATCGCCAGCCGTCGCCAGAACTTCGATCTCCGGATCGCTACTGAGCAGGTCCCTCAGCGTTTGGCGAACTACGGCGGAATCATCGACGATCAATACACGAATCATGCCCATCTCCGATCCATTACTGCTCGCTTCCTTCGTGGCGACACGCGGCCGCGATCCCCGCCGCATGCCATGCGCGTCCTAAGCCGTTCCATTTACCGTTGCGCGCCGCAAACTCTGGCAATGCACGACCCGCCAGAAAATCGAAGTGTTTCTGCTCGCGAAAGAAGTCGGTCTTGTTGGTCGTCACCACATCGATCAGGTGAACGATCTCGTCCCGCATCCCTTCCTTTCCAAATAAATAGTCGCAATACTCGCAATAGGAACCCAGCGTCAGATCCTTCAGCCGCCGTCTCAGCCGCGCCTCAAGCATCGTCTTCTTCTCGCTGCCCAGAGCTATGCCCGCCTTTGCATGGATCAGCTTGCAGAGGTGTTGATAGTCCCGCGACGAAATACTGTCTTCCTGATCTTTCATGGCGATGAGCAGGGCGGATTTCCCGCCCCGCTCTCCTTCTCAGGCGGCAACATCCGCCAAGCTTTTCCCTTGCTCCTGAGCCCGCACCGCCGTCATCTCCTCCGCGGAAAATACCCGGTCGATATCCAGGATCATGATGAATTGCATGTCCCGCTTCCCCATGCCCTTGATAAAGTCAGTACGAATGTGCGTACCGATCCGCGGCGCCGGCTGAATCTGGTCCGGCTCCAGATCGATCACTTCTTCCACTGAATCGGCCAGAGCGCCGATGACAGTCGCCTCGTCGTCGAGCAGCACCTCAACCACCACGATGCAGGTGTTGCGGGTTGACTCGGTCTTCGTCATCTCAAAGCACAACCTAAGGTCGACTACCGGCACCACGCTGCCTCGCAGATTGATCACTCCGGCCATAAAATCCGGCGTTCTCGGAATCTCGGTGATCGTGGTCAGGTCAAGCACCTCTCTCACCTTCGCCACATCCGTGGCAAAGATTTCATTCCCGAGTTTGAATGTCAGGTACTGCCGCGTTTCCGTAATTTCACTTACACTCATCGCTTCACTCCTCTCTCATCTGGAAACCTGGGCGCGCGATGCTCACAGCTCGCGCGCCCTGCCGGTCAGTAGCGCTCGAACTCGCCATCCAATTCGTCATGCTTGTCGCCAAGCCGAAGACTTACTCCCGAAGCCGCTGCCTTCGCACTCGGAGCCTGTCCGCGCCCGTTGCCATGCGACGGCTTCGCCGGCGCCGATTGCACCGGCTTCCTCACCGGCTTCGCCCCATTTGCCTTGCGCGACCCGACTCCTTCGTCGCCCGTCTTGAAGAACGACAAAGCGCCGACCAGTTGCTCGGATTGACCCGTCAGCTCCTCGGTCGTCGAAGCCATCTCTTCCG
>Ga0181537_10000734_pt1 | contig 30539 bp, 29 predicted proteins | sample PEATcosm2014_Bin_39_FD_119765 | JGI IMG/M metagenome (GOLD analysis project Ga0181537, IMG submission 119765) | Peatland microbial communities from MTU Mesocosm Facility, Houghton, MI, USA - PEATcosm2014_Bin23_10_metaG | ecosystem: Environmental > Terrestrial > Soil > Wetlands > Peat | place... | reverse complement strand
TCAACGAGATGAACAACAATTGGTGGACGGAGAACATCCGCGCGACGAATCCGTGCGTCACCGCCGATACACGCCTCGCCACTCAGTTCGGCATGGTGAGAATCGGCGATTTGAATGACGCCGGGGTCGATATTCAAGCGACCGTGGACACCCGGGCGCTCGGCGGAGGTTTGGGGGTCGATGTGCGCCCGGCCGTTCCGGCGTTTATGACCGCGCCGTCAGCGGATGTTTTTCGCGTCGTGACGCACGATGGCTACGAGATCAAGGCCACCGAGTGGCATGACTTCTACACGAGCCGCGGCAAGATCAAACTCAAGGATCTGAAGCCCGGCGATGAACTGCTGATTCAGTCTGGCAAAGGTCAATTCGGCGGCAAAGGCGGCGCGGACCTCGGGCAACTGCTGGGACTGCTTGCTGGCGACGGTCATTTCACCGATCGCGGCAAGGGCGAGCAAGCGGCCGTCGTGAATTTGTGGGGTGCGGACCGCGCCTTCGCAGACACCATTGTCGCTTACGTCAATTCCTTGATTGCCGGTGCCGCCGGCGGCCATCGAAATTACCGTGTGAGCGCGGTGGCAGTCCCGGAGCGAAATCTGATAATGATTCGTTCGGTGATCCTCACTCGAGTGCTGGCGCAGTTCTACGGAATCACGGCCAACTGCAAGACGCAGGTACCCGAGATCGTGTGGCAGGGTAACGAGGAGTGCGTCAAAGGGTATCTGCGCGGCCTGTTTCAGGCAGACGGCACGGTGCAGTGCGCCGATGAGAAGTCTTGCTGCTCAATTCGGCTTGCCTCCAGCCAGCCTTCCTTGCTGAAGGACGTTCAAATGCTCCTCGCAAACTTCGGCATCTTCTGCCGAATTATGCAGCGCCGACCTGCCGGACCGCGCGTGCTTCCCGACGGCAAGGGCGGCAGCCGACCGTACGACTGTCCAGATCATGAACTGATCATCGGCTCCGAGTCGCGCGACTACTTCATGGAGAAAATCGGCTTTCTGACGGAACAAGAAAACGACAAATACCGCGAATGGAAGCAGGGTCGCGCGGCAGTTACACACAGCCAGAGGTTTCTGAGCGCGGTAGTATCCATTGATCATGTTGGCCGTGAGGCCGTATTCGACACGACGCAACCCGATAAGAACAATTTGATTTTCAACGGAATCGTGACAGGCAACTGTGGCGAACAGCCATTGCCGCCCTATGGTTCCTGCCTGCTGGGCTCGGTCAATCTGACCAAGTTCGTGGTCGAGCCGTTCACGGACAATGCACGATTCGACTGGGAGACCTACCGCAAGGTGGTGAAGGTGTTTACCCGCATGCTCGACAACGTGGTCGAGATCAACGGCTTGCCGCTGGCGCCGCAACGCGACGAAATCATCCGTAAACGCCGCCACGGCATGGGTTTTTTGGGGCTGGGGTCGAGCATCACCATGTTGTGCATGAAGTACGGCTCGAAGAAATCCGTCGCGTTTTCACAGAATGTGTCGCGGGAAATGGCCGTGGCCGGATGGGAAGCCGCGCTCGATCTGTCGCGCGAGAAAGGACCGGCGCCGATCATGAACGAGGAGTTCACCGTCACCCCCGCCATGCTGCGCAAGCGCCCCGAGATGGTGAAGGACGGCTGGCGCGTCGGCGCACGCGTTGCCGGCAGGGTGCTGCACGCGCGCTATAGCCGCTATATGCAACGGATCGCGGAGGCTGCGCCCGAGTTGGTGGACGAGCTCGCCGAAGTCGGGGCGCGTTTCACGCATCACACCTCGATCGCTCCGACGGGAACGATCTCACTGTCGCTCGCCAACAACGCGTCCAACGGCATCGAGCCCTCGTTTGCGCATCATTATTTCCGCAATGTGATCCGCGAAGGCAAGAAATCGAAGGAGAAAGTCGACGTATTCTCGTTCGAGCTGCTGGCGTATCGCGAACTGGTGAATTCCCGCGCCATGCCGGACTCGCAGAATCCGGCGGAGAAGTTGCCCGACTATTTCATCTCCGCGGACGACATCGGCCCGAAGGAACACGTCGACATCCAGGCGGCGGCGCAGATGTGGGTGGACTCCTCGATTTCGAAAACGGCGAATGTCCCGACCGACTACAAGTACGAGGATTTCAAGAATATCTATATGTATGCCTATGACCAGGGCCTGAAGGGCTGCACCACGTTCCGCTTCAATCCGGAGGCGTTCCAGGGTGTGCTGGTCAAGGAGGACGACCTCAAGAACACCACCTACGTGTTCACTCTGGAGGACGGCTCGGAAGTCGAGGCGAGGGGCGATCAAGAGATCGAATACGACGGCGAAATGCACACCGCCGCCAATCTCTTCGATGCACTGAAAGAAGGCTATTACGGGAAATTCTGAGCATGGCGCACATCAAGATCGACAGGAAGATCACCAAATACCGGGTGCAGAAGCCGGAATCCGAGAATGAGGCTCCGGCCGCAGTCAAGGATGCGCCGAAGGCGCAGGACAACGTGATCTGGATGCACGAGAAGCTCGAGCGCCCGGAGGTGCTGATCGGCTCGACGTATAAGATCAAGACCCCGGTGTCCGATCACGCGATGTATGTCACGATCAACGACATTCTGCTCAACGAAGGCACGCCGCACGAGCAGCGCCGCCCGTTCGAGGTGTTCATCAACTCGAAGAACCTCGATCACTTTCAGTGGATCGTGGCGTTGACGCGGGTCATATCCGCGGTGTTCCGCAAGGGCGGCGACACCACCTTCCTGGTCGATGAACTGAAGGCGGTTTTCGATCCGAAAGGCGGATACTGGCAACCGGGCGGCAAATTCATGCCCTCGACCATCGCTGAGTTGGGCTATGTGATCGAGCGACACCTGCAGTCGATCGGATTGCTCAAGAAGCCCGAGCTCGACGTGCACCAGCGCAAACTGGTGGAGGAGAAGCGCGCCGAATTCGAGGCGCGCACCAAGCAAACCGACGCCTTTTCAAAGTCGCATTTCCCGGAAGGCGCGCAGCTGTGCGCAAAATGCAGCACCGCCGCCGTGGTGATGCTGGACGGCTGCAATACCTGCTTGAATTGCGGCGATTCCAAGTGCGGGTAATCCGCCGATAGTCAACCTGCGCAAAACGCTGTGGATTTCATCGACGTGCGGCCGGGGAGCCTGATCGCGCTGCCGCGGGTGGTGGCGATCAATCGGCAGTGATGCCGCGCGCCTGCAAGTACTGCGTGAGCACGGGCCGGGTATCCAATGTCGGAGAGAAATGTACGACCTGACCACCCAACGCGCGCACGTCCAAATCGAGCTTACGGCTCGCCGCCATGCGTTTCAGCGTGTTGACGTCGAGGTTGAAGTACGCTGTTTGGCCCCAGGAAACCGCCCCTTTGTAGGGATCGTGCCCGAGCGTCGGACCATCGACGATCGACAGAGCCACGGAACCGTCATCCAGGACCAAGGTGAGCGCGCCCGCCGCATGAATGTCGGCGGGCTGGTTGTCGTTTCCCGGTGCGATGTGAATCCACAGGCTGTAGCTGATGGTGCCGGCGCGATCCAATTCGACCGGGCCAAGGTAGGCAAAGGTCGTTCGCCTGTGCACCGACAGCACCGCGGTTTGCGCGCTGGGGACGAGTTCGATAGCCTCCAAGAGCGCGCCGACGGTCGCCCCCGTGCGCTCGTCCAGGGTTTCAATGGGCTTGACGGAGGATTGGGTTTCGCACCCGGCCAGCCAACCGACGAGCAAGACAAGCGGAATTATGGCGTAGCGCATGTGTCCCAGTATACCGGGACGTGAGCTAGAACCGATTATGGGGTGGCGACTACACGCTATAATTTTGACCATGAGCAATCGTATCGGCCGCCACCCGGCGAATTTATGGGCGGTATTGGCGTTGGTGGGCTGTCTGGCGGCGCCGCTGCGGCCTGCCTTGGCCGAGGGAAACATCGCCGCCGCCGACCGCGTCGTCGTGCACAAGGCGGAGCACAAGCTCTACCTGTACAGCGGCAACCGCTTGCTGGGCGAGTACAAGGTACAGCTGGGCTTGAGTCCGTCGGGGCAGAAGGAGCGGGAACACGACTTTCGCACCCCCGAGGGCCGCTATTATCTGGCCCGGCGCAACACGCGCAGCGAGTTCTTCCTTGCCATTCAGGTATCCTATCCCAACAAAGAAGACGAGCTGCGTGCACGCAAGAATCGTTGGGCGCCGGGCGGCTCGATCATGATTCACGGATTCCCCAATACGCCGAAGCATCCGGCGGCGTACTACGAATCGAACGACTGGACGGATGGCTGCATTGCCTTGTCCAACTCCGACATGGTCGAAGTGTGGATGCGCACCCAGGACAATATTCCGATCGATATTTATCCGTAGCAGGTGCCGTGTGGAAACCACGATTCTCTCCTCTGACATGGTCGATGCACGGGTTGCGCCCAAAGGCAGCCTCGAGCATCTTTCGCAGCAGGAGATCGCCAAATTGCTCGACTCCGGGCAGGGCGGCCTTTATCCGCTGTTCCGCAAATGCGCGCTCGCAGTGCTCAATTCCGGCAGCGACATCGACGATGCGCGGTTGATCTTCGAAAAATACCGCGATTTCGATCTTAAGATCGTGCGCCAGGCCTGGGGCATCAAGCTCGAGATCAAGAATGCGCCGGCGGCGGCCTTCGTCGACGGCGTCATGATCCGGGGGCTGAAGGATCATCTGTTCGCGGTGCTGCGCGACGTGGTGTTCATTTCCAACGAGATCATGGAAAGCGGGCGCTTCGACCTCAATTCCTCGGCCAGCATCACCAATGCGGTGTTCCACATTCTGCGCAACGCGCGGGTCCTCGAGCTGCAAATGCGGCCGAATCTCGTGGTCTGCTGGGGCGGACACTCGATCCGGCGCATCGAATACGACTACACCAAGAAGGTCGGCTACGAACTCGGCTTGCGCGGCCTGGATGTGTGCACCGGCTGCGGCCCGGGCGCCATGAAAGGCCCGATGAAGGGCGCAACCATCGGACACTCGAAGCAGCGCATCGTCGACGGCCGGTACCTGGGCGTCACCGAACCCGGCATCATCGCGGCGGAGCCGCCCAACCCGATCGTCAGTCAATTGGTCATCATGCCGGACATCGAAAAGCGCCTGGAAGCCTTCGTCCGTCTGGGTCACGGCATCGTGATCTTCCCGGGCGGGGCGGGCACGGCCGAGGAGATCTTGTACCTGCTCGGCATATTGCTCGATCCGGCGAACCGCGATCTGCCCTTCCCCGTGGTATTCACCGGTCCGGCCGACAGCGCCGAGTATTTCGAGCAGATTCACCGCTTCATCGGCTCGACCCTGGGGTCGGCGGCGCAAACCCGCTACCAAATGATCATCGACGACCCCGCCGGCGTGGCGCGCGCCATGGTGCAGGGCTTGAGCCAGGTACGGGACTTTCGGCGGCAAGCGAGCGATTCGTACGGCTTCAACTGGCTGCTGAAGATCCCGCTGGACTTTCAACAGCCGTTCGAGGTCTCGCATGCTTCGATGCGGGCTCTGCGGCTGTCGCGCGACCAGCCGGCGCACGAGCGTGCCGCGAATCTCAGGCGCGCGTTTTCAGGTATCGTTGCGGGGAACATCAAGGAATACGGGATCAACGCCATCGAACGCCGCGGACCATTCGAACTTGCGGGCGAGCCATCCATCATGGAGCCGCTCGATCGCCTGCTGCGCTCCTTCGTCGCGCAGGGCCGCATGAAATTCACCGGCACCGAATACACGCCGTGCTACCGTCTCGTGGCATGAGCGTTCCGCAGCGCATCGGCTATCGATTCGATTTGCCGGACGGTTCCCAGAAATCTTTGGAATTCCACTTCCGCGCCGAGGACTTTCGGCTTGCCAACCCGCCTCCGGCGGCGCCGCCGTTCTGGACGGAGCTCGAGTTCAACCGCTGCGCCAACTGCCCGCTGCGAGCCGCCGAACATCCGCACTGTCCCGCGGCATTGCAGATGGCAGCGGCGATCGAACCGCTCTCGGCCCTGGTGTCCTTCGACACGGTCGGCGTGACGGTGACTCAGGCCGAGCGGGTGATATACGCCGAAACCTCGGCGCAGCACGCCATGAGTTCGGTACTCGGTTTGATCATGGCGACCGCAGGATGTCCCTGGACCGATCGCTTCCGGCCGATGGCGCGCTTCCATCTGCCGTTCGCGAGCGAGGTGGAAACCGTGTATCGCAGCGTCTGCATGTTCCTGCTGGCGCGCGAGCTCGCGGATGCCCGCGACCAGCACGGCTTCTCGACGCTGGAAATACTCTATGAGAATTTGCACGTCGTGAACCGCGACATGTCGCGGCGCCTAGGCGCGGCGACACGCGCCGATCCCGCGCGCAATGCGATGGCGCTGCTCGATGCCTACACGACGTTATTGCCGGCGGCGCTCGAGTCCTCGCTCGAGGAGTTGAAGCCGCTTTTCGATGCCTGGTAAACATGGGGGATTTTTACGCGATTTAACTTACCGCGACAGTCTCTGAGATGCGTATCCCAACGCTCGTCGGCAACCAGCGACAGTCGCAGGTCCCCTGTGACACAGTTCCTGCCATACGGGCGGCGCGACACTTACTGTCGTGTGCAAGGACAGAGGCACAAGCGATGAGCGACGTTAAACAAAATCGATACAGCGGCGTGGACCGCAGGGCTCCGCGCAACGAGGCGGGTGTTGCCAAGGCCGGCGCCGCCACGTCGCACTTCAAGACCGGCGGTCGCCACGGAGCGATCACCAACAACCTCTACAATTGGCACAGCTACAAGAACTGGGCGGAAAAAATTCGCGGTTCCTGGGAAGACAAGAAATAACAGCGGGCGCGCCGCGGCGCGCTCAGCCGGTTTCGCGCCACGCGCCTTCCTTTGCTTTCAACCAGGCCAGCAGCGGCTCCCAGTCCTGCAGGTCCTGTTGCACCACGTAACGCTTCATCTCGTACAGGCCCACGCCCTGTTCGGCCGCGCGTACATAGTTCTGTGAGTCGCGCAGCGTCGCTATCACCGGAATCCGCAGGGTTTCCAGGAACCGCATCAGCGACTGATAGATGATGGTGTTGCGCTTGACGCGATTCGCAACCACACCGATGCGATTCTCATCGCGCCGCACCTTGGCGATCAACAACAAGTCGGCGATGCATTTCGAGCATGCATGAATGTCGATGTCCGAGGGCAGCACCGGCACGATGATGGCATGCGCGCTCTTGGTCAACTCCGGCATATCCTGCGCCGGCACCGCGGCCGGAGTATCGACGACGACGTGGGCTGCATCCGCGGGAATCCTCATCTGCCACGCCCGCGTCATGCGCGAGTTGCGGTCGAAAGCCGCGATGCCATGGATGAATGCCTGCTCGGGCTTGCGCTTCTTCAGCCAGCGGGTGCTCGAGCCTTGGGAGTCGTTATCCGACAGCAGCGGACGATCACCCTGGCTCGCGAAATAACTGGCGAGGTTCGTGGCAATCGTCGTTTTGCCCGAACCACCCTTCGGGTTCAGGACGAGAATTCGCTGCATGTGGCATCAAGCCTACGCAGCCCCAGTCACCCTGGCAAGGGTGTGAACCTGCACACGGTTGCGGCAGCGGCGCTCGCCTAGACTCGCAGCACATGGAATGGATGCTGCAAGTAATTGACGAGCTCGATGATGCGCTGAGCACCGCACGGCAGTACTGCCTGGGCTTGATTGCCGAAATCGGTTTGCTGCAAGCCCCGCAGATCGATAGCCGGCGGCCGCTGCAAGAATTCGTTTAAGATGGCGCATGGTCCGGAATGGAACTTTGCAGAAAATAGGCGTTGCGCTCCTCATCGGCATGCTCTCGGCCTGCAGCCGCGAGCCCGCTGCGGCGCCCACAGGCGGGGTGAGTTCGATGCAATCCATGGAACTGAAACCGGGCACGGGCGTCGCTGTCAGCGGCGGGAAAATTGCCGCCGTGCAATACACGGGGTGGTTGTACGAGGCCTCGGCGAAGGACAACAAAGGCAAGCAGTTCGATAGTTCGCGCACCAGCGGACAGCCGTTCCGCTTTCCGGTCGGCGCCGGCCAGGTCATCAAGGGTTGGGATCAGGGTGTTCTCGGCATGAGGATCGGCGAGAGCCGCCGGCTCATCATCCCTCCGGATCTCGCCTACGGCGACAGCGGCGCGGGCGGCGTGATACCGCCGGGAGCAACCTTGGTATTCGATATCGATCTAGTCGCGATCGAATGACTGCTGCGCGCGAGCGCCTCATGATCCAAGGGCCGGCCGGCGCACTGGAGGCGATCGTCGAGGATCCCGGAACGGCGGATACACGCTACGGGGTTGTCTGTCATCCGCATCCAAAGTTTGGCGGCACCATGGACAACAAGGTGGTGACGACGGTCGCGCGCGCGCTGCAGGGGCAGGGCATTCCGACCGTGCGCTTCAACTTCCGCGGGGTCGGCGCCAGTGCGGGCGGTTTCGATGAAGGGAGCGGCGAGACCGACGATGCGGATGCGGTTGCCTCGTGGGGCGATGCGCGCTGGCCGCAGCGGACGCTGGTGATTGCGGGATTCTCGTTCGGCGCGATGGTGGCCTTGCGCCTGGCGCAACGGCGGCTGCCGGGTCAGCTCATCACCGTTGCGCCGGCGATCCGGCACCTGGACGCAGCCGCGGCGGCGGTGCCGCGTTGCCCTTGGCTGATTGTGCAGGGCGATGCCGATGACGTGGTGGAGCCTGCCGGGGTGATCTTTTGGGCGGAGCACCTGGAGCCGAGACCGCGTCTCATCGTGCTGCCCGGGGCCGGCCACTTCTTCCACGGCCGGCTGCACGACGTGCGCGACGCGGTCATCGATGCGATTCGGAACGGCTGATTCTTACAGCCGCTCCGAACGCAAGACGAATCAGTTTACGAATTCCTTGAGTGTCTTGAGCGCGGCAATGCGCACTTTCTTGCTCGCGGGCTTCGCTTTGAACATCATCTTCTCGCCGTTGAAAGGATTGACCCCCTCACGCGCCTTCGTGGCCGGTTTCTTTACGACTTTCATCTTCAGGAGTCCGGGCAACGTAAACAAGCCGTGACTGCGAAGACTCTTCTTGATGGAGGCGGAAAGCGAGTCAAACACGGCTCCGACCTGCTTCTTGGAGAGCTCTGTCTCCTTTGAAATGCTTGCGAGAATTTCAGACTTGGTCGGTGCTGCATTCTTTTTCGCCATATTAATTCTCCTGATGGTTTTGCGAGCGCGGGCATTTTGCCCGCAAATTCATATCGGCGCCGAAAATAACATAGAAAAAAGCCGATGTTTAGCGCATTTGCGAAAAAAGATTTGCGCGGCCCACGCTAAACATGCTTTGTTTTCAGGCTTCCGCGCCCCCGGGCCGCGCGCGCGTTGTCTGGTTCGCTGTGATTTCAGTCATGTAGGAAGCGATGTTCAACGAAGCAACACAAGCAAGGCGCCGATCAAGATGGACACCCACAGCACCGACAGATCGATTTGTCCGATCGGCGGAATGATCCGGCGTACGGGCTTCAAGATCGGTTCGCACAGTTGCGCGAGCAAGCGAACGCCGGGAGCGTAGCCGCCCGGCGAGACGAAACTCGTCAGCCAGTAAAGAAGCATGGCGAACAAATAGACGCGCAATATCAGGTCGGCCAGGGCGAGGACGGTGATGCGCAGAAATTGCAGCGGGTCGCCGAAGCCTGCGCCGATCAAGGCCAACGCTGCCACGGTGCGGACCGAGGCGACGATGAGCACCGCGATGACCGTTGCGGTGTCTATTTTTCCGATGGGAGGCAGTATCTTGCGCAGCGGCAGTATCAGCCAGTTGGTCACGCGTACGATCGCGTCGGCCATCGGATCCCGGAAATCGGCGCGCACCAATTGGAATAAAAATCGCAATACGAACGCCAGCGTCAGCAACCAGAGCAGGGTATCGACGATGTATCTAATCGCGTCCATGGCGGATCACTGTTGATGTTCTAGGGGGCGCCGTACTCGGCGGCGAGTTCGGCCGAGCGGCGGTCCGCGGCAGCCACGGCATGAGCGACGATAGCACGAAGCCCGGCGGCATCAAGAACCGCGAGCGCGGCGGCGGTCGTGCCGCCCTTCGAAGTAACCTGCTCGCGCAGCGTGGCGAGCGATTCCGTCGAGTGTTGCGCCATCTGCGCCGCGCCGACCGCCGTTGCCAACGTCAATTGGTGTGCGACGTCCTTGGGCAGTCCGCGTTCGTGTGCAGCCGCCTCGAGTGCTTCCATAAACAGGAAAAAGTATGCCGGTCCGCTGCCCGAGAGTGCGGTGACGGTGTCCATCTGCGATTCGTGCTCCACCCAGACGGTGGCGCTGACGGCCGCCATGATCATCTCGGCCAACGCCCGGTTGGCGTGGCCGACGCTCGCCGGCGCGTACAGACCGGTGGCGCCGAAGCCGTTCAAGGCGGGCCGATTCGGCATGGTGCGTACCACCGGCACGCGTGGTCCGAACCAGCGCGCGAGCGCGGCATGCGGGATGCCGGCCGCGACCGAAATCACCAAGGGCGGGCTTGCGGTCATGCCCGAAGCCAGGCCCAGGGCCACCGTGCGCATCTGCTGCGGCTTGACCGCCAGTATCAACGCTTCGGCGCCGCGCGCCGCGCCCGTATTGTCGGCAGCGGCGGTGACTCCGAAGTCGCGCACCAGCCGCTCAAGTTGCTCGCGGCTTGGATCGGCAACCACCACGCGCTCACCCGGCAGGCCGCGTCTGGTCAGGCCGCCGATCAGGGCCGCCGCCATGTTGCCGCCGCCGATGAACGCGAGCCTTCGTATGTTGTTCATCCCCGCTCCCCCCGACTCGCCGTCTACCGTTTCCCGAACAACGCCGTCCCGATGCGGACCAGCGTCGCGCCTGCGGCGATGGCGGACTCGAAGTCGGCGCTCATCCCCATCGACAGTGTATCGAGCTTGTGCCCGGCCGCGTTCAGCTCCTCCAGCAAAGTGCGCAGCCCCGCAAATATCGCCCGTTCCCCGGCGGTGTTCGCCTGCGGAGGCGGCACGCACATCAATCCGCGCAGGCGCACCCGCGGCAGCTCCTCGAGTGCCGAGGCGAGTTGCGGGACGGCCTGCGGCGCGACTCCGCTCTTGTTCGGCTCCGGCACCAGCTTCACCTGAATGCAGAGATTCAGGGGAGGAGCATGGAAAGGCCGCTGTGCCGAGAGTCGCTTGGCGACCTGCAAGCGGTCGACGCCGTGCACCCAGGCGAAGCGCTCGGCTATGGCGCGGGTCTTGTTGGATTGAATGGCGCCGATGAAGTGCCAGGTGAGCGGCAGGGAAGCCGTCAGATCCATCTTGGCGAGGGCTTCCTGGAGGTAGTTTTCCCCGAAATCCGTGACGCCCGCAGTGGCGGCCGCCCGGACGGTTTCGGCAGGCTGCGCCTTGGTGACGGCGACCAGGGTGACCGAGTCCGGATCCCGGCCGGCGGCCACGGCCGCCTGACGTATCTGAGACCGGACGTGGTTCACATGAAGCGTCAAATTCTGCGGACCAATTAACATATTGGGTGGCGACACCCTCTTATATACTGCTAGTGGCTAAAACCAGCTGAATTAGGAGCCGTAAATGGCGGTTGATATCGCGCAGCTACTCGCCTTTGCGGTGAAGAACAACGCCTCGGATTTGCATCTGTCGGCGGGAGTTCCGCCGATGATCCGCGTCGACGGCGACATGAAGCGCGTCAATATGCCGGCACTGGTGCACAAAGAAGTGCACAGCATGGTGTACGACATCATGAACGACAAGCAGCGCAAGGCTTTCGAAGAGTTTTTCGAAACGGATTTTTCGTTCGAAATCCCCAAGCTGGCGCGCTTCCGCGTCAACGCCTTCAACCAGAATCGCGGTGCGGGAGCGGTGTTCCGCAACATTCCGTCCACCATCCTGTCGCTCGACGAATTGAACGCACCGAAGACTTTCAAAGATCTGTGCATGCTTCCCCGCGGCCTCGTATTGGTGACCGGCCCGACCGGCTCGGGCAAATCCACGACGCTTGCCGGCATGGTCAATCATTGCAACGACAATCGCCCGGACCACATTATCACGATCGAAGATCCCATAGAGTTCGTGCACGAGAGCAAGCGCTGCCTCGTCAACCAGCGCGAAGTGCATCGCGATACCCTGGGCTTCAGCGAAGCGCTGCGCTCGGCGCTGCGCGAAGATCCCGACGTCATCCTGGTCGGTGAAATGCGCGATCTGGAAACCATCCGCCTGGCGCTGACCGCGGCGGAGACGGGGCACCTGGTGTTCGGCACGCTGCATACGAGTTCCGCCGCCAAAACCATCGACCGTATCGTGGACGTGTTCCCGGCCGCCGAGAAGGACATGGTCCGTGCCATGATGTCCGAGAGCTTACGGGCCGTGATTTCGCAAACCCTGATGAAACGCGTGGGCGGCGGCCGTATTGCGGCGCACGAAATCATGATCGGCACGCCGGCGATACGCAACTTGATTCGAGAGGGCAAAATTGCGCAAATGTATTCGGCGATTCAAACCGGTCAGGGACAAGGCATGCAGACTCTCGATCAATGCCTGCAGGAGCTGGTGCAAAAGGGCGTCGTAAGCCGGGAAGAGGCCAAGTACAAGGCGCAGAACAAGGACAGCATCTAATGGAACGCGAACAAGCAATACGCCTGATGCAAGACTTGCTTCGGCGCATGGTGGAAAAGAAGGGTTCCGATTTGTTCATCACCGCGGGCTTTCCGCCCGCGATCAAGGTGGACGGGGAAATCCGCCCGCAGTCCGACCGCTCGTTGAGCCCGGAGCAGAGCGCGGGCCTGGTGCGCGCCATCATGAACGACCGGCAGACCAAGGAATTCGACTCCACCAAGGAGTGCAATTTCGCGATTGCGCCTCCCGGCATCGGCCGTTTCCGCGTCAGCGCCTTCGTGCAGCAGGGCTTCACCGGCGCGGTGCTGCGCACCATCAACGCCAAGATCCCGACGTTCGAGGAGCTCGAATTACCGCCCGTTTTGCGCGAGGTGGTGCTGTCGAAGCGTGGCTTCGTGATCCTGGTGGGCGGCACCGGATCCGGTAAATCCACCTCGCTTGCCGCGATGGTGGGGTATCGCAACGAAAAGACGCGCGGCCACATCGTCACCATCGAAGACCCGGTGGAATACGTGCACGCGCACAAGGGCTGCGTGGTCACGCACCGCGAGGTCGGCGTCGATTGCGAGAGCTGGCACCTGGCCCTGAAGAACACGCTGCGCCAGGCCCCGGACGTGATTCTCATAGGCGAAATCCGCGACCGCGAGACCATGGAGTACGGCATCCAATTCGCCGAGACCGGGCATCTGGTGCTGGCCACCCTGCACGCCAACAGTTCGAACCAGGCGATCGACCGCATCATCAATTTCTTTCCGGAAGAGCGCCGTGAACAGCTGCTGATGGACTTGTCGCTGAACATACGCGCGCTCATTTCGCAGCGCCTGATCCCGCGCGAAGCGGGCTCGGGGCGCATCGCGGCGATGGAAATCATGTTGAACTCGCCTTTGATCGCCGATTTGATCTTTAAGGGCGATGTTGCCAAGATCAAGGACGTGATGTCGCGCTCCAACCGGCTCGGCATGAAGACGTTCGATCAGGCGCTGTTCGAATTGTACGAAGCAGGATTGATTTCGTATGAAGATGCCCTGCGCAACGCGGACTCGAAGAACGAGCTGCGCCTGCGCGTCAAACTCGAGAGCAAGCGGGAAATGAAGAATCCGGAAGAAGCCGGCCAATCGCTGCAGATCGTCGAGGAAGAAGAAGGCCAGGTGTTCTAGTCCATGTCCGCAGCACCCGAGGTTCCGGCTCAGGTAATGAATACCAAGCCGCTGTTCAAGCTTATGGTCGAGCGCAAAGCCTCGGACCTGTTCTTCACCTGCAACGCCCCGGTCAAGATAAAAATCGAGGGCAAGATATTCCCCGTCAACAAGCAGGTCTTGAGCCCCGAGACGGTGCGCCAGGCGGCGCTCGGACTCATGACCCAGGAGCAGATCGAGCACTTCAACGAAGAGTTGGAAATCGATTTCGCCATCTCCGAGACCGGTCTCGGCCGCTTCCGGGTCAACGTCTTCTATCAGCGCGGCTATCCCGCGATGGTGCTGCGCTACATCACGGCGGAAATGCCCAGGCTTGAAGACCTCGGCTTGCCCGACGTATTCAAAGAATTGATGATGCTGAAGCGCGGGATGATTCTCATGGTGGGCGCGGCGGGCGCGGGCAAATCGACGACGCTTGCCGCGATGATCAATTACCGCAACGAGACCTCGTCGGACCATATTTTGACCATCGAGGATCCGATCGAATTCCTGCACACCAACAAGAAGTCGATCGTCAACCAGCGCGAAGTGGGTCTGGACACCAAATCATTCGCGCGCGCGTTGCGCAGCGCGGTGCGTTCCGCTCCGGACGTGATTCTGGTCGGTGAAATCCGCGACCGGGAAACCATGGAGGCCGCCATCGCGCTCGCCGGCACCGGGCACTTGTGCATCGCCACCTTGCACGCCAACAATTGCGCCGAGACCCTGGATCGCATCATCAACATGTTTCCGCGCGACCAGCACGCCCAGATCTTCCTGGATCTGTCGCAGTACCTGCGCGCGATTTTGTCGCAGCGGCTGGTGGTTGCGAAAACCGGCGCGCGCGTCGCGGCGTCCGAAGTGATGGTCAATACGCCGTACATGTCCGAGCTCATCAAGAAGGGCGACGTGATCGGCGTCAAGGAGGCGATCCGCACCGGCACCGAGCGCGGCATGCTGAGTTTCGACAGCTCGCTCTACAACCTGGTGCGTGAGGGGCGAATCGAGCTCGAGGAAGCCTTGTCGAGCGCCGACTCGCGCACCAATCTCGAAGCCAAGATCAATTTCGGCTGAACGGCGGCTTCGCAGCGCTCGAGGTTGCCCTCGAACTCGCGGCTGCATACATCCCAACCGGATTTCAGGGCGCGATCCCGGCAGGCCTTGGGGTCCAGCGCGAGCGCGCGGCGCGCGGCCGCCGCGAGATCGGTGTCGAGAGCGCCGGTCACCCCGTCTTCGATGACATCGATCGGCCCGGTCACCGGGTACGCGGCGACGGGCACGCCGCAGGCCATGGCTTCGAGATTGACGAGGCCGAAGGTGTCGGTCCGGCTCGGGAACACCATGATGTCGGCCGCCGCCAGGTGCATCGCGAGGTCCTTGCCGAAACGATAGCCGGCGAAGGTTGCATGCGGATGCTGCTTCTCGAGCCGCGCCCGTTCCGGACCGTCGCCGACGATGAGCTTGCTGCCGCTCCAGGCCATGTTCAAGAAAGCGTCGATGTTCTTTTCGACCGCCACGCGCCCCACATAGGCGGCGATCGGGCGCGGCAGGGTCAGAAAGTCCTTCGGGTGGGGCTTGAATACGTCGGTATCCACGCCGCGGCGCCAACCGGCCAGGTTGTCGAAGCCCTGCGCGGCCAGATCCCGGCGCACCGAGGGGGTGCTCACCATGCAGCGCACGGCGGCGCCGTGAAACCAGCGCAGCGCGCGGTACGAGGCCTTGAGCGGGATTGGGAACCGTGCGCGCAGATACTGGGGAAACTGCGTGTGATAGGAGGTGGTGAAGCGGATACCCCGGCCGATGCAGAAACGCCGCGCGCTCAGGCCCAAAGGGCCTTCGGTTGCGATGTGCAGCGCCTGCGGCGAGAAGCTCAAGATGCTCTGTTCCACTTTTCGATAGGGCAGGATCGAGAGGCGGATTTCCGGATAGGTTGGACAGGCGACGCTGTGAAAATCGCGCGGCTGAACGATTCTGACCTCATGACCGAAACGCCCGAGCCATGCGGCGGTATGCGCGAGCGTGCTGACGACGCCGTTGGTTTGCGGAAACCATGCATCGGTGACAATCATGATTCTCATGCGCCTTCACCATCGCACGACGCCATGACGAAACGATGAATCGGCGCGGCCTCGATGTAACAGCCGTGTAACGAAAATCCTATATTTGCTTCATGGCACGCCGTGTTTGGCGTTTTCTCGGGGAATCACCATGCGAAGCTTCTTGGCGGAATTGCGCACCCAGCGGTGGGACGATCATCGCTACTACCATCACAGCCGGATCAACCAGTCGCTGCACCTGTTGAGCGCACTCAGCTTCATCGTCGCCTACATCACCGCGTTCACCGATCCGGCCAAGTCCGCGCTCATCGGCTGGCTCGTGTCCATGGTCAGCCGGCAATCCGGACATTTTTTCTTCGAGCCGAAAGGCTACGATACGGTGAACCGGGCGAGCCACGCGCACAAGGAAGAAATCAAGGTTGGATACAACCTCAAGCGGAAGGTGATCCTGCACGCGGTATGGGCGCTGTCGCCCGCGCTGTTATGGCTCGACCCGGGCTTGTTCGGCCTGTTCAAGACGCATGGCGGCGGCGCCGAGTTCGTGCGCCACGTGGGTGAGATCTGGCTGATGGTCGGCATCGGCGCGCTGTTGTTGCGCACCGTGCACCTGTTCTTCATAAAGGACGTGCAGACCGGATTGGTGTGGCTCACCAAGATCATCACGGATCCGTTCAACGACGTGAAGACCTACTACAAAGCGCCGCTCTACTTGATGCGCGGCGAACTGATCGATCCGATGGGCGGCGTCCCGGCCCATCGGGCTTGAAGCATTTCCCGCAGCACCCGGCGGCGAATGGATCGATTGGTGAGCGGCGGTTCCGCCCACCACCAGCCGTCGCGCTGCATGTCCGCGGCCGCCGCCACAAAGCGGGCGGCGACCTCGGCAAAATCGGCGTCGGTGTAATTCAAACTGAAGATGAGGCGCCCGCTCCCGACCCAGCTCAGCGCCAGCCCGGCGGCGCGCAAATAGTATTGAAACATCCAGTTATAACGCGACGGCGAGGTGTAGAGAATGGTCCATATCGTCGACAGGTTGGCCACCTGCACCGGCAGCTGTGCGGCGCGCAGCCGTTGGTTGAGCTCGAGCGCACGACGGTTCCAGGTCGCATCGAGATCCCGGTACACGGCGCGCAGCGCGTCGCCGTCGAGACGCTGCAAGAACTCGTACATCGCCCCCATGACGTACGGATGGGCATTGAATGTTCCGCGCGCAAAGCAGATATCCGCGGGCCGGTCTTCGCGAAAGCGGCGCATGAATTCGGCGCGCCCGCACAGCACCCCGACGGGGAGCCCCCCGGCAACCGTCTTGCCGTAGGTCACCAGATCGGCGCGCACCCCGAAGTATTCCTGCGCCCCGCCCGGCGCGAGGCGGAAGCCGACGAACACTTCGTCGAAGATCAACACGATGCGGGCCGCGCTGCAGACCTCGCGCAACCGCGTGAGCCACGCGGCATAGGCGTCACGATCGAAATGGGCGGCGCGGCCGCTGTCGATGAGAGTCGAGTCGCCCGGCGCGCTCGCATTCGGATGCAAAGCCTGCAGTGGATTGACCAGCACGCAGGCGATGTCGCGCCGATCCCGCAGCACACGCAAGCTGCGCTCGTCCATGTCAGTCAAGGTGTAGGTTTCGCGGGCGGCGAGAGGATTGCCGACACCCGGCTGCACGTCGCCCCACCATCCATGATAGGCGCCGCAGAATCGGACCAGGTAGCTGCGGCCGGTGTGGTAGCGGGCGAGACGCACGGCCTGCATCACCGCCTCGGTGCCGGACATGTGAAAGGAGATCTCCTCCTGTCCCGAAATTTGCAGCAGGCGGCGCACGTTGTAGGCGGTCACCGGATGGTATGCGCCGAGCACCGGGCCGAGCTTCTCGACGCGCGCGCTGCCCTGTTCGATGCACTCTTTGTAAAAGTCATAGCCGAAGACGTTGACGCCGTACGAGCCGGTCAGATCATAGAAGCGGTTGCCGTCGAGATCGGCGACCGTGACTCCGGAGGAAGACTCGAGGAAGCTGCCGGACTCGAGGTGACGCCGCACGAAACCGCTGAATTGGAACGGCACCCGGTAGCGCGAGGTGAACTGCAGGTCGGACACCCCCAGGGCGGCCTCGCTGCCGAGGTCAAGCGTCTTTTTGCAGCGCTCGGCAAAAATGACCGCCAAGCGCATGAAGCCGGCACGGCGGATCGCCTCGATGTCCGGCGGGGCGGCATCGGCGCGGAAGAATTGCGCCGCATCGTACTCGTAAAACGGCACCAGCGAAGCGAAGCGGCGTGCCATGCGTGAATGCCCGGTCAGCGAGCGATGCTTGGCGCGCGACAGCTGCAGCCGCAGCTCGAGCCTGCGCAGCAGGACGAGGAGTGCAAGTCCGGCCAGCACGTACAACAGTATCCTGACGATTGCCGCATTCCATGAATTACCTGCAGATGGCGCACTGTATTGCAGCGCGATGACATTGAGATGACGGCAAAATCCCTGATCGCGCGCATCGTTCAGCAGGAGGACATCAACTTCCTGCTGACCAACCGCATCCCGCGCCGGTTGTTGACGCAGTTGGCGGGCTGGCTGAGCCGGATCGAGCAGCCTTGGATCTCGGCGGCCTGCATTGCAGTGTGGCGGCTGTTCTCCGATCTTGACTTGAGCGAGGCGAAGAAATCGCGCTTCAAGAGCATGCAGGATTGCTTTACACGCGAACTGAAGGACGGCGCGCGGCCGATCGATCCGGATCCGCGCTGCATCGTAAGCCCGTGCGACGCGTTGGTCGGCGCGTGCGGCAAGGTGGCGGACGGTACGGTGCTCCAAGCAAAGGGCTTCCCCTACCCACTCCTCGATCTTTTGGGCGATCCCGACCTGGTGCGTTACTACCGAAAGGGTCAGTACGCCACGCTGCGCTTGACCTCGGGCATGTATCACCGCTTCCATGCCCCCGGCGACTGTCGGGTGGAGCAGGTCAATTACATTTCCGGCGACACCTGGAACGTGAATCCGATCGCTCTGCAGCGCATCGAGAGGCTTTTCTGCAGGAACGAGCGCGCGGTCATCCGCTGCCGGCTCGCGCCGCAAGGCGCCATTCTGACGCTGGTGCCCGTGGCCGCGATCCTGGTCGCGAGCATCCGCCTGCGATTCCTGGACGTGCGGCTGCGTCTGTCCTATCGCGGGCCGCACGTCATTGCCTGCGATGCGGCCTTGCATCGCGGCGAAGAGATGGGTTGGTTCGAGCATGGCTCGACCATCATCGTTTTCGCCCCGCGCGGCGCCTCCTTGAGCGAAGGCGTGCATGAGGGCGGCCGCATCAAGGCGGGGCAGGCCTTGATGCGGATCGACCGGCTTGCAGCGGCCGTTACAGCGGCCGGCGATGGCGGGTGAGCGTGGCAGCTATGGCGGCGAGCACCGCCATGCGAACGGCGACGCCGTTGTTGACTTGCTCGCGAATGACCGAGCGCGGGCCGTCGGCCACTTCCGATGCGATCTCCACGCCCCGGTTCATGGGACCCGGATGCATGACGAGCACGCTGGGCGACGCCAATTTCACCCGCCTGACGTCGAGACCGAATTCGCGAAAGTAGGCGGCATCATCGAGCGATGCGCTTTGCACCATGCGCTCTTTCTGGATGCGCAGCATCATCACCACGTCGGCGCCGGCGATTCCGTCTTCAATGCGGGTGAAGCGCAGCGCGCCGCGAAATTCGACCTCCGCCGGCAGGAGCGCCTCCGGTGCCACCAGCCGGACTTCAGTGGTGCCGAGTGTGCTGAGCGCCTGATGGACCGATCGCGCGACGCGCGAATGCTTGATGTCGCCGACGATTGCCACCTTGAGGCCCGCGAAACGCCGCTTGTGGGTTCGAATGGTCAATACGTCGAGCAATCCCTGCGTGGGGTGGGATACATGCGCTTCGCCCGCGCTGATCACCGACACGTGCGGTGCGACGTGATCGATGAGGAATTCCGGCATGCCGGCCTCGGAATCGCGGATCACGAACACGTCGGTGTTCATGGCTTCGAGCGTATAGATGGTGTCCAACATGCTCTCGCCCTTGGCGCGGGAACTCGAATGCAAGTCGAGATTGAGCACGTGAGCACCCAAACGGCGGCTCGCGAGATCGAACGAGGCGCGCGTGCGGGTGCTGGGTTCGAAAAATAGGTTGGCGAGAGTCACGCCGGCGAGTTCGCGGCCTTCGTACGCCGGCTGTCCGGGCAGCCGGCGGTAGGTCTCGGCCCGATCGAGAATCGCGACCAGCGCCTCGCGGCTCAGCCCATCGAGCGTGATGAGGTGGCGCAGGCCCCCGGCGCCGTCTTGTTGTGAACGCATGTGCGCCTCAATGTTGCCCGAACCAACGATCCAGAATGACGCAAGCCGCCGCCGCATCGACGGCAGCTTTGCCGACACGCCGCCGGCGCAGTCCCGATTCGCGTTGCGACCTGAGCAGCGCCTGCGCCTCCCGGGACGAATAACGCTCGTCGACCAGCACCACCTGCAGCGGATAGCGGCGCCCCATCTCGGCGGCGAACTTCCGGGCGGCGCCCGTCATGGCGCTGTCGGAACCATCTACATTATACGGGAGGCCGACCACCGCCAGGGACGGTTGCCATTCGCGCAGCAGCGCATCGATCACGGCCCAGCGAGGCCCGGCCGCATCCGACGGTACGGCTTTCAAGGGAGCAGCCGTGCGGCTCAGCGTGTCGCCGCAGGCGACACCGATGCGGCGCAGCCCGAAATCGAAGGCCAGCACGATCCGCGGCACACCGCTTCCCGGCGCGCCGGGCACAGCGGGAGCCGGATCCGGCGATTCAGGCATTGCCGCTGATGGCGCTGATACGGGACAGCTCGACTCCCAGCAGGCGTCCGGCCGCGGCCCAGCGGGATTCGAACGGCAAATCGAAGATCAAACCCAGGTCCACCGGCGCGCTCAACCAGGCGTTGGCCCGGATCTCGTCCTCCAGCTGCCCGCTGTCCCAGCCCGCGTAACCCAGGGCGACGACGGCCTGCTGTGGTCCCTCGCCGCGCGCCATTGCCGCCAAGATGTCGCGCGACGTCGTCACGTGGATCGCTTCCGACACCTTGAGCGTCGAATCCCACGCGCCGCCGGCCCGGTGCACGACGAAGCCGCGGTCGGTCTGCATGGGCCCGCCGCGCAACACCGGCTGCTCACGCAGCGGCCCCCGCTCGAGTTCAATCTCCAACTGCTCGAAGATCTCGGCCATCCGCATGGGTAACGGCTTGTTGAGAATCAGCCCGAGCGCCCCACTCGGACTGTGATCGCAAATCAATGCCACGGTCTGCGCAAAGTTGGGATCGCCCATCGCGGGCATGGCGATCAGTAACTGATTGGTGAGGTAACCGGAATCGCTAATTGCCAGGCTCCGAATAAAAAACGTGACTGCCTTGCGATACTCCGCCCAGGAACTGCCATTCGTAGGCTATCCGTATCTCGTCGTGCTTCGCCAGCAGCTCCCCCGGGAAAGGGTCGAACGGTGCGGCGAGCGTGAGGATTCTCATGGCGGCCTCGTCGATCTCCACATGCCCGCTGCTGCGGCGAACCATGGTCTGAAGCAGCTTACCATCCCCGCCGATGGTCACCTCGATGACCGGCGTGCCGGAGAGTTTCTGGCGGCGCGCAGCGTCCGGAAAATTCAGGGTGCCCACACGCTCGATCTTACGTCGCCAGCTGTCCAAGTAAACGGCCACGTCGGATTCGCGCGTGTCAGCCGCGATCCAGAGCTGGCGGGAGGCCTCGCCCCGCAAATGCAGCTCCACCCCGTCGTCGTTGGGAGTGATGGCGAGATCCGGCCGTTTCTCAAGCAACACAGGCAGTTGCGATGATTCCTTGGCCGCGGCGGTCGACGCAAAATAGAGGATCTTGTGCGCCGGCATGCGTGTCGCGATCAATTCTTCGCCGCCGGCATCGGAGCCGGCTTGCTGCGCCGCGAACCCGGCACCGTTGGGGATGCCCGCACGCTCGACCGGCATCAATGAGGATTTGGGGATCAAGGTACGCTCGCGCCGGATCGAATTGCCGGACCCCAGCTGCGTGCGCTCGGAAAGGTACTGCGCATGGGGATTCTGCGCTGCGCTCGGCACCTGGTCGTTGACCAGAACGACCTCGAGGGACGGCGCTCCATCGTCGGCCGCCTTACTTCCCGGCGAATTGAACGTGACACCGAGAATCACGATGCCGTGAAACAACGCCGCCAAAAAGCAGGTCGTCAGCATCCGGTCGCTCGCGGGCGGCAGCCCCGAATGCAGCATGTCGGCAGGGTGATACGTATCGGCCGTCACGCGGTGCCCAAGATCCGCTGCAATGCGTCGACCAGCAGCGCCCCTATGTCGAGACCCCGCATCTTGTTCAGTTCGCGAATGCCGGTGGGGCTCGTGACGTTGATTTCGGTGACGTAGTCGCCGATGACGTCCAAACCGACGAAAACCATCCCGGCGTCCTTCATCCTGGGTCCGATTTGCGAACACAGCCACCGGTCGCGTTCGTTGAGCGCGCGGCTCTCGGCCCGTGCACCCGCAGCCAGGTTGCCGCGGTTATCCTCGGGGTCCGGAATCCGCGCAAGGGCGAAGGGGACCGGCTCGCCGTCCACCAGGAGGATCCGGCAATCGCCGGCCGTCACGATCTCGGGTAGGTAGCGCTGCACAATCGCGTAACGCGAGCCGTAGGCGGTCAGCGATTCGAACACCACGTTGCGGTTCTTGTCGCCGTGCTCGAGAACGAAGATCGATTTGCCGCCCATGCCATCGAGCGGCTTGCATACCGCTTTGCCGTGCTCGCGCAGGAATTCACCCATATCGTGCATGTCGCGGGTGATGAGCGTCGGCGCGCAGCACTCGGGAAACCAGGCCGTATAGACCTTCTCGTTCATATCCCGCAGCCCCTGCGGCCGGTTGCACACCAGCGCACCCTGTGCTTCGGCACGATCCAGGATGTAGGTCGTGTAGATGTATTCGGTGTCGAACGGCGGATCCTTGCGCATCAAGATCGCGTCGAATTCACCCAGCCTGGCCGCCTGCGCCGCGCCGCGCACAAACCACCTCTCGAGGTCCGCGAACACTTGCAGCGGCGCGAGCCGGCCCCAGGCGACTCCGTCGCGCAGCCAAAGATGCTTTTGCTCTGCATAAAAAAGTTGCCAGCCGCGCGCTTGTGCCGCGAGCAATATCGCCAAGGTGCTGTCCTTGGCCGGCTTTATCGCTTCGATCGGGTCCATGACCACGACGAGACGGGCAGAGGGAGACATGCTCATTCCTTCTAGGAAGAAAAATTTCGCGGCTCAGTCTAGCCTACGTCGACGCCGTGGGGTTCGCCTCTGCTCACATGAGAAAACTGTGAACCAGGCCACCGTTGTTTCCGCGGCCATACCCCGAAATGTCGACCCCATACCGTGGCTTGCGGGGGCCGGATATGTTAAAAAGCCACAAGATTCCAGCACATACGCACACGCAGCTTCGAGCGCCCCAAGCGGGGGCGGATTCGTGGAGAGCATGATCACTACGGCCAAGCCGAAACTCACGGGACTCAAGGTTCTCGTCATCGACGACAGCAAGACCATCCGACGGACAGCCGAAACTCTTCTGACAAAGGAGGGCTGCGAGGTGTTCACGGCCGTCGATGGATTCGACGCACTCTCCAAGATTGCCGACCATCAACCCGACATCGTGTTCGTGGACATCATGATGCCGCGCCTCGACGGCTATCAAACGTGCTCGCTGATCAAGCACAACAAGGTGTTCAGGCAAATCCCGGTCATAATGCTGTCGAGCAAAGATGGATTGTTTGATCGGGCGCGCGGCCGTATCGTGGGCTCGGAGCACTATCTCACGAAGCCGTTCACCAAGGACGAATTGCTCGGCGCGATCGAAGCTCACGTCGGAAAATGACGGAGACCATAAGAATGGCATTAATTCTCATCGTTGACGATTCACCCACCGAGGTTTTCGTCATGCAGAAGGCCCTCGAGAAGCATGGCTTCAAGACCGCCGCGGCCGAGAACGGCGAAGAAGGCGTTCGCAAGGCGAAGGCCATGAAGCCGGATCTCATCTTCATGGACATCGTGATGCCCGGGGTGAATGGCTACCAAGCAACCCGGATGCTCATCAACGATCCGGAAACCAGTTTGATTCCGATCATCATGGTGACCACCAAGGGTCAGGAGACCGACCGGGTGTGGGGTCTGCGCCAAGGCGCAGTGGACTATCTGGTCAAGCCGGTGTCGGCGCAGGCGTTGGTCGAGAAGGCACAGGCCGCGCTGGCGGTATGACGAGCATGAGCGGGAGCGACACCAGCTTGCGCAGCTTGCGCGACCGGCCGTTCGAATTGCTCAAGGAATTGGAGAAGCGCAGCCGCGCGGTGACCGCGAGCAGCGTTCCTGAAGCCGGTGCCGGGCAGGAGTGGGTCGGGGTGGCGTTTCGCATGGGGGGCGAGACGTTTTTGGTGGCGCGCGAGGAAACCCGCGAGGTATTGGGCTATCCTGCGGTGGTCACGCGCATCCCCGGCGCGAAAAGCTGGGTGAAAGGATTGGCGAACGTTCGCGGGCAGCTGCTGCCTATGCTGGACCTGCGGCAATTCTTGGGCAGCGGCGCGACCGTCTCCAGCCGCAACACCCGGGTTGTCGTGGTCAACCATCGGGATATCCCGGCAGGGCTGATGGTGGACGAAGTGCTGGGTTTTCGCCGTTTCGCGGAAGCGGAGTTCAACGCCGAAGCGCCGCCGACCGTGATCCGCTGCGATAGTTATCTTGCGGGCGCCTTTCGCCGCGGCAGCGAGGTATGGCCGGTGTTGAGTTTGAAGAGTTTGGTGGAGAGCCAGAGCTTTTTACAGGCCGCTAGCTAAAGTTCCTGTGGAACAACGATGACGACGCGAAATGATACGGGTCCAGGGCCGAAATTCTTGCCAGTGCTGGCGGCGCTCATCGTCCTTTGCCTGGCGGGCGCGGCCGGTTTGACCGTCCTCACGCCCAGTGCCGCTCCCGTCGTCGCGCCCGCCGAGTTGTCCCTGGTGGTGCAACGCATTCCCTTCGAGGCGCAAAACGCCCTGCGAGGCGAATCGGGCGCGTTCGATGCGCTCGCGAAAAGCGCGGCGCGGCTCAAGACGCTGCGCGCCGCGGCGCCCGACGCAATCCCGGCCGGCGCCGGAAATTGGAACAAGGTGACCGACGATGTGAGCGCCGTCAGCGAAGCGCGCGCCGCGGTCGCGACCATTCAAGGTTCGAGTCAGGAAGCTCGCGAGCTGGCGCCCAAGCTGTTGTCGGAGCTCGGCGATCTCGCCAGTGCAGTCGGCGTGCAGAAGCTCGAGGGCATGAGCCGCTATCTTGAAAGATTCGAGCTCATGGTTCAGCGCATCCAGCAAGACTTGAACGGCCTTGCCACCGGCGTCAGCGACGCGGCTCCGGCCGCACAGCGCCTCGCCGACAGCCTGGAGTTCCTGAATCAGGTGATGCGCGGATTATCCGGGGAGGAATCCGGTCTCGCCTTGACCCGCGTCACAGGCGCCGACGCCGAGCAACGCTTGAAGACGGTGGTTGCCCGCAATCAGCAATACGGCACCAGCGTGCGCAAGGCAATCGGCGCGGCCGAAGCGCTGTCGAAGGCGCAAACGGCGGCGCGCACGCTGCCGGCCCTGGCGAGCAGCCTGGCCACGCAATTGGGGGATGTTCCGGCGCGAGCCGATACGGGGCCAGGTTATAAACAGTGGGTCTTATCCTTGCTGGGGGTCGCCGCCCTGCTGCTGGCGGTACTCGTTTGGATCTACCTGAAAACCGTCAACGTGCGCCGAACCAGCGAGCAGCGCGTGCGCGAGAACGAGCGCAACCAAGAGGCGATCATGCGATTGCTCGACGAACTGTCGAGTCTCGCCGACGGCGATCTGACGGTGCAGGCGACCGTAACCGAGGATATAACCGGGGCGATTGCCGACTCGATCAACTACGCGATCGAGGCGCTGCGCGAGCTCGTCACCACCATCAACGACAGCGCGATTCAGCTCGACGGCGCCACCAAGCAAACCCAGGCGGCCGCTTCGCACATGGCGAAGGCCTCGAGCGCCCAGTCCCGGCAGATTTCCTCGGCCAGCGAATCCATGGTCGACATGGCGGCCTCGATCGAGGAGGTCTCCGGCAACTCGGAGCGCTGCTCGGACGTCGCGCGGCATTCGGTCGACATCGCCCACAAGGGTGGCGATGCGGTACGGCGGACCATCGACGGCATGAACGCGATTCGCGAGACCATCCAGGAGACCAGCAAGCGCATCAAGCGCCTGGGCGAGAGTTCTCAGGAAATCGGCAATATCGTCGAATTGATCAACGATATCGCCGAGCAAACGAATATTCTGGCGCTCAACGCTTCAATCCAGGCCTCGATGGCGGGCGAGGCGGGGAGAGGTTTTGCGGTTGTGGCGGATGAGGTGCAGAGACTGGCCGAGCGGGCGGCGAACGCCACCAAGCAAATCGAGGTTTTGGTGCGCACCATCCAAACCGACACCAACGAGGCGGTGGTTTCCATGGAGCGCAGCACCACCGACGTGGTGGGCGGAGCGTTGCTGGCGGAGAACGCCGGCGCCGCCTTGGAGGAAATCGAACAGGTGTCCAACCAGATCGCGAGCTTGGTGCAGAACATCTCCGCGAGCGCACGCCAGCAGGCGGTTGCGTCCGGAAATATATCGAAGAACATGCAGGTGGTGCGGGAGATCTCCACCCAGGCGGCCGCCGGCACCACGGCGACGTCCACCTCGATCGCCAAACTTGCGGCATTGTCGGCTCAGTTGCGAAAGTCGGTGGCGGGATTCCGGCTGCCGGATTATGGCGGCGGCACGACCACCGTCGGGGAGAAATCCGCGTCCGCTTCCTCGCCCCGGCTGCCGCCGGTGAACCAGCCCGCGAACAACGGCGGATCGGGCGCCAAGATCCGCAAGGCCTCAGGCTTCGGCGCCTAGCCGCAAACCGATTCCGGCATGACCGACATCAGTTCTCAAACCCTGCACATCGTCGCGAAAGAACTTGCGGTGACGTTGAACGACGCACGCGCCTCGCTCGAGGCGTATGCCGATCGACCCGACAGCCCGGATCTGCTCGAGAAGTGTGCCGATCAGCTGCACTCGGCCCACGGCGTGTTGCGATTGGTCGAGGTGTACGGCGCGGCGCTGCTCGCCGAGGAAATGGAGCACGTCACCCGGTACCTCCTGAGCTCGGACAACGACCAGAAGCGCCACGTCGACGGCCTCGACGCCTTGATGCGCGCCATGGTGCAGCTGCCGACATACCTCGAGCGGGTGATGTCCGGCGGACGCGACCTGGCTTTGGTGCTGCTGCCGTTGCTCAACGATCTGCGTTCGGTCCGCGGCAGCCCCTTGTTGTCCGAGGGAACGCTGTTGCTGCTGAATTTGAAGTCCGACCAGCCGGCACAGCCGCAAGTGCAGCGCCAGGGCGAACAGGTCATTTCGGTGGCGCAGTGGGCGCGGCGGCTGCGGCCGCGATTCCAGATCGGCCTGTTGGGATACATTCGCGGCGAGCGCACCGAGCAAAATCTGGAGATTCTGGCGAAGGTCGCCGACAAGCTCGAGCAGGTTGCCACCAGCCAACCGGTGTTTCAATTATGGTGGGTTGTCGGCGCGATCCTCGAGGCGGTGCGCGCCAACGGCTTGGAAGGCAGTGCCACACTCAAGCGCTTGCTGGGGCAGGCGGACCGGCAGATCAAGGCATTGTACGAACTCGGCGAGGGTCGCTATTGCGAGGACCCGCCGATCGACCTGTTGAACAACCTGTTGTATTACGTCGCTCGCTCGACGACCGGAGGCGGCCGTATCGCAGCGGTGCGCGCCTCATTCAAGCTCACCGAATTGTTGCCGGTCGACGATTCGATCGAGCAGGAACGCGAGAGCCTGTCGGCGCCGAGCGTCAAGCTGATGCGCACGGTTGCCGCCGCCATCAAGGAGGACTTGTCCAAGGTCAAGGATGTCCTCGATATCTTCGTGCGCCGGGGCGGCGGCCGCAGCGAGGAGCTCATACCGCAGCTTGAGCTGCTGAAGAAGATCAGCGACACGCTCGGCGTTCTGGGACTTGGCGAATTGCGGCAGCGTGTCCAGGAAGAAATATCCGAGCTCTCCGAAATCGTGACCGACGGCAAGATTCCGCCCGACGAGTCCTTGATCAAAGTGGCCGGGGTGCTGCTGTCGGTGGAAGACAGCCTCGATGATCAATTGGTGCGCCTGATCCTGCCCGCGACCTCCGAGCGGCCGCTCAACGAGGTGTCCACCGATCAGGATCTCGAGTACAAACTGGTGAGCGAGGCAGTGTTGCGCGAGTGCATAGTCAATATGGCCCGCATCAAAGAGGCAGTCTCGCTTGCGGTGCATAAGCCCGGCGATGCAGCGCCACAGGGCCTCGACAACGTACCGCAACTGCTGCGCGGTATAACGGCCGGCCTCTTGATGCTGGGGAAGGGCCGGGCGGTGGAATTGATGGATGCGATAGGCAAGGAGGTGCGCAAGCTCGTCGAGCCGGGTGCCCCACCGCCGGAACCCATCCGCCTGGAGCGGGTGGCGGACGCCATCGTCAGCATCGAGTACTACATGGAGACGTTGCAGAGCGGACGCACCGATCCCTGGTACATGCTGGACAACGCGGAGGCGTGCCTCAAGACGCTCGATGAGGCGCAATCGCGGATCCCCGATATCAGCATATCGAGCAGCGAAGCCGCCAAAACAGTCAAAATCGATCCGATTCAAACCGTCGCCCTGGATGGCGCCAAGCGTGCGCACGCGGCGACCCATCCCCTGGTCGCGGTGCCCGAGCCTGAGCCGGTCGACCCGCAGTTCCTCGAACTGTTCATCGAGGAAGCCAAGGAAGAAATCTCCTCGATTCAGAACAGCTTTCCGCTATGGGACCAGAATCCCATGGACCTGGAGTCATTGGCGCTGATGCGGCGCAGTTTTCATACGTTGAAGGGCAGCGGGCGCATGGTCGGCGCCCGGACGATCGCAGAATTTGGCTGGTCGATCGAGAATCTGCTGAATCGGATCACCGACAAGACGCTGTCGCGCACACCCGGCATGATGGCGCTGCTGCGCAGTTCAGTCGCGGCGCTGCCGCAGCTGGTCGAACAGCTGGAGACGGGCCGGCAAAATCCGGTGCCGATCGAGACGCTGATGGCGCGCGCCTTCGCGTATGCCGACGGCCGCGAAGCCGACCAGGGGACGATAACGCACACACCCGCGGATCGGGAGATGGCGGCGGCTGCCGGGGCCTCCGCCACGGCAACCGCAACCGCGCTCGTGCCGCCGCCTCCCCCGCCGCCGCCGCCGGTGAAAGCCGCCGAACCGGTTGCCGTTGCACCGCCCGCAATGGATCCCCTGCTGCATGACATTTACAGCAAGGAGACTTCCAGTCACCTGACCGAGATACGCGAGTACCTGCGCAAACGCGCCGGCCAGCCCGCGCCGCACGAGCTGCCCGAGGCGGTGTATCGCGCCATCCACACTTTGAGCGGCAGCTCGAAGATGGCGGAGGCGCGCCATGGCATCCGCATCACGGAACCGCTGAATCTGGTCATGCGAAAGGTCTTCGATAGCGGCCATGGGCTGTCCGATGCCGGGCTCGCGACCTTGAGCGATGCGGTTCGCGCAATCGACAACGTGGTATCGCATATCAACGAATCGACGGCATTTTTCTCGGAACAACCCTTGCTGCTCGCCCGCTTGCGCACCATCGAGACGGAGCTGGACGCGGCGCTGGCCCGCGAAGCGGCCATCGACACCAGCGCTTCGGCCGTGGTACCGGCGTTGGTGCCGACGCGCGCGGAGGTGCCGGAGCCCATTGAACCCGTGCACGCCGCGCCGGCACCTGAGTACGTCGCGGCCACCCCGGAGCTCGAGCCCGCCCGCGCAGCGAAGCCCACGGCAGAGCACGCCGCGGCTGCGGACGAGTTTCCGGATTCGACACGCCATGGAGTGGAATTCGATCACGAGATCGCGGCGATTTACAGTGAGGAGGCGACCGAATTGCTGGAGGCGGCACAGATCTCGCTGACCGGTTGGAATCGCGACCGCAGAGACAAGGAGAGAGTGGCCGAACTGCAGCGCCAACTGCATACCCTGAAGGGCGGCGCCCGCATGGCGGGCATCGGCGCCATGGGCGATTTGAGCCACGAACTCGAGACGCTGGTGATCCAAATCGACGGCGGCACGGTGGCGGGAGACGATCATGCTCTCGCGGTCATGCAGGCGAGCCTCGATTCGCTCGCCAGCATGCGCGATCTGGTGAGTAACGGCACGGTGCCGGACGGCGCGACGTCGCTGATCGCCCAGATCCGCGAGCTGGCCCGTCCCCCGGGGCCGTCTGCGCCTGCACCGGCATCTGCACCTGCACCGGCACCTGCATCGGCGGCACCGATGACCGCGGCTCCGGTCGAGGCGCCGGTCGTGAGTGTCGAGCCGCCCGCGGCCGCGATCGAGGAGCCGGCACCGGTCATCAGCGAGGATTCGGCGGTGAGCGAGGTGAGCAGCGCTCCCGTGTTGCCCGGGCGCGAAAGCCTCCCGGCGGAACGCGTGGAAATGGCGCGCGTCGCCGCGGATTTACTCGACACGATGCTCAACAACGCGGGAGAAGTGAGCATCTTCCGCGCGCGCCTGGATCAACAGGTCAACTCGATCGACTTCAACCTGGCCGAGTTGGCACGCACGGTGACGCGGCTCAAGGATCAACTGCGCGGCCTCGAGATCGAAACCGAGGCCCAGGTTCTCAATCGGCATCAAGAGGTGGAGCCGCGCCGCAACGACTTCGAC
>Ga0181537_10000733_pt1 | contig 30545 bp, 27 predicted proteins | sample PEATcosm2014_Bin_39_FD_119765 | JGI IMG/M metagenome (GOLD analysis project Ga0181537, IMG submission 119765) | Peatland microbial communities from MTU Mesocosm Facility, Houghton, MI, USA - PEATcosm2014_Bin23_10_metaG | ecosystem: Environmental > Terrestrial > Soil > Wetlands > Peat | place... | reverse complement strand
AGGTCATAGACTTGCCGATGAATGCCAACAGGATCGGGAAGAGAAATTGGTCCCAAGACTGCTTATGCTAGGCCGGGGAACGGCCGAAGTGACGCGCAGGGACTGGCGAGATCAGGCTCGGCATGGGCTTACCCGGTGCGCCAGGAGGAACTGCGAATCGAGGCAACTGACCGCTGACGGAGGACCGCCAGCGGCTGGTGTAAGCCGCGAATTCCAACCTGGGGCTGCATGATTAGCGCTAAAGCTCTGAGCAAGAAGTTTGGCGACTTCACTGCTGTAGACGATGTCAGTTTCGAGGTTGCGCAGGGCGAAATATTCGCCTTCCTCGGGCCCAACGGCGCCGGCAAGACGACGACCATCCGGATGCTGACGACGATGCTGCGGCCCAGCAGCGGCCAGATAGAAATCGATGGCATCGATGTCCAGCGCCACGCTTTCGAGGTGCGGCAGCGCTTTGGCATTGTGTTCCAGGACTCGAGCCTGGACTCGGAGCTGACCGCGCGCGAGAACCTGCAGATCCACGCCGTGCTCTACCACATGCCGCGTCGTGAGCGCGCGCCACGCATCGAGCACCTGCTGCGGCTGTTCGATTTGTGGGATCGGCGCGATGATGTCGTCAAGCAGTTCTCCGGTGGCATGCGCCGGCGACTGGAAATCGCCCGTGGCCTGCTGCACACACCCAAGGTCATCTTCCTGGATGAGCCGACGCTCGGGCTCGACCCCCAGACCCGCAACCAGTTGTGGAGCCATGTCGGCCAGCTCAACGAGAGCGAGCGCGTGACGGTATTCCTGACGACTCATTATATGGAGGAGGCGGAGCGCGCCGCGCACCGGATCGCGATCATCGATCACGGCCGGATCATCGCCCGGGGCACTCCGTCCGAGCTCAAGGCCCAGCATGGCGCCACCAGTCTCGAGCAGGCCTTCCTCGCCCTGACCGGAACCAGCGTCCGTCCCGAGCAGGCCAGCAGCCAGGATCACATGCGGCGCATGGCCCGCATGTTCAGGCGCTGAATCCATGGGCGTCATCTACGTGCTCTGGCAACGGCAGCTGCTGCGTTATTTCCGTTCGCGCACGCGCGTGCTGGGCTCGCTCGGCCAGCCCTTGCTGTTCCTGCTGGCCTTTGGATTCGGCTTCGGCCCGGTCTATGCCCGCGCTGGCCACGGCAGCTACGTGCAGTACCTGGCACCGGGGGTCATCGGCATGGGCGTGCTGATGAGCGCCGTGTTTTCGGGAATCGAACTGATCTGGGACCGTCAATTCGGATTCATCAAGGAGACGCTGGTCGCGCCGGTGCCGCGCTACCAGGTGATGCTCGGTCGCACCTGCGGCGGCGCGACGGTGGCACTGCTGCAGGGACTGGCCGTGTCGGTGATCTGTCTGCTGGTCGGTTTCCGGCCCGAGCATCCGGAGCACTGGCCGCTGGCGCTGCTGTTCATGACGCTGATCGCGCTGTCGTTCACCGCCGTCGGCACGGCGATCGCTTCGCTGGTCGAGGACTTCCAGGCGTTCCCGCTGGTGATGAACTTTCTGATCATGCCGCTGTTTTTTCTCTCGGGCGCAATTTTTCCGCTGCAGGGTCTGGGCGAGGGCATGCGCGTCGTGACCCATGCCAATCCGCTGAGCTTTGGCATGGATGGTATCCGCGGCGCTCTTACCGGCCTGTGGCAATTCAATCCGTTGCTGGATGTGACGGTGCTGGCGGCGCTCGCGCTGGCGATGCTCGCTTTCGGGAGCCTGATGTTTTCACGGATCGAGGCCTAGGGCCGCGCACACAGGGAGATTGGCGAAGTGGCAGTTCGAAACATCCTACGCATGGGCGACCCGCGGTTGCTGCAGGTCAGTGCACCGCTGGAGCAATTTGGTACGCCGGAGCTGCAGGCGCTGATACTCGACATGCACGAAACCATGACCGCGGCGATGGGCGCGGGACTTGCCGCGCCGCAGATCGGGGTCCCGCAGCGTGTCGTCATCTTTGGTGGCGCGCCCAGCCGACGCTATCCGGAAGCCGCAGCGGTGCCCTACACGGTGCTGATCAACCCCGAGCTCGAGCCGATCGGCGAGCAGATGGAGGAGGACTGGGAAGGGTGCCTGTCGGTGCCAGGGATGCGCGGCCTCGTGCCGCGCTACCAGGGGCTGCGCTATCGCGGCTACGATGCCGATGGGGCGACGATCGACCGCACCGTCTCGGGCTTCCATGCCCGCGTTGTGCAGCACGAGGTCGATCATCTCGATGGGATGCTTTACCCATTCAGGATCCGCGATTTGCGCTCCTTTGGCTTTATTGCGGAACTCTTTCCCGGGCAGGAACTCCCTGACGAGTAGCGCCCGCGCGGCTGCGGGTGGAGCACTGTTGCCGACTAGGCTAGGATCGGCAGCCTTCGGCCGGCACTGTCCAGGGCCGCTTTGAAATCAGGGAGTCGCGTATCGTGGGCCTCACTAAAGCGCTTGGCCTGGCCGGCATCGGCTGCACCGCACTGCTGGCGAGCCTGGCTGCGGGCGCCTGTGATCTGAAGGTGGAGTCCGCCTGGATCCGGACCGCGCCGGCGAGCGCGACCACGCTGGCCGCCTATGCAGTACTGAGGAATACCGGCACCAGCCTGCTCAATATCACCGAGACCTCCGCGCCTTCGATGCAGATGGCGATGCTGCACGAGACTTCCATTGTCAATGGCGTGGCCCAGATGCGCATGCTCGCCTCGCTCAGCATCCCGGCCGGTGCCAATGTGGTGCTCGCCCCGGGCGGCAAGCACATCATGCTGATGGGCATGAAGAGCGTGCCGAAACAGGGCGATCACGTCACCATTGTTTTCACGGATTCGCTGGGCTGCGCGACCCGCGCTGAATTCAGCGTCCAGGCGAACGCGCCTTGAGGGCTCGTGGAGACATAATCCGGACATGCGTCGCGGTTCCAGCTACCCCGGGTTGCGGCGCGGGGGCGCCCTGAGTACCGTAACCCCATGATACGCCGCGCCTATCTGCCGCTGTTGCTGCTGGCGTTTGGCTGCGCCCATGCCGCGGTGGGCGATATCTACGCCTATACCGATGCCGAGGGCGTTACTCATTTCACCAACATGCCCGATGACCGGCGCTACACGTTGCTGATTCACGCGGCGCCGTTGCCCTCGCCGAACCGGGGACCGAGCGGCGCCACCAGCGCCAGCTGGCTGGCGAAGTCTGCGCGCTACGATGCGCTGATCGATGAAGCGGCCAGCGCCCAGTCGGTGCAGTCCGCGCTGGTGCGCGCGGTCATCGTGATCGAGTCAGGCTTCAATCCGTACGCGGTCTCGAACAAGGGGGCCTACGGTCTGATGCAGCTGCGCGTGGAAACCGCGCGCCGCTATGGTGTGCACAACATCTTTGATCCGGAGCAGAACATCGGCGCCGGCGTGCATTACCTGCGCGACCTGCTGGATCGCTACGGCAGCAATATGGAACTGGCGCTGGCGGCCTACAACGCCGGTGAGGATGCCGTCGATCGCTATGGGCGGCAGATCCCGCCGTTCCGCGAGACCCTGGACTACGTGCCCAATGTCCTCGCGGTGTATCACCGTCTGCAGTCACTCAGCACAGCGCACGCGCGCTCGTAGCTGCCGAGCCGCCTGCGCACCGACTGGCTGGGCTTTTAGGAGGCGACCAGGATATCGGCCGGCGGGCCACGCGCTGCGCGCTTGCGCTCGTGTTCCTTGAGGAAGCGCTTGCGGATGCGGATCGACTGCGGCGTCACTTCCACCAGCTCATCATCGGCGATGAACTCCACCGCATATTCGAGCGTCAGCGGAATCGGCGGCGTCAGGATGATGGCCTCGTCCTTGCCGGCAGCGCGGATGTTGGTCAGCTTCTTGGTCCTGACCGGATTGACCACCAGGTCGTTATCGCGCGTGTGGATGCCGATGATCATGCCCTCGTAGAGCTTCTCGCCCGGGTTGACGAACATCCGGCCGCGCTCCTGCAGCGCGAACAGCGAATAGGCGACCGCCTCGCCATCCTCGTTGCTGATCAGCACGCCATTGTGCCGATCCGGGATCTCGCCCTTGACCTCATCGAACCCATCGAAGATGTGACTGATCAGCCCGGTGCCCCGGGTCATCGTCATGAACTCGCCCTGGAAGCCGATCAGGCCGCGGGCCGGAATGCGGTATTCCAGTCGCGCCCGGCCGTTGCCTTCGATCACCATGTCGGTGAGCTCGGCGCGGCGGCGCCCGAGCGCTTCCATCGCATCGCCCTGATGATCGGTGTCGATGTCGATCGTCAGCGCTTCAAAGGGTTCCAAAACGCGCCCGTCAACCAGCTTCTTGAGGACCTGCGGTTTGCCGCAGGCGAGCTCATAGCCCTCGCGGCGCATGTTCTCCAGCAGGATCGTCAGGTGCAGCTCGCCGCGTCCCAGCACGCGAAACACATCCGGCTCCTCGGTATCCTCGACGCGCAGCGCCACGTTGCTCTGCAGCTCGCGGTACAGGCGGTCGCGGATCTGGCGGCTGGTGACGAACTTGCCTTCGCGGCCGGCGAGCGGTGAGGTGTTGACCTGGAAATTCATTGCCAGCGTCGGTTCATCGACACGGATCGGCGGCAGGCCATCGAGATGTTCCGGATCACAGACGGTCAGCCCGATGTTGACATCCTCGATGCCGGTGACGGCGACAATGTCGCCGGCAAAGGCTTCTTCGACGCTCTGGCGCTGCAGACCCTTGAATGTGAGCACCTGGGCGATTTTGGCGAGGCCCCGGTTCTCATCCCCGTACATCAGCGCGACCTGTGAGCCCGGGCGCAGCGTGCCGCGGCGCAGGCGGCCGATGCCGATGCGGCCGACATAGGAGTTGTAGTCAAGCGTCGAGACCTGCAGCTGCAGCGGCCCATCCACATCGGTCGGCGGTGCCGGCACGTACTGCAGGATCGCCTCATAGAGCGCTGCCATGTCGGCATCGCGCCGCGTCGGATCGGTGCTCGCCCAGCCCTGCAGCGCCGAGGCGTAGATCACCGGAAAATCGAGCTGCGCATCGGTCGCGCCGAGCTTGTCAAACAGATCGAAGGTCTTGTCGATGACCCAGCCCGGGCGGGCGCCTGGCCGATCAATCTTGTTGACGACGACGATTGCCTTATGTCCAAGCGCCAGCGCCTTGCGCGTGACAAAGCGCGTCTGCGGCATCGGGCCCTCAACGGCATCGACCAGCAGCAGTACGCCATCGACCATCGAGAGCACGCGCTCGACTTCGCCGCCGAAATCCGCGTGGCCCGGTGTGTCCACGATGTTGATCCGCGTGCCGCCGTACTGGATCGCGCAGTTCTTGGCCAGGATCGTGATGCCGCGCTCACGCTCGATATCGTTCGAATCCATGACCCGCTCGGTCATCTTCTCGTGCGAGGCAAAGGTGCCCGACTGGCGCAGCAGGCAGTCCACCAGCGTGGTCTTGCCGTGATCGACGTGGGCAATGATCGCGATATTGCGAATCGGGCTGTGCATAACGGGCTAAGTGCTTGGGAAAAAAGGGCGTGCAGGGTACCAGATCGAGGTTGCGTGCACTTGCACACTGTTCGGCCGGGAAAGGCCATGCTAGTCTATTATATAAGGATATCTTTATATACATGGAAATCACTCGATCCATCAATGAGTTACAGGATGCCGTGCGCGTGCTCAAAGGCGTGGCCGAACCGACGCGGCTGCGGCTGATGGCGCTGTTGAGCCACGGGGAGCTCACCGTGGGCGAAATCTGCGAGATCCTGGGCCAGAGCCAACCGCGGGTGTCGCGCCATCTGGGGCTCCTGAGCGATGCCGGGCTGCTGGATCGGCTGCCCGAACAGCAATCGGTGTACTACCGCACCCCGGCCAGGGGTCCGCGGCTCAAGGGACTCGAGGCGTTGTTGCAGCACCTGGAAGCTGTTGATGAACGGCTTGGCCAGGATCGGCGCCGGATGACCGAAGTGGTCGCGGCTCGCGGTCGGGCCGCCGTCAAGCAGCTCGCGCCCGGCGCCGGACTGCGGCTGGCGGGCGCTGATCAGCGGGCGCTCGGGCAGCTGCTGTCCGAGGGGCTCGCTGGTGCCGGCCTTGGCGAACTGCTCGACATCGGCACTGGCGGCGGACGCATGCTGCAGGTTCTGGCGCCGCGGGCCAGTCGCGCCTTGGGCATCGATATCTCCGCTCCAGCCCTGCGTCTGGCTCGCACCCGCGTCCACGAGGCGGGTATGAGCCACTGTGAATTTCAGCGCGGCGACATGTATGCCTTGCCATGCGCCGATCAGAGCTTCGACACCGTCAGCATGGATCAGGTGCTGGCGCAGGCTGAACGCCCGGCCGCGGCACTGGCCGAGGCGGTGCGGGCGCTGCGCCCCGGAGGGCGGCTGATCATGATCGAGGATTTTGATGCGCTCGATGCCGATGGCGGGGACAACCCGTTGCGGCGCGTGCGGCGCTGGCTGGCAGCGGCACAGCTCGAGCCCGAGCGTGTGCAGCCGTGTGATCTTGCGGCCGGACACTTCCTGGTGGCCCTGGCCCACCGCAACGCGCCGCTGCGCGGATCCTGAAGGGCCAGAAGATGAACCAGCCTGCGCTCGCCGAGCAGATCGCCCACTCTGGCTCCCCTTCACGAGCGCCGGTCAGCGTCTCCTTTGAGTTCTTCCCGCCGGCCGATGCCGCAACGGAGCAGGCGGCGTGGCAGGCCCTTGAGCGCCTGGCACCCCTCGGCCCGCGCTTTGTATCGGTCACCTACGGCGCCGATGGCTCAACCCGCGATCGCACGCACCGCATGGTGATGCGCGTGCTGCGCGAGACGCAGCTGACTGCCGCCCCGCACCTGACCTGCGTCGGGGCGCAGCGCGAGCAGGTGCTCGAGATCGCCGCCGACTACTGGCGCAGCGGCATCCGCCAGCTGGTGGCGCTGCGCGGCGATCCGCCACTGGGCAGCGCACGCTACACGCCGCACCCCGGCGGCTTTGCCTACGCGGTCGATCTGGTGCGCGGCCTCAGGAGCGTGGGTGAGTTCGAGATCACGGTAGCCGCGTATCCGGAGGTGCATCCGGAAGCCCCCGATGCGGATTTCGATCTGCTGAATCTGCGCGCCAAGATCGAGGCCGGCGCCACGCGCGCCATCACGCAGTTTTTCTTCGATACCGGAGCGTTCCTGCGGTTTCGCGACCGCGCGGTGGCGGCTGGCATCGGTGCCTCGCTGGTGCCCGGAATCCTGCCGATCACGCGCCTGCCGCAGATGCTGCGCTTCGCCGAGCGCTGCGGCGCCAGCGTGCCTGCCTGGCTGCGGGAGCGTTTCGAAGGGCTGGCCGACGATGCCGACACGCGCCGCCTGATTGCGGCGGCGGTGGCCATAGAGCAGGTTGAACAACTGGCACGCGAGGGTGTCGGCGAGTTTCACTTCTATACGCTCAATCGCGCGGATCTGACCTATGCGATCTGCCATGCGCTCGGGCTGCGCGCGCCGGCGGCGGCTGCCGCCGGGCAGCGTGGCGCTTGATGCGCGCCGTGCGCGTCGCCGCTTTCCGCCAGCGCCTGCGTCAGCGCATCCTGGTGCTCGATGGGGCCATGGGCACGATGATCCAGGCTCACAGCCTGGATGAAGCGGCATTCCGCGGTGAGCGGTTCCGCCACTGGCCGTGCGATCTGAAGGGCAACAATGACCTGATCGCACTCACGCAGCCGCAGCTGCTGCAAAGCGTGCACGAGCAGTATCTGGCTGCTGGCGCCGACATCATCGAGACCAATACCTTCAGCTCCACCGCCATCGCCCAGGCCGATTATCAGATGGCGCCATTGGCGGCCGAGCTCAACCGCACGGCGGCGCGGATCGCGCGCGCCGCGGCCGACGCGTGGAGCGAGCGCACCGGCGAGCCGCGCTTCGTGGCCGGTGCGCTGGGTCCGACCAACCGCACGGCCTCGATCTCCCCGGATGTCAATGATCCGGGGTACCGCAACGTGACCTTCGATGCCCTGGCCGGCGCCTACCGCGAGGCGGCACGGGCTCTGATCGAAGGGGGCGTGGACCTGCTGCTTATTGAAACGGTCTTCGATACGCTCAATGCCAAGGCCGCGCTGTTCGCCGTGCGCAGCGTGCTCGATGAGCTGGCACTGGATCTGCCCCTGATGGTCTCCGGTACGATCACCGATGCCTCCGGCCGCACGCTCTCGGGCCAGACGGTCGCGGCCTTCTGGTACTCGATCCGCCATGCGCGACCGGAGGTGGTCGGTTTTAACTGCGCGCTCGGCGCCCGCCAGCTGCGGCCCCATATCGAGGAATTGTCACGGCTGGCCGATACCTATATCTGCGCTTATCCGAACGCGGGTCTGCCCAATGCCTTCGGGCAGTACGATGAGCAGGCCTGTGAAACGGCCGAGCAGCTGCGCGACTATGCGCGCAGCGGCTTTGTGAACATTGTCGGCGGCTGCTGCGGGACAACGGCCGAGCATATCGCCGAGATTCGTGCGCACGTTGAGGGCATCGCGCCGCGCGTGCCGCCGGCGCATGCCGGTGCGCTGGCCCTGAGCGGTCTTGAGCCGCTCGTCATTACAGGCGAGAGTCTGTTCGTCAACGTCGGCGAGCGTACCAACGTCACCGGCTCGGCCCGATTTCGCAAGCTGATCGAGGCCGGCGACTACAACGAGGCGCTGGATATCGCGCGCTCGCAGGTGGCCAACGGCGCGCAGATCATTGATGTGAACATGGACGAGGGCATGCTCGACTCGGAAGCGGCCATGGTGCGATTCCTGAGCCTGATCGCCGCCGAGCCCGACATCGCGCGCGTGCCGGTCATGATCGACTCCTCGAAGTGGTCGGTGATCGAGGCCGGGCTCAAGTGCCTGCAGGGCAAGGGCATCGTCAACTCGATCAGCATGAAGGAGGGGGAGGCGGCGTTCCTGCGCCAGGCACGCCTGGTGCGTGCCTACGGCGCGGCGGTTGTCGTGATGGCCTTCGATGAGCAGGGGCAGGCGGATACGGTGGAGCGCAAGGTCTCGATCTGCGAGCGCGCTTACCGCCTGCTGCTCGATGCGGCTGGCTTCGCACCCGAGGACATCATCTTCGATCCGAACATCTTCGCCGTCGCGACCGGCATCGAGGCGCACGCGCGCTATGCGCTCGATTTCATCGAGGCGACAGCGCGCATCCTCACTGCCTGCCCTGGCGTGCAGATCAGCGGTGGGGTCAGCAACGTATCCTTTGCCTTCCGCGGCAACGATGTGGTGCGCGAGGCAATGCATACCGTGTTCCTCTATCACGCGATCCGCGCCGGCATGAGCATGGGAATCGTCAATGCCGGGCAGCTGGGCATCTATGCGCAGCTCGAGCCGGAACTGCGTGAATGCGCCGAGGATGTGATCCTGTGTCGCCGGCCCGATGCCACCGATCGGCTGCTGGCGATCGCCGGACGCTTCCGTGGCCAGGCCGGGGCGCGGCCCCTGGAGGATCTGGCGTGGCGCAGCTGGCCGGTCGAGCAGCGACTCTCGCACGCGCTGGTCCAGGGGCTGGATGAATTCGTAGTTGAGGATACCGAGGAGGCGCGACTGCAGGCCAAACGGCCGCTCGATGTGATCGAAGGCCCGCTGATGGCCGGCATGAATGTCGTCGGCGACCTGTTCGGTGCCGGCAAGATGTTCCTGCCCCAGGTGGTCAAGTCGGCGCGCGTCATGAAGCGTGCCGTGGCGCACCTGATTCCGTATATCGAGCGCGGCCAGGCGCCCGGCGATCGCAGTCGCGGGCGCATCGTGCTGGCGACCGTCAAGGGCGATGTGCACGACATCGGCAAGAACATCGTCGGCGTCGTGCTCCAGTGCAACAACTTCGAGGTCTTCGATCTGGGCGTGATGGTCTCGTGCGAGAAGATTCTCGAGGCGGCGCGGCGCGAGCGGGCTGATCTGATCGGACTCTCGGGCCTGATCACACCCTCGCTCGATGAAATGGTGCACGTGGCCGGCGAGATGCAGCGCCAGGGCATGAGCCTGCCACTGCTGATCGGCGGCGCCACGACTTCCCCGGCACACACCTCGGTGCGCATTGATCCGCAATATCAGGGGCCGGTGATTTACGTGAAGGACGCCTCGCGCGCGGTCGCTGTCTGCCAGCAGCTCGCCTCAGCCGAGCAGCGCACCGATTACGTGGCGCAGATCAAGCGCGAGCACGGCGAGCGGCGCGTGCAGCACGCCGGTAAACGCGGCCGCGGTCCGGGACTGGCGCTGCCGGCGGCACGCGCGGCGCGGCTGCGTCCGGACTGGATGGGCTACCGCCCGCCAGTGCCGCGCCAGCTCGGCGTGCACAGCCTCGAGGATTACCCGCTCGCCGAACTCACGCGCTATATTGACTGGACGCCGTTTTTCCAGGGCTGGGAACTGCGCGGCCGCTTCCCGGAAATCCTGGGCGATGCACAGTTCGGGGCGCAGGCCGAGTCCCTGTACGCCGATGCGCGGCGCATGCTGCGGAGCGCTATTCGCGAGCGCTGGCTGGTGGCGCGCGGCGTGTACGGATTGTTCGCCGCCAATGCCACCGAGACCGAGGATGTTGAGCTGTACGCCGATGAGTTGCGCCAGAAGCCACTGGCAACGCTGCACTTCCTGCGCCAGCAGAAGGACCTGCCCGATGGCATGGCCCACGGCTCGCTCGCCGATTTCATTGCGCCGAAGGATTCGGGCATCCGCGACTATCTGGGCGCCTTCGCAGTCACCACCGGCATTGGCATCGAGGCGCCGCTGGCGCACTTCGCGGCTGCTCACGATGACTATTCGGCGATCATGCTCAAACTGCTGGCTGACCGGCTGGCCGAGGCCTTTGCCGAGCGGCTGCACGAGCGCGTACGGCGCGAGTTCTGGGGTTACGCGCCGGATGAGCAGCTGGTGAACGAGCAGCTGATCAACGAGCAGTACCGCGGCATCCGGCCGGCACCAGGGTATCCGGCGTGCCCTGATCACACCGAGAAGGCTACGCTCTGGCAACTGCTGCGGCCCGATGAGCGTGCTGGCATCACGCTCACAGAGTCCTACGCGATGCATCCGGGCGCCGCGGTCAGCGGCTGGTATTTCTCGCATCCAGATTCGCGCAATCTCAATGTCGGCCGCATCGGGGCGGATCAGCTCGAGGATTACGCACAGCGCAAGGGCATGACGCGCGCCGAGGCTGAGCGCTGGCTCGCCCCGATCCTGGGCTACGAGCCGCGCACTGCCGTCACCGCCGACGCATGAGTGCCTCCTACGGACCCCCGCAGGCGCCGGCGCGCCCGAAGGTCAGCAGTTCGCCCCTGGAGCTCGTGCAGGGCTTCTTCAGCGTCTTTCAGTACAGCCGGCGCGCGCTCAAGCTGGTGGCCGACACCGATCGCGCTCTGCTGGTGGCGCTCGCGCTGCTGACGCTGATCGCCGGCCTGCTGCCGGCGGCCATCACCTGGGTTGGCGGCCAGATCGTGGATGCCGTCGTGCATGCCATGAGCGCCGATCACAGCCCCTCACGCGTGCTGCGCCTGGTGCTGCTCGAAGCAGCGCTGGTGGCCGCCTTCGCCGGCATACAGCGCGGGCTCTCGCTGTGCCAGTCATTGCTGCGGGCGCAGCTTGGCCAGCGGGTCAATGTCATGATCCTGGAGAAGGCGCTGACGCTGGATCTGCAGCACTTCGAGGATTCGGAGTTCTACGATCGTCTGACGCGCGCCCGTCGCGAGGCCTCGAGCCGCCCGCTGAGCCTGGTCATGCGCACCTTTGGCCTGGCGCAGAACGGCATCGCGCTGCTCAGTTTCGGCGCGGTGCTGGTGCGGTTCTCGCCGTGGAGCGTGGCGGTGTTGTTGCTGGCGGGCCTGCCGGCGTTCGTCGCCGAGGCCAAATTTTCCGGCGACGCCTTCCGGCTGTTCCGCTGGCGCTCGCCCGAGACCCGCATGCAGATGTACATCGAAACGGTACTGGCACGCGAGGATCATGCCAAGGAGGTCAAACTCTTCGGCCTCGGGCGCCGGCTGCTGGGCCGCTACCGCAACATCTTCACCGGTTTGTATCGCGAGGATCGGGCACTGTCGATCCGCCGCGACAGCTGGGGGTTCGGGCTCGGGCTGCTGGGAACCGTGACGCTCTATGGCGCTTACATCTGGATTGCGCTCGCGACCGTACGCGGTGCAATCAGCCTCGGGCACATGACGGTGTACCTGGGTCTGTTTCGCCAGGGGCAAAGTGCCGTCAGTTCGATACTGGCGGCCGTTGGCGGGATGTACGAGGATAACCTGTATCTCTCGACGCTCTACGAGTACCTGGAGACGCCGGTGGCGGCGCCGAGCGGCCAGATCACGCGCGGCACCAATCCTGCCGATGGCATCCGCTTCGAGCAGGTCTCCTTCAGCTACCCGGGCGCGGCCGAGCCGACGCTGCGGGAGATCACTCTGCACCTGCCACCGGGCAGTTCGCTGGCACTGGTCGGGGAGAATGGCTCGGGCAAGACCACCTTGATCAAGCTGCTGACGCGCCTGTATGAGCCGAGCGCCGGCCGGATACTGCTGGAGGGCGTGGACATACGCGAGTGGGAACCGGAGCGGCTGCGCAGCCGCATCGGGGTGATTTTCCAGGACTTCACCCGCTACCAGCTGCAGGTGGGCGAAAATGTCGGCGTCGGCGACGAGCTGCACTTTGAAGATGAGCTGCGCTGGCGCGAAGCGGCCGGCAAGGGACGCGCCGCCGACTTCATTGACGAGCTGCCGCGTGGTTATCACACGCAACTGGGAAAGTGGTTCCGGGACGGCCAGGAGCTCTCGGGCGGGCAGTGGCAGAAGATCGCGCTGTCACGCGCCTTCATGCGCACGCAGGCGGATGTGCTGGTGCTCGATGAACCGACCGCCGCGATGGACGCGCGCGCCGAGGCGGAAGTGTTCGAGCATTTTCGCCAGCTCTCGAGCGGCCGCATCACGATCCTGATCTCGCACCGTTTCTCGACGGTGCGCATGGCCGATCAGATCGCCGTGCTCGATCGCGGACGCATCATCGAGCAGGGCAGCCATGCCGAGCTGACGGCGCTCGGCGGACACTACGCACAGCTGTTCAGTCTGCAGGCGCGCGGCTACCAGTGACTTTTCCGGGCCGTTAGAGCGCGGCGCCAGTTCAGGTACAATACGGGGCTATGGAAAATACTGCTGACACGTTTGATTCGGCGTTCACCAAGGCCGTGGACCTGGGTAACCGCCTCGCAGGCAAGGACAAGGAAGCCGACCTGTGGGACATCGCCGATGGCCTGCTGGCCGGCGCGGTGCAATATTGGCTGTATTCGCGCCAGCCCTGCGGCGATCCGGCCTGCGAGGATTGCACGCCCATCAGCACCGCGGATGCGCGGCTGGTGGAGATGAAACGCCTGATCGAGCAGCTGGCGGCCGAGAGTGAGTACTTTCACTCCCCGACTGACTCGAACGCGGGTCGCGCCTAGCCGGTCGCCGCCTGCGGCAGCTCGGTCACTTCAGCCAGCGCCGCCTCCAGGATCCCCAGTCCCTCGCTGAGCAGCGCGTCGCTGATCGTCAGTGGCGCGAGGAAACGGATCGCGTTGGCGTACACGCCGCACGAGAGGATCACCAGCCCGCGGCGGGCCGCGGCCTGCACCAGTGCGCGCGTCAGATCGGCATCCGGCTCGCTGGCGCGACCGTTACGGACCAGCTCGATGGCGACCATCGCGCCCAACCCGCGCACCTCGCCGATCTGCGGGTACTTGCGCTGCAGGGCGCGCAGAGTGTTCATCAGGGTCGCGCCACACTGCTGGGCGCGCTCGATCAGGTGTTCCTGTGCGATCACATCGAGCACGGCGTGCGCCGCGGCGCAGGCCAGCGGTGGACCGGCGTAGGTGCCACCCAGGCCGCCGGGGCCGGGTGAGTCCATGATCTCGGCCTTGCCGATGAGGCCTGAGATCGGCAGGCCGCCGCCCAGACTCTTGGCCACCGTCATCAGATCCGGTTCGACGCCCGCGTGCTCGATCGCGAACATGCGACCGGTACGCGCGAACCCGGTCTGGATCTCATCCGCAATCATGACGATGCCATGCTGCGTGCACAGCGCGCGCAGTGAGCGCAGGAACTCCGCCGGCGCCGCGTAGAAGCCGCCCTCACCGGTGACCGGCTCGATGATGATGGCCGCGACCTGCGAGGGATCCACATCGCTCTTGAACAGCTGCTGCAGCGCTGCCAGCGAGTCCGCGCCGCTGACGCCGTGGTAACTCATCGGATAGGGGATATGAAAGACCTCCGGCAGCAACGGCCCGAAGCCGGCCTTGTACGGCTGCACCTTGCCCGTCAGTGTCATCGTGGCGAGTGTGCGACCGTGGAAGGCGCCGCTGAAGGCGATCACGCCGGAGCGGCGGGTGTGGAAGCGCGCGATCTTGAGCGCATTCTCGACCGCCTCGGCGCCGGTGGTGAACAGGATGGTCTTCTTCGGTGACTTGCCTGGCGCCAGCGCGTTGAGGCGCTCGGCCAGCGCGATGTAACTCTCATAGGGCGTGACCTGGAAGGCCGTGTGCGAAAACTGCTCGAGCTGTGCTGCAACGGCTGCCCTGATCTTTGGGTGGCTGTGGCCGACATTCAGCACGGCGATGCCGGCGGCGAAGTCGATATAGCGGCGTCCTTCCACGTCCCAGAGCTCGGCGTTTTCCGCGCGCGCGGCGTAAACGCTCAGCGCATTGGAGACGCCGCGCGGGACGGCGGCCTGGCGGCGACGGTGCAGTTCGGCATTGGTCGGCATGGCAGGATCCCTCTTCAAGTTCAACGCGTGCGGAGGGCGCCAACTATAGTCCACCCGGTACGTTTGCGGCAGCCCCGGCACGCGGGCGCTGGTTGCGATTTGTGTTTACTGACAAAGGCTTACGCCGCTAGAATCGAGGCTAAATACTTAAGCGAGTTATGGGAAATCAGAATTGAGCGACGCGATCATCTCGACCGAAGTGGTCATCATCGGTGCCGGCCCGGCCGGATTATTCCAGGTCTTTGAACTCGGGCTGCTGGGCATCAAGGCGCATATCCTCGATTCTCTGGCGAGCGCCGGCGGGCAGTGCACGGAGCTGTATCCGGACAAGCCGATCTATGACATTCCGGCGCTGCCGGTGTGCGGCGCGCAGGAACTGGTTGACCGGCTGATACAGCAGATCAAGCCCTTCGGAGCCCAGTTTCACCTGGGCGAGGAAGCCATCACGCTGCAGAAGCAGCCGGACCGGCGTTTTCGCGTGACCACCAGCGCCGGCACCGTGTTCGATGCCGGAGCGGTCGTGATCGCGGCTGGAGTCGGTTCATTCCAGCCGCGCCGGCTGGGCGTAGCGGATGTCGAGTCGTTCGAGGGCCGGCAGATTCACTACAAAGTGGCCAGTGCCGCCGCGCTGCACGGCAAGCGCCTGGTGATCTTTGGCGGCGGTGACTCGGCCCTTGACTGGACCATGGATCTGGCCGCGAAGGCGAGCGGGCTGACACTGGTGCACCGGCGCGCGGAGTTTCGCGCGGCGCCAGCCTCGGTCGCGCGCATGCGCGAGCTCGAGGCTGCCGGGCAGGCGCGCTTCATTGAAGGCATCGCCCATGCATTGCGTCACGCGGACGGCACGCTCAGCGGCGTCGAGGTCAAGGACGCGCAAGGCCAGGTGCACTTCATCGATGCCGAGCATCTGCTGGTGTTCTTTGGTCTGGCGCCGAAGCTCGGGCCGATCGCCGAGTGGGGGCTCGAGCTCGACAAGCGCGCGATCCGTGTCGATACCGAAAAGTTCGAGTCCAACATTCCGGGCATCTTCGCCATCGGCGATATCAACACCTATCCAGGCAAGAAGAAACTGATCCTCTCCGGATTCCATGAGGCGGCGCTTGCGGCCTTTGCGGTGCAGGCTTATCTGTATCCGGGCAAGAAGCAGTTCCTGCAATACACGACGACCAGCCCGGCAATGCAAAAGCGCCTCGGCGTGGCCGGCGCCTGAGCCGCCTCATGATCGTGGGATCCTGAAGCGTGCAGGCGCCGCTCGCAGAACTGCTGCGGTTGCTCGAACTCGAGCGGCTGGAGCTTGATCTGTTCCGCGGCGAAAGTCGCGATATCGGTTCACCGCAGGTTTTTGGCGGCCAGGTCCTGGGCCAGGCCCTGCGTGCGGCCTACGGCACGATCGCCTCGGACCACATTGCGCACTCGCTGCATGCCTACTTTCTCAAGCGCGGCGACTTCAACGCACCGATCGTGTACTCGGTAGACCGCAGTCGCGATGGCCACAGCTTCTCGAGCCGCCGGGTCACAGCGGTGCAGCACGGCGAGCAGATCTTTCACATGGCCGCCTCCTTTCAGATACCCGAGATCGGTGTCGAGCACCAGTTGCCGATGCCGGAGCTGCCGGCACCCGAGACGCTGCCGCCCGCGGCCGTGCCGCCCGAAACGCTGGCGCAGCTGCCAGAGAAAATGCGCCGCTTCTTCGCTCGTGCGCGGCCCTTTGAAGTGCGCCTCGTGAACCCGGTCGACCTGCTGCACCCGAGCGCCGAGCCGCCGAACCAGGCCGTGTGGCTGCGAGCCACCGATCCCTTGCCCGATGATGATGAGCTGCACCGCTGCCTGCTGGCCTACGTGTCGGACTATTACCTGCTCAACACCTCGATGCGCCCGCATGCCATGCGCTTCCTGAGCAGGAACCTGATGATCGCCAGCATTGATCATGCGATGTGGTTTCACCGTCCGATGCGCGTTGATCGCTGGTTTGTGCACGTGCTCGACAGCCCGAGCGCCTCGGGGTGCCGCGGCTTCGCGCGCGGCAGTATTTTCACGCGTGACGGCGAGCTGGTGGCCAGTACCTCCCAGGAAGGGCTGCTGCGGATTACGGCGCCGCCGGCCTAGATCGCAGTGGCCAGCACCTTGCCGGGATTGAGGATGCCGCGCGGATCCAGTGCCCGCTTGATCGCACGCATCATCGCGAGCTTGTGTTCCGGCGCGTAGCGCTCGAGCTCGCCCACCTTGAGCTGCCCGATGCCATGTTCGGCGCTGATGCTGCCCTCGCGGGCCGCGACCAGATCATGAATGGCCCGCTTGATCTCCGGTTCGCGCGCCAGGAAGGCCGCGCCGCCTGCGGCCTCGAGCCGGTTGATATTGAAATGCAGATTGCCATCGCCGGCATGCCCGTAGCACACCAGCGTGGCCTCCGGCACGTGGGTACTGACCCATTGGGATGCCGTGCGGATGAATTCCGGGATCGCACTGACCGGCACCGACACGTCGTGCTTCAGACTCGGCCCCGCGCGCCGCTGGGCTTCGGGGATCGATTCGCGCAGGCGCCAGAATTCGAGCCGCTGGCGCTCGCTGCTGGCGAGCGCCGCATCGAACACCAGCCCGGCATCGGTCGCGGCGCTCAAGGCCTCGGCCAGGCGCTCCTCGAGTGGTTCTTTGGCCGCGCTCGCCAGTTCGCACAGCACATACCACTCCTGTGGCGAGAGCAGCGGATCAATGATCCCGGGGATATGCGTGGTCGTGAGCGCGATCCCGACGCGCGGGATCAGTTCATAGGAACTTAAGGTATCGCCGGCGCTCGCGCGCAGCTGCGCCAGCAGCGGCACGACCGCACTGAGCTCCGCAAGCGCCACGAACGCCGTGGCGGTGCTGCGCATCCTGGGATACAGCCGCAGCGTGGCGGCAGTGATGATGCCGAGGGTTCCTTCGGAGCCGACCAGCAGGTCGTTAAGATTGTAGCCGGTGTTGTCCTTGCGCAGCCCGCGCAAGCCACGGTAGATGCGCCCATCGGCGAGCACCGCTTCGATCCCGAGCGTCAGGTGGCGTGCCATGCCGAAGCGCAGCACGTTCAGACCGCCGGCGTTGGTGGCGAGGTTGCCGCCGATCTGGCAGCTGCCCTCGGATCCCAGGCTCAGCGGGAAGTAACGATCGGCCGCGCTCGCGGCTTCCTGCACGTGCGCCAGGATGCAGCCGGCTTCCACCGTCATCGAATCGTTGCCGGCATCCACCGCCCGGATCCGATCCATACGCCGCAGCCCCAGCACCAGTTGTCGACCGGAGGCATCGGGCGTCGCGCCGCCGCAGTAGCCGGTGTTGCCGCCCTGGGGAACAACCCCGATGCGGCGCTGATTGCAGAAGGCAACGATTGTCGCCACGTCCTCGACGGTGCGCGGCAACGCCACGGTGAGTGCCTGGCCCTGATAGAGCCCGCGGTGATCGATCAGGTAGGGCGCGATCTGCTCGGCATCCTCCAGCAGGGTGTCGGGCGGCAGCTTGGCAGCGAGCGCGCGGCGCAGCTGCGGGATCGGTTCGGTGGATGTCAGCACGATCTGCAGAGCTTGCCATGAACGGGCCCAGCCGGCACGAGCGTGTTGGAGATACTGGCAATAGGCGCTAGGGCGCCGCGAGGACTGGCCGGCGGCAGCCGGGCTTGGTCAGCAGCATCTGCACATCGCCCAGCTGCCGCTCGAGGAACCCGCCTTCGCAGTAGCACAGGTAGAACTCCCACAGGCGGATGAACTGCTCGGAGTAACCCAGGCGGCGCACGGCATCGAGTCGGCCCTTGAAGTTCTCGCGCCACAGCGCCAGCGTGCGCGCGTAGTGCGGCCCGATATCCTCGAGGCTGAAGATTTTCAGATCCGTCACCCGCCGCAGCGAGTCGGCAATGGTGCTGATCGATGGGATGAAGCTGCCGGGGAACACGTAGCGCTGGATGAAATCGACCGAGCGCAGCGCCTGGGCGTAGCACTGATCCTGGATCGTGATCGCCTGCAGCAGCATGGCCCCTTCGGGCTTGAGCAGCGCCGAGCACTGGCGCAGATAGGTATCCAGGTAGCGGGCACCGACGGCCTCGATCATCTCGATCGAGACCAGCTTGTCAAACTGTCCTCTCAGATCCCGGTAGTCCTCGAGCAGCAGGGTAATGCGCTCAGCGAGGCCAAGTCGTGCCACCTGTGCGCTCGCATAGTCAAACTGCGCCCGCGAGATCGTCGTCGTGGTGACCCGGCACCCATAGTGCTGCGCGGCGTGGATCGCCAGACCGCCCCAGCCGGTGCCGATCTCGAGCAGATGATCACCCGCGCTGAGCGCGAGCTTGCGGCACGCGGCATCGAACTTGGCACGCGAGGCTTCGGCGAGCGTGCTGTCCGCGTGCGGGAAGATTGCGCACGAATAAGCCATCGTCTCATCGAGCATCAGTGCATAGAGCTCGTTGCCCAGATCGTAGTGGGCCGCGATGTTGCGTGCGCTGCCGCCGCGACTGTTGCGGTGATACCAGTGGAAGGCACGCAGCAGCGGGCGGCTGATCAGCGCCCAGCCGCTGTCGAGGCCGTTGAGCAGGTCGCGGTTCAGGACCAGGATCCGTACCAGCGACACCAGATCGGCGCAGCGCCACAGGCCCTGGATATAGGCTTCGCCGGCGCCGACGCTGCCACCGAAGGCCACGTCGGCAAAGAACCGCGGATGATCGACCCAGACCGTGGCCGTGAGATTGCAGTGCCGGTCGCGGGCGCCAAAGCGCTGCTCGAGGCCATGCTCGATCAGGCGGATCTCGCCGTGCTCGAGCTGCGCCAGCCGCCCAAGCAGCAGGCGCCTGGCGATCCGGGGGAGGGTTGCGCCGCGCTCCTCAGCGCCGCGCTCGGCGCTGGCCGGAATAATGCTCGTCTTCATAGTCACCAGCTCCCGGGGCTGTGAGGCTCGCGCCGCGGCGCATCGAGGCGGCGGCTCGAATGGTCGCGTACCGCGATCGGCACCGTCTTCAGATCCCAGATCAGTCCCATGAAGCTCATGAGCTTCAGGATGTAGTAGGTCAGATCGTACTCCCACCAATAGAAGCCCTGGCGGGCCGAGCCTGGGTAGTGGTGGTGATTGTTGTGCCAGCCCTCCCCGAGCGTCAGCAGCGCCAGCCACCAGTTGTTGCGGCTGTTATCGCCGGTGCGGTAGCGCTGCCGGCCGATCACATGCGAGAGCGAGTTGATCGTGTAGGTGGCATGCCAGCACACCACCGTCGAGACGAAGAAGCCCCACACCAGCATCTGCGCGCCGCTGGTGTGCAGCTGCGGGGCGCGATGCTGCAGGGTGACACCCAGCGCGAACATCAGCGCACCGAGCAGGATCGGTACCGCGACATCGAAGCGATCCAGCCAGCGCAGTTCCGGGAAGCGGCGCAGGTCCCCGACCAGGCGGAAGTCGGGCGCGAAGCCCTTGAGCGTCAGGAACCAGCCCAGGTGCGCCCGCCAGAAGCCGTGCTGGCGTGGTGAGTGCACATCCGCGGGCTCATCGGAGTTGGCATGGTGGTGACGGTGATGCGCGGCCCACCACACTGGCCCGCGTTGCACGGCCGCTGCTCCGAGCATCCCGAAGATGAATTGCCCGGCGCGCGAGGTCTTGAAGGAGCGGTGCGAGAAGTAGCGATGGTAGAAGCCGGTGATGGCGAACATACGGACCAGGTAGGCGATCAGTCCGGCCAGCAGCGCCACCGGGCTCACCCCGACGACAAACACCGCGAGGCAGGCCAGGTGCACCAGCATGAACGGTAGCGTGCGCAACCAGTCGATCCGATCGCCCTGGCCCTCCGAGACCGCCGGAGCGCCGGCACGGCCGCTGTCGAACCAACGCGCGAGCGTGGTGAGCAGCCGGAGCGACCGGTGGGGGGCGGGCTGGTCCATCAGGGGTCCTCTTGGGTCACGGCGAATCACTGTGGGTTATACGGTGGCGGTGCCCACTTGGATGCGCCGTGTGCGCTCGGTCGTGACCTGCCTGACTTTAAGCTGCGGCCCGCAGGCGTGGCAAGGTGCCTGCCCCGCAAAGCGGGGCTCGCCCGGGCGCCCGCGGCGGCTGGATCGGGATGTGTTAGCCGCGGGCCTGCAGGGCGGCGATGCGCTCCTCGATCGGCGGGTGGCTCATGAACAGGCGCTGCAGGCCGCCGCCGTCGCCGCCGGTGATGCCAAAGGCCGCCAGTTGCTGTGGCAGGGCCCCGCCATGCGCCGCACGCAGGCGCTCTAGCGCCGCGATCATCGAGCGGTTCCCGGCCAGTTGTCCGCCACCGGCATCGGCGCGGAATTCACGGCGGCGCGAGAACCACATGACGATCATGTTGGCGAAGAAGCCCAGCACCATCTGCGCGACGAACACGCTGAGGAAATAGCCGATGCCGCCGCCGCGTTCGCCATCGCGCGACAGGGCACGATCGACGATGCTGCCGATCACGCGCGAGAGCAGGATCACAAAGGTGTTCACGACGCCGGCGATCAGCGTCATGGTGATCATGTCGCCGTTGGCCACATGGGTAATCTCGTGCCCGAGGACCGCCGTGATCTCCTCCTCGTTCATGGAGCGCAGCAGGCCGATGCTGACCGCAACCAGCGCGTGATCGCGCCGGGCGCCGGTGGCGAAGGCGTTGGGTTGCGGGGAATCAAAGACGCCCACTTCGGGCATGCCGATGCCGGCCTGCTCGGCCAGCTTGCGCACCGTGCCCACCAGCCAGCGCTCCGAGTCCGTGCTCGGCTGCTCGATCACCTGCACGCCCATGGCGCGCTTGGCCATCCACTTGGAGATCAGCAATGAGATAAAGGCGCCGCCAAAGCCGAACAGCGAGGAGAGCACCAGCAGGGGTCCCAGCCCCTGGCCGTGGGCCGCGAGCCAGCGGTCGAGGCCCAACACCTCGGCCAGGATTGTCAGCACGGCGATGATGGCCATGTTGGTCAGGACGAACAGGAAGATTCGCTTCATTGTGGTTGCCAGATAGTTATGAAAATCAGGTGTTTAACTACGTGCCGGTTTGGACCGGGAGTCCGGGAGCGCGTTGCGCTGCGGACGGTCCCAGGCTCCCCACGCTCAGGAAAATGAGAGCGAGCCAGGGAAATTCAAGACTCCGCGAGGATTATGTCAAACGGATCCGGGGGTTGCGTCGCGCGCTGGCCCCTCAGCCGAGCACCACTCCGGCCAGGTGGCCGACGAACCACGTGCAGGCCGCTGCGGCGGTACCAATCAACGTCATCCGCAGCGCTCCGCGCAGGGCACTGCGGCCGTTGAACAGGCTGAGTGCCAGGCCGACGCCGAACAGGCTGGCCAGCGCCACCACGCAGGAGGCCTGCAGCGCGCCCGAGCGGCTCAAGGGCAACAGGAACGGCACCAGCGGCAGCAGCGCGCCGGAGAAGAAGGACACGAAGGAAAATGCCGCGGCCGACCACGGCGAGCCCAGCTCATCCGGGTTCAGGCCGAGTTCTTCGCGCGCCAGCGTGTTGAGCGCATGCTCGGGATTCGCCATCAGGCTGTGGGCCAGTGCGCGCGCCTGCTCGAGCCCGATACCGCGCGCCTGATAAATCAGCGCCAGCTCCTCGGCTTCTTCCTCCGGGTACTCCTCCAGCTCATCACGTTCGAGTCCGATCTGGTACTCGTACATCTCCCGCTGCGAGCGCACCGACAGGTACTCGCCGGCGGCCATCGACAGGGATCCGGCCAGCAGGCCCGCCAGGCCGCTCATCAGAATGTAGCGAGCGGCAGCACCAGCGCCAAACACGCCCAGGATCAGGCTGGTGTTGGACACCAGGCCGTCACTGACGCCAAAGACCGCTGCGCGCAGGTTGTTGCCGCCGCTGACGCCGCGGTGTCGCCGTCCGACATCCTGGACGGAAGTGGGCATCTCATGCTCGAGCCGCGGGCGTTCCGCGCTGTAGACCGAAAGACCGCGCAGCTTCATCGCAATCAGCACGGACTTGAGCGAGCGTGGGCCCAGACGCCGCACCAGTGCGGCAACGATGCGGGCACGCACGCTCGGATGGAATGTCCCGGTGGCGCCGAGCCGTACCCAGTGTTCGGCCTGCTCCTCGGCCGCCGCGGCCAGTGTCTGGAACAGCTGGCGTCGCGCTGGATCCTCCTCGCGCGCCGCGACCACGCGGTACAGCCACGCCGACTCGCGTTCGTGATACCAGCTTTCGGTAGGGTTGCTCATGGCACTGATACTAGCGCCATGGCGCCGGGCGTGCGGCCCTCAAGGCTCAAACATTTCGCATGCAGCAACGGGCGAGGAGCGGCCAGAGGCAGCCGGCCGCCACCTGATCAGTAATTCTCATCCCCAGCTTCATCCTCGTCCCAGTCTTCATCATCCTCATCCTCATCTTCATCTTCCTCCTCATCCTCGTCCCAGTCCTCCTCATCCTCCTCTTCGTCTTCTTCCTCCTCGGCGCCGATCGGTTCGCCGGACCAGCCCTCGGGCTGCTCGATTTTTTCCAGATCAAACTCGGCCCAGGTGTCGACATCGATCTCCTCGATATCGCCATCCAGATATTCGAGCTCGATCAGCTCGGCATCCTCATCGACCGACAGGACACGAAAACTCTCGTTCTCGTCGATATTCTCGTACCACTGACCGACCACCGGTTCGTATTCTCTGGCCACAGCTTGTGAATCCTTGAGCAGACAGGTTGAGGTGCCACCGCAGGTGCGGCGGCTCGGACGCGGGAAGATATTAGGGCCCATGTGGCGGGCAGGCAATCGTCTTAGGCAGGTTCGAGAGCTGCTGCGCCATACCGGGGGCTGAATCGGCCGGCCGCAGGCGCCGGTGGCAGCCCGCAACTGAAGCGGCTGCAAGCACCAGGCCGAGTCGGCAGGCCGCGATCCAACCTCGCTCGAGCGCCGCTGGCGGTCATAATGAGCAATGACGGTGGCGTGAAGGCGCAGTTAGACTGGCGCCTCGAGATGGCAGATCTTGCCCAAAGAGCTATGGATTGTTTATGCCGGCCCGCAAGAGCACTGAAATTTCGGCCTCCGATCCGCTGCGCCAGGCCCGCCGCATCGTTATCAAGGTGGGCTCGGCCCTGCTGGTGGATGGCAAGAGCGGGCGCCTGAATCGAGCCTGGCTCGAGTCGCTCATCGAGGATCTGCTGCGCCTGCGACGTCGCGGCCAGCAGGTGCTGCTGGTCTCCTCCGGGGCCATCGCACTCGGTCGTCGTCATCTGGGTCTTGCGCCAGGGGCGTTGCGCCTGGAGGAGAGCCAGGCGGCTGCTGCAGTGGGCCAGATTCGCCTCGCCCACGCCTACAAGGAGCTGCTGGAGGCGCACGATGTGACCGTGGCCCAGGTGCTGCTGACGCTCGAAGACAGTGAACAGCGCACGCGCTATCTCAATGCCCGCGCCACACTCGAGACGCTGCTCGCGCTCGGCTCGATACCGGTCATCAACGAGAACGATACGGTCGCGACCGCGGAGATTCGCTATGGCGACAACGATCGGCTGGCCGCACGGGTCGCGCAGATGGTCAGCGCTGATTGCCTGGTCCTGCTCTCGGATGTTGACGGTCTCTATAGCGCCGATCCGAACCTCGATCCGCAGGCCCAGTTCATCGAGCGGGTGTTGCGGATCAGCCCGCAGATCGAGGCGATGGCCGGTCGATCGAATTCCGATGTCGGCACCGGTGGCATGGCCACCAAGATCGCGGCCGCCAAGATCGCCGTCGGTGCGGGCTGCCACATGTGCATTGCGACCGGCCATCGCCTGCACCCGCTCAAACCCATTGAGTCCGGCGGCCGCTGCACCTGGTTCATGCCCAGCTCGACGCCAATGGCGGCACGCAAGCAGTGGATCGCCGGCACGCTGCGGCCGGCGGGCGCGGTACGTATCGATGAAGGGGCGCTGCGCGCGCTGCGCTCAGGCAAGAGCCTGCTGCCCGCAGGCGTCACCGGCACGCTCGGGCGCTTCGAGTCCGGGGATACCGTCGGGGTCCTCACGGCCGACGGCACCGAGGTGGCTCGCGGCATTGCCGCCTATTCCGATGCGGATACGGCTCGTATTCTGGGTCGGCGCAGTGGCGAGATTGCCCCGATCCTGGGCTTTCGCGGACGCGAGGAGCTGATACATCGCGATGATCTGGTGATACTGATGCAGGAGCCGGACGGCAGCGGGACCCTCGGGCAGACACCGGCGGTCGAGGAGCAGTAAAGTAAGCGCCATGAACGCCACGCCACGCAGCGAAAGCGAGCACCCGGACGCCGACGTGCACACGCTGATGCAGCAGCTGGGTGCCGCTGCAGTCGAGGCGGCTGGCGTGCTGGCGCTCGCGACGGCGGCGCAGAAGAATCAGGCGCTCGGCGCGGCCGCTGCGGCGATGCGCGCGCAGCGCGGGGCGATCCTCGATGCCAACGCTCAGGATGTCCAGGCGGCGCAGGCCCAGGGCCTCAGTGCCGCACTGCTGGATCGACTGCGACTGGATGACAGTCGCGTCGCGGCCATGGCCCGCGGACTCGAGGAGGTGGTCGCGCTTGCCGATCCCATCGGGGCCGTGATCAGTGCATGGAGGCGACCCAATGGCCTGCTGATCGAGCGCGTACGCGTACCGCTCGGTGTGATCGGCATCATCTATGAGAGCCGACCGAACGTGACTGCTGATGCGGGCGCGCTGTGCCTGAAATCAGGCAACGCCGTGATTCTGCGCGGTGGCTCGGAGAGCCGGCGCTCGAGCGCCGCCATACATGCCTGTCTGCAGGCCGGGCTGGCCGTCGCCGGCCTGCCGGCCGCCTGCATACAGCTCGTGCCCACAAGCGATCGCGCCGCGGTCGGGGAGATGCTGAGTGGCATGAGCGAGTATCTGGACGTGCTGGTGCCGCGCGGCGGCAAGAGTCTGGTGGCACGGGTACAGGCCGAGGCACGCGTACCGGTGATCGGCCATCTTGAGGGCAATTGCCATGTCTATGTGGATCGCGGCGCCGACCTGGCCATGGCGCGCAGCGTGGTTCTGAATGCGAAGCTGCGGCGGACCGGCATCTGCGGCGCTGCCGAGACGCTGCTCGTGGATCGTGCCTGCGCGGCAACGCACCTTGCCCCGCTGATCGGGGATCTGCTGTCCGCCGGGTGCGAAGTGCGTGGCGATGAAGCGGCGCAGGCCGTGGATGCACGCGTCCGCCGGGCCACCGAAGAGGACTGGTACACCGAATATCTGGACGCGATCATAGCGGTGCGCGTGGTTGATGGGCTCGAGGCGGCGATAGCGCATATTGCGCGCTATGGCTCGGCACACACCGAGGCTATCGTGACTGCCGATGAGGCGCGCGCAGCGCGCTTTCTGGCGCGCGTCGACAGCGCGATCGTACTGCATAACGCCTCGACGCAATTTGCCGATGGCGGTGAGTTTGGCATGGGCGCCGAGATTGGCATTTCTACGGATCGCTTTCACGCGCGTGGCCCGGTCGGTGTGGAGCAGCTGACCAGCTACAAGTACGTGGTGCACGGCACCGGGCAGGTGCGGCCGGGCTGAGTACGGACTCAGTGTTCGTGCCGGTGTGCTGAGGCCGGCAGCGCATTACCCGCGCTCTGCGGCGCAGCCGCGGCGCAACGCTCGCAGTTGACCCATCCCGAATCGCCATCCACGTAGTGCTCTTTCTTCCAGATCGGCACCCGGTGCTTCACCTCATCGATGATATAGCGACAGGCCCGAAAAGCCTCGTCCCGATGTGCCGCGCTGACCGCCACGTATACTGCCAGCTCGCCGAGCGTCAGAGCCCCCACGCGGTGCACGCACAGCGCCCCGCGCACGCCAAAGCGCTCGCGCGCCTCGATCAGAATGCGCTCGCCCTCGCGTCGCGCCAGCGGAGCGAAGGCCTCGTACTCCAGTCCGCTCACGCGCCGCCCGTCGTTGTGATCGCGCACCCATCCTTCAAAGGTGACGAAGCCGCCGCTGGCAGGATCAAGCAGCAATGCACGCAGCGTTTCGCTGCTGAAGGGTTCGGCGCTGAGTCGAAATTCGTTCATCCGCCGGCGACCGGTGGTAGAAAGACAATCGTATCGCCACTGTGCAGCGGCTGGGTCCATTCACCAAACTGTTCATTGATCGCAACCCGCAGCTGCTCGGGTGCGAGCTTGAGCCCGCGGCGCACGCGCAGCTGCTCGTATAACTCGAGCGCCGTCTGCGCCGAGGTCTCGAGGGCCTCTTCGGAGCGCCCTGCCTGTTCGCGCAGGATCGCAAAATACTGCACGCGGACTACGCGAGCCGGGCTGGCAGGGCGCGCGGGGCCGAGTTGCGCGCGGGCCTGCAGGTACTCTTCGCCGGTGTTGATATTGGCCAGAGTCCCTGGCGAGCGCGCCTGCAGCAGCCTTACATCGGATTGTCCCAGCAGCGCCCGCGGGCAGCGCTGACCAGCGGCAATCCACGCATCAACGGCCTCGCGCGCCACCGGCTCATAGATGGCGCACACCGGCTCGGGTTTGCCATCGAAGTCGCTGCGGAAGGCGGTGGCCATTTTCTCGGGCGCGCGTTCGGCAATCAGTTGCTGCAGTGTGGCACTGTCGAGAAAGGGCAGGTCGCACGCGAGCACCAGCCACGCGCACTCCGGCTCGGCATGCAGGGCGGCGTGAATGCCGCTGATCGGTCCCAGATCCGGCTGCAGATCGGCGATGCGGGGATAGGCCGCGCGCTGCGGATCGGCGAGCTGGTCGGAGCGCACCGACACAAAACTCTTCGTCACCAGCGGGGCCAGCAGTGCCATGGCCCGCGCGAGTTGGGATTGGCCCGCGTACTCGAGAGCTGCCTTGTCACGTGCCATACGGCGGCTGTGCCCGCCCGCCAGCACCAGTCCCAGCAGTGGAGCGCTCATGAACGGTTCCGCGCGACGCCGACGCGACGCTTGCCGCCGGACTTGTGGAGCAGGCGCACGGCGCTGATGCGGATCTGGTGCGACAGGGCCTTGCACATGTCGTAGATCGTCAATGCCGCAACCGTGGCGCCGGTCAGCGCCTCCATCTCCACGCCGGTCTTATGATGGGTTTCAACCCGGCACACGATGCGCAGCTGCTGCGCGCTTGGCCGAGTAATCCTGACCGAGCAGTGCTCGATCGGCAACGGGTGGCAGAAAGGAATGATCTCGGCAGTGCGCTTGACTGCCATGATGGCAGCGAGCATGGCCGTATCGATGACGGCGCCCTTCGCCGTACGCATGCGCTGCCGGCTCAGCACACGGGCCACTTGCGCCGGCAACAGCACGCGGGCCTCGGCTTCAGCAATCCGGTGGCTGACGCCCTTGGCGCCGACGTTTACCATCGTCGGATGCTGCCTGGCATCCACATGGGTGAGCTTGGCAGCGCGCGGCATGCGTGATTTGGCCGCCATATCAGCCGCCGATGTGGTTCATTTCGACTCGCGGCACGGCGCGCGAGTGCAGCGTCACGCGCTGTTCGCTGTAGCGATCGGCGCGGCGCTCCCAGAAGCCGCGAATCAGCCCGAGCAATTCCTCGTCGGTCTGGCCGGCGCGCAGCGGCCCGCGCAGATCCATGCCCTCAGTGGCGAACAGGCAGCCGTAGAGCCGGCCATCCGAGGACAGCCGGGCGCGGCTGCAATCGCCGCAGAAGGGCTGCGTGACCGAGGCGATCAGGCCGATTTCCCCGCCGCCGTCCTGGAATACATAGCGCCGGGCGACTTCGCCCCGGTAGTGCGCTGCCGCCGGTAGCAGCGGCCAGCGCGCGCCTATGCGATCAAGCAACTCCCTGGACGGTACGACCTCCTCGGGCTTCCAGTCGTTGCGGTTGCCGACGTCCATGTATTCGATCAGGCGCACGACCACCTGGGTGCCGCGAAAATGCTCGATCAGATCAAGGATCGTGTGGTCGTTCAGGCCGCGCTGTACGACGGCGTTGATCTTGATCGGGGCGAGCCCGGCACGCTGGGCCGCATCGATGCCCGCAAGAACTTCCTGCGGGCTGCCAAAGCCGCCCGCCATGCGCGCAAATACTGCAGGATCGAGACTGTCGAGACTGACTGTTGCCCGCTGCAGGCCGGCGGCGCGAAGCTCCACCGCGTGCTGCGCGAGCAGCATGCCGTTGGTAGTCAGCGCAATGTCATCGACTCCCCGCAATGTACTCAGGTCGCCGATCAGGTCCGCCAGGGCAGGGCGCAGCAGGGGCTCGCCACCGGTGATGCGAAGCTTGCGCACGCCCAGCGCGACAAACAAGCGGGCGAGTCGCACGATTTCCTCAAACCCGAGACGCTCGGCGGTCTTCAGGAACTCGTAGTGCTCGTGGTAGCGCTCGCGCGGCATGCAATATGGACAGCGGAAGTTGCAGCGATCGGTAACCGAAATGCGCAGGTCCCGGAGCGGCCGATCGAGGCGGTCTCGCGGGCCGCCAGCGGGCACATCTGCGCTGGTTGTTGATTCAGTGGTCATTGGATACAAGGCTACCAGCGATACAGACGCGTGACGAAACCCTTGGCAAAGCTTGCGGGCCCGGGCGGCAGTTCGATAAAGCCATCGGTCAGAGCCAGTGCGGCGAAGTCCCCCGAGCCGTTGGTCGGGTTGGGCGTCGCCCACGGTCTTCCCCAGTCATCATGACTGACGCGCACCGGTACAAATCCGGTCAGCGCGGGTGTCCACTCCATCGGGATCGCCAGCGCAATCCGCTCCGATTGTTCGGTGCGGACGCCCATGGCGGCGTAAAGCGCTGGCAGGACATAACGCGCCAGGCACACCAGCGTCGAGACCGGATTACCTGGCAGCGCAAAGACTGAGCATCCTTCGGTCGTGGTGCCAAACCACATCGGGCGCCCAGGGCGCTGTGCGACACCGTGCAACACGCAATGAACGCCTAGCTCCTCAAGGACCTGCGGCACGTAGTCGAAGCGTCCCTTGGAAACGCCACCCGAGAGAATCAGCACTTCATGGGTACGCAGGTGCAGTCGCAGCCGTTCGCGCAGCAGCGGCAGATCATCGGGCAGGTGATCATCCGCCACGCGCAGAAAGCCGCGTTCGCGCAGCGCCGCCGCCAGCCCGTAGGCGTTGGAGCGACGAATCTGATGCGGAGCAATCGGATCGCCTGGCTCAACCAGTTCATCGCCGGTGGAAACCAGGATGATGGCCGGCTGCCCGCTGACGCGCAGCCGGGCCATGCCAGCAGCGGCCGCCACGGCAATCTCCGGTGCATGAAGCACGGTGCCGGTGGCGAGCAGCAGCGCGCCCTGAAGCTGGTCACTGGCTCGTCGGTGAATGTGCTTGCCGGCCGTTAACAGGGCCGCGGATTCAATACTCGCCATGCCATCCTTGATAGTGACTTGTTCGACCGGGACGACCACATCGCAGCCCAGTGGCAGCACCGCCCCAGTCATGACCTCTATGCACTGGTCGGGTGCGGCGAGGGTCAGCGGAGGCGCGCCGGCACCCTGCATGGCCTGGATCCGGAATTGGTGGACGCTAGCGCGCGAATGGACGGCAATTCCGTCCATCGCGACCCGATCAAACGGAGGCTGGTCGCGCTCGGCATACACGTTCTCGCGCAGCACCGCGCCGGCGCACTGCGCCACGGGTAGCGACTCGATCGGCAAGCAGGCCAGGTGCTCCCCTATCAGTCGTTCAGCAGAATTCGGGTCCAATTGGGTCACGGGCGGTCCGCGTAAAGGAGTCCAGATCTAATAGTACCGCGCCGGGAGTCTGGTGGCTGCGATCAAGCTTCTGGGTGGCACAAACGGCAGTTTTGTCCCAGTCGCACCGGCGCCCAGCCTTTAGGGGCTTGCGCATATAATCTGCCGCTCCGCGCCCGTAGCTCAGCTGGATAGAGCACCTGGCTTCGAACCAGGTGGTCGGCGGTTCGAATCCGTCCGGGCGCGCCACTTTCCACAGTGTAGGGTCTGAATTTTTTGCGCATCTCTGAATATCATTCAGAGTTAGGATCTCGGTTTGGCCTTGCT
>Ga0181537_10000731_pt1 | contig 30558 bp, 28 predicted proteins | sample PEATcosm2014_Bin_39_FD_119765 | JGI IMG/M metagenome (GOLD analysis project Ga0181537, IMG submission 119765) | Peatland microbial communities from MTU Mesocosm Facility, Houghton, MI, USA - PEATcosm2014_Bin23_10_metaG | ecosystem: Environmental > Terrestrial > Soil > Wetlands > Peat | place... | reverse complement strand
TGAAACGCCAGCTCCGGCGGCTCTTTGTATGCGCCCTTGCATAACCGAATGCGAATGCGTTCGCTGAGCAGCTTCTCTACATCGCCCTCTGAGCGCCGCATATAGGCCTGAATGACTGCACCCACGCAACCTTGATTTCCCGGCACGCGATGCAGTTCGTGGACGAAGTCCAAAGTACGTTGCGTATAGGGTGAACCTTCCATATCCACGCGCACAAAATTCTTCGGCGACATGGAAGCCGCCTTCTGCACCAACCCGGTCGCCAGATCATAAGCCAGCTTTTCATCTACATCCAAGCCCATGTGTGTGAGCTTTAGACTCACATTGGCGTTCAACTTGCGCGCGGCAATCTGATCGAGCATTTCGTGATAAAGCTGAGCGCTGTTCTTCGCCTCTTCGATATTGGTGACATTTTCGCCGAGATTGTCCACAGAAACCGATAATCCCGATTGATTTACGGTTTGCGTCGCCCGCAGCGCGTCTTCCACTTGGGTGCCCGCGACAAAACGGCTGGAAAATTTCTGGCCAATCGCCGAGCGCTCCGCCACGGCCCGCAAGGCAGTACTTTGAGATAAGGAAATAAAAAGAGATCGAAGCATTTAGAGGTTTGTCCTGCGGGAGGAAAGCCGCCGCCCCTGAGAAGGATAAAAGCGATAAGAGCGTAATAAGACCACTGAATTTTGTATCACAACTTATAGGGGTTGGTGCGAAGAGAAGCGGAAGGAGGAGCGGGGGCGGATTTCTACGGATTGAAGTTCACTTCGATCGTTTCCGTGGTTTCGTGACTCGCCGGCGCGTACTTCCACTTGCGAATCGCGTTCTCGGCGGCGTCAACCAATATGGGGTGCCCACCCTTTACGCTTAGCGACTTGACTGTCCCATCGCTGGTCACAACGGCCGAGAGTTTCACGCTGCCCTTCACGTTAAATTGCCTCGCCATTTCCGGGTAAACCGGCATCACCCGGGCCACGATCTTGCGCGAAGATTCGGCTGTCTCCAGCTCCTGGGCGCGCGTTGCGTGTACCGTGCAAAAGACAATTCCGAAGATCGCAACCAAGGCCAGAGTGATTCCACGACGGGTCATAGTCATTTGAACTTAGAGAAATCTAAGCCAAAAGAACAGGTAACCACAGTGAAAACCGCCCTAGTACTTAGGTCACTTCGCCGGAAAATTAGAGAAAAATCTCGTCCACATAGCACCAGCGCCAGTCTTCGCCGGGCTCAAACGACTGCATAATCGGGTGCTTTGTGTGATGGAAATGCTTGGTGGCGTGCTTGTTTTTTGAACTGTCGCAGCAGCCGACGTGGCCACACTCGAGACACAGGCGCAAGTGGACCCAGGTGTCGCCCATTTCGAGACACTCTTTGCAGCCTTGACCGCTGGGCGTGACTTTTTTAATCGTTTTCAGATGTGTACAAGCTGGTTGATTCATAGCGATTCCTCACGGCTCTTGTTCGTGATCTTCCAGGAACTTCTCGACTTCCAACGCTGCCATGCACCCTGTTCCCGCGGCAGTAATGGCTTGGCGAAAACGGCGGTCCTGTACATCGCCGCATGCGTATACGCCGGGCACGCGGGTTCGCACGTAATCGTGGGTCTTCAAGTATCCGTCCTGATCGGTTTCCAGTTGCTCGCCAAACATTTTGGCATTGGGCACATGTCCAATACCCAGAAACATCGCGCTCACGGGAAGATCGAATTCCTTGCCGGTCTTCAAGTTGCGAAGATGCAATCCGGTCACTTCCTTCTTTGTCGCATCATTTACATCTTCGACGACGGTATCGAGCAGAAACTGGATCTTCGGATTTTTCTGCGCCCGTTCCAGCATGATTTTGGAAGCGCGGAATTGATCTCGCCGGTGAATCAGCGTGACTTTCGTGGCAAATCGGGTCAGGAAAATGGCCTCTTCCATGGCGGAATCGCCGCCGCCGATGACTGCGATTTCCTTCCCGGAGAAGAAGAACCCATCGCAGGTGGCGCAGGAGGAAACGCCGTGCCCTATAAGGGCTTGCTCGTTAGGCAATCCCAGCCAACGCGCCGATGCGCCACTGGCGATAATCAGAGTCTCGGTGTATAGAACGTGATGGCCTAACTGAAGCTTGAACGGCCGCTGTGTTAAATCGGCGCTCGACAAATGCGCCATCTGATATTCCGCGCCAAAGCGCTCCGCCTGCTTGCGCATGTTATCGATGAGTTGCGGCCCCTGAATGCCCTCGGGAAAGCCGGGAAAGTTCTCGACCAACGTAGTAAGAGAGAGCTGGCCGCCTGGCTCGTGTCCCTCGATGACAAGCGGCTTCAGGTTGGCGCGGGCCGCATAAATTGCCGCCGTGTGTCCGGCACAACCCGACCCTATGATTACGACTTTGCGTGCATTTTCCATGTTATTCGAGTCTTAAAGTTATCGAGTGTTAGATTACGAAACCTTGATTAAGATGCAAACGGCGGCTCAACTAAAAGAACCTTAAGGACTTGGCGGAGATGATGTCTTCGGAGCCGGCTTTTTCGCCGCCGACTTGCTGGCTCGCCCGTTTTCACCAAGCCTCGCCAATTCCTCCGGCACGGTTCGGTGCACCTCTAACATGCCGCGATAGTGAGCCAACAGCGATGATGCGCTTTGAAATAGCGGTTCGTAGGCGCTTTGATCCGGCGCCGGCCCCGATTGGGTCGCATAGCATCGCGCCAGGACGACTGACGATTTGCCGAAGCGCTCAAGCTTGATGCGGCTGGCGGGCGTGTTCGCAGCCAACATCCCCGCGGCCGACGTCACCGCCGACGCGCTGTCTTCGATGGTGACTTCCAGAAGATCCTTAGGATCGCGAACTCGGAATACCAGAGTCTCCACCATGTTCTGGGGGTCGGCGCTGAATGAATATTGCACCGTGGAAAATGTCGCTGGCGCAGTAAATTCGCGTCGGATGCGTACCCAGTTGGCTGCCCCAGAGGCGTCCCCGGCATATTGCTGCGCACCCTCGACCGCTTGCAGAAAATCCGGCTTGTCGTCGAGCGTGGAGCGGCCTCGATCCACTTCAAAGTCCGACCCGAACTTGGGTTGGCGCGGCACCAGCGCCAGTGCGGAAATGAGCTCCTGCTTGTCCGCCGCCGAAGGAGAACAGGCATTGATCATGTTGACCTTGAGCTGAGGCGCAGTCTTGTCTTGCGCCCAGCAGGCGAAGGTCAGGCCAAGTATGGCTATGGACACGAGGATTTTGCGGAGCACCGCAAAATTCTATCAGCCCCGGCCGTGATTCGTGGTGATTTTGTTCGCACGCCTCAGACTAGAATTGGGTATGGCCAATTTGACCCTGGTATATGGACTCCGGCTTCTGCCCTCGGATGAAATCGAAGAAATCAACGATGCGCCTTTAAAACTCAAAAACGGGCGCGCCGCCAGCGTGACCATGCATGTTCTGGAGGGAAGCAAGGAAGAAATCGAAAAGCAACTGAAGAGCAGCCTGGATGCCTTTTTTGATTTTTATCCGGAAATCTGAGCGCGCTCCGAGGACGCCTCCGGGTACCCGGTTGCATCTATAATCTTAGTCTCTCATGCGACTACTGCCTCCCAAGTTACGCATTCGCTTGAGCGATGCCGGCCTGTTGCCCACCACCAGGCTGGCGCGTGCGGCGTGGTACATGCTATGGCAGGCGGTTTTTCTGTTCCTAGCCAGGGAATTGTTTTCTCTCATCGGGATATCCTGGGCGAAATATCTCTCCGGCTGGATCGGTCTCCTTTCCTTCCTTTCACTCGTTCTTTTCCTGATTCTTGGCCTTCGCCAATTGAGGGCACGCCTGCTGTGGAGACTCCGCAACCGGCTCATCGTGACGTATGTGTTTATCGGGGTCATTCCAGTAGTGCTTCTCGTGGCGCTGGCGCTCGGCTCGTTTTATTTATTCGCCGGCCAGTTCGCCACCTTCATCGTGACGACATCGTTGAATTCTGAGCTGAAGAGCGTCGAAGCTGCCAACTCCGCCATCGCACACGAATTGGCGGCACGCCTAAATCCCGAGAGCAAACCCGAACTCATTGGCGTTGAGAGCCTGCGCCGCAGCGATACAGCCTGGAGCCAGCGCCACCTGCACGTCTGGCACGACGGCAAACTGCTGTTGAGCAGCTCCCCCGATGGAGCCATCACAACAGTACCCGTATTGCCGCCGTACTTGAAGGATTCCTTCAACGAAATCGTGCGAGACCACGGCCAACTGTATTTGCGTGCCGTTGAAACCGTCACTACGCCTCGCGGACGCCTCACTGTGCTATCGAGCGAGCCTCTCGATGCTCATTTGTTGCAGGGCCTGGCCAACAATCTCGGAGAACTCACGCTTTACACCAGCGGCCTGTCGCGCGTGTCGGTCAATCAGCCCGGGAGCCAAAATCAATCGAGCGTCGGTTCCATCATCGTCCCGGAGTCGCACCCCCGTTCCTCGGTCACCTACACCAATCCGAATGTCTACGTATTCGACACCAGCAAGAATCCCCCTCCCAGCTTCGTGGTCGGGAGTGTTCCTCCACCGACGCGCTGGCTCGACAAACAGGTCTCCTTTGCAACCGCCATCTCAGTGGTTGATTGGGACACGGACGATACAACCAGCCCCGCCGCCCTCGCCGTGCAGACACGGCTATCCACACTTTATGGCCGCTTGTTCGAGGCACTCGGGGATTTCGCGCCCGCCATTGAATACAGCCTGTTTGTGGTCGCCGTCTTTCTTGCCATTATTGAGCTCATCGCGCTGTGGATTGGCACCCGCCTCACGCGGACGGTTACAGGAGCGGTAGCCCAACTCTACGAGGCCACCAAACACATCAACCGCGGCGACTTCAGCCATCGCATCGCGGTGAAGTCCAGCGACCAAATCGCGACGCTGGCGAATTCCTTCAATTCCATGACCACCTCGCTCGAGGAACTGATTGCCGAGCAGAAGGAAAAGCAGCGCCTTGAAGGCGAACTGGCCATCGCGCAGGAAGTGCAGGAGCAGCTTTATCCTCGTGAAGTCTCGCAGATGGCATCGCTGGAAGTGCATGGCTTCTGCCGGCCGGCCCGCACCGTGAGCGGCGATTATTACGACTTTCTGACTCTGGATTCCGATAGGCTGCTGCTCGCGGTCGGCGACATCAGCGGGAAAGGAATTTCGGCGGCATTGCTCATGGCGACCATCCACTCGGCGGTCCGCGCTTATAGCGAAAACCGTGCGCCCGTCCTGCACGAGGCCGCTGCGTCCGGCGACGCCGGCCCTGATCTCATGCTGGCAACGGAGTACACCGGCGAGACATCGCCCGGGACGCTTCTTAGCCTGCTCAATCATCAGCTCTACATCAGCACGCCGGCTGCAAAGTACGCCACGCTTTTTCTGGCCACATTTGACGATCGCCGAAAGACGTTGACCTACAGCAATGGAGGCCATCTCCCGCCCATCGTCCTGCATCGAGATGGCTCTTTGACCCATCTTGATCGTGGCGGCACGGTGATCGGACTTTTCGATGATTGCGTTTACGACGAGGGCGCGCTTCGACTTCAGCCTGGCGATCTGTTCATCGCCTATAGCGACGGGGTAAGCGAGCCGGAAAATGATTTCGGCGAATTTGGCGAGGAGCGCCTGATTGACCTCGTGCGCGAGAACCAGAATTTGCCGCTGGTGCGGATTACGGAAATCGTGACGGCTGCCGTTATGGACTGGATCGGCGCCAATGAGCAGCCCGATGACATCACAATCGTTCTGGCGCGGGCGCGCTAGCGGACAGCTCCATTTTGCGCTGCTGCCACCAATTTCTGCACGGGCGGCGCGATCATTAGAAGTAGTTGTGCACTGGGCTTGACGGCCTCGTCTAACAATGCCGTCTGCTGAGCGACCCAGTCATTCGGCGGGCTTAGGCTTCGATCCACCAAATCCATGGCCTGCAAGCCAACACTAGCAACAGAGGAAAGATTCCGTGAAAGTATCGAATCTTCTTGCAGAAGGAACGATTCTCCGATGAGTGGCTTGAGGCTTGCATCGTTGTCGCGCCATGACGTCAGCCACTCCCGCATTTTTTCTTTCGTCGCGGTGTCGGCTTTCCCGGCGAGATAAGCATCCACCATCAGGGAAAATTCTCTCGCCTTCTCGCTCTCGGGATGGGCCGCATCTACCAATCGGTTTAGAGGCGTGAAGCTTGTTGCTTGCGTTACCGCTTGCTCTTCGCGCGCATATTCTTTCACCGGCTCAACCACATCGGCCAGTGTGCGCAAAGGGCGGATGTCTTCAGTTCCCGCAATTCTCCGAAGCATTGGATCGTAATAAGAATTGTGCGTCAGCCCCAAGTCTTCCAATTGGTGGCTGACCGCCTCCATCCGCGCATACATCGAGTTCACATCGGTGACATTTTGCGGCGACCAGAGGCGTTCGGCGATGGGCGCGGTCCGCGGCCAGATGCGCGAATCTATATTTTCCGGCGAAGCGTACTCCGACCATTCGCAGGCTTCTCCACCTAAAATTCTTTGCTTCTCCTCGGCGCTCAAGTCGGCTGCAACGCCCGTCGTTGGTATGGGATCCACGCCGTAATGCTGGGACGCGGGATACATGAGATCGAGGTAATATCCGGACGAAAGCAATCCCCGATAGCCGAGCTTCGCCGCACCAGCCAGTGACGCCTGCCCGCGCCATGATTGAATGACAATGGTTTTCGGCAGGTCGGGCCGCAGGATTTCGTCCCAGCCTTCCATGGTTTTGCCGTGTTTGCTGACGATCTCCTGCACGTGAGTGTTGAAGTATGCCTGGAGATCCGCGTTGGTCTTCAATCCGCGGGTGCGCATGAATGCCTGGATCTTCGGATTCGCGTCCCATTCTTTTCCATTCACTTCATCCCCGCCAATGTGAAAGTACTGGTCGGGAAATAATTCCGCCATCTCGCCGATAAACTTGTCGAGGAATCTGTACGTGCTCTCTTGTGTAGGATCCATGGCAGGATCAAACACACCCCAGCCACGTTCGATCTGATACGGGCCTGCACCACTCGCCAATTCCGGATATCCCACAAACCACGCAGTCGCATGGCCCGGCATGTCAAACTCCGGAACCACGCGGATACCGCGATCACGGGCGTAGGCAATCAAATCGCGGACCTGCTCCTGCGTGTAGTACAGCCCGTCGGAGCCCATTTCCTGAAGCTTGGGAAATTTCTTGCTCTCCACGCGAAAACCTTGATTGTCAGAAAGGTGCCAGTGAAAGACGTTCAGCTTCACGGCTTCCATGCCATCGAGATTGCGTTTGAGCACGTCCAGCGGAATGAAGTGACGGCTGACATCAATCATCAGCCCGCGCCAGGGAAAGCGCGGCGAGTCCTGAATATCAACCGCAGGTGCGGCAAAACCCGCCAAGGTCGTTCGCACTAATTGCAGAAATGTTTGCAGCCCATGAAGTGCGCCCAACGGCGTGGGAGCGCTCAGTGTTGCTCCGGACGCGGTAACTTCGAGCGAGTAAGATTCATCTTCGCCCAGTTCCTGAACATCTTTGCTCGCGTGATCTACATGAATGACGAGCGGGGCGGTCGGGCCGTCGACGAGTTTCAGGCTCAGCAGTGACATGCCGGTCTGCTTCCGAAGATGGTCGAGAAAGCGCTCGGCGGCACGGCGCAGCAGGGCGTCTTGGTAGCCTGTAACGGCAACAGAAAAAGTCGGATCGATGATCAGTTGCCCATTCCCCATCCGGACGCTGGAGGGCATGGGCATCAAGGGAAGAGGCGGTGCAGGAGGACCGGAATTCTCGGCTTCGACACACATCACGAGGGCAGCGCACACTACCAGCAACAGGGCGAATCGCATGTAGTCTCCGGGAAGGTGCAGGGCAGGCGCCACGCCTGCCCGGAAGATTGAACTTAATCCATATCGCCCAGCGAGCAAGCGCCGGGTCCACGCGGGTCCCCACAGGAACCGCACGCCCCCGCGGGGGCGTCGCTCAGAGGGCTCGATGAACTTTTCCCCGCCATCGCAAATACCGAAAGCCTGGGCGTCAGTTTCTTGCCGTGACATTTCGGACATTCCGCTTTGTCGCGTCCAAGAACCAATGCTTCAAATTCGTGCTCGCACGTAATGCAGATATATTCAAAAATTGGCATAAGACCCTCCGGCCGGATAACTCGATCCTGCGAATTCCACTTGAACCCATTTAAAATGAAAGCGTGTCAGGTTCGCAAACCGCTTCCAGCGAATTTATCGCCCCCCGTCTATTCCGCGGCGGGCACCGGCAGACGCTGGCCAGCTTCTTTCTTCCCCGCAGCCTCGCGCTTCCGCCCGCCGAAGAGCGCATGGTCGCAGTCGACCCGGGCATCGAGGTTCTTTGCGTCTGCCACTGGCAGCCCGAGCGGGCGCAAGCGCTGACGGTCATCATCATTCACGGCCTTGAGGGTTCGAGCGATTCGCAATACATGCGGGGGATTGCGGCCAAAGGCTACGCCGCGGGCATGAATGTAATACGCATGAACCAGCGTAATTGTGGCGGCACGGACGCGTACTCACCCACTCTTTATCACTCCGGCCGCTCAGCGGATATTGCGGCGGTGGCCCAGCATCTCATCGCGGACGACCGAGTTTCGCGTTTCGCGCTGGTGGGATATTCCATGGGCGGCAATCTGGTGCTCAAGCTCGCCGGGGAATGGGGAGCCGCTGGCCCGTCGCAATTTTGTGCGGTCGCAGCCGTCTGTCCGGCACTTGACCTGGCCGCGTCGGCTGACGCGCTGCATGAGCCGGCAAATCGCATCTACGAGCAATACTTTATCTGGAAGCTCAATCACCGCTTTCGCGCCAAGGCAAAATTATTCCCCGACAAATTCGATGTCGGACGGCTTCACGGCATCCGCACTCTTCGCGATTTTGACGATAAAATCACTGCGTATTACTCGGGATTCGCCGGTGCCTCGGATTATTACGCGCGTGCCGCGGCGGCCAACGTGGTGGATCAAATTGCTGTGCCGGCCTATATTCTGCACGCGGCCAACGATCCTTTCATTCGCATAACGGCTCCCACACGGAAGAAGATCCTATCCAATCCGCACATTACGTTTGTCGAGACCAAAGACGGCGGGCACTGTTCTTTTCTCGCCGCGCGGAATGGCGATAACCGCGACGGCTACTGGGCGGAATGGCAGGTCGTCGATTTTCTCCAGCAATTCGCCCGCTCTCCTATACAATCGCACTCGCAACGAAAATGAAGTGGCTCGCCAAAATCCTGCTCTGCGTCATCGCGGCTAGTGTTTCGCTCGCCGCCGAGCCCATCAAGGACCTTCATCCTTCGGGCTACGTCAACGATTTTGCCGGAGTCCTCGATCCCGCGACGGTCGCGCGGCTAACCAACATCTGCCAGCAGATCGACCAAAAGGCTCACGCCCAGATTGCCGTTGTCACGATCAAATCGCTCGATGGTGATGACATCGACGACTACGCCGTCAATCTTTTCAAGGCTTGGGGGATCGGGCCGAAATCGAATGACCACGGCGTGCTGATCCTGGTCGCAGTCGAAGACCGCCGCTATCGCACGGAAGTCGGCTATGGGCTTGAACCCATCCTTCCCGACGGGAAAGTTGGCGGGTTTGGGCGCGAAGCTGTTCCGTATTTCAAGCAGAACGACTACAACGGCGCGCTTACATTGATGACGACGCGGGTCGCCAACGTCATCGCGCAGGATGCCGGCGTAACGCTTACCGATGTCGCGGAAACGCCTGCTCCGCCCGTCCGCCAGAACCATGAAAGCTTGCCGCCCGGCGTTATTGCCCTGCTCATCGTCGTCCTCATCATCGTTCTCTTGATTCCTCCACTTCGGCGCGCCTTGTTCTGGATACTGCTGTTTAACAGCGGCGGCGGGGGAGGCTATCGCGGCGGTGGATGGGGTGGAGGCGGCGGCTTCGGTGGAGGAGGATTTGGCGGCGGGGGAGGGTTCGGCGGTTTTGGTGGAGGCGGCTCCGGCGGCGGTGGCGCCAGCGGCGGCTGGTAGATTTTTAGGCAAAGAGAAAACTATGATTCCGCAACAACAACTCGACGAATTTGTCATCCGGCTGAGCCACGCGGCAGGCAATAATCTTCAATCCGTTATTCTTTACGGTTCTGCCGCCGATGGAGAATTTCACCGCGAATTTTCCAACGTCAATCTACTCTGCGTTCTCCGGGACGCGTCACTGCCTCAGCTCGTAGGACTCGCCGACTCGGTAGATTCCTGGACGCGCCTGCATCATCCTGCGCCGCTTATCATGACGAAAGATGAAATGAATCGCTCGGCCGACGTTTTCTCCATCGAATTCATGGACATGAAGCGCCGCTACAAGGTCCTCTACGGCGAAGATGTTCTTCTCAAACTCGACGTGCCCATGCATTTGCACCGCGCCCAGCTGGAATATGAACTTCGCGAGAAATTGATCCTGCTCCGTCAGAGCATTCTCGCAGCCGCGCGCGACGAAAAACGCTTATGGGAAATCATGTTGTCGTCGCTCTCCGCTTTCACCACCTTGTTTCGCCATGCGCTTATCGCGCTTGGTGACCCCGGCGCGCGGCACAGCCGCGAAACCATCCGCGCCTTGCACTCTCGCATCCCCTTCGATACGTCGCCCTTTGAACAGTTATTCGACATCCGCGAGCATCGTGCCGAGCGCAAGCAACTGGACCCCCGACAGACTCTGGACAATTATTTACACGCGATTCAGCAAGTGACCGCCGCAGTGGATACAATGTTGGATTCACCGCAAAAAGCTTAGGAGAACTCTATGAGCAAAGGCTTGATCGTCGTAATCGTTCTGGTACTGATCGCGCTGGCGGTATTTGGCCAGTACATTAGCGTGAAGAACACGCTGGTCGCGAAAAACGAAGCCGTGAAATCGGCCTGGTCGCAGGTGGATGTGGTTTTGCAACGCCGCGCCAACCTCATTCCCAACCTGGTGGAAACCGTCAAAGGCTACGCCGCGCAGGAAGTCACCGTCTTCAGCGACGTCGCCAACGCCCGCGCCCGGTTGCTTTCGGCCAACATGCCGTCAGACAAAATCGCTGCTAACGGACAGCTCGATGGCGCCATTGGCCGGCTGCTTGCCATTTCCGAGAACTATCCCCAGTTGAAATCAAATGAAAATTTTCTGCGCTTGCAGGATGAACTGGCTGGAACGGAAAACCGCATCGCCGTCGAACGCAAGCGGTACAACGACACGCTTCAGGACTACAACACCTATATCCAACAATTCCCCAATAGCATGTTTGCCGGATGGGCCGGCTTTAAGCCGAACGAAGCTTACTTCCAGGCTTCCGAAGGCTCGCGCGAAGTGCCGAAGGTGAATTTCAGCAGCCCGGCGACCTCGGCTCCGCAGAGCGCACCGCAACCGGCGCCGGCACACTAGGAACGCGTTGTCAAAGAAAAATAGAATTGTCATCCCGAAGCCCCGCGATTTCACCAGCGGGGCGAGGGGCCTCGCGCGCAGCTCCTAGAAATTAGCTCGTCATTTTTCTAGCGGGACTAGCTCGCTTTGACCGGTCTTCTCACCATCTTCCACCATTCGGCCCCTTTTCCGTCCAACCCAGTGCGTCCCAGGGACAAAAGCAGCATTGAAATACAGATCACAATGAGGCCCTCGCTCGCCACTCCAATCCCTACTCCGCGCGAAGGCAAAATCGTAAAGCGCCCATACACGAACTCAATATGCACCCAATAGACGAGCAGCGAAGTCTTGCCCAGCTGAATTAGCGGACTGAACCCCCACTGGCCCGCCCCCCAGCGGCACCATACGTAGGTGCCCGCCATAATCATCATCAGCATGCCCAACCGGATCAAAAAGAAATTCGGGCTTGTGTGCCAGAAGTCATACACTGCATAAATTTGCCAGGGACGGGCATCCAGCCAATGCGCTCCCCATGCCATCGCCGCGCCCGCCAAACCGATGTATGCAAACAGTTTCGCGCCTTGCTCGTTCGCCCACTCGCTCTGCAATACAAAACCGACGGCCAATCCCGCGAACGCAAACCCCGTCCAGGGAAAGATGGGGAACAGCCACGGTTGCGGGGTTCCGAGATTGTGCACGCCATTGATGTATGACTCAATCGGCCACGGCAGCCAATTCGGCGCCCAGGTCGTCCACAGCGGGGGCGTGAGCAGAGAGATTACGGTCGCCGCCACCGCGGCCCAAGCCGTATATTTCAAGACGTCCCACTCCTTCACATTGAACGAATCGAATCTCGTTGGCTGCCCCACCATTTCGTGCTTTTTGCGAATGGGTGGGACTATACCCACCGCCCAGCACATCACTCCCATCAGCATGATGGAAATGCCGATGGTGTTCAGGATGTCCACGCGAAATAAATCGCTCTTTGGAGCCCATCCCCAAGCAATCACATACTCTTGCAGCCGGAACAGCAAGCCCAGCGCAAAAATCTCAAAGCCGCGCCAAATCGTCTTACGCGCAATTCTGTTGGCATCCCATCCCTTTTGCTGTAGTTTGCTCACCACCATCGCCAGTGAAACACCCGCGAGAAAAAGGAACAGCGGCGCCGGAAACGTCCCCAGCTTCTGCGACCATTCGAGAAATGCCCCTTGCCGCGCCGCACCGCCCAGCCACGCGTCATAGCAATGCGTCTGGAACATCAGGACGCACGCCAGCCCGCGCATCCAGTCGATGTAGCCTAGCCGCGATGCTTGTTTCGGCGATGCTTGAATCGTTGCCATGATTTCTTCGTACCCGCTAGCTGCAATTGAGTCTACGCAGTATATCCCGCAGACCCAGGCAGTAGTGGGCGAGAAAAAGCCGCGCACAAAAAAATTGGGAGCCGGAAACCCGGCTCCCAATGTTGGTTGCTCGCAACCGCTAGAAGGTGAACTTCACCCCAAGGCGGATGGTACGGCTCAGCTGATAGAACAGCGGTTTGCCATACTCGGCGTTGATGGTGATGGGAGCACCGCCGGTAAAGATCGAACCGGAGTTCAGAGCGGTTGAAATGTTGTACGGATTCATCGCAGCCGCATAGAACGCCTGGCCGTCCGCGATGAAGCAGTTCCCGAAGGCGCACGTTCCCGATATCGGGGGCGGCGTAATGCCTTCTGAGAAGTACGTGGTATTCAACTCGCCTTGATAGGCAGTGACCGAGTGTTGGTTAAACAGGTTGGCAAAGGTCGCCGTGAAACTTAGCACCTTGCCTTCGCTGATTTTATAGTTCTGTTGAAGGTTAAAGTCGGACTGCGTATACCACGGGGTGCGATATGTAATCGGCGGACCGACAGTGATGGCGCCAGTTGTCGGATCCTGGGTTACATTGATCCACTTTCCGCGATTGACCAAGTCAACCGGCCATGCGCCGCCCGTGAGTCCCACGTCAGCAAATGTGGTTGCCGGTGTGCCGCTATACAGTACCTGGAAGATACCGAGGTCGGTGGTGAACTTCTTCATCCAACCCAGTTCATAGTACGCATAGCCCTTGAATGCATTCGGCCGGTCCGTTGGCAGCGGACCGCTCGAAGAGTTGCCGCTGGCGTTCCAGGAGAAGTAATCTTCGTCGAACGAGCGGCTGTTATTCGGCGAGTTACGTCCACCCAATCCGCCGTCGGCCAAGTCCGAGCTGGTCAGACCTGTGTAGTTGCCGCGCAGTTTGCTATAGGTGTAGGAGAACATGCCAAACCAGTGGTTCGCAGTGGCTTTGGTTAGGCGAAGTTCCAATCCATCATAGCTACGGGCTGGAGGGATAATATGGTTCGGCGGGCAGGGGTCAGCTGTGGAGCAGGTCAGCGGGCCACCAGCCGCGGCGTTCGGGTAAAGGAAGTTGTAGAAGTTGCTGAAGCTCGAGTTCACTCCTTCACCCGGATTGACGATAACGAAGGTTTCGCCAACCGCAGGATTGTAAATCGCCGAGTCTTCAATCACGTGATCGAGCCGGCGGCGATCCCAACGCGCTTCGAACGCAAGGTTCTTCTGCAGTTGGTAGTCAACGCCAAACACGCTCTCATGCTGCTCATAAGGCTTCAAGTTCGGCGCAACGCCTTCCTGGAGCTGGCTGCAAGTCGAGCAGGTGGTTGGCCACGTGCGGTAATTGGCGTTTTCAATGAAGCTCACACCGGCTGGCTGTGTACCACCTGACCAGTTGGCTTCGCTTGTGTCATTCGGACCCACGCAATATCGCGGCGGGCTGCTGTTGTTAAAAGCAGGCACGATGCTGGTGTAATTGGTCGTATTCAGCGCGTAGTAGCAGTTCTGCCACCATTGTCCACCAAACGAGCTGATGGCAACGTTCAGTTTCATCTGGTCATAGAACTGTCCGTAACTGCCGAATACTTTCATCTTGCCGTTTTGGAAAACGTCCCAGGCAGCGCCGATACGAGGAGCGATTTTGTCGCCCCAACCGAAGTTGATCGGATGATCCGGAGCTGTACCAGTGGGAATATTCGGATTGGTTTCGCCGGTAAACGTCTCGCCCGGCAGGTACTCTCTCTCGATTCGGAACCCGGCATTGATGGTGACACCGCGCCCAATCGTCCAGGCGTCCTGGGCGAAGAAAGCGTGGTTAAAGCTCGTGACTTTACCCTGTGTACCAAAATCGGTCACGGTGATGTAGCCGTCGGTACCCTGGCAATTGCCGGCCGCGTTCAACGCTTCCAGTGCAGGGCAGGTTACGGTCGCGCCGTAAGCCGTTTGTGCGCTGTAGTTCGTCGAACCGGAGTAACCGGCGTTCACCGAAATGTACGGCTGGTTGAACCGCTGGAAGATGTCGTTCGAGAGACGGTTAAGCTGGTAGCCGAACTTAAAGTTATGCGTACCCTTCCAGCCGCTCTTGAACCAGGCAAAATCCTCGTCGAATTGAATCGCTTTGCTGGCATTGCGAACTGTGTAGTTCTGATCGATGCCGGTGTTCTGCCATCCGTTCAGATTCTGCATTGTGGAGGGCAGCGCAACACCGTTCGTGTCCGTAGCTCCGATGCTGTTGTTGTTCCAGAAGAAGCTGGACGCTCCTTGCGGGAAGCCGAAATCATGGTAGTTTTCGAAGTAGTAACCAAACCGGGTGGTGGACACCAAGCGTGGCGTGATCGAAATGTCCGCACCCACGTTGGTTGTGCTGTTCGGTGCGGAATAGCCCTGATCATGGGAAAACGCGCTGGGAGGAATCGGGCTGGCGCCGGGCAAACAAGCCCCGCCGTTAGGTCCGAAGCACCCAGTGTTGAAGTTCACGAAGCTCGAGGTTGAATCCGAGCTCGGAAGGTTCTCGCCATATTGCTTCTGGTATTGGTACAGCCATGAACCATACACGCGTATCTTCGAGGTCAAAACCGTGTCGATGCGCGCCGTGGTGTAGTAGGTCTGGGTGTTCCGGCTGAACGGCAAGACGCCCAAGGTTGGACCGAAATAAACCTTGCGTTCCTCGTCGTTGAGTTCCGGATTGAAGCCAATAAAGCCGAACACTTTGTCTTTCAGAATCGGCCCTCCCAACGTGAATCCCGGGAAGACATCGCTGGTTTTTTCCCGAATCGGCTGCACGTTCTGATAGGTCGGGTCCAACGCGCCCCACGACTCCGGGGTGCCGTTCGACGATGGATCTAAGCGAGCGTAAGCGGTCGGCGAGCCGTCAAGCCCCTGGTTTTCGAACTGCGCAAAGAGCGAGCCATGGTACTGGTTGGTGCCCTTGCGCATGACCACGTTCACCACGCCGCCAAGCGCGCCGCCGTGCTCAGCTTCAATTCCAGAGCTCTTAATCTGAACTTCCTGAATGAAATCGAAGGGCACGCTGGTCTTCGAGTAGCCGCCGATCAGGTTGGCGGTTTCCTGCCCTTCAACCAAGTACGAGTTTTCTGAGTCCGAACCACCGGCCACGGAGAAGCCATACGCGCTGCCGTTGCTGCCGTTGCCCGGCGAAGATCCGCCGGTGCCATTGCTCAGGCGGTTGCTGCCTTCAAGGGGTTCGTTACGTGCCGATGGAGCGAACTGAATGACCGACTGGAAAGACCGTCCGTGAGGAACGTCGTTGACCACGTCTTCGGTGATGTTCGACTGGGTCGTGTTCGTGGTCGTGTCAATGAGCGGAGCCTGTCCGCTGACTTCGACTACGGTGTCGGTTCCACCAATCTGCATGGGGATGTCCAGCGTAGGCAAGTGGCCGACTTCGATGGTCACGCCTTCACGCTTTACCGTCGCGAAACCTTTCGCAGTGACGGTCACCACATAGGTGTCGGGTGGCAGGTTTGAGAAACGGTAGTTTCCACCAGAATCGGTTGTAAATTCCTTGCTGCCGACAAGGGAGGGTGCCGTCACCACAACTTTGGCTCCCGGTACCACCGCGCCGGTCGGATCTTTCACAGTACCGACAAGGCCGCCCGTCGTCTCCTGGGCCAGCAGTGAGCCAGCCAGCAGCATGAGCGACGCGAGCAGCGTCACCCATTTGCCTAGAGTTTTCAGTTTCATTGTTTTCATCTCCATAAATTTGGTTGGTCTGAACCTGGATTTCTAAACCCGGATTTCTAAACCTGAATTTCTGAACCTAGATTTCTCAGGGGGCAAACCTGAACCGCCACACGCCCACTTCAACAAACATAGCCACACAGAGCTCTGGCTATCCGTAGCTAGACAAAGCACGGTGTATGCCATAGCTAGACAAATGTATATGTTATTGAAAAAAAAAGACTTGATTGTATACGGCCACGAGCGTAACTATGCGGGTTGGTAGGACACGCGGGTCGATTCTATGGAAATGTGTATATTTATAGGCGAAGCTTGGGCTTTGGGAGCCGGCCTAGCCGGCTCCCCGCCGTTCACTTCACATGTGCCTTCCCGCCTAGAAGCTAAACTTGATTCCCAAGCGGATGTTACGTGCCAGTTGGTAATAGATTGGGGTCTGGTATGCACTGTTGACAGCACCCGACACACCCCGCGCTTTAAAGTTATTCAACTGGTCCTGCACGCTATACGGCCGTTCGGCTGCCGCATAGAACACTCCACCGTCACCGATGTAGCACTGGGATCCGAATACGCAGGTCCCGTTGCCGCCATTTAGCGCGATGTACTGATTGCCCACTGCGAGCGACGTAATATCCGCGTTGTAGGCGGTTATCGCTCGCTGATTGAGTAAGTTAGAGAACGTTGCGGTGAAGGTGATGATCTTGCTCTCACTCACCTTGTAGTTCTGTTGAAGATTGAAGTCGGTCTGTGTGTACCACGGTGTGCGGAACGTCGAGGGATTGCCGATCGTTACGGCGCCGGTCGTTGGATCCTGGGTAACATTCACATGCTGGCCCCGATCCCAAGCCTGAACCGGCCATCCACCACCACCCGCGCCCACATCCAGATAGCTGGTCATGGGAGATCCGCTGTAGAGGTACTGGAAGATGCCGAAGTCGGTGGTGAATTTCTTCATCCAACTCAACTCATAGTAGGCATATCCCTTCCAAGTGCTCGGGCGATCCGTCGGCAGCAATCCGCTGGACGAATTGCCAAACGAGTTCCATTGGAAGTACGGTTCATCAAATGCGCGGCTGTTGTTCGGTGAGCTGCGTCCGCCAGCCTGGCCGTCAGAGATGTCCGAACTGGTCAAGCCGGTATAGTTGCCGCGCAGCTTGCTGTAGGTGTACGAGACCATGCCAAACCAGTGATTGCTGGTGGCTTTGGTCAAGCGGAATTCCACGCCGTCATAGCTGCGTGCGGCGGGAATCATGTGCTCTTCCGGGCACTGATCGCCACTGCAAGCCGGCGGTGCCTGGCCGTAGAGATAGCTATAGAAGCTAGTGTATGTGCGCTCAATCCCTTGACCAGGGTTGCCAATAACAAATGTTTCGTTTCCGTTGTTGATGATCGAAGAGTCTTCGATCACATGGTCAAGTCTCCTGCGGTCCCAGCGCGCTTCGAACGCCAGGTTCTTCTGGAGTTGGTAGTCCACGCCGAACACGCTTTCATGCTGCTTGTAAGGCTTCAGACCGGGAGTGACGGCCGTCGAGGTCAAAGTGCAGTTCGAGCAGGTCGTTGGGAACGTGCGGTTGTTGATGTTTTCGAGGAACGTCAAACCGGCCGGCGTGTTGCCGCCCGCCCAGTTGGCCGGAGTCGAAGTGTCGGTCGGTGAGGATCCCACGCAATAACGGCCCGCACTATTGAGCGCCGGAACGATGGTGCTCAGGTTTGAAGTGTCAAGCGTGTATTCGCAGTTGTTCCAGTACTGCCCACCAAACGAGCTGATGGCGACATTCAACTTCATGATGTCGTAGAACTCGCCGTAGCTGCCGAAGACCTTCATCTTGCCGTTCTGAAAAACATCCCAGGCGGCGCCGATACGGGGAGCAACTTTGTCGCCCCAGCTGAAATCGATCGGATTGGTGCTGAGTCCAGCGTTAGAACTAGCAGGCAGATATTCCTTGTCGAAGCGAATACCGGCATTGATGGTGATGCCACGGCCAAGCGTCCAGGAGTCCTGGGCAAATAGTCCATGGTTGAAGCTGGTAACGTTGCCCCCGGTGCCGAAGTCAAACACGTTGGCGGTGCCGTAGAGGCCGGCGCAGCTGCCATCAGAGAACTGGTAGGTTGCTTTGCCGCAGTTTGTGACACCGGTCGAACTCAACGGAATATAGGAGCCATTCGCGCCGCTGCCGACAAACAGCTGCACGTAGGGCTCGTTATAGCTTTGCAAAATGTCATTCTGCAAGCGGTTGAGCTGGTAGCCGAACTTAAAGTTATGTGTCCCCTTCCAGCCGCTCTTAAACCAGGCCAAATTGGTATCCAGTTGGTAGGCCTTGTTCGCGTTGCGGGTGGTGAAGTTCGAGCTGAAGGGATCATTGAAGAAGCCGGCAACCTGTTGCAAGGAAGAAGGTAAGGGATTGCCTGCATTATCACTTGCCCCATCGGCTGCGAGACCATCCGTCTGCCAGATGAACAAGGTGCCATTTCTGGGCAGCCCGCGATCGCCGTAGTTTTCAAAGTAATAGCCAAAACGACCGGTAGCCACAATGTGCGGCGTCACAGTGTAGTCAACTCCGGTGTTGAACGTAACGTTCGGCGCCACATAACCTACGCTGTGCGGATAGGACGAAGGATCGACCGTCGAGGACAGATTGAACAAGCCATTCGCCGAGTCTGACGCCGGCAAGTTCACGCCCGATTCTCGCTGGTATTGATAGAGCCACGATGCGAAAATGCGGATTTTCTGGGTAACTTCCGCGTCCACACGGGCCGTGGTATAGAAGGTTTGCTGGTTGCGGCTGAATAAAATTGGGCCGCCGCCAACTGGAACATCGGAAAAGCCCGAGTTCGCCGGATAAATGATCTTGCGCTCTTCGTCATTCCACTCAGGATTGAACGCGACAAATCCGAAGATTTTGTTCTTCCAAATTGGTCCGCCGAAAGTAAATCCAGGGAATACGTCGCTCTTTTTATTTCGTACGGGCTGGTATTGCTGCGAAGCGGCGTCAATATAGCCGTTGGTCGGATTGGTACCCGGACCGGTCCCGCAGAAACTCTGCGGGCAGGTCAGAATCGAGTTCGGATCATAACGAGAATAAGCGTTGGGCGATCCGTCCATCGCATCGTTTTCGAACTGCGCGAAAATCGATCCGTGGTACTGATTGGTACCTTTCTTCATTACAACGTTCACCACGCCGCCCAGCGCGCCACCATGTTCAGCTTCAATTCCAGAACTCTTCACCTGGACTTCCTGAATGAAGTCGAAGGGAACGTTGGTGTGTGAATAACCGCCAATTAGATTGGCCGTTTCCTGACCTTCCACTAGATAGGAGTTTTCCGCGTCAGACGCACCGCCCACAGAGAAGCCGTGATCGCTGCCATTGGTGGTGCTGCCGGGGGCGTTGCCGCCGGTTCCATTTGTCGTCGTGCTGCCTTCGAGAGGCTCGTTGCGCGCAGAAGGAGCGAACTGAATCACCGACTGGAATGACCGACCGTGGGGCACATTGTTGACCACGTCTTCGGTGATGTTGGTTTGCGTTGTATTCGTGGTCGTATCAATCATCGGAGCCTGCCCGCTCACTTCCACGACAGTGTCGGCTCCGCCTACCTGCATCGGAATATCCAGCGTCGGCAAGTGACCGACTTCAATGGTCACGCCTTCGCGCTTAACGACGGCGAAGCCTTTCGCCGTGACCGTCACCGTGTAGGTGTCGGGCGGCAAATTGGAAAAGCGGTAGTTTCCCGCTGCATCCGTAATGAATTGCTTGCTGCCCACGAGAGATGGCGCCGTAACCACAACTTTCGCGCCGGGTACGACCGCGCCTGACGGATCCTTTACGGTTCCGATCAGACCACCCGTCGTTTCTTGGGCCAGCAGTGTGCCAACCAGCAGCAGAGTGAACGTCGCAATCAATCTGCCCAATGTTTTCAATTTCATGTTTCGCTCCGCCTTCTAAAAGGAAATTTGTGCACCTGTTCGCGCTTTTAACGTCGAACACCGCTTCAACAATCCAAGCTAAGACAGCAATTGTAAAGATATGTATAGCAATGTAATAACCAAAATATGAACCATAATTACTAATTATTTTCAACAAGTTAAGTATAAAATGCGTCGCATAGATATGAGAATGTGTATTTTCTATGTAAATTGCTGTAATTATTTGTATACTATTGTCACCGTAGGTAAACTTATATTCAAGTTTTGTAATCTTCACGCGGGACCTCGACGAGGTCTATCCGCCTCCGACCGTGAGCTAACGTCTGCATATGGGGAGAGTCGGTCGAGATCGAACTCGGGGTGAGCCGTTGCAGCTGGCGCTATCGATGCCTTTTCAGCTGCGGGTCGATACTTGTGCAGCAATCGAAATCAGGGCTTGCCTACGCCTCGTGCTACATTTTTCATAGAGGGCGCGTAGCTCAAACGGATAGAGCATCGGATTTCTAATCCGGCGGTTGCAGGTTCGATTCCTGCCGCGCCTACCAGACCGCGCCGGTCGCGGGTCCTTCGCTGCGCTCAGGATTTCGGCTGCGGGCTCCCGCTTCGCTCACGCCCGCAAAGCACCTCAAGTTCGATTCCTGCCGCGCCTACCAGACCGTGGATCTGCCGCCCTCCGCCCTTGCAGCCTAGCCCGAATAATTTTTTTCGCGTTATCCCCCGCTTCGACCCTCGGTTATAATTTTTGCTGGAAGCAAGATTTCGCGGCGCGGGAGTCCCACATGGCGATTCAGAAGACGGAAAAGATCTGGCACAACGGCAAACTCATCCCGTGGGACGACGCGAAGCTTCACGTCATGAGCCACGTCGTAAATTACGGCTCCTCTGTGTTTGAAGGCGTGCGCTGCTATTCCCTGCCCTCAGGGCCGGCGATTTTCCGTGCTAGCGAGCACGTACAGCGCCTGCTTGATTCCGCCAAGATCTATCGCATTGATGTGGATTTCACCGCTGCCGAGCTGGTCACTGCCATGACCGAATTGCTGCTGCACAACCGGACGTTCCCCTGCTACCTGCGTCCCATCGTCCTGCGCGGCTACGGCGAAGCGGGCGTCAATCCTTTTAATTCGCCGACTGAGGTTTACATCTGCAATTATCCCTGGGGAAAATACCTGGGCTCCGATCCGGAGCAGGGTGTGGATGTGTGTGTGTCTTCGTGGACGCGTCTCGCGCCGAACACGCTGCCGGCTATGGCCAAGGCGGGCGCGAATTACATGAACTCGCAGCTCATTAAGATGGAGGCCATTCTCAACGGCTACGTCGAAGGCATTGCGCTCGACGCTAATGGGTATGTAAGCGAAGGCTCAGGCGAGAATGTGTTCGTGGTGCGTAACGGCATCCTGCAAACCGCGCCTCTGGGCAACTCCGTGCTGCCGGGCATCACCCGCGATTCTGTTTTGACCATAGCCCGCGATCTCGGTATTCCGGTTGTGGAGCAGGGCATCCCCCGCGAAATGCTCTACATCGCGGACGAAGCGTTCTTCACCGGCACGGCCGCGGAGATTACGCCGATTCGTTCGGTGGATAAGATTAGCGTGGGCAACGGCGTCGCCGGAACGATTACGAAGAGAATCATGAACGAGTTCTTCGCCATCGTCCAGGGACAGAAGCCGGATCGCTTCCGCTGGTTGACGCCCGTGCCAGTCAAGCAGCCGGTCGCCGTATAACTCGTGTGGCGCGGGCACCCTCGCCCGCGTCACTTTACTTCCCGCACCAAACCAACTCGACAGGATATTTCCGAAACGCCCGGTCGGCTGTGAGGATGGTCATGCCCTCCGCCATAGCCTGCGAGATTAGCAACCGATCAAAGGGATCTTTATGGTGCAAGGGCAAATCAAAAACGCGGAGGGTATGATTCTGGGTAATTGATAGAGGGCGTATGCCTTGGGCAACGGTTCTGCTGCCAACATATTGCAGAGGGGCTTCGGGAAGATCGAACTTACCGAGACGAGTCTTGATTGCAATCTCCCATGAGCTCGCAGCTGAGAGATAAAGCTCTTGTTCGCCATCGGCCAGAATATCCAACCCTGCGCGGTTAATTTTGTCGGTGGGGCCGACGCTCCACAACCAGACCATCGTATCCAGCAGGTATTTCACTTGCGTTTCTTCCGCCGCAACTTTGGTCGCTCGATCTTTGGCAGTTCTCCGCCGTAGAACAGCTTTAGTATGTCGTCTGGAAGAGGCGCGTCGAAGTCGTCAGCGACCCATACTTTCCCCCGGTCCATGCCGAGGGGACGAGTCTTCTTTTTCGTTTCCACCGCGACCAGCCGCGCCACTGGGACCCCGGCCCGCGCTATCGTAACCTCTTCCCCGCCCGCAACTCGCTGGAGCAAGCGCGAAAGATGGGTCTTGGCTTCGTGGATGTTCACTTCCATGCCGCCAGACTAGACTAAGTCCGCGGACTAAGTCAACTTCCCTTTAGCCGCGACCGTCGAGGCTCAATGGCCCCGAGCCCCATTGCGTAATCAGCAATGCCCCGCCCAGCATGGATACGTTCTTGAGAAACATAATCAGTTGGATCTGGTGCATCATGGGATCGCCCACCGCCCAGAAGGCGTGCATCTTGGGCGTGACGCCGATTAGAAACAGCACAATAAGCCAGGCCCCGATTTTGGCCCGGTAACCGAGCAAAATCGAAAGCCCTCCCAGTACCGCGAGAACACCTGAAAATGGCACAAGAATCGACGCCATGGGAACACCCTGCGAAGCGGCATAAGCCACCGTCTGGCTGAGAAAATGCCGCCAACCCATGAGCAAGAAAATCGAAGCAAAGCACACTCGCGCCAACACTACAGTTATGGCCTGCATTCCATTTGTATCTGAATGATTTGCCACTCGAATCCTCCTTGTGAGTTGAGTTGCGCTGAAATCAGGCGTGCTGCGTCGCGGCCTGATGAATCTGCTCCGTCGCCGCCGCCAGCGAGGTTATCGCCGTTTCTTTCGATTGGTTCTCCGCGTGGATGAACGTCACGTCCGTGATTCCGATGAAACCAAGAATATGCTTCAGATAGGGCATCTGAAAATCGAATTTTTCGGTAAAGCTGCCCGGCTGGTAGGCCCCACCCCGCGAAGTCAGCACGAAGACTTTCTTGCCCGCAACCAATCCCTGCGGTCCCGTCGCGCCGTAGGCGAAGGTCATGCCGATACGGACAATCTGATCAATCCATGCTTTCAAGTTCGCCGGAATCGCAAAATTGTACATGGGCACTCCGATGACGATCACATCCGCATCTTTCACTTCAGCAATCAGTTCGTCGGAGAGCGCGAGCGCACGCTTTTGCGCTTCCGTGCGCTGCGCCGGGTTGGTATGTGCCCCCGCCGACCATTCGTCATTGACCAGCGGCAATGGCGTCGCGCTCAAGTCACGCTCGACCACCGTGCCACCGGGGTTCTCCTTCTGCCATGTGTTCACAAATTCCGTCGTCAGCTTGCGCGAAACCGATTGCTTCCGGGCGCTCGAATCAATGCGTAGCAGTTTCATACGAAATCTCCCTGGGGCCACATTTGTGACCACGTGCCTTTTGATGAATCGTTTTCTCTGTTGGTTACATTAAATAACTAGTGGATTTTTAGGGAGCAGGTACGATATAGTAACCAAGTAACGCCGATGCCACGCAAATTGAAAACCCCGAATCCTTGCGCCATTCATGGTTTACTTGAGCTTCTGGCCCGGCCCTGGATCATGCACATTCTCTGGACGCTCAGCCATGGCGGCCCTATGCGCTTCGGCGTTCTTCGCCGCTCCATCGACGGCATCTCTGCCCGCGTGCTCACCGAACGCCTGCGGACGCTGGAAGCTCAGGGCTTCGTCTTTCGCAAGTATGAGCCGACGATCCCCCCAGCCGTCACCTACGGCATCACCGACCGTATGCGCGATATGGAGAATGTAATTCGGGAACTCGACGCTCTCGGCCGCAAGTGGCAATCCAGCTCTAAGGCTTCGCATCCGCAAGTGGAGCAACTCGACGCACCGGCTCGCCACGCCCACTAGTCCAATTACCTACGTCATCTTGGGTTACGTAACATTTCCGGTCATCATAGGAATATCGCCAGAGGGAAAGACTCGCATGAACATTGATGATCTGTTGCGCATTGCCATGGAACGCCGGGCCTCCGACTTGCACCTGAAAGTCGGTAACTACCCCCACTTGCGCATTGATGGCGAACTCACCCCGCTGACCGATCAGCCGCGCATCAGCGCCGAAGACATGCTGACGATGGCGTTCAGCATGATGTCCGCGCGCCAGAAGCAAAAATTCAAGGAGTCCACGGAAATCGACATGGCCTACGGCGTTGCCGGACTGGGCCGCTTCCGTGTAAACGTTTTCCAGCAGCGCGGCAACGTCGGACTTGTCCTACGCGTCATTCCTACAAAAATCCGCGCCCTCGACGAACTCTATCTACCCAAGATTGTCGAGCAAATTTGCGATATGCCCCGCGGCTTGATTCTGGTCACCGGCGTCACCGGCTCCGGTAAATCAACCACGCTCGCCGCCATGGTGGACCGCATTAACTCCACCCGTTCCGAACACATTATTACTATCGAAGACCCCATCGAATTTTTGCACCGGGACAAGAAAGGCTACGTCAACCAGCGCGAAGTCGAAGTGGACACACCCACGTTCTCAACCGCACTCCGCGCATCTCTTCGTCAAGATCCCGATGTCATCCTCGTCGGCGAAATGCGTGACGTGGAAACCATCGGCACCGCACTCCACGCCGCCGAAACCGGACACATGGTGTTCTCGACCCTGCACACGCTCGACGCCGTCGAAACCATCAACCGCATCATCTCCGTTTTTCCGCCGCCCGAGCAGAAGCAGATTCGCTTGCAGCTCGCCGCCGTGCTTCGTGCCGTGGTCAGCCAGCGCCTCGTACGCCGCTGCGACGGCGACGGCCGCGTACCCGCCGTCGAAGTCATGATCAATACGGCATACATTCGCGAATGTATTCTCGTGCCGGAAAAAACCCGCGCCGTTCGCGACGCCATTTCCGCCGGAACCTCGCAGTACGGCATGCAGACTTTCGATCAATCTTTGTGGGATTTATTCCAGGCTGGCCTAGTCGCTTACGAAACCGCGCTCGAAAACGCCTCCAACGCCGACGACTTCAAACTGCGTATGGCTGGCATCTCGTCGAGCAGCGACGGCTCCCGCAACAGCATGCAGACCGCCGGCTTCAACGGATAAATACAAGGGCGTGTTCCCGTGCTGGGCGACGCCCTACTTCTTCTCTTCCTTCGGCACCACGACGACTCTCGCCGTCACCTGCTGGCCTTTTTCCATGCCGCCGATGACGACCAGATCGTGCGAGCGGACAATCAGCCCACGATGGTCCATAGTAGGGTCGGGCGTGTTCTCGGTAATCGTCTCCCACTTGTTGTGGCGCACGTCATAGTCGAAGGTCACGGGAGAAGGCTCAGCCGGATTCCCGTCATACCCGGTTCCGTTGAAGCTATAAGGATTGTCGCTGCCCCCGGAAAAATAAATCTTCTCGTCTTTTTCTGACGCGCCCGCCGCAATGCGGAAGCGCGCCGCGCCTGGATGCGGCGGCAGTTTGCTCCACTCAATCCGCTCCGGATGCTTGCGGTCAATCTTGCCCATCCAGCATTCGTCTGAAGCCACTCGCCGCGTCTGACCATCGGCCGTCACTTCATGCGCGCCGTCCACATAAACAATCGTATTGCCCACAATTGCACCGGCATGACCAAATACCGGCGTTCCCGGGATCGGCGTCCCCTTCAACCAGCGATTCTTCTCCAGGTCGTAGACCTGCACGTCGTTTACCGCTCGCGTGCCCGACCATCCGCTGATTAGGTAAATGTAGCGGTCGTGAAACACGCCGGCTACCGCATCATCCACTGCAATCGGAATGTCCGCCGCTCGCGCCCAGTTGCCATAAATCGGCTCGAACACCGAAACGTCGGGGACAGTAATTTCGCCCCCCTGCGCATCCACCGTGTAGCCGCCAAACAAAAACACCTGCCCGCGGGCAGCCACAGCCGAGGCTGCAATCCGTCCCGCGGCGCCCGGCACCGGATTAATCGCCGTCCACTTGCCTGTATCTTCATCCAGTTCATACGAATTGGTCGTGATTGCGTCCCAGGTTTTCTTGGCGCCTATCCCCATGAACGAAAAAATATAGGAGTGTTTGGCCACATGGACGGCGGCAACGGCATTATTCGAAACTGGCGTCGGCAAGGGATCGAACTTTTCCGGCGGCGCTGGGTATGAAACGGTCGTGGCTGACGATGCTTGGGCTGCGGGCTGCGCTGGCGAGGCGGGCGCAGTTTGGGCTGGTGACGGTTCTTGCGCGGGCGCGGCTGATGGCGGTTGGCTTGAACTGGATGCGGCGTTTTGCGCCGACGCTTCCTGAGCCGGCGATCGGCGGTAAATACAAACCAATATTAGGAGTAAGAAAAGAACAAAGCCAAAACGTTTCATAAGCTTGGATCGTTCGCCTAAATGTCGCGTATTCACAAGTTATCACGGGCAGGGAGATGTCATTCAGCCTGTGCTTGCGAGTTTAAACAATCCGCTTATAGAACCAACGACCAGCCAAGAAAGAGCCAGAGCAAACCGAGGTTGGCTGCGAAAAGTGCAGCGCAGACCACCGCAAATCGTCGCGCGAACCTAGGGCGGTCGAGCGCACGCGCCAGTCCCACATAAGCCGGAAACACAATCAGCGCATACCGCAGCATGCTTTGCAGCGGCGGATCGGTCATCTTCACCAGGCACATAACGATTGCTGCAGCACTGTACAGCAAATATTCCACTTTCATCCGGCTCGCCAGCGCGAGGAGGCAGCAAAGGACTAACGCGGCAAGATTGACCGCAAGCAGCCCGGAATGTGTCCGGAAAAAGATCGTAATCGCTGCGCCTAGTGTCCGCCACGGCATAGCAGGCGACGTATGCCAATATGCGTGATATGCAGAAGAGACGGCTCCGCGTCCGGTCTCGTGCATCCATCCGAGAAAAGCAAGCGGCCCCAGCGGTACAACGAGAATCGGCCACGCCGAAATCTGGCGCCGGCGCATTGCCATCACCAGCAACGGTACCAGGATGATGATGCCCGCCGCTTTCGTCAGCGTCGCGGCAATGCCCAGGGCTGCCGCCCGTTTCCACTTTCCGCGCTGTGCCATCACCAGCGACCACACCATTAATGCGAGCAACAAGCTCTCCGCGTACCCCGCAAGAAAAATGAAACTCGCCGGCCAAACTGCCATCAACCACGCGGATGGCTCCGCTGGCGCCTCGGGCAGTTCCTCACGCGACAGTTCGTGTAATCCCCACAGCAAAAAGAAAAACGCCGACGTCGATATCAGCAGCGCGGCGGCGATGGGCGGCATGACGTAACTTACGATCCGTATCAGCAATGGGTACAAAGGAAAGAACACCACAGACGCGGGCAAATCATATCCTTGCGCCGCGATGTGCAGATACCAGAGGGTGTCGAAGCGCTCCCAACATCCCAGCAGCAAATAGCGCAGGCCGTGATTCGGGGGAGCGAGTTCTGCCGTCAGCGCATTGCTGTGCATCAATGCGATATTCACCGGCTGGACGAAAGTAATCCCCGCGGCCAGCAGCGTATAAATCACGCGTAGCGCCAGCGTGAGATTTACCGCTCTCTTCCAGAAAGCTTTTTCCGGCACGGCATCATCTGCTATCACCAAATCAGATCCACCCATTGCGCGCCGCATGAATAAAATCCGTATACGCGGGTTGGTGCCCTGCTGCCCGCATTGCCATCGCAATCTGCCCGCGATGGTAGGCCGAGTGAGTAATCAGATGCAGCAAAATATCTTCCGCCCGGCTATTCCAGCTCTCGCCCTTGCTGTTTTTGTATCGAACTTCTTTTGCCAGTGCGTCTTCACCTTGTTCTAGATAGCGCGGCCAAAGTTCTCCCATTCTTTGCGCCAGCGCGTCGCACTCAGGCAAAGACAAATCCGGCCACACTGCCAGGCTTTGCTCCTGCCCTTCAATTCGTTCGTACCACAATATTTCCGCCGAGAGAATATGGCTCAACAGCTTCAACGCCTTCGGCGGAAAATCGGGCGTCGCGCGCAGCGACCGGATAATTTCCCGGTTGGCCCACGCATCATAGCTAAAAAGCCTTGGCAGAAGTGAATTCATCGCCAGCTCGGTTGCGATATAGCTTTATCGTGCGTTGCACTCGAAATTGTAACGGCTCACGCGCCCGATTTCCGTTATGCTTTTATAAAAGAGCTCTTAACAGGAGAATTCATGCGTAACCGTTTTTCCGCCATCATTCTGCTCGTCGCTACTGCGCTGTTGCTCGCCGGTTGTCCTGCGCGCGAAAGCATCGCCAAAATCAATCGCGATCCCGGCCGTTATGCCGGAAAAGAAATCAGCATCGCCGGCCGCGTAACCAACTCTTTCGGTGCCATGGGCAGCGGCATTTTTCAGATTGACGACGGCACGGGAACCATGTGGGTTTTGAGCGGACGCTACGGGGTTCCGGCGGAGGGGGCAAAAATCGCCGTCATCGGCCATTTACAGGAAGGTTTTGCTTTCGGCGGGCGGACGTTCGGCACGATTCTTCACGAAACCGAGCGCCGGAAATAAGCGACGAAGAAAATCTCGAGAATCACGAAGAAATAATAGAGGACTACGAGATCCACGAACAAAATCTTCGTGAACCTTCGTGTCCTTTAGTGGTTAAAAACTACGGGAAATTAATTCGGCCGCGAAAATGGAATATCGGTATCCGGGCCGATCGCCTTCGACTCCCGCATTTCCAGCCGCGTCTGCCGCAACTTGGTCGCGATCGCCGGATCCATCCCCACGCGAAGATCCGTCTTTTCAATGAAGTAGCGCCAGCCGGCGTGGCGGTCTTCGCCAGCCTGCCCAGCTTCAAACTTTAGGAGAGTGCTTTCCGCGGCGGTGCGGCCTTTGAGGACGGCCATGACGCCGCCGGATTCATAAGTGCGGATGTTGTGTCGGATAATTGCAAAGGATGCTTTGGTATCGTCCTTCAGAAAAACTCCTTCGGAGCTCGGCGTTCCTTAGTCTTTGTTCCTGCTTTGTTCCTGAAAGCGTGCCCGGCCTTTTTGCGGCTCCGGGCACGCTGTTCAAATTACAGTTCTACGCGCCACCTTACAGCGGACGAACGTTCTCAGCTTGCCAACCCTTCGGTCCCTTGGTCACGTCAAATTCGACGCTCTGGCCTTCTTGCAGGCTGCGGAAGCCGCCGGCTTGAATGGCCGAGAAATGCACGAAAACATCTTCGCCGCTCTGCCGGCTGATGAAGCCGTAGCCTTTGGCGTCGTTAAACCACTTTACTGTTCCTTGTTCTGCCATGTTGTTACTTGTTCCTTTGTTGGTTAATTACGCTTGAAGGGGATCGGTGGTACTAGGGCAGGACGAGCCGGTAAGCTTGCTGCTCAACAACCGATACAAATCTAACGCAACTTCATACTAGCAGAAATGTCAAGTTTTGTAAGCAAATACAGCATTTTCCAGCGATAATCCCGCCATGACCGAAGTCACCCGGTAACCTCATCGCGACAAGCACAGAGGCCGCCCCACCATCTCGCATTCGGTGCGAAAGGGTATGCCGCGTTAACCATCTTGTCATTCCGAGCCGTTCGCAGCGTAAGCGAGAATATGCGAGGAATCTGCTTTTTCAATCCGCTCGAGTCGCCGCCGACGGGTAGTGATACGAAACATCCTGCTTCGACTCAATGGCAATCCCGTTCTTCGTCGCCGGCTGGAAGCGCCACGCTTCGAGCGCGGCCAAGACCTTCATGTCAACCACCGGGTTCAGGCTCCGAACGACTTTCTTTTCAACGATATTGCCCTTTTCGTCGATGGTGATTTCGACCACCACGTCGCCCTCCGCCCCTCCAACCTCGCCGAGGCTCACAAAGGGATCGCGTGAGACCACGGGCAGCGCCGGACGAACATCCGCGCCCGAGTCTGCGCCGAACGCGCTCGATCCAAACGGCGACCCGACGGGCGGCAAAGAACTTGCCTGCTCGGTGGGATGCTGGGTTTGGGCGTCTTCGGTGGAAACCGCCAATCCATGTTGGCGGCGCTTGGTCTCATGCGGCGGGCGCCAATTCAGCAACGCCGTCTGCGACATGCGTTTATTCGTCTCGGCCTCGGAACTGGTCGCGCTCTCACCGCCCCGGTTCGGCCAATAGAGCTGCGTCACCGCCCCGTTTTCAATTCCAGCTTTCAGACTTGTGGGAGT